>OBCO01000167.1_pt1 | contig 122593 bp, 113 predicted proteins | sample 1495971 | NCBI WGS metagenome assembly OBCO01 (sample SAMN04168690, study PRJEB22393) | synthetic metagenome | isolation source: purchased from BEI Resources HM-276D | reverse complement strand
TGACCGCCACGCAGCCGCCCTCCAAGGACGACTATGCGCTGAGCTGTCCGGTCGTGCCCTGTCGTGCCGAGGACGGCCGAGTGTGCCGAACCGGTTGATCAGCGCATGTTCCAGCGGGCTCGCGGCCGTGGAGGCCTTGCCCGAGCGCGACAGGTGCCAGCCGAGAAGCTCGCGGGTAGCCCCGCTGATCTGGAGCAGGCTTGCATGATCCGACAACTGGCCGATGCCGGGCTCACGGTCGAGGCAATGCGCGACCTGCTGCCCTGCATCATCAGCCCCGAGCCGACGTTCCATCCTTGCGAGCGGCTGCGCGCCCGCCTCACGGATGAACTGGCAAAGCTCGATCGCAGGCTCGCCGATATATCGCGGTCGCGGTCGCAGGTCGCGGCTTACCTCGCCGGATTGCCCGGAGAGAACCCGCGCGGTATTGGCCTCGAGGGATCTGGGCGTGACCCCGGCGTTGCCGGTCCACGGCTCTAGTTCCGTCCGCAAGCGGAGGTGACCGGAGCCATGATACCCTCTCGTCCCGGCGCCGCGGGCGCCTCGCCCTTCTCGCCGAGCCGGTTATGTCGCATCCGTGAGGCGCGGATCGAAGGCTTCGCCGATCCGCTGCACCTGCTCCGCAAGGAATCCTTGAGGCCCAAACAACAGTTTTGTCACCTTAGGAGAACACACCCCCGATTAACATGTTATCTTTGCGGTCGCATGAATGATTAATCTTTCAGCGCCGACCACAAAACAAATCGCAATCACGATGCTGATTGCCTCCCCATTCTTGGTGGCGCTGGATCATTTTCTTGCGCGAAAAGCGGATCAAAGAGTTTTTTCGCACTCCGGCTATTTCTCGGAACGCGTTGCAGAGGCACACCTTAACTTTTCTGGACCAAGAGCGCAGGCCTGCCATGTGGGATACGAATTCCACGTTTACGCATATCAAACATGCTTTGTAATTCCAGCGGACATTTCGCTTTCTAAGTTAAGCGCACCCGATGAGAATATCAGGTTCGATTTCATATATCATAAGCCGCAGCCTTGGGTCACGGCATTCCGCCTTTCATCCGAATACTACTTTTCAGCTCCTGAGCTGGGTGAAACGCTGAGAACCATTGGCGCCGCCGAGGCAGATCAACGCGCCAATTAATTGTCGGTTGGGAGGCGGCGCGGGCGCGGATACCTCAATGGTGCTGGAGGACATTTGATGCGGATCCCAAATCCTTATCGCCGCCCGCATCTGGCGCTGGACATGAACACTCCCGCTTAATCATTCGCCTTAGCGGATTGACCTGTGCAGATTCCGCTGGGTCGATACACCGGCGCGATGTGGGGGCCGGCAAGCAGGACGCTAGGCAAGGCCGGCCGAGGCTGTGTGGAAACTCCTGTGTGTGGTAGACTTTCCGAGGTCGACAGGGGTTCGGGATGGCGGGATTCATCGAGGGGGTCGAGCGCAGCCAGACGTTGCTGTTCCCGGACCGGCTTGAGGATTGGATCAGCGAGGACGCCCTCGCCCGTGTCGTCGATCTTTTCGTCGGGGAGTTGGAACTTCCTTCGCTCGGCTTCGTCCGATCGGCTACGGCACGCACCGGTCGGCCGGGGTATCACCCGGCAGTTTTGCTCAAGCTGTTCATATATTGATACCTCAACCGTATCCCGTCGAGCCGCCGCCTGGAGCGGGAGGCTGGCTGGAACGTCGAAGTGATGTGCCCGACCACAAGACCATCGCCGACTTCCGGCGCGACAACGCCGTTGCCATCCGCAAGACCTGCGCGCAATTCATCGAGCTCTGCTGCCGGATCGGCGTGCTGAAGGGCGACTGCGTTGCCATCGACGGGAGCAAGTTCAAGGCGTTCAACAACCGCGACTGCAACTTCACCAAGGGCAAGATCGCCAGCCGGCTTGCGCACCTCGAAGCCGACGTCCAGCGTTCCATCAACGAGATGGTGCGGATCGACCGGCAGGAGGAGAGCGAGGCGCGGGCCGAGAAGATGGCACACCTCGCCCGCCGTTACGACATGCTGGCAGGAGCGGTCAGAAGAGGTGCCCGCGAGATCATTCTCCATGCGACCTCGGGTAACGATCCGGCCAAACCCACAAGCTCGTCAAGCGCCTTGACTTCGGCGTGGTCGGCGGCATTTTCGTGCGAGGATCCCAATGAACTATATGCCACGATGGCTGGCCAGGTGGTTGAGCCGAGCTCTCACGGCGGAAGATGATGTGATGGCATGTGGGGAAAGGTCTCGGTTGCGCCATTTGATAAAGTGCTGTTGTGCCGCCGTTGTAGCGGGCGGCATATTCCCGCTGGCTGCGCACGCGCAGGTCACCGCGCCCAAAATGACTTCGGCCGCGGCTCTCCTCGACTGGCTGGCGACGGAGGCGGAGGCGGGGGCAACCAGAGTTCGTCTGTCCGAAACCGGCACGATCTGCGTCGTGGGCCAGTACACCCGCGTCGATCGTTCGCTCAAGGAGTACGGCGTCGACGTAAGTGACAAAACGAACGTGCCGGAGAATAATGTCGCGATCGTATTAATCAATGGATCGGAAGTTTCGACGGCGCTGCACCGTCAGAACAAGCTTATATTCCATTATCTTGGTTGCTGGGAGGCTTCGCGCATTGAAATTGAACTCGAACCATTCGTTGCGCTGGATACGGGGTTCATCAACGTATGGATCCGACCGGACTTGAGATGAGGCGGCTCTATTTCGAGGGTTGAACGTTAAAATTTGTCGATCGGCCTGAACGCCAACCAACCGGTCACAGAACTGGTTGCCATGATTTCACTTCCGGTTCGCTTTCCTGTGGCACATAAACAGGTAAATGGCAGCGCCTGCGGGGAATGGCGGAAGTAACAGAAATTGCAGCCCTCTTGGCACAAAAATGAATGAGCTGATTATCCCGATAACTGCGATTCCAATTGTGCCAGGAATGAGAATTACATAAACCCCATCCTCAGGCCTGAATGTGCCGTAAATTTTGAGCGAAGAAAACATCTCCGCCATCTTCATGTGCATCCTGTAGTATAACAATCCATCTCCCCCAAGTTGGAGATTCTACGAGTTACTGCACTTCAAAGCCAATTTAGGGCAATCTCACGCCCAGCGACAACCGCGTGGTTGCAGAAAGTCACCTAGAGGCGTGACTGCCTGTTCCCCTGACGTCAGGTGGCGCGGACGATCTCGGCGGTGCCGATTGCGTCATCCCACCGCGCAAGAACGCCGAACCATGGAAGCCCGACACCGCTGGGGCCATGGCCCGCAACGAGATCCTGCGGACCTCGAATCGGCTCGGCAGGACCATCTGGCGACGATGGAGCGGGTATCACCGCAGAAGCTGCGCTGAGACCAAGATGCACCGCGCCAAGCTCTTGAGCCAGCGCCTCTCCGCGCGCGAGTTCGACCGTCAGGTCGCCGAATTCCAGGTCAGGGTTGCCGTCCTCAACGGCTTCACCGCACTCGGCACGCCCATAACAGAGGCCAAAGGATAGGTCCGTCCGGGGAAAGGGGAAGCACGCCTTTTACCCGAATTGTGCAACAGAGCCGCCGCACTTCACGAATAATTGTTGTGCGAATCGAAGCGGAATGCAACTCGTGGTTGTATCGCCGGACTGATTTCGGGCCGGCGTCCAGTAAGTGGAGAGTCCCATGAGAGTGCTATTTCTTGCCGCCGGTTGCGCATTGATGGTCATGACCGGGACCGCCGCCCTTGCGGGGGCCGGCGCGAATATGAACGCCTGCGTCTATCTCGCGGTCACGCCCGCGCAACCCATTACCTTCAGCTTCACCGCCGGTGGCAGCGCGGATCATTGCATGAACGATATCGGCCACGATGCTTCGGTCGTGGCCAGCCAGGCAGGCGTTTCCTGCGTTTCCGTGGGCTATGTCGAGGAAAAAGGCTCGTCGTCGGGCGGCGATACCTGCGCCACCGATACCTCGACCTGGATCCTGAGCTATTCGGCCTCGGCGGGCGGCTATTCCGGCTCGGTGCAGGCGCACATGTCGCATCCGATCTTCAGCTCGAACCATATCGAAATCGACAACGCCTCGCCCGACACCTACATCTGCTCGACCGGGCACCTGTGCAACTCGACCAAGTTGACATGGGATTCCGGCAGCCAGGGCCCCCTCTACATGATTTTCGAGCCCGGCGCGCACAACTGATCGCGCGCATCCCACCGACATTCTGACAATCGCTGCGGCCTGTCCGTAGGCCGCGGCCCCGTTTTCCATAGCCGGGCGCCCCAAGGCGTGAAACCGGACCCAGGGAGCATGTCATGACGTCGTCGCAATATCAGGGCTCGCAGGCCTATAACCAGTCGCTGCAAAGCAACGAATACATCAACAGGAATACCGGGTCGCTGGTGGTGTCGCTGCCGCTGGTGCAGTTGCGCGGGATCACCGACGCCATCGGCCTGTCGCTGACGCTGGGCTATTCCGCGGGGGCGTCGGGCCAGCTGGGCCTGCCGCAGGGCTGGGGCTGGGGGCTGCCCTTCGTCGCCGCCGGGCAATCGCTGACGGTCGAGGGCAAGACCTTTGTCATTGACCCCAGCTGGACCGACAGTTCGGGCTATCAATCCGGCCTGCGTTATCTGAACGACCATGGGCGCCTGTTCCAGACCGTCGTCCCGCCGCAGCCCGTTCCGGGCGGCGGCGGGACATACGGGTTCATGCTGCGCTATGACGACGGATCGATCAGCTATTTCGACGCCACGGGCAAGCTGATCGCGCATGCCGACCTTTACGGCAACATGCTGCGCTATGCCTATACCAACCCGCTGGGCGACGTGTTCCAGAACAGCCTAGCCAGCATCACCGACAGTTTCGGCCAGGTTGTCACGTTCGGCTATTCCGGCGGCACGATCGTGCTGACCCTGCCCGACGGATCGAGCGTGACCGTGGCGTTTTCGAGCCAGGGTGTACAGCATGTCACCAACCAGATCGGCGCGGTCACCGCCTTCAGCTATGCCTCGGCCTCGGGCACGACGGTCGTCGGCGCGATCACCTATCCCACCGGGATGACAACGACGCTGGCCTACACCGGCCTCCGCTACATCGACGCCGGAGGGAATTCCGGCACCCGCCCGGCCGTGCAGTCGATGACCCGGACCGGACCGGGCGGCGCGTTCCTGGACCGGAGCGACTACAGCTATGGCACCGCATCGGGCGGCAATACCTATACCGGGGCAACCGCGGGGTACCGGATGGGAACGGCCTCGGACGGGCTCATGGACAGCAACAACACCGCCTACCAGTACGACGTGCTGGAACAGCGCCGCGACGCGGGCGGCGCACTCATTGCCGCCAACCGGGTGTTCTTCAACTACCTGCACTGCCCGCTGACGGAGCATGCCTATCTGGTGGACGCAAACGGCCATGCGCAAGAGGCGCACCGCACCTCCTATACCTACGACATCGTCACCGACGCCCATGCGCGAAGCGTGAACATGAACAAACCGGTGACGACGGTGCACAGCGTCTATGACGCGGCGGGCGGCACGTGGTCCGACAATTCGCAGGCAGATGTCGCCTATGATCTTTATGGAAAGATCACGTCGAGCAGCCAGTACGACCTGAGCAGCGGCAGACCCCGGCTGACCGGCCAGCGGACGCACAGCTTTCTCCAGGTCGCGTGGGGAGGCGAGATGCCGCAGCGAACCGACTACGTCGATGCGGTCACCGGCCAGACGACGCGGATCGACTATGGGCTGACGGCCGACCAGAAATCCATCGCCGCCACCACCGTCTCTACCCAGGCGGCGGGCGCGGGCAGTTTCGCCCCCTACAAGACCAAGACCTTCCAGTTCGATCCCCGGGGCTGCCAGACCGGCTGGACCCTGACCTGGGCCCAGGGCTACAGCGGTCCCGAGGGGTCGGTCGCTTCGGTCGGCGAACAGACCTCCTACAGCTACGATGCCGCGTCGCATCAGCTGACCGTCGACACGACTGACGCCAACGGCCACACCCGGGTCGCGGTCTTCGACATGCGCCTGCCGGGCGGACCCTGCCTGAGCCAGACCAAACCCGGCGGCGCGCGGCGCAGCTATGCCTACGACCCGCTGGCGCGCCTGATGCAGGAAACCGACCCGCTGGGCGATGTCACGACCCATGCCTACACTCTGGCCGGAAACGGTGGCGGCGGCACCAACACCAGCACCGTGACCCAGTCCAACGGCTATGTCCTCTGCACGACCTACGATGCAAAGGGGCGCGCCGTCCTGATGATGGACAATGGCGATCCAACCCAATCGACGCCCAGCCTGTCGCGTACCCTGCGCCGCGTGAGTTTCAATGCGCTGGATCTGAAGGCGAGCGAGACCGACGCCACCGAACAGACCCTGACGATCAGCTATGACGCGCTGGGACGTCAGATCGCCCTGGCCGATGCCCTGGGCAATCAGAGCACGACCATCTTCGATGACGCGGCCCGAACGGTCAGCACCTCGATGAACGGCGATCTTCGCACGGTCATCACCCGTGACGGGCTGGGCAACACGATCCAAACCGACACCCATGCCGACAGCGGCTCACCCCAGGCGGGCCAGGTGCAGCGCGTGACCTCGGCCTATGACGGCTTTGGCCAAGTGGTGACCGAAACGCATTTCAGCATCACCGGCGGCAACGTTGTGCAGAATTCGGTCAAGACCTTCGCCTATACGCCGGACGGCAATTCCGAAGTTGTGGATTTCACCGGCACCCCCGCGACCGCCGCGTTGCAGGCGACGCGCTGCACCACCACGCAGCGCGACCTGAACGGCAATCCGATCCTTGTCACCCGCAACGTCAGCTATAACGGCGCGGCGCAGCCCCTCGTTGTCAGCGAGACGCTGACCTATGATCCGGTCGGCAACCTGATCGAGATCCGGAACCAGGCCGGGCAGATCGAACGGCTGAGCTACACGACCGACAGCGCCCTGCAAAGCCGCACCCGCTATGACGGCACCCAGACGACCTATGCCTACGACGCCGCAGGCCAGGTGCTGAGCGAGACCACAAACGGGCAGACGCGCACCTTCGCCTATCTTTCGAATGGCAGGATCGACCATATCACCGATCCGAGCGGCACCTTGCGCTATGCCTACTCTCTGGACGGCACGGCCTCGTCCGTGACCTATCCCGATGGCAAGACGCTGTCGCTGACCAAGGACGCCACCAGCCGGGTGGTGTCGATGACCCTGCCCGATGGCACCGCGGCAAGCTATTCGTACAACACCCTGAACCAGATCATCGCGCAGACCATGGGCGGGGTCACACTGAGCAACACCTGGGGCACGGCCAACCACGCCAACGGCGTGTTGTTGAAACAGGTGCTGGGCGGCGCGACGGCGCAGACCACGCAGTTCGGCTATGACGGATTCGGGGCAAACGACAGCGTCGCGGTCACCGACGGCGCGGGCATCGGCGTCCTGAGCGCCGCCGCCACCCGCGACGGCTGGCGGAACCTGGTGTCGCTGACGCTCGCCTCGGCTGTGAACACCGATCCTTCGGTGAACGTCGCGAAGACGATGAGCTATGACGGCCTGAAGCAGCTGGTGGGGATCACGCTGGCCCCGTCCGGCGGCGGGTCGCCGACCCAGGTAAGCTATGCCTACGATGGCGCCGCCAATGTGCTGACCCGCACCCGGAACGGCCAGCAGGAGAGCTTTGCCTACAACGCTCTGAACCAGATCACCTCGGGCGCTGCCGCCTATGACGCCAATGGCCGCATGGTCAGGGACGTGGACGGGTCGACCTATGGCTTCGACCCGCTCGACCGGCTGACCAATGTCGGCATGGCCTCGGGGCCCTCGATGTCCAACAGCTATGGTCCGCAGGGCGCGCTGGCCTCGGTGATCGACGGCAGCACCGAGGACAGGTTCTATCCGCTGGCCGGGACCATGGTGAGCGTGGCGGCGAATGCCCAGTCGGGCACGCCGGAATGGCACGGGCTCATGTGGGCGGGACAGATGCCCGTCGCGCGGGTCAGCGCCGGATCGGTCACCGCCTATGCGGCGGCGTCGAAATCGGTCTATGTGCACCGCACCTCGGCCAGCAGCAACGCTCTGGCCATCTCGGCCTATGGCACGGTCACACCGCAATCCGCGCTCGACCGCGCCAACAGCTTCAACTGGAATTCGCAGTTCACCGACCCGGTCAGCAACCTGACCTATCTCAGGGCGCGCTGGTACAACCCGGAAACCATGCGCTTCTTGTCGCTCGATCCGCGCATCACCATGAACCGGTACGCCTATGCCATGGGCAACCCGATCGCGAACTCCGACCCGCTGGGCCAGAGCTGGGAAGAGATCGTGGGGCTGATCGCCGGGGCCATCGTCGGCATCGGCGCAACCGTGCTGACCGGCGGGGTCGCGGGCGCAGCCGCGGCGGCGGTCTTTGGCACCGAATGCGTGGCCGCCAGCATCGGCGCGGGCGCGCTGGCGGGTGCCGTGGGCTCGGTCGCGGGGGATCTGACCAGTGCCGCGATCTCGGGCCAGAAGATCACCGGCGCGCGGGTCGGCATCGACCTGCTGAGCGGCGCGGTGGGGGGGCGCGGTCGGCGCGGGCCTGGGCGGCGCGGCGGGCCGGGTCGCGATGCGCGGGGCGCTGAACGCGGGCTGGTCGCAGGCGGCGATCACCCGCGTCGGCCTCATCACCTCGGGCGCCATCGGCGGGCTGACCGGGGCCGCCGCCTCGGCCGGGGTCACCTCGGTCGCCTATCAGCAGCCGTTCTTCTCGACCGGGAACATCGTCAGCATGGCGGTGGGCTTTGGCGCCGGCGCGGGTGGCGGGATCCTGATGTCGGGCGCCTATCTGGGCAAGATAAACGCCAAGATCATTCCGGTGCCCATCGGCGAGGACGAACTGCACCTGATCACCCCGGCGGTCGACACGCGCGGCGCGGTGGGCGAGAACGAGCGCCTTCTGGTGATGGCGCCGCAGCCCGAGGCCGAAACCAGCGCCAACGGATTCCAGAGGCGCCCGGGCGGGTACAAATACGCGATGCGGCTGGATTTCGGCGAGGGCGAAGGCGAGGGCCGCCCGCTGATGGCGCCGGGGCGCGAGGAATCGGTGGACACCATCGCCGGGCATGGCGCGGGCAACACCATCTTCGCCAGCGTCGATGTGAGTGGCGACGGAGCCCCCGATTTCGTACGCCCGATCTCGGGCCGCAACTTTGCCCGGTATCTCGTGGACGAGGGCTGGCGCGAGCGTGAGGGGCCGATCAAGCTCATGTCCTGCTTTGGCGCCTTCCGCAATGCACGGGTCATCGCCGACACGTTGGGCCGCGATGTCTGGGCGGGTTATCCCGAGCTCGACCGCTATTCCTTCACCGGCTGGGTCCGCTTTCCGGCGCCGCATTAGGGTCAGGACTTCGGTGACGGGGCCGTTCCGGTCAAGCCGTTTGCGCATGGGGATGCTCGCTCCTCGATGTCACATCCGCCTTCCCTCGCCCGTCATGGGGGTGTCAGTTGCAAAAAGAGAGAGCGATGAAGGGCGAGCTTGGCAAGGGCGTGAAGGAGGGGCGGATCTGGGCCTATGTCCGCGACCAACGGCCCTGGTCGAGAGCCACGCCACCGGCCGTGGCCTATCACTTCTCGCCCGATCGCAAGGGCCAGCACCCGCAAAAGCACCTCGGGGCCGGCAATGGGATCCTGCAGGCCGATGCTAACGCCGGCCTCAGGGATCTTTATCTTGCGGAGGGGAACGGCGCGGCCCATTCTAGGAAGCAGCCTGTTGGGCGCATCTGCGAAGGGCCTTCTTCGAGGTCGAGAAAGAGACCGGCTCGGACATCGCCCGTGAGGCGGTGGACCGGATCGGAGCGCTCTACGACATCGAAGCGCAGATCAACGGCCGCAGTGCCGACGAGCGCCACGCTGTCCGGCAGGCGCACAGCCGCCCGAAGGTCAAGGCATTCAAGGTCTGGGCCGAGGAGAACCTCGACTATATCTCGGGCAAGAGCGATCTGGCGAAGGCGTTCCGCTACGTCCTGAACCGCTGGGATGCCTTCGGCCTCTTCCTCGAGGATGGGCGTGTAGCCATCGACACGGACGTTGTTGAACAGCCCCTTTCTCATCCTCCCTGCGGCTTAGGCGGCTTGTCCTTCCATGCCCCGACCATCTGCGCGTAAGCAAGTTCGGCCTGTGCGACCAGTTCGATTTCCCGATGCTGGATCTCCTTGATCCAGTAGTCGCGGCTGGGACCCGCTGGCGCGTGAGCCCTGGCGGCGACGGCACGCAACTCCAGCTTGCGCATCTTCACGGCCACGAAGGCGGGACGCGCCCAGCGATACGGGGGCTCCTTCGTCAGCAACTGCCAGATCAGGGCCGCGATCTTGCGGGCGGTGGCCACGGCCGCGACGTTGAACGGACGGATCTTCTACAGCCTGGCCGAAGCCCGGATCGTGATCAAGACCTGGCGCCAGCATTACAACACGAGGCGCCCGCATTCATCGCTGGGCCACCGTCCCCCGTCGCCACTGGCCGTGCAGTGGCCGGCTTCGCCAACCGCACCCTCTACGCCGGCCACCTCAACCGTGGCGCCGAGACCTGTCATGCACTTAAAACCGTACCACCCCATGGGGGCGGGCCACTGCGCCATAGCCCGATCGACCAAAGCTCGAGCGAAACTTGCAATCTTCAGAAAACCATCGTCGCGCGGTCCACGCAGCTGTTCTTCAGAATGTTGTAGACCCCGCGCCCTCTGATAGCAGGTTCTCGGCGACGTCCATCGCCTCTTTGCGAGTCACTGCAATCCGCAACGGAAAACCCCAGAATTTGGAAAAGACCGCGCCGAAAGTCTTGAAGGCCAGACGCTTGCCGGCGCTCGGCTCAATCACGATCATCGCCCGCACCAGCGTCCGCAATTCGGCCTTGTGCTTCTTCATCCACAGCGCAGTGCGCTTCCTTTCTTCCTGGCTATGGTCGTGCTGTTCGTCTTCGGTCGGAGCATTATCGCTCAGGATCACAAACGGTGCGCCGCGTTTGAAGCACGCCTCGAGTGCCGCGAAATCCTCGTCGTGGTTGTGATCGGGCGCTTCGTCATAGCTCATCCAGACAAGCGGAAAATTCGTGATATCCAAGGGCATGTGTCGTCTCCCGGCGAGAATGGACGGTTTCAGGTCGAACGAATGTGCCGCCATGTAAAGAGAAGCGCGACCACACCCGGCAGCGTGACAGCCAGCAGTTCCAGACCCACAAGATGGCCGCCATCGCGCAAGCCATCGAAGACGCCAGCGAGCGTGCTCATGATGAACAGCAGACCGCCGAAGACGAGCATCGCCCAGTCGGTCGCGCGCCTTGCGGCCAGCGCCAGCAAGGGCGGGAGGACCCAGGCGCCATAGAAAATGGACACGCCCCACAAGGAGGCGGGATCGAACGTCATGGCCTGCATCGTCCCGCCGCTGCCGACATAGACGTTCAGATAGGAAAAGCACTGGATCGTGACAAAGAGTGCGGCACCAACTGCCGGGATGAGCCATGCGAGCGCGAGCTTAACCGGGGCATTGTCGATCACGTGGAAACTCCTGTGCCTATGTGTCTGGCAGGTCAGCTCTGCCCCTCCAGTAACGGAGCGCGATCACCAGATACGCCAGCCGGCACGTGGCGTCATTGCGCAACCCTGCCACGATATGTTTCAATCCGGCCTGATCTGAAAATGCCGAGGTCTGAGATGTATCTGGACGTCCGTCGCGACTGGCTCGCCTATGTCGACGAGATCCCGCGTGCGTTGGTGGCCGCCAACGCGGTCGCCACCCTTGACGCCCTGGAGCAATCGCCCCGGCACCATCACCAAAAGGCGCAACTGCTTTTCACGGTGCGGGGCGTCGTCAATTGCGAGGTCGACGGCGCAGTCTGGATCGTACCGCCGCAATGCGCCGTGTGGATTCCCAGCGGGCTGCCCCATTCCGTTTTCGGCTCGGGCGAGGTGGAGTGTCTCTCTCTTTTCATTGATCCTCCCGACTCCGCGAACCTGCCGAAAGATTGCTGCACGATCGCGGTGTCGCGGTTTTTCCGCGAGTTGCTGATGCGGGCAAACGCTCTGCCGGACCTCTATGACGTCGACGGCCCGGATGGGCGGATCGTGTCCGTTCTCTTCGATGAGCTGGCTGTGGCACCGGTCGAGGATCTCTGCCTGCCCATCCCCGGCGATCCGCGCCTGAAGAAGCTCACCGACCTGTTGATCGCGGCGCCCGCGGATCACGCGAGCGTCGCGGAGTGGGCCTCCCGCGTCGCGCTCAGCGAGCGCAGCCTGAGCCGTCTTTTGGCCGACGAGGTGGGCATGAGTTTCGGCCGCTGGCGCCGACAGTTGCATATCGTGCTTGCCTTGCGGCGCCTGAGCGCTGGTCAGTCGGTTCAGGCCATCGCCATCGATCTCGGCTATGAAAGCGCCAGCAGTTTCGTGACCATGTTTCGAAAGATGGTCGGCAAGCCTCCAGGCCGCTATCTGCTCGAGCGGAACCGTTTACGATAGGGAAGAGCGATAAGAGCTACCGAGTGTCGTCCACAATGGCCGCTTGGCGCATGCTCCGGCCGGGCGTTCACCCTGACACGCGACGTGTTCACGTTCAGAACCTCTTTGTGACCCCAAGCAGGTCTCAGTGCTCGCCTTCGCACGCCTGATGGTCGGCCAGGGCATGCAGCACCCGGCAGGGTTGCCCATCGGACTGACCGTCGCAGGTCTTCACGACGCGCACTAGTTCAGCCTCCAGCCGCCGCAACCGCGCGATCCGATCCCGGATTTCGATAATCCGTTCCTTCGCGATGCGGTGCGCGTCGCCATGGGCAGCATGGGGTGTCTCCTGCAACGCGATCAGTTCGGCAATGGCGTCGAGGTCGAATCCAAGCTGCCGGGCATGGGCGATAAAGGACAACCGGTCCAGCTCGGCATCGCCGTAGCGGCGCTGCCCCCCGCCCGTGCGGCCGGGATCGGGCAAAAGACCACGCCCCTCATAGTAGCGGATCGTCGTCACATTTACGCCCGTGCGCTTGGACAGCGCACCGATGGAATGGCCCTGCATCGCGATCACCCCTTGAAGCTACAGTGGCTGTAGATCGTATCTACCATGGGGACGAGACGAATCAAGAGCACTGCCATGACCGACCACCACCTCCGCAGCCCTGACCTGCCGGGCTTCGATGCCCCCACACTCCACCACGGGATAAACGCGCACGTCACGCGCCCGGCTGACAAGGGCCTTCGGGCGGAGGTGCGGTGATGGGACACGATCACAGTCACGGGCACGATCATGCACACGGGCATGGGCACGCACATCGACATGGACATGCGGGGCATTCGCACGGTCCGACCCTCTCGGCCAATGACACGCCCGAGGCGCGCCGCTCCAAGGAACGCGCCATCCTCATCGCCGCAGCCCTGACGGGCGGCTTCATGGGGGCCGAGGTCATCGGCGGGCTCATCTCCGGATCGCTCGCGCTTCTGGCCGATGCGGGCCACATGCTGACCGACTTCGCCTCGCTTCTGCTGGCTTGGTTCGCCTTCCGGCTGGCGCGGCGACCGGCGGATTGGAAGCGGACCTACGGCTTCGACCGCTTCTCGGTGCTGGCCGCCTTCGTGAACGGGGTCACGCTGTTCGCCATCGCGGGGTGGATCGTCTTCGAGGCCATCCAGCGCCTGCGCGACCCGCACGGGGTGCTGGGCGGGCTGATGCTCTGGGTCGCCGTGGGGGGACTCGTGGTGAACGTTCTGGCTTTCTGGGTGCTCAGCCGCGCAGAGGGCGACAACCTCAACGTCCGTGCCGCCGCCCTGCACGTCATGGGAGATCTGCTCGGCTCGGTTGCGGCGATTGCGGCCTCGCTCATCATCATCTGGACAGGCTGGACCCCCATCGACCCGATCCTGTCCGTGCTGGTTGCTCTCCTCATCCTGCGCTCGGCGTGGTCCGTGGTGCGCGAGAGCGGCCATATCCTGCTCGAAGGCGCGCCGGCGGGCTTCGACGCCCGCGCCGTCGCGACCGACCTCGAAGCCACGCTGCCCGGAGTGGCCCGCGCCTATCACGTCCACGCCTGGTCGATCACTCAGGAGCGGCCCATGGCCACGCTGGAGATCGAGCTCGCGCCGGGCGCGGTGGCGGACGACGTGCGCCGCGCCGTGAAAGGCCGCGTGCGCGAGACGACCGGGATGGAGCATGTGACCGTCGAGGTGGCGGCAGGCGCAGAGCACAGGAGGGGTTAAGCGCTGTCCATCCCCAGGCAGGAATGGCCACCCCTGAGATCGGCACCGTGGTCTTTCGGGTTCTATGCGAAGTCCTGTCTGAACGAGCGTCCGCGCTGTGGCGGAGACGCCGCTTATTGTGGAGCGTCTTAGGCTCCAGACCCATATGGCGTGGTCGTTAGCACCGAAGCGTTAACCACCATCGTTGGGACACAGAGCGTTCTGACCGACCAGTGGATCTGCCGACAGGCGGCAGAAGCAACGCGGGACGCCCACGACAGAATGGCCGAGCGATATTGTCGGGAGTTCCATGCGGCCTTAAGGTGCCGCGTCTCTTCACAGTCAGGCCCGCACAGTGCAGTCCGAACACCTCCTTCAGCTCTACGTCTCGGAACGCGAGCGGATGGAGCGGCAGATCGCCCGCCGGATCGGCTGCGCGAGCCTCGCGCGTGACATCGTCCATGACATCTTCCTGCGTCTGTGGGAGCGTGCCACGCGGCTGAACGGGGAGCCTGCGGCCTATCTCAGTCGCTGCGCGCGCAACGCGGCCGTCGATCACCTGCGCGCGGAGCAGGCCCGGGCGCGGCTGCTGGCCGAGGCCGCCCGACGCGACGAGGGTCTGCATGCGCCCTCGGCGGAAGACGCGATGGGCGCCCGCGACGCGCTGCAGCGGATCGATCTGGCTCTGCTCGCCCTGCCGGAGAAGACCCGGCACATCTTCCTGCTCAACCGCGTCCATGGCCGGAGCTTTTCCGAAATCGCCGGAGCTTTCGGCATGTCGGAGCGCGCGGTGGCCAAGCACATGGCCAAGGCCGTCGCCGCCTGCGCCGCCGCCGCAGAGGTCGGGGCTTGACTGGGGATCGCCACCCGACCGAGCCGCAGCGCGCGAAAGCCCGTGACCTCTTTGTCCGCCTGCGCGGCCGCGCGCTGTCGAAGCGCGAACTGCAGGTCTGGCTCGAGGAGGATCCCGCGCATGTCGCCGCCTGGGCCGAGGTCGAAGCGCTCTGGGGCGAGACGCGCGCGCCCGGCGAGCGGCTTGCCGAAGCCGAGGCCGGGGCGCTCTCGGTCTATCTGGCGGCGATGGACCGGGGCGCCCGGCGGCGGCGCGTTCTGCGCGGCGGAACTGTGGCGGTGCTGGCCCTGGCGATCGGCCTTGGCGGCCTCTGGCTGCGCCAGCCCCATCTCCTGCAGGATCTCGGAGCGGATTACGCGAGCGCCCGGGGCGAGCGCCGCAGCGTCTCGTTGCCCGACGGCAGCCGGGTGCTCCTCGACGCGGACAGCGCGATCCGCGTCGACATGGACGGTCCCGACCGCCTTCTGCGGCTGCTGCGCGGAGCGGCCTCGTTCGAGGTCACCAGATCGCCGCGACCGTTCCGTGTGCGCTTCGGCAAGGGCGAGGTCACCGTGCATGGCACCGTCTTCGACGTCCGGCTGCTGGAGGACGGCGGCCAGATCGTCCTCAGGCAAGGCCGCGTGAGCGTCCGCTATCCCGGTCTGCCGGTCGAGCAGCCGCTGGTCCCGGGCGAGCAGTTCAGCGTCGACGGCCCGGGTCGGCCTTCCGTGGAAGCCGTGGACCTGGCCGAAGCATCGGGCTGGCAGGACGGCAGGTTCGCCTTCTACCGGATGCGGCTCGGCGATCTGGTCGCCACGCTGGAGCGCTATCTGCCGGGGCACATCCTCATTGCCTCGCGCGACCTCGGAGACAGGCGGGTGTCCGGCAGCCTCGATCTCGATCATCCCGAGGCGGCGCTCGAGTCGTTGCGCGACACGGTGGGGCTGACCATCACCCGCCTGCCCGGATCCGTCCGGATCCTGCGCCCCTAGGGGCCATCCGAGAAAAAGATGCGCCCGTCGGTTCAGTGATCCCCGCCCCGGGACGTGAACCTGATGAGTGCATGGAAAGCCCGAACCTTCGCCATCCGTGCTCACCGTGACGAAGGACAAAGGATATTCCATGCGAGGGCAGTCTCTTCTCCCCTGGCGGACCGGCCGTATGGCCCGGCTGCTGACGACCGCGCTTCTCTGCGGAGCGGCGCTCCCCGTGCTGGCGCAAGGCGTGCCGCACCGGTTCGACATTCCGGCGAAACCCGTGACGCGGGCGGTCAATGACATCGGCCGCGTGGCCGGGCTCTCGATCGTGATGCCCGACGAGGGCGCTGTGGCGGTGCGGGGCAATCCGGTGCAGGGCGCGATGAGCGTCGAGGCGGCGATGGAGACGCTGCTTGCGGGCACCGGCCTCTCGTGGCGCTTCGCCAATGCGGGCACGATCCACGTCTTCCAGCGCATCCCCGCGGGCGCGGCGGACGGCTCGGCCGGCGTGATGCTCGAGCGGATCCGGGTGGCGGGCGACGGCAACGGGGCCACGAGCTTCGTCGCGGGCGCCAGCGGCACGGCCAGCAAGAGCGGCACGCCCGTTCTGGAAGTGCCGCAGTCGGTCAGCGTGATCGGCCCGCGCCAGCTGGAGGCGCAGGGCGCCCGCTCGGTCACCGAGGCGCTGCGCTATGTGCCGGGCGTCAACATCGAAACCTACGGCCCGGACCCCAAGGGCTTCGAATGGATCATGCTGCGCGGCTTCAACGGCCAGTCCTCCAGCGCCTATCTCGACGGGCTGCGCCAGATCGCCTCGAACTACAGCCATTTCCGCACCGATCCGCACCAGCTCGAGACGATCGAAGTGCTGCGCGGGCCGTCCTCGGCCCTCTATGGGCAGTCCGATGCGGGCGGCGTGGTCGGCAAGACCTCGAAGCGGCCGGTCACCGAACCGCTGCGCGAGGCCGAACTTTCCTACGGCAGCTTCGCCACGACGCAGGCGGCGGTCGATTTCGGGGGCGCGCTCACCGAGGACAAGACGCTCTCCTACCGGCTGGTCGGCGTGGCGCGCGACGGGAACACGCAATTTTCCTACGGCGACGGCACGCGGATGAAGGACGACCGGCTGATGCTGGCGCCCTCGATCACCTGGGCACCCACCGACGCCACCAGCCTGACCGTCACGGCGCAGGCGCTGCGCGACCGCTCGGGCGGCACGGCGATCTTCTTCACGCCGACCGACATCCTCGTGGGCGACCCGAACTTCTCGCGGAGCGAGCAGGACCAGAAGACGCTGGGCTACGAGTTCAGCCACCGGATGGACAATGGCTGGACGGTGCGCCAGAACCTGCGTTACGGGCGCGTGGACTTCGATCTCGACATGATCGCCATGATCGGGGCGGATGCCACCGGCCTCACGCGGCAGGCGCGGCGCTTCTCGGAAAGCCTCGACAGCCTTGCGGTCGACACCAACCTCCTGGGCGAGTTCCAGACCGGGCGGCTCTCGCACAAGCTGCTGATCGGGCTCGACCATTCGCGCAGCGACACGGACGCGCGCCGCTGGAACGGCACCGCGCCCTCGCTCGATCCCTATGCGCCCGTCTATGGCGTGGACGTTCCCACCCCCACGACCGTGGCCTATGACTACACCGAAGAGTATCGCCAGACGGGTCTCTACGTTCAGGACGAAATCCGGCTGGATCGCTTCCTCTTCACGCTGGGCGGGCGTCAGGACTGGCTCAGCACCAGAACCGACGACCACCTGACCGGAACCGCGCGCGAGGTCGATCTCGACAATTTCTCGGGCCGGGTGGGGGTGAGCTACCTGACGGATTCGGGCCTCGTCCCCTACCTCAGCTATTCCGAGAGCTTCCTGCCGAACGCGGGCCTCGGCTCGGACGGCCGTACCTTCGATCCCACCCGCGGCCAGCAATGGGAGCTGGGAGCGAAGTATCAGCCCTCGGGCACGGACGCGCTGCTGACAGTGGCGCTGTTCGACATCACCAAGTCGAACGTGCTCACGCCCGAACTGGGGCCGGGCGGCATCTCGACCGGCTACAACATCGCCACAGGCGAGATCCGTTCGCGCGGGATCGAGGTCGAGGGCAAGGCCTCGCTCGGCTCGGGCTGGGACATTGCGGCGAACTACAGCTACAGCGATGTCGAGATCACCGAGGACAATGCCGGCAACGAGGGCAACCGCCCCGCGCTGGTGCCGAAGTCGCAGGCGTCGCTCTGGTTGAACTACAGCTTCGGCGCGGGCGCGCTGGACGGCCTCTCGCTCGGCGGCGGGCTGCGCCATGTGGGCACGAGCTTCGGCGACAACGGCAATACGATCAAGGTGGATGGCCGGACGGTGATCGACCTCGGCGCGAGCTATGCGCTGAGCGAGACCGCGCGGCTGGCGCTCAATGTGACGAACCTGACGGACAAGGAGTACTTCACCACCTGCGCCAGCGCCTATTCCTGCTACGAGGGCGACCGGCGGATGGTCACGGCCAAGATCGCCATCGGCTTCTGACGGATCCGGACGGAGGCGGCCCGCCGTCTCCGTCGTCCTCCCATGATCTCGCGCCGTCCTCTCCTCGCGGGCCTTGTGGCCCTGACCCTCCCCGTCCCTGCGCGGGCGACGGCCGGCCCACGGCTGGCCGTCATCGACTGGGCAGCGGCCGAGACGCTGATCGCGCTCGACCGACCGCCGCTCGCGATCTCGGACAGCGGCTATTTCGCCAGCCGCATGCCGTTCGACCTGCCGCCGGGCGTGGTCGACATCGGGCCCTTCTGGGAGATCAACCTCGAATATCTGGCGCGGCTCGCGCCCGACAGGATCATCGCGCCGGCCTCGGCGCTGATGATGACGCCGCGCATCGCCGCAATCGCCCCGGTGGAGATCGTGCCGACCGAGACGGATGGCAGCCGGCTCGATCTCGCCGCCGATCTCGCGCGCCAGATGGCCGCCACCGCAGGCCTCGCGCCGGACAGCGCTGCACGGCTTGTGGCCGGGACGGAGGCGGTCCTGACGACCGAGGACCGGCGTGTGCCGGCGGACCGCGGCTCCGTCCTCGTCTGCGTCCCCGACCTCTCGGGGCGGCTCTTCACCCTCTACGGTCGTGGCAGCCTGCCCGACGCGGTGCTGGCGCGGATGGGCCTCGCCAACGCCTGGACGGGCCCGGTCACTGCGCTCGGCACCTACCGCGCCTCTCTCGAGGAGCTGATCCGGCTGGAAGACGCCACCATCCTGCTGGTCGAGATCGCCTCGATGCGGCCGCGGACCGAGCGGATGCTGCGGGCGAGCGCCCTCTGGCGCGCGGTGCCCGCCGTCGCGTCGGGGCGTGCGCACTGGATCGGCAGCTTCTATCCGCAGGGCGCGCTGCTCTCGGCCCGGCATCTGGCCGAAACGGTCGCCGCGGCCCTCATGCAAGGCTGATCCATGGCGCGCACGCTTCTCCTTCTCCTCGCCGGCGCGCTCACGCTGCAAGGTCTGCTGCCCCTCTTGCCCGAGGCGCTGGCGGGCGACGGGCTCGCCCGGCTCGTGCTGACCCAGAGCAGCCTGCCGCGCCTCGCCATGGCGCTTCTCGCGGGGTTCCTTCTCTCGATGGCGGGCGAGGTCTGCCAGCGCATCTTCGCCAACCCGCTGGCCGAACCCGGGCTCCTCGGCATCTCGGGTGGCGCCTCGCTGGCACTGGCCGCAGGGCTGCTGCTGGCTCCGGCTCTCTGGCAGGCCGCGCCGGGGCTCCTTGCCCTGACCGGAGCCGCGGGGGCGCTGATCCTGGTGCTGGCCGTTGCATGGGGCCGCGGCCTGCACAGTCAGGCGCTGGTGCTCGCCGGCGTGATGGTCAATCTCTGCGCCGCGGCCGCCCATGCGCTTCTCGTCCTCTTCAACCACGATTTCCTGCAGGAGCTGCTGACATGGCAGGCCGGCTCGCTGGCGCAGGCCGGCTGGCAACCCGGCCTCGGCCTTCTCGCGCAGACCGCCCCCGTGGCGGGGGCGCTGTGGCTGATGCACCGGCCGCTCCAGCTTCTGATGCTGGGCGAGGAGACCGCAGAGGGCCTCGGCCTCTCCGTGCGCCGGACCAAGCTCCTGCTGCTCGCCGCCGCGGCCTGGATCACGGCTTCGGTGGTGGCGACGGTGGGCCTGATCGGCTTCGTGGGGCTCGCGGGCCCCGCGCTCGCCCGCGGCCTGGGCGGCAGGTCTGGGGGTCGCTCCCGGCCCGACCTGCCCCGCGCGGGACTCTGGGGCGCGGTCCTGCTGCTGCTTGCCGACCAGACGGCGCGGCTGCTCTCGGGTCTTGCCGGGGACGTCCCGGTCGGCGCGGCGTCAGGCCTCTTCATTGGACCGCTTCTCGTTTTTCTGTCGCTCGGATCGCGAAGCCCGGATCTTCCCGCGCGCCCCGAACCGCCGGCGCTCGCCCGGCCCCGGCGTCCGATGCGGGCACTGCTTCCTTTGGCGCTTGCCGTGCCTGTCCTGCTCGCCCTCGCGCTGCTGATCGGTCGCTCGGAAGCCGGCCTGCACCTCACCACGGCCAGGGATCTGGCCGCCGTCCTGCGCTGGCGCCTGCCGCCGCTGCTGCTCGCGGCCGGCGCAGGCGCCTGTCTTGCGCTCTCGGGCCTTCTGCTCCAGCGCCTCCTGCGCAACCCGCTGACGAGCCCCGACCTCCTCGGCGTCGGGCATGGGGCGGGCCTTGCCTTCGCGCTGGCCATGGTCTTCCTGCCGGAAAGCGGGCTCGTCTCGCGCTTCGCCCTGACGGCCACAGGCGCAGGAGCGACGCTGGCGCTGGTGACGCTGCTGGCCGCGCGGGTCCGGTTTGCGACCTCGCGTCTGCTGCTGATCGGCGTGGGGTTCGGCAGCACGGCGCAGGCGCTTCTGACGCTGGTGCTGGCCTCGGGCGGGCCGAAAGGCGCAGCGCTCCTCAGCTGGTTCTCCGGGTCCACCGGCAGCGCGAGCCTCGCCCAGGCTCTGCTGGCCTGGAGCGTGGCGATCGCGGTACTGGCGGTGGCGCTCCTCCTGCGGCGCTGGTTCGACCTGCTCGCGCTCGACGAGGCGGTCGCCGCAGGGCGCGGGCTGGCCGTGACGCCCGCCCGCGCTGCGGGGCTTGCGCTCGCGTCTCTTGCCGCTGCCGCGGGCACGATCGCCCTCGGTCCGATCAGCTTCGTCGGCCTGATCGTACCCCATCTCGTGGCGACAATGGGGTTCCGCGCCACCGCGCCGGCGGCCCTCGCTTCGGTCGCGACCGGCGCCTCGGTCATGGTCCTTGCGCAATGGGTGGGCGGGCTGCTGGCCTGGCCTTGGCCAATCTCGCCCGGCCTGCTCGCAGCGCTCCTGGGCGGCCCCTTCTTTCTCTGGCAACTCCGCAAGCGTGCCGCTTGATGCCGCGCAGCGGAAGGCTCCCTGCCCCGTCACGGCGAAGGACATCCATGACCCACAGCTCTCCAGAATTCGACCTCCGTCAGGCGAGCGTGCAAATCGCCGGTCAGCAACTCCTTGAGGGGCTGGATCTCCGCATCGCCCGCGGCTCCGTGACCGGCATCCTCGGGCCTAACGGCTCGGGGAAATCGACCCTCATGCGCCTGATGACGCGGCAGCTCGCGCCCTCCGCCGGGCAAGTCCTGTTTCGCGGTCGACCTCTGGCCGCCTATGCCGCCAGCGACTTTGCCCGGCAACTGGCGCATCTGCCGCAGACGCCGCCCCACGTCCCCGGCCTGACGGTCGCCGAGCTGGTGGCGCTCGGCCGCTTTCCCTGGCACGGCGCCTTCGGCCGCTTCGGCGCCGAGGACCGCGCCCGCCAGCAGGACGCCCTGCGCCAGGCAGGCCTCGCCGACCAGGCCGAAAGCCCCGTGGAGACCCTTTCGGGCGGCGAGCGGCAGCGGGCCCGGATCGCCATGCTCCTCGCGCAGGGGGCGGGTTGCCTCCTCCTGGACGAGCCCACCTCCGCGCTCGATCCCGCGCATCAGATCGAGGTGTTGTCGCTCCTTCGCGGGCTCAACCGCCGGCAGGGGCTCACTGTGGTGATGGTGCTGCACGACGTGAACCTTGCCGGGCGCTTCTGCGACGATCTCGTGGCGCTGCGGGCCGGCAAGATCCTCGACAGCGGCCCTGTCGCCGACATCATGCAGCCCGTCCGCCTGCAGCGCATCTACGACCTGCCGATGCTGAAGCTGCCTCACCCGGACTCCGGTCGCGCACTGGTGGTGCCGAGGGAGAAAGGCGATGGAGCCCCCTGGGAACGGCCTAGGCAATGACGGGGGGGCACGTCCGTCAAGCTGGTATGATTATCCGGATGGCCTGAGGGCATGATCAGGCGGCTTTCGTGGCTATGCTTAGAATGGGGTCGATCTCCTCCTTGTCGATCTGGACAAAGGCTTCGACCATCATGTAGCGGCTCGAGGTCTCCCGTTCCGCCAAGAACTCACGCAGCAGCATGGCTACTTCCATGCCGCCGGAACATCGGCCATCGCCGACAGCGCAGGCGGTTACGCTCATTTCCTCCTCTTCCCCGAAGGCAGTACGGTCCTGACGGTCGAGTTCAAACTGAACCTGATCAGCCCGGCGCAAGGAGATTTTACCGAGGCTGTCGGCCGCGTGATCAAGAATGGTCGCACACTGACCATCTGCCAGCTCGATGTATGGGGCGTTGATGGAGAACGCCGCAAACATGTCGCCACGGGGATGCAAACACTGATCTGCTTGCATGATACGCCAGACCTGCCCGCATCGCGCTAGAACAGGTCGTCTCGGCGAATGGCCTGAACAGGATTGAAGATCGGCAGATTTTGGCGATCCAATCCCAGATATTTCAACTCCCTGTCGCTCAAGCGGTGAAAGGCCCGAAAGCGGCGCGGCGGCAGAGCCGGGCCTGATGCAAGACTATCTTTGTCGTGCTCTTGCGCTGGATTTGCCGTGCATCGCGGGTTCATGGTCACCTCCGGTGTGTTCCCCCAGAGAATGCGCCTCGTGACCAGAGCCATGAATTTCGGATCCCTCAGCGGATATTGAGAATTCCTCTCTGTGTTCGTCGCCGCGAAATCCTCAGGACCTCCGGAAGATTCCTCAATTGCGAGCAGCCATGCTGCCGCATGACAGTCAGCCCCGACCGCTAACGCGGACGGAGAAGGAGACCCGAAGAATGGCAAGACTTTCCCGAACTGACCTTGAAACCCATGCCAGGCATCCCGACAGCGGCAAGCTGACAGTCTTCGCGGGCGCTGCGCACGGAGGTGACAAGGCAAAGCGCCGGGTTGCCAGTTCCTTCCGAAACGCGGATGCGGTCGATTACTGGGACGGCGAAGAGCTATTAGTTCCCTCGAGTTCTGGTTCGGCTTCTCGTCCGGCTACGCCTTCTTCGCGGCGCAGCGGATCGAGGCCATCGCGGCAGACATGGGTCGGACCGTGCTCTGGCGACCCTATATGCTGGGCACCGCTTATAAGGTAACGGGGGCACGCGGATTGTCGTCGACGCCGCTGAAACGCGATTATCCGCGCCTATGACGGTCGTCTGTTTCTGGGCAAGGAGCATTTCCGATGCCTGCAGCGCTCGACCGAACTTCTCGGCTACACGCTGCCATGGCTGGTCGATGATCTTCAGGCCGCCGCCGAGGCCGTGCTTTGGGCTGGCGGACTGAAGGACGCCTATGTTCGGGCGATCGCCTGGCGCGGCAGTGAAAGCGTCACCGTTTCCGCACAGGGGTGCCGGATCCATACCGCCATCGCGGCCTGGGACTGGCCGGTGGAGACCGCCCTTGGGGACGGGACCGGCGGATTGCGCCTGGTTCTGTCGGATTGGCGGCGCCCCGCGCCCGATACGGCGCCGACGGCGTCGAAATGCTCGGGGCTCTACATGACCGGAACCTTGTCGCGGGCCGCAGCTGCCCGTAGCGGACATGACGATGCCCTCATGCTGGATATGGCAGGCCATGTCGCCGAAACCACGGTGACGAACATCGTCCTTGTCCGGAATGGCAGGCTTCTGTCTCCCCTTCCTACATGCTTTCTCGACAGCCTGACCAAGCGCCATGTCTTCGACCTTGCGCGTGGCCTCGGCCTGTCGGTTCATGAAGGAACCGTCAGCCTCGACGATCTGGATGCAGCGGACGAGGTCTTCGTCACGGGCACGTCGGTCGAGCTTCGTCCCGTGGTCGCTCGACCGCCCCGGCAAGCACAGCACATGGCCCGTGGGGCGGATTACCACGGCCCTGCGCGAGGCGTTCCGCGCCTCGACCCGGGCTCACGCGTAGTGCCAGACCAGCAACAGGCCGAGGCAGACGATCGCGGCGCGCAGGGTTTGCGGGTTCACCCGGCGCGCCAGCCGGCCACCGATGACACCACCTGCCGTCGCCCCCAGGAAGACCAGGGCAGCCGGCCCCCAGACGACCGCGCCGCCAAAGGCGAAGATCAGGACGGCGATACTGGTCGCAAGTGTCGCCAGAGCATTCTTGACCACGTTCAGCCGCTTCAGATCGTCGTCTCCCGTCACGGTCAGCAGCGCCAGCAGCAGCACCCCCAGCCCTGCCCCAAAGTAGCCACCATAAAGGGCCACGCCCCCCTCGGCGCACGCGGCGCTGACTGGCCCGATCGACACCCCGCAGCGGGCAAGCCAGCGGTTGAGCATGGGCCCTGCCGCAAACAGCAGCGTCGCGAAAAGCAGCAGCCAGGGGACCAACTGCCGGAACAGTGCATCTCCCGACAGCAGCAACAGCCCGGCCCCCGCCGCCGAGGCCAGCGCAAACACCGTGACGCGCCCGGGCCGCGCGATCAGGTCCTGACGCAGCACCGCGCCTTCGCCGATCAGGCTGGCCGCATGGCCGGGCCAGATCGCCACTGCGCTGGTTGCGCCCGCCGTCACCGGCGGCAGCCCCACGGCCAGCAGCGCCGGGAAGGTAAAAAACGTGCCGCCGCCCGCGATCGCATTGCACAGCCCGCCGAGCAGCCCTGCGCCCGCGAGCAGCGCGATTGTCGCCATATCCATACGGTCCTCCGCTCCGCCTCCGCGCGATCGTGACGGAAGCGCTGGAAAAATGTGTTGCCCCGGTGCCAGATGATACCCCGGAGGTGCCAGCATGCAGCGCGATGAGATCGGAGGATTTGCCGAGGATGGAAGCCCGGTGATCGGCAGGATCACGAGCTTCACACCCGGCACAATGCCCGAGGCGCATGCGCACTGGCGCGGGCAGCTCGCCTGGTGCCCGGACCGGCCGGTGACGGTCGAGACAGGAGGCCGGCTGCATCTTCTCTCTCCCGGCATGGCGATCTGGCTTCCACCGACGCACCGCCACCGCATCCGGGCCGAGGGCGCGCGGAAATCGGTCAGCCTCTACACCCGACCCGCCGCGGCGCCACTGCCCAAGGCCCCCACACCTTTCCCTCTCGAAGCGCTGGAGGCCGAACTTCTCCGCACTCTCGCAGGGTCCAGCCGCGCCGACCGGCAAGAGCCCGCCTTCGCCCGGCTGACGGCCGTGCTGTGGGACCGGCTTGCGCGCCCCGCCCCCGCGCCCACGCTGCCGCTACCAACCGACCCGCGCCTGCGTCGTATCGCTCTGGCACATCTCGATGGGGCCGACCATTCGCTCGACCACTGGGCCGCGGCACTGGCGCTGTCGCGGCGCAGCCTGCAACGGCTCGCCCGTCGCGACACCGGGCAGAGCTGGACCACCTGGATGCGAGACCTGCGGTTGGCACGCGCAATTGCCCCGTTGATGGCCGGCAAGAGCGTGCAACATGCAGCCCATGCTGCCGGCTACGCCACAGCGAGCGGCTTCGTGGCCGCCTTTCAGGCCGCCCATGGGATCACGCCCGGTCAGTTGCAGCGTCGGATCGAGAGCTGAGGTCATCCCACGCGCCGCTCCGTCAGCAGTCGCAGGGCGAACCCGATCAAGACACTGCCGGTGACCCCGTCGAGGAGCCGAGGCAGGCGAGGGCCGTTCAGGGCATTCTGAAACGGCACTGTCGCGGCAGTCAGCGCTGCAAAAAAGATCAGCCCCATCGACGCGTGTATCCCCGCGAGCAGGACGCTGAACGGCACCACCGAAACGCCCACGGGCAGAAACTGCGGCAGGAAGCTGATATAGAAGACACCGACCTTGGGGTTAAGAAGGTTGGTCATTACCCCGCGCAGGAACCAATTTGGTGCGGAAGGCGCCATGACCTTGGGCAGGCCCGGCTCTCGCGCACGCAACGCTCCCCGCAACATCCCGATACCCAGCCAGATCAGGTAGGCCGCGCCGGCAAGCTGAAGACAACGGTAAGCCAGTTCCGACACGGCCAGCACAGCACCGAGCCCCAAAGCCGCAATCAATCCCCATGCCAGCACCCCGGTCACCACCCCTGCCCCCGCCAGCATCGCCCGGCGCGGCCCCTCGACCGCCGCCGTCCGCAGAACGAGGGCTGTATCGAGCCCCGGTGTGATCGTCAGCAAAGCCGCTGCAATGGAAAAGCTCAGCAATGCAGTTGCAACGTCCATGGCTACTCTCCGATCTTGTCCAGGAAATCTGCCAGAAGCTCTTGGCCTTCGGGCCAGGCGCCGATGTTCGACGCCTCGTTCAAATGGCCCCTTGGGCCGAGACGACGCGGCCAGGCGCCTTGTCTGACAGCCCAGGCTATCGCACTCGCCTCCGGATCATAGGGATCGTTCTCACTTGCGACGGCCAACACCGGCCGCTCACCAAACCCCGTTGCAGGTAGCGCTCCGAATGCCTTTGCCTGCGCCGGGAAAGCCGGCCCGCTCGGGTCCGGCACGGCAACAAGAAATGCCGCGGCGATGGCACGGGACGACGCCGCACGCCAGTGGGCAAAGAGCAGGCACCCGAGCGAATGGCATACCAGCACCGGCGGATAAGGTGCTGCGGCGACCGCCCGGTCCAGGGCGGCGAACCAGTCCGCAAGGTCGGGCTCATCCCAGGAATTCGGCTCTATCCGGAGGGTGTTCGGATAGAGACTTTCCCAATGGCTCTGCCAATGCTCAGGGCCGGATCCCCCGATGCCCGGCACCATAACGAAACGACGCCCCATGCTAATCTCCTGATGTCCTTTCTAGAGTGTCCCTTGCCGAACGCATGCCGGGAATGGCAATTCATCGGCGTTTTTGGCACACTTCCGATGAGTTAACGGAATCCGTGGTGGAACATGCCGACCAGTGAGCTCGACCGCCTTGACAGCGCAATCCTCGAAGCGCTTCAGGAAAACGCCCGCACCCCGCTATCGGAGGTCGGCCGATGTGTCGGGCTTTCGGGTGACGATCCTCCCGCGCGTGAGCTGAGAGCGCGGCCCTCGCCCATCGGGCTGCAGCGCCCCTCGAGGCGGTGAGCTCAGTCAGCCAGATGACGCATCAAAAGGTCCGCCGCGACGTCCGGTCGTTCCATCAACGCAAGATGCGGCCCCTCAAGCCAAGCGAGGGTGGCATCCGCTATGCCCGCAGCGAGCGCGATCGAAGCCGCCGGATCCACCATCTGATCGCACCGGTTGCCGATCACGAGGGTTGGAGCTTTGACACGGCCGAGCTCACGAGAGACATCAACTCGCAGATCCAGCTCCGCCTGTCGCGCAACTCCCTCCCAGTTGCCGCCCGATACCATGCCGGCGATCACCGAATCCAAGTCGGTGATCGCCGACAGGAAGGCGTAGCTGAAACCGGTCAGCATCATGAGCCGCGCAAGGGTGGCAGGATCTTTCCGGGCGAGGTCCGCCCAGAGCTTGAACTGCAGACGTGAGCGCGGGTCGGCCGCGTGAATGAACCCTCCAATCAGCACGAGCCTGTCGACCCTCCCGGGATGCAGGGCGGCGAGCCGGACCGCGACGGCAGAGCCGAGAGAAAAGCCTGCCAGATCGAAACTGTCGATCCCCGCATGGTCCACGGTGGCGATGACCTGATGCACCAGATGATCGACCGTCAGCACTTCGGCGGCATCCACTGTGAGTCCGGATCCGGCATAGTCTGGCCGCAGCACGCGCCGCCGCGACAGATGCGGCAGAAGGCCATCAAAGTTGGCCTCGCCGTCTCCCCCGGTCCCGTGGACGAGGATGAGCGGCTTGCCTTCCCCGTCGTCACGATAGCCCACACGCGCGCCCTTGTGATGGACATGTTCGATCTTCGACATTGCTTCTTCTCCGACTTGATGTGTCGGCACTCCTTTTGCACTCTGACACCGTTGTCAGGGTCAAGTCCCAAGAAGGAGAGCGTGGTGAAGATCGGCGATGTATCCGACCGCAGTGGCATCAGCGTCCGAATGCTACGCTTCTACGAGGCGGAAGGGCTTCTGCGTCCGCATCGGACGGGAAGCGGCTACCGCGACTATGGCCCGGCCGATCTGGAGCAGGCTTGCATGATCCGACAGCTGGCCGAGGCCGGGCTCACGGTCGAGGCAATGCGCGACCTGCTGCCCTGCATCATCAGCCCCGAGCCGACGTTCCATCCTTGCGAGCGGCTGCGCGCCCGCCTCACGGATGAACTGGCAAAGCTCGATCGCAGGCTCGCCGATATATCGCGGTCGCGGTCGCAGGTCGCGGCTTACCTCGCCGGATTGCCCGGAGAGAACCCGCGCGGTATTGGCCTCGAGGGATCTGGGCGTGACCCCGGCGTTGCCGGTCCACGGCTCTAGTTCCGTCCGCAAGCGGAGGTGACCGGAGCCATGATACCCTCTCGTCCCGGCGCCGCGGGCGCCCCGCCCTTCTCGCCGAGCCGGTTATGTCGCAGCCGTGCATGGTCCGATAGGACGCCCAATCTCCGCCCGCTCAGTTGACTGTCCTCGCGCGGGCGAACAGAGAGTGCAGGCCTTGCTGATCGGGCTGCAGCTCTCCTTGAGACGAGGTTGACCAGGGTGGATGTAACCCGGTAGAGTTTGTCCCGCTCCAACCCCTCTACGCTGCGCACCGAGATCACCACATCACCAGCCTTGTAGCTGGCCGCCTCGCGCGCTTCGGCGCGGGTGAGCGAGAGCGGCGTGAGACTGGCGACCGTTACATCCTGAGCGCCGAGCCGATGTTCCCCCTTCAGCTCGTCGCGGATCGCGGCATTCACTTCCCCCGGACGCGGTTGGTCAGAACCACAATCCCGGTCCGCTCGCGCACGGAGCTGTGCAATCCGAGCCACGCCCGCGCCACCTCGCCGCGGATGGCATGGAGCACGGCTTCCCGGGCATCCTCGTTTCTCTGGCGCTGAATGTCGGCCATGATGGCAGTCGGCATTCCCGCCTTCTGGAGCTGCGCGAAGGGCGAGCCCGCGCTTATCCGGCCCTCGTGGCGCGGGGGCGGCAGGACGACATAACTACGGGCTGAAGGGCTGGGGCTTCATCACCAAGATCCTGATCCCGGCGGCCTTCCCGAGCATCCTGACCGGCCTCAAGATCGGCTGGGCCTTCGCCTGGCGGACGCTGATCGCGGCCGAGCTCGTCTTCGGCGTGAGTTCGGGGCCTTCTTCGCGGCTCATGCCACGGCGGTTCCCGCCTCTTCGCCAACGACCTCCCGCAGCCGGGCGATCAGCCATCTGAGCGCCGGATCGGCCTTGCGGCGTCTGGCGTGGATCGCGCTGAACGGGATCGGAGGCAACGGAACGGGGGGCGCCGTGACAATCAGCGGCTCCGGCGCTGCGGGCACGGCACGGCTGGCAACGGTCAGGATCAGATCCGTGCCGGCGATGACCTTGGGTGCGATGCTCCAGTGCGGCAGGATCAGCGCAAGGCGCCGGGGACCGCCCCGATCCTTCAGATGCAGATCGATTTCCGTGGTGAAGTCACCCTGCACCGCCACATGGGCATGCGGAGCCGACCAGAAGGCTTCCGCAGTCAGGCCGCCGGACCGGACGGGCTGATGGGCCGGGTCCAGCAGGCATATATAGCGGTCGGTCAGCAAGAGCTCCGCCTCGAGCTGCGGCGGCAGCCCGGGAAAGACGCCGAGCGCAAGATCGGCCTCGCCTTCGCTCACGGCCTCGATCATCGCCTCCCGGCTCTTCTGGGTGACCACCAGCCGGATCTCCGGTGCGATCCGGCGCAGCTGCCGCATCAGGCCCGGCAACACCAGCCCCGCGCCGTAATCCGACATGGTCAGGCGAAACACATGCGGCGCGGCCGGGTCAAACGCATCGGGCCCGAGCACGCTGCGGATCTGCGCAAGAGCCTCGGCCAGCGGCGGGGCCAGCGCCTGCGCGCGCAGCGTGGGCACCATCCGACCGCCCTCGCGCCGGAACAGCGGATCGCCCAGCAGATGCCGCAGCCGGGCGAGCGCATGGCTGACCGCAGGCTGGCTCATGTTCAGCCGAGCCGCCGCCCGCGACAGATGGCGCTCCGCCAGAAGGGCATCCAGCACGACAAGAAGGTTCAGATCGACCGCACGAAGATTATTCATATGCTGCATGATAGGGAAGCAAGGTCGAATTTCAAATTCATCCGATGCGGGGCCTATACCGGCGGCAGAGAAAAGGAGATCGGAATGCCCCTGCTTGTCCTGTCCTGCCTCGCGCTCGTCTCGGGTGCGCTCGTGCCGCTTCAGGGCGGCGCCAATGCCGCGCTCGGCCGTGCGCTGGGGCATCCCCTCTGGGCTGCGGTTGCCTCATTGCTGGTCAGCCTGATCTGCATCCTGCCGGTGCTGCTGGCCATGCGGGTGCCCGTGCCGGATCTGGGCATGGCCCTGGCGCAGCCATCCTGGATCTGGATCGGCGGGCTGGTGGGGATAGTCTACGTCACCGGCGCGATCCTCCTGATGCCGACGATGGGTGCCGCGGGCTTCATGATCGCGGTTGTCGCGGGGCAGCTCCTCACCTCGCTCCTGATCGACAGGTTCGGACTGATGGGGCTGGCGGGGAAGCCACTGGATCTGTGGCGGGTGCTGGGGGCCGCGACGGTGATGGGCGGCGTGCTGGTGTTCCAGTGGCCGAGCCTGTCCAGACTGATGGCCGGGTAGGCCGGCGGGCCCGCCTCTTTCCGGGATAGGAGCCTCTTCGGGTCGATGGCTTGAAAGGCCGGGAGCGCCTGACCGGCGGCCCGCCGAGAAACGGCAGGCCGCCCTGTCGCGCCCCGGTCAGCGGTAGACGAGCATCGGGACCGTGCAGGCGCGGATCAGGGCGGTGGTGGTCGAGCCGATGATCAGGGTGCGGATGCGGCTGTGGCCATAGGCGCCCATCACCAGAAGGTCGAAGCCCTCGGCCTCGATCTTCCGCTCGAGCGCCACCTCGGGCGCGCCGGACAGGAGGCAGGTCTCGGCCGCCAGCCCCGCGGCCAGCAGCGTGCCGCGGGCGCGCTCGAGCGTCGCGCGGGCCTCCTCGCCGCCCGCGCAGGCCAGCGTGATCGCAAGGCCGCGGAAGACCGGGCTTGCCGCCATCCGCTCGATCGCCCCGCGGGCGCTTCTGCCGCCGTCATGGGCCACCAGCACCTTGCGCACCGGCCGGCAGTCCGCGGGCACGATGAGGACCGGCAGCTTCGAGGCGCGCAGGAGGCGCTCGAGATTGGAGCCGAGATGGGCGCTGGCGAAGCCCGCGGCCCTGCCGCGCTTGCCAACCACCAGCGCCCGCCCCGAGCGCTCGAACCCGGCCACCGTGTCGATCAGGTCTCCCTGCCGCAGATGGGGCGTGGTCTCCACGCTCTCGGCGGCCAGGATCGCCTGCGCATCCTCGAGGATCGCCCGCCCCTGCGCCTGCGCGAGCCGCGCCCGCTCGGCATCGAGCGCGGCCAGTTCCTCGAGCAGGGCGGTGCGGGCGCCGAGCTGCAGCGCGCCCGACAGATCGCCCCGATCGGCGGCCTCGCGGCGGCCCAGCACATGCAGCAGGTCCACCGGAAGCTCCAGCCTCTGCGCGAGCCAGGCCGCATGAAGGCAGACGCTGCGCGAGAAGCCCGAGCCGTCCACCAGTGCCATGATCCTGTCGGTCATGTCGTCCTCCCTCTCAATGGGCCGTGAGCCGGTCCAGGGCCCCCGGCCTGTCGTGCAGGGCCAGCCGGTCGACGAGAGTCTCGGAGGCCTCGTTCATGCCCACGATCCGCACCTCGGCCCCCTCGCGGCGGAACTTCAGCACCGCCATGTCCAGCGCCTGCACCGAAGAGATGTCCCAGATATGGGCGCGGCTCACGTCGATGGTGACGCGCTCGAGCGGCTCGCGGAAGTCGAAGGCGGCCATGAAATCCTCGACCGAGCCGTAGAAGAGCTGGCCCTCGACCCGGTAGGTCCGCGCGCGCCCGCAGGCCGAGAGTTCGGAGCTGACCGCGAAGAGCTGCGCAATCTTGGCGGCGAAGAAGATCCCCGAGAGCAGCACGCCCACGAGGACGCCCAAGGCCAGATTGTGGGTCCAGACCACGGTCGCCACCGTCGCCAGCATCACCACGGAGGAGGACCGGGGATGGGTGCGCAGCGCCTTGAGGGACGACCAGGAGAAGGTGCCGATCGAGACCATGATCATGATGGCGACGAGCGCGGCCATCGGGATCCGGCTGACGACATCGCCGAGCCCCACGACGAGGATCAGCAGGAACACGCCCGCCACGAAGCAGGACAGCCGCCCGCGCCCGCCCGACTTCACGTTGATCATCGACTGGCCGATCATGGCGCAGCCCGCCATGCCGCCGATGAAGCCGGTGGCGGCGTTGGCCAGCCCCTGCCCGATACATTCCTGATTGCGGCTCGAGCGGGTGTCGGTCAGCTCGTCGACGAGGGTCTGCGTCATCAGGCTTTCCAGAAGCCCCACCACCGCCACGGCTGTGGCCGGGGGCAGGATGATCCGCAGCGTCTCGAAGGTCAGGGGAATGTCCGGGATCAGGAAGACGGGCAGCGTGTCGGGCAGCGCGCCCATGTCGCCCACCGTCCGCACGTCGAGCCCGAGGCCGAGCGTCAGCGCCGTCAGCACGATGATGGTGACGAGCGGCGAGGGCACGGCGCGGGTGAGGCGCGGGAAGAGATAGATGATGGCCAGGCCTGCCGCCACGAGGAGATAGGTCAGCGGCGGCACGGCCCGCGGGTCGAGCTCGGGCAATTGCGCAAGGAAGATCAGGATCGCCAGCGCATTGACGAAGCCCGTCATCACCGAGCGCGAGACATAGCGCATGACGAAGCCGAGCTTCAGGAGCCCGAGCGCGATCTGGATCAGCCCCGCAAGCACGGTGGCGGCCAGCAGATACTGGAGCCCGTGGTCGCGCACGAGGGTCACCATCAGCACGGCGGTCGCCGCGGTGGCGGCCGAGATCATCCCGGGCCGTCCGCCCGCGATGGCGGTGACGACGGCGATCGAGAAGGAGGCATAGAGCCCGACCTTCGGATCGACGCCCGCGATGATCGAGAAGGCGATGGCCTCGGGAATGAGGGCCAGCGCCACGACGAGCCCCGAGAGCAGGTCGCCCCGCACATGGCCCAGCCATTGCTGGCGATAGGTGGCGAATGAAATCATGAATGTCCCGTTCCCCGCCGGCCCGGACCTGCGCGCCGGCGGATGTTCCTGCTGGTGCTGGTGGGTTGTCCGGCGGATCGGCGGCCGGAGGAGCCACCCGGGGATCGCACCCGGGTCCTGACGAGTGGGACGGACCTAGCCGATGTGCGGGCCCATGCCAAGCCGTCCGGCGCGAGACCTCGCGCGGGGCCACCTGGATCGGTGCCCGGGGCGACCGGCACGCGCGGGTCCTGTAGACGCTCGAGGCGGTGCAGGCCGCGCTCGAGGAGGCAGGAGCCAAGGAGGTCCGGTCGCATGTCTTGCCGCCGCCCCCCGACGGGCCCGTCTGCCCGGGCGTCAGCGCAGGGCGACGGGGACGCCGGCCGGCATCCCTGCCCCCGGTGTCGCGCCTCCCTCACGGGCGCAGAGCAGGGCGACGGGGGGCTGCGCCAGCGGGATCCCGGCCCGGCGGAGTGCCGCATCCACCTCGCGCCAGATCGCATCGCGGCACTCCCATTCGTGATCGAACCGGCCCAGCCAGTAGCGCAGCGCATACCGCACCCCATCGGGCTCGATGGCCTGGATGCGCACGTCGGGCGCGGGCGACTGGCGGATCAGCGGCGCCTCCCGCAGCGCCTTATGCAGGAGGTCCGCCCCTTCGGCTGCCGGGGTGGCATGTCCCAGCTTGATCTCCATCTGCGCCCGGAACTCGGACCGGGGCGCGCTGTAGTTGACGATGCGTTGCCGCGAGACCTGGCTGTTGGGCAGGATCACATAGGTCGAGTCGCGCGTCAGAAGCCGCGTGGTGCGCCAGCCGATCTCGACCACCCGGCCGCGGCCCAGCCCCTCGATATCGACCCAGTCGCCGATGCGGAACGGCGCCTCGAGGCCCAAGGCGATCCCCGAGAGCGTATCGGCCACCACATTGCGGATCGCGAAGCCGAACAGGGCCAGCACCACCCCCGACCCCGCCAGCGCGCTGCCGGCACCGTGGCCTAGGATGAGCAGGATCCCCGAGACGATCGCCGTCAGGAACAGAAGGGCCGAGACCAGATCGCCGAGCAGCTTCGGCAGCGGGCGGCTCTGCGGCCGCAGGCGGGCCAGCAGCTGGCCGAAGGTCCGGCTGAGAAGCCAGGCGAGGCCGAGATAGGCCGCCATCTGCAGGGCGTTCCGGCCATTCCGGCCGAGCGGCGCGATGCCGAAGCGCCGGCCCGCCTCGGCCTGCGCGAAGGTGATGCCGGCGATGCCGAGCAACAGCAGCGCGGGCGCGATCAGCGGGCGCAGCCGGATCATGGCCGCCCCGCGGGCAGAGGCGGCGCGGCCCCGCCGCGTCCGGCAGGGCGGCCGATAGGGATCGCCGGCCCCCCCCGGCGAGGGGGGCCGGGCGCCGCCCCCGGCCGGGGCGAACTCGACCCGGCAGAAGGGACAGCGTCCGGCGGCGGCCCGGGGAATGGCCGCGCCGCATCCGGCACAGTAGCGGGGGATCTTCCGATGCGACATGGTAGGCTCCCGTCCCGGCGCTCAGGACAGCCCGGGCCGCGGCGCGGCCGGGGTCGTCCCGGGCCGCGGCTCCGACCCGACCTGCAGCACGGTGAGGCTGCGCCGCTCTCCGGCCCGCGTCTGCCACTGGAACCGGTCGCCCGCCGACAGGCCCAGCAGCGCCACGCCCACCGGGGTCAGGATCGACACGGATCGGCGGCTGATGTCGGCATCTTCGGGCCAGGACAGGGTCACGCGCCGGTCCCGCGCGCCCTGATCGTCGTGATAGAGCACCTCGCTGCCGATGGTGACGACGTCGGACGGCAGGCGGGCGGGGGCCAGCAGGCGGGCGGATGTCAGCTTGGTGATCAGCGGATAGGCCACATCGGGCAGCCGCGCGATGGCGGCGCCGGCCAGCGTGTCCAGGCGCTCGATCAGGGTCATGTCGATGGCAGGCCGGGAACGGCGCGAAGCGGGGCACATGAGGAAACCTCCGTAAGGGGACTGGAAAAAAGGGGATCCGGCAGCTCTCCCAAGGCAGGCGGCCGGGGAGACCCCGGACAGCCGTCCTGCGCCCCGAAAGGCCCGCCCGTCGGGCAGGCCCCTTCAGGCCGCGCGCCTCAGCCGGTCAGCGCGGCCCGGGCATTCCGGCCCGGCGCGGGGCCGGACCCATGCAGGACGCGCCCCGCGCCCTCGGGCGCCGGGATTTCGGACGGGGAAGCATGAGGGCTCCTTGCGGACGATGTCCGCCTGGCAGATCCGGATCTGGGAAGACGACGCGCCCCGGGAAGAGGCGTCAGCGGTTGACCGCCTCTGCCCGGGGCAGAGCATGCGTGAGCGGCGAACCGCAGAAGGCCCGGACTCCGGCCATATGAAGGAGCGTCAACATGCGGCGAAGGTAGGCCCCGGGGGACGGCAAGACAAGAGCGCCCGGCAGATCCCGCGAATAGCCCCGTGGCGTGGCCTTTATGGCACGGTCCGTTGCAGCCGCTCCGCACCCGGCCGGGCTCCGACCCGGACCGGCGTTGTTGCACAACAGCGGCTTGAGGCACGCTCGCCCCTTCCCCCTTCGACTTCACGCCCCGCGGACGATCCCGGCCGTGCCGAAGGCGTTGAGCGGTTGATGACCGGACCGCCGGGCCGCTGAAATCCATATCCGTATCGCGCTGACGAACCGCTTCTCGGCCCTCGGTACGGCCGGGATCGTCCGCGGGGCCTCATGCTGAAGGGGAAAGGGGCCATCGTGCCTCAGGCCTGAGCTGCACCGCATATGCATCGGACAAGTCAAGGATCGTTGACATGGAGGACTGCACCAGCTGGGTTTCCATGGGCAGGAATTCCGGATTATCGCGCAGGCGTTCCTGACCATCCGGTCAAATGACGGAAATCGGCCGCCCGGCAATTCATCAGAAGCCCGATCGGTTCATCCTGGACCCGGTCCATCAGATGCCGGGGTTGAACCAGAGAGGCCACGCGTCACCCAACAACGCCGTGATCATTCCTTTGCCCTGCGGCCGAACCTGTGGGCACGGACAAGTCCTTCGTAATCCAACTCGCGGCTATAATCGAGGATATGGACCCGAATCATCTCGGTCACCGCGGCCCGGTCGCCTGCGCGCAGCGCATCCAGCACGTCGTCATGTTCCCGCGCGATGGATTCGATGGGCTTCTGCAGCGTCGAGAGGCCGAAGATGATGGTCAGCTGCCGCGACAACGGCTCCCAGCTTTGCAGCAGCACACCATTGCCCGAGATCTTGCACAGGGTGCGGTGGAATTCCGTGTCCAGCCGCGCGACTCCAAAGGAATCGCCAGCCGCCACTGCGGCATGCAATTCCCGCACCCGGGCCTCAAGCGGGCTCAGAATGTCGGGATGCTCCGGCTTGAGATCAAGGACCTCGTGGGCCGCAAGCGTTTCCAATGCGTTACGCACCTTGAGGATCTTCTCCAGCCGGTCGGCTGAGACATCCATGAGCCGCATGCCGCGATAGCGCTCGTTCACCACGATGCCCTGGCTCTCGAGGATCCGAAGCGCCTCGCGCACCGGGACGCGGCTGACATTCAGCGCGCGGGCCACCTCGGCCTCGACGATCCGGTCGCCGGGCAGGAACGCACCGGTGGCGGTGGCCTCGACAATCGCATCCACCACTTGGTCCACCAGGGTGCGGGCCTCCAGCGGCGCAAGCCGGGGAAGGGCATCAGTTCCGGGTTGTGTGTCTTTCGCGTGCATCTCTTGACTCGAACTTCTTGACTGCATGATAGCATTGTATACGATCATACGATAGCTGAGTTTTACCATGCCGTCCATCCTGGACAGATGCCGGCAGTTCAGCACCGACAAGTCCGCCCATAACAGAGAGGAACGCGGAATGCCAAAAATCAGCCTCTGGCGCATGCTTATGGCCACGGGTGCGGCGCTGTTCATCGGTTTGAGCGCCAGCACCGCGGATGCCCAGAGCATGGGCGGCGATCTGATCGTGGCCCAGGCCTCCAATCCGCCCAGCCTGGATGCGATGGTCACCACCTCGCAGATGTCGCGCAACATCACGATGAACATCTACGAGACCCTGTACGGCTTCTCGGACTCCATCGTGCCGATCCCGATCCTTGCCACCGGGGTCGAGATCTCGGAGGACGGGCTCACCTACAGGTTTCCGCTGCGCGCCGGGGTCAAGTTCCACAACGGCAAGGAGATGGGGGCCGAGGATGTCCGTGCCTCGCTGGAGCGCTACAAGGCGATCGGCGGGACCGCCTCGATGCTGGCGGGAGTGACGAGCATCGAGGCCAGCGGGCCGCTCGAGGTCACGCTGACCATGGAGAAGCCCTTTCCCGGTTTCCTCGAAGCCTTTGCCTCTCCCCGCGCCCCGGCCGTCATCATTCCCGCCGAAGAGGCCGGAAAGCCCGCGAACGAGATCGCGGTGATCGGCACCGGCCCCTACAAATTCGTCGAATATGTCCCCGACAGCCACGTCCGGCTGGAGCGGTTCGCCGATTACGCCGCGGATGAGACCCATGCCGATATCGACGGCTTCGGCGGCAAGAAGACCGCCTATCTCGACAGCGTCACCTTCCGCGTCATCCCGGAGCCGGGGGCAGCGGTGGCGGCGCTCGAGGCCGGCGAGGTCCAGCTGCTGGAGCAGATCCCGGTGCCGACCGCGAGGCGTCTGGCCGGCAACAGCGAGATGAAGGTCTATGAGAACAGCCCCTGGGCCTTCCTCGTCTTCATTTTCAACCTCAACGAAGCGCCGGCCGACAATCCGAAATTCCGCGAGGCGGTGCAGATCGCGCTGAACTCCGAGGAGATCATGGCGATCGCCACCGAAGGGCTGTTCAACCTCTACCATGGCTGGATGTATGAGGGGACGACCTATGACGCGGGCGAGATCGGCAAGGACCGCTACAACGTCGCCGATCTCGACCGCGCCCGGGCGCTGCTGGCCGAGGCGGGCTATTCCGGCCAGCCCTTCACCATCCTGACCGATACCCAGGGCCCCGAGCGCAACAAGGCGGCGGTCGTGATCGCCGAGCAGCTGCGCGCCATCGGCGTGAATGTGGTCATCAATCAGGTCGACTGGCCGACGGCGTTGCAGATCCGTCTGCAGGACACCGGCTGGTCGGCCTGGACGCTGACCATGGGGATCGAGCCCTATCTGGGGCCGGAGGCGCTGATCTCCACCTTCGCCGGACCGGCCACCCATTTCCGAAAGGCCGACCCGGAACTGGATGCGCTCTATGCCGAACTGGTCGACACGGCCGATCTGACTGCGCGCAAGGCGGTCTTCGCCCGCATCCAGCAGCGCCTGGACACCTTTGCCCCGGTCATAAAACTGGGGGAGACCGGGCTGATGCAGGCATCGAGCGCCAAGGTCGAAGGCTTCCGTCCCTTCCGCTTCCCGCGCGTCTACAACGTCTGGTTCGCCGACTGAGTGACCGGCCCGGGCGCGGCCGATGCGCGCCCGGGCACAGCCAATGGCGCGGGCGACCCACCGCCCGTCAGGACAGGAGAATGACAGTGCTGAGGTTTCTGATCCGACGGATGGTCAGCGCGGTTCCGGTGCTTTTCGTGGTATCGCTGGTGACCTTTGCCATCATCGCCATCGTGCCGGGCGATGTGACGGCCGAGCTTGCAGGGGCCGAGGCCACCGCCGAGCAGCGCGCCGTGATCCGCGACCAGCTGGGATTGAACCAGCCGCTGTATCAGCAGGCGCTGCGCTGGTACGGCAACCTGCTGCAGGGCGATCTGGGGCATTCCTATCTGCTGAACATGTCGGTCACCGATGCGGTGCTGGAACGGCTGCCCGTCACGCTGTCGCTGGCCGGGCTGGCGCTGGTGCTGGCGGTGGTCCTCGGCGTGCTGCTGGGTGTGCTGGCGGCGATCCGGCATGACAGCTGGGTCGATCAGGGCACGATGTCGGTGGCGCTGATCGGCCTTTCGGTGCCGGATTTCTGGCTCGGGCTGATCATGATTTCGGTCTTTTCGGTGGGGCTCGCCTGGTTCCCGACCGGCGGCTATGTGCCTTTCTCCGAGGATGCGCTCGGCTGGGCGCGCTCGATGGCGCTGCCGTCCCTGGCGCTGGCCTTCACCCAGATGGGGGTGATCGCCCGGATGACGCGCTCCTCGATGCTCGAGGTGATGGGGCAGGACTATATCCGCACCGCCCGTGCCAAGGGCATGCGGCGCCATACGGTGGTCTTCAAACATGCGCTGCGCAATGCGCTGGTGCCGGTCATCACCGTGATCGGCGTGATGACCGGGGTGCTGCTCGGTGGCGCGGTGGTGATCGAGTCCGTCTTCTCTCTCCCGGGGGTGGGCCGTCTGATCATCGGCGCAATCCAGCGCCGCGATTTCCCGATCATTCAGGGCGGGCTGCTCATCACCGCTTCGCTCTTCGTCTTCGTCAATATTCTGGTGGATCTGGCCTATGGCTGGTTCGACCCGCGGGTGCGCAATGACCGATAGTTCTCTCGATCCGACCGCCGGCGGCCCGGCCGCCCCTCGCTCGGCCCGGCTGACCGCCGCCGGGGCGCTGCTGCGCCGGCTGTTCCGCCACCGCTCGTTCCAGATCGGCTTCGCCTTCTTTGCCCTGATCGTGCTGATGGCGCTGCTGGCCGATCTGATCGCGCCCTACGATCCGAACAAGAACAATTACCGTGCCCTGCTGATGCCGCCCTCGGCGCAGCACTGGTTCGGCACCGACGTCTTCGGCCGCGATATCCTGAGCCGGGTGATCCATGGCACGCGGATCTCGCTGGGGATCGGACTGGCGGTGGTGCTGGCCACCGGAATAATGGGGATCGTGCTGGGGCTGCTGGCCGGCTATGTCCGCTGGCTCGACAACGGGCTGATGCGGGTGATGGACGGGCTGATGGCCTTTCCCGGGGTGCTGCTGGCCATCGCGCTGGCGGCCGCCCTCGGTCCCTCGCTGATGAATGCGGTGATTGCGCTGACCATCACCTTCACGCCGCGCACCGCCCGCATCATGCGGGCCAGCGTGCTTGTGATCCGCGAATTGCCCTATGTCGAGGCGGCCGTGGCCGTCGGAGCCGGGCATATGCGCATCGTGCTGCGCTATATCCTCGCCAACGCGCTCTCTCCGCTGATCGTGCAGCTGACCTTTGTCTTTGCGGTGTCGATCCTGGCCGAGGCGATCCTCAGCTTCCTCGGAGTAGGACCCCCGCCGCCCGCCCCCTCGCTGGGCAATATCATCTCCGACGGCCGCACCTATCTGCAGGAAGCCGGCTGGATCGCCTTCTTCCCCGGTCTGGTGATCGCCCTGGCGGTGCTGGGACTGAACCTGATGGGCGACGGGTTGCGCGATGTGCTGGACCCGCGGATGCGTGCCCGCCGCTCATGAGGACGGGAGACATGCAGGAAAAGACCGTCCTCATCACGGCGGCCGGGCAGGGCATCGGCCGCGCCTGCGCCGAGCGTTTCCTGGCCGCCGGCGCGCGGGTATTGGCCAGCGACCGCGATGCGCGGCTTCTGGATGGGCTGGCGGCCGAGTGCCATGCGCTCGATGTGCGCGACGGGGCGGCGGTGGAGGCCCTGGTCGCGGGGCTCGGCCCGGTCGATGTGCTCGTGAACTGCGCCGGCGTCGTGCATGGCGGCACGATACTCGATCAGACCGAGGCCGAGCTGGATCTGGCGCTGGACATCAACCTCAGGGGCACGATCCGCACCATTCGGGCGGTGCTGCCCGGAATGCTGGCGGCGGGCTCGGGCAGTATCGTCAACATCGCCTCGGTGGTCAGCAGCCTCAAGGGGGCGCCCGACCGCTGCGTCTATGGCACCAGCAAGGCGGCGGTGATCGGATTGACCAAATCGGTTGCAGCGGATTTCGTTTCGAGAGGCATCCGCTGCAATGCGATCTGCCCCGGAACCGTCGAGAGCCCCAGCCTGCGCGAGAGGCTCGGCGCCACAGGCGATGCGGAGGCCGCCCGTGCGGCCTTCGTTGCCCGCCAGCCGATGGGTCGGCTGGGCACGCCGGAAGAGATCGCCGATCTCGCGCTCTGGCTGGCCTGTTCGGGCTATACGACAGGGCAGGCCATCGCGATCGATGGCGGCTGGACGATCTGACCGACGGCCGCCCTTCTGCAAGACAAACGGCCCCGAGAGCATGTCTCCGGGGCCGTTCCGCCGTCAGCCCGTTCCGAGACATCGCGCGTGACGCAATAGCCGGCGACAGGCGCCGTGGCATTGGCGCGTGCCGCCATGGCCGATGACGCCGTCCGGCCCGACTTCCCGGCCGGTCTTGCGCGCGTCGCAGGATCGGCATCGTGTCCTCCGGGCCGCAGATGGTGCCCGTCGCCTTCATGAAGATCGCCGGCCCGGCCGGAACCGCCGGACCGGCTTCGGCGGCGTGGTCGGTTCGGTTCACCCCGATGCAGATGACCTGCCCCCCGCGCCCGGCACGGGGGCCTGTGCGAGGAGTGCCCGCAACCGCGGGCAAGGCCGCAGGGCCGAGGGCGCGGAGCCGCGCCCGCCCCGCGGGCCGCGGCGCCGCTCCGGCGATGTCATCGACCCAGTCCAGAGAGCGCGCGCAGCGCGCCATCGGCATCGAGCCTTCCGGGCGTCTCCTGCCCTGCGGGCCCGTCTCCGACAGGTTTCATGTCACTCTCTCAATAGGTGGCCCGGCCGCCGGAGAGATCGAAGACGGCACCGGTGGTAAAGCTGTTCTCGGCACTGGCCAGCCACGCGATCATCGCCGCGGCCTCGTCCAGATCCAGAAAGCGGCCGCGCGGGATGCGCGACAGCATGTAGTCGATGTGGCTCTGCGCCATCTGGTCGAAGATCTGCGTGCGGGCGGCGGCCGGGGTCACGCAATTGACGGCGATATCCTGGCCGGCGACCTCCTTGCCCAGCGATTTGGTCAAAGCGATGACCCCGGCCTTCGAGGCCGAATAGGCGGCCGCATTGGGATTGCCTTCCTTGCCGGCGATCGAGGCGACCGTGACGATGCGCCCGTATCCGTGGGCCTTCATGCCGGGCACCACCGCCTTGCAGCAATGGAAGACACCGTTCAGGTTGATATCGATGATGCGGTGCCATTCCTCGACCGGGTAGTCGGCGACCGGCGCATTGCTGCCGGCGATGCCCGCGTTGGCGATCAGGATGTCGATCCGGCCGCCCGTGGCTTCGGTGGCGTCGGCGGCGGCCTTTACCGCCGTGAAATCCACCTGATCCACCACCTGAAAGAAGCTGTTCCCGCCCAGTTCGGCCGCCGTCGCCGCGGCCCGCCCGGCGTCGCGGTCCCACAGGCAGACCCGCGCCCCCGAGGCGATCAGCCGCTCGGCCACGGCGCGCCCGATCCCCTGCGCGCCGCCCGTCACCACGGCCACGCGGCCGGCCAGATCGATCTGGTTCATCGTCGTCCTCCCTTTGCCTGTTCAGGCGCTGAAGAATTTCTCCGGGTCGGGCGTATAGCGCGCCAGCAGTGCCGGATCGGGGCTGACGCCGAGGCCGGGCAGATCGGGGATCGCCAGCATGCCCTCGGCATCGAGGGCGAAGGGGCGTGTGGTCAGCCGGTCGACATAGGCCGAGCCGCCGATATATTCGACCAGCGTGCAGTCGGGCATGGCGGCGGCCAGCTGCAGATCGGCCGCCAGACCGAAGGCGGTGTTCCAGCCGTGGCCCACGTAGCGGATGCCGAAATCGCGCGCCATCCAAGCGATGCGGCGCTGCTCGCTGATGCCGCCGACCTTCGTCACATCGGGCTGCACGATGTCGAAGGCGCCGCGCACCAGCCAGGGGGCGAAGCTCTGGCGCCGCGTCAGCACCTCGCCGCCGGCGATCGGCACCGGGCTCATACGACGCAAGGCGATGAAATCCTCGATCGCATCGGGCGGCAGCGCTTCCTCGAACCAGCCGACATCGTAGTCGGCCAGCATGGCGGCGGTGTTCATCGCCCATTTCAGACCGTTCGGCCAATAGGCATCCGAGGCCCCGGCATCGACAAGAAGCTGGGCATCCGTACCGACCGCGGTGCGGGCCGCGTCGATGATGGCGCGGTCGAGTCCGGCATCGCCGCGCCGGCCGAACGGCCCCCAGCCGATCTTGAAGGCGCGGAACCCCGCCGCGCGGTGCGGGGCGATCACCGCTTCCATCCGCTCGGGCATGTCCATCAGCAGCGAGCAATAGGGCTGCACCCGGTCGCGGTGCCGCCCGCCCAGGAGCCGCCCCACCGACAGGCCGGTGGCCTGGCCAAGGATGTCCCACATGGCGATATCGATGCCGCTGATCGTGTGGGTGATCGAGCCACCGCGCCCCATCCAGAAGGTGTTCTGGTGCAGTTTCTCGGCGATGCGGTCGGGTTCCAGCGCATTCTCGCCCAGCAGCAGCGGTGTCAGAACATCCGCCGCCGCCTGTACCAGCGCGCCATTGGTGAAGACGCTGCCATAGCCCGAGATGCCGGCATCCGTGTGCAGTGCGATCAGCGCATGCACGCTGTCGTCCGCCTTGATCTCATGGCTCCACCCGCCCTGCGGACTCTCGCCCAGCAGGGGGGCGACGCGCACGGCAGTGATGCGGGCCGGCGCAAGGCTGCGCGGGGCGAAGGCGGTGGATGTCATCTGCAAAAACCTCTTGCGCGGAAATCTGGATCGAGGGCGGCGGCTGCCTTGACAACCGTATTATCGTATACAATCTTGCGAAACAAGAGAGTTTGGGAGGGACCGATGGCCAACTCTGAGGCGAAGAGCCGGATTGCCTGTGACATCGACTTCGACAGGGACGGGCGGCAGGCCGGCTACGCCCGCGCGCCGCTGTCTCGCAACAATTCCGGCTGGGGCACGGTCGAGATCCCGATCACCGTGGTGAAGAACGGCAGCGGTCCGACGGTGCTGCTGACAGGCGGCGTGCATGGCGATGAATATGAAGGTCAGATCGCGATTTCCGACCTTGCCCGCCGCCTGCGTCCCGAAGAGGTGCAGGGCCGCGTCATCATGTTGCCGGCGGTGAACATGCCGGCGATCCAGTCGGACACCCGCCTTTCGCCCGTCGACGGCCGGGACATCAACCGCTGCTTCCCGGGCGATCCCCGGGGCACGTTCAGCCAGATGCTGGCGCATTTTCTGGACTCGGTGATCCTGCCGATGGCCGATATCTCGGTCGACATGCACACGGCGGGGCATTCCTACGACTCGACCCCCTCGACCAACATGCACTACCTTGCGGATCCGGCGCTGCGGGCCCGGACACTGGCTGCCGCCGAAGCCTTCGGTGCGCCGCACAATGTCGTTTTCGGCGGTGTGGACGAGGGCTCGACCTTCACCTCCTGCGTCGAAAGGCGCGGCATCGTCTCGCTCGGCACCGAACTGGGCGGATGGGGCCGGGTGAACATCGAGGGCGTGCGGATCGGCAAGCGCGGTATCCTCAATGTCCTGAAGCACATGGGCGTCATCGAGGGCACGCCCGAGACGGCGCAGCGCGGGGGCGCGGCCGGCACCCGGCACATGATGGTGCGCGAGGCGGATGCCTATGTCATGGCCCCGCGCACAGGCCTCTTCGAGCCGACGCATTATGTGGGCGAAGAGGTCCGGACGGGCGAGACCGCCGGCTGGATCCACTTCGTCGAGGATGTCGATACCGCCCCGCTCGAACTTCTCTATCGGCGCGACGGGATCGTCTGGTTCGGAGCCGGCCCCGGCCGTGTCACCCGGGGCGATGCCGTCGCGGTGGTGATGGAAGACTACAACGACACCTGGCCCCAACACTGAATCACCGGAGCGCCGCCATGCCCGCCATCCTGATCGTCGAATGCATGCAGGAGATTTCCTCCTTCAATCCGGTGCCGTCCGACTATGAGCTGTTCCATATCGAGGAGGGGGAGGATCTCTTCCAGCATCGCGGCCGCAACACCGCCATCGGCGGCGCGCTCTCGGTGCTCGAGGCCACGCCCGGCGTCACGCTGATCCCGACCGTTGCCGCCCGCGCCGACAGTGCCGGCATCCTGTCGGCCGAGGGCTGGGCGCGGCTGTCGGCGCAGATCCTCGACCGGGTGCGGGCGGGGGTGGGCGGCGCGGACGCCATCTATGTCAGCTTGCACGGGGCCATGGGGGCAGTGGGTGAGCCCGATCCGGAGGGCTGGCTGCTCGCGCAGATCCGCGCGCTTGCCGGACCGGATCGGCCGATCATCATCTCGCTCGATCTGCACGGCATCCTGACCGAGCGGATGATTGCACAGGTGGATGGCATCGCCGTCTATCACACCTATCCGCATGTCGATTTCGCCGATACCGGCGCGCGTGCGGCGCGGCTTCTGCTGGACCGGCTGACAGCCCGCCGCCCCGCCAGCATCGTCCGGGCGGTGATCCCGGCGCTGGTGCGCGGCGACGAACTGATCACCGCGACCGGCTGCTACGGCGACCTGATCCGCGAATGCCGGCGTCTCGAAGCCGATGGCATGGTGCTGGCGGCCGGCCTGATGATCGGCAATCCCTTCACCGATGCGCCGGAACTCTGCTCTCAGGTCGTCCTCACCACGGATGACCCTCTGCGGGGCCGGGCCGAGGCCGAGCGGCTGGCCGCGGCATTCTGGGCCCTGCGCCATCGCATGCAGGGCCGTCTGATCGGTCTTTCCGACGCCGTTGCCGAAGCGCGGACACTGACCGGCCCGGTCGTGTTCACCGATGCAGCCGACGCGACCTCCTCGGGGGCGAGCGGCGATTCGAATGCCATCCTGCGCGGGCTGCTGGCTGCGGACTATCCGGGTCGGGTGCTGGCGCAGATCGTCGATCCGCAGGCCGCCGAGGCCGCCCACAGGGCCGGGGTGGGGGCCGAGATCCCGGTCACGCTCGGCGGGCGGATGGATCCTGCGCGTTTCACGCCGCTGGAGGTCACTGCGCGGGTGCGGCTCCTGTCGGACGGCCTGACCCGGCTCGAGACCATGAAGACACCGCTGAACGCCGGGCGCTGCGCCGTGCTCGAATTCGGCACCGTCACCGTCGTCGCGATGAGCCTGCCCGCCATGCTCTTCGACCGGGCGATCTACTACGCCAACGGGCTGGATCCGGCCGATTTCGACCTGATCGTGGTCAAGTCGCCCCATACCGAACACCACATGTATGACGCCTGGGTCACCCGCAACTTCAACATCGACACGCCGGGATCGACCTCGGCGGATCTGGCCAGCCTCGGGCACCGGATCTGCGCCCGGCCGATGTTCCCGCTCGATCCCCTGACCGATTTCACCCCGCGCGCGACGGCCCATCTGCGCGCAGACCGGAGCTGACATGAAGATCGATGCCGTCGACCTTTTCTATCTGTCGATGCCCGAGGTGACCGATGCCGCCGATGGCAGTCAGGATGCGCTGCTGGTCCGGGTGGCGGCCGGCGGACATATCGGCTGGGGCGAGTGCGAAGCGGCGCCGCTGCCCTCGATCGCCGCCTTCGTCTGTCCGAAATCGCACGGTGTCTGCCGTCCGGTCTCGGACTCCGTGCTCGGTCAGCGGCTGGACGGGCCGGACGATATCGCCCGCATTGCGGCGCTGGTCGGCTATAACTCGATGGACCTGCTGCAGGCGCCGCATATGCTGTCGGGGATCGAGATGGCGCTGTGGGATCTGCTGGGCCGCAGGCTCTCGGCCCCGGCATGGGCCCTGCTGGGCTACAGCGCCAGCCATGGCAAGAGGCCCTACGCCTCGCTGCTGTTCGGCGATACGCCGCAGGAGACACTCGAGCGGGCCCGCGCCGCGCGGCGCGATGGCTTTGCAGCCGTCAAATTCGGCTGGGGTCCGATCGGGCGCGGCACTGTGGCGGCGGACGCCGATCAGATCATGGCCGCGCGCGAAGGGCTGGGCCCGGACGGGGACCTGATGGTCGATGTCGGCCAGATCTTCGGAGAGGATGTCGAGGCTGCCGCTGCGCGCCTGCCGACGCTCGATGCCGCCGGGGTGCTCTGGCTCGAAGAGCCGTTCGATGCGGGCGCGCTGGCCGCCCATGCCGCTCTGGCCGGGCGCGGTGCCCGTGTCCGCATCGCCGGCGGCGAGGCGGCGCACAACTTCCATATGGCGCAGCATCTGATGGATTACGGCCGTATCGGCTTCATCCAGATCGACTGCGGCCGCATCGGAGGGCTCGGTCCGGCGAAGCGGGTGGCCGATGCGGCGCAGGCGCGCGGCATCACCTATGTCAACCATACCTTCACCTCGCATCTGGCGCTCTCCGCCTCGTTGCAGCCCTTTGCCGGGCTCGAGGCCGACCGCATCTGCGAATATCCCGCCGCCCCGCAGCAACTGGCGCTCGATATCACCGGCGATCACATCCGGCCCGATGCCGAGGGGTTGATCCGGGCTCCGGAAGCACCGGGGCTGGGGCTGCAGGTGGCTGCGTCCGCGCTGCGCCGCTACCTGGTCGAGACCGAGATCCGCATCGGCGGACAGCTGATCTACCGCACGCCGCAGCTTTGAACCGAGAAAATTCCTTGTAAGAATCGTATAATCGTATACGATCAAGCCCATGACCCAACATGCCCCTTCCCCTGCCTCCCCCGCTGCCGGACCGGCCCCGCTGCTGGAAGTGGCGGATCTCTCGGTCAGCATCGGCGGCGTGCCGATCATCAACAAGGTCTCGTTGACCCTGAACGAGGGCGAGGTCGTCGGGCTGGTCGGGGAATCCGGCAGCGGCAAGAGCGTCTCGTCCCTGGCGATCATGCGCCTGCTGCCGAAGGAGGCCGCGATCACCGCCAGCCGGTTGCGCCTTCTGGGCGAGGATCTGTTGCAGGCGACCGAGCGGCGCTGCGAGCAGCTGCGCGGCAGCGCCATCGCCATGATCTTTCAGGAACCGATGACGGCGCTCAATCCGGTGCTGACGGTGGGCGAGCAGATCATCGAGACAGTGATCCGCCACGAAGGGGTCGGTCGCCGTGTGGCGCGCGCCCGTGCCATCGACGCTCTGGGGCGGGTCGGCATTCCGGCGGCGGCGCAGCGTGTCGATGACTATCCGCATCAGATGTCGGGCGGCATGCGGCAACGCGCGATGATTGCCGTGGCGCTGGCCTGCCAGCCGCGGGTCCTGATCGCCGACGAGCCGACCACCGCGCTCGATGTCACCATTCAAGCCCAGATCCTCGAGTTGTTGCAGGATCTGCAGGAAGAGTACCGGATGGGTACGGTGATGATCACCCATGACCTCGGGGTCGTCTCGTCCTTCGCCGACCGGGTGATGATCATGTATTCCGGCCGGGTGATCGAAGAGGCGCCGGCCGGTGCGGTCTTCGATGCGCCGCGCCATCCCTATACCCGCGGGCTGCTGGCCTCCATCCCCTCCAGCGAGGTGGACACCGACCGGCTCTATGCGATCCCCGGGACGGTGCCGCCGGCTTTCGATCCACCGCCGGGCTGCCGTTTCGAGCCGCGCTGTGCCCATGCCGCCGCCGGCTGCCGCCTTGCCCAACCAGCGCTGCTGGCATGCGGTCCCGACCATCGCGCCGCCTGCCTGCGGCTGGACGAGATCACTCCTGCAGGAGCCCCGTGATGCAAGACCCTCTTCCCCCGCTGCTGCGTGTGCAGGATCTGCGCAAGGAATTCTCCTCGGGAGGCGGCTGGCTCGGCGGGGCGCCCCGGGTCGTGCGGGCGGTCGACAGGGTCTCGTTCGACGTGCGGGCCGGGGAAACGCTCGGTGTCGTGGGTGAAAGCGGCTGCGGCAAGACCACGCTCGGCCGCATGGTGCTGCGGCTGCTCGAGGCCACGTCGGGGAAGGTCGAGTTCGACGGTACCGATCTGGGCGGGCTGGACGCCGCCCGGATGCGCGCCATGCGCCGCAACATGCAGATCATCTTTCAGGACCCGTTCGGAGCGTTGAATCCGCGCATGACGGTGGGCGAGCTGATTGTCGAGCCGCTGGTCATCCATGGCGTCGGCACACCGGCCTCCCGGCAGGCCCGGCTCGATGAGCTGCTAGATCTGGTCGGGCTTGCTCCTTACCATGCGGCGCGCTTCGCCCATGAGTTCTCGGGCGGGCAACGCCAGCGGATCTGCATCGCCCGCGCCCTGGCGCTGAACCCGCGCTTCATCGTCTGCGACGAGGCGGCTTCGGCGCTGGATGTCTCGATTCAGGCACAGATCCTCAATCTGCTGCAGGATCTCAAGCAAAGCCTCGGGCTGACCTATCTGTTCATCAGCCACGATCTCGGCGTGATCCGGCATATCTCTGACAGGGTGATGGTGATGTATCTCGGGCAGGTGGTCGAGATGGGCAGCAAGCATCAGATCTTTGACGCGCCCTCGCATCCCTATACGGCGGCGCTGCTGCGGGCATCGCCGTCGCGCAATCGCGGCAAGACGCGCTTTGCCGCGATCAAGGGCGATCTTCCCAGCCCGGCCAATCCGCCGCCCGGCTGCCGCTTCCACACCCGCTGCCCGCTGGCGCAACCGGTATGCAGGACCACACCGCCACCGCTGATGCCTGTTGAAGCCCCTGGCCAGTTCGCCGCCTGCCATTTCCCCGGCAGCGATCGTGCCTCCCTGGATCCTGGCAAGACTGTCGGCGCCATGGGAGGGTGACGACATGTCGAGGTGGGCGCGCTGATCGGCAGGATCTTCCGTGATCCCCGGAAGGGTCCATCGGATAAGGGTCTGTCAGGCGCCCCGAGGCGTCATTATCCCGACCGGCACCACCCGGGGGCTGCCGGCTCAACGTGGCCGCTGTTGCGCGTCCCGGACCGAGGGCCGCTCGGCAGGCTTTACTGCTCCGCTCGCACCGGCCGATCCGCAGGGGCCTGGCCGCCGGCAGCGAGGCTGCCCCGGATCCCGCGGTCCTGCCTCCGCCGCGCGGGTGGCGGCGGATCAGCCGCCGAGCAGGGTCAGGGCGATCCGGCCGGGAGGGGCCGGGCCCATGGAGCCCAGATCGGCGCGGATCAGGAAGGTCTTGATCAGGGTCTCGCGCTTGTCCTCCGCGGCGAATTGCGAGGCCGATCCGCTGCCGAACATCCGCGCCGTCCTGTCCTGGTAGATCTCGACCTGGCGGTCGAGATCGAGAGCCGCGAATTCTCTGGGCAGGCCGAAGGCGCCGTCGAACACCGCCCGGAGCGAGGTGGAGCCCAGCACGCTGAACCATTTGGCCTCCTCGCTCATGTCGTCGGAGGCGAGCGTCGCCATCTCGTGATCGAGGGTGAGGGCGAGGCCCAGGTTGGCGTCGACCTCGCCGATCGCCGCCTCGAAGCTCTGCGTGCGATATTGCCCGGCGATCCGGTCGGCGAAGCCCGCCGTCCCCGTCCCGGCCCCCGAGGCCCCGCCGAAGTCGAAGGCCTTGGCGAGGGCCAGCCAGCGCTTGTCCGAGAGCCGGTTCGCGAGCGCCCCCTTGTCGGCCGCCCCCTCGTTCAGGACCTTGCGGATCAGCGCCTTGCCGTTGATGGCCTCCCCCAGCCCGAAGGCGCCGAGCGCCACCTTGAGCAGCCGATAGTCGGAGACGAGATCCTCGGGGGTGCGGACCGTGCCGATCTTTTCGGCGAAATAGGCGACCTCCCGCTGGACCTGCTGGCTCTGGTCGTGGCTGTCGCGCTGACGCTCCATCGTGCGGCCGAGGAACCGCCAGCCGGCATAGCCTGTCAGAGGCAGGACCGGCTGGAAGCTCATCGGTCGCCCGCCACCGCGAAGAGCCGGGCCTCCCGCGGCAGCAGGCTGCGGAGCGCCTTCAGGATCTGGTAGTGATGACCCGCCAGCACCGCCTCGGTCGCCACGCCGAGCTGGGCGCGGCTGTCGGGATCGGTCAGGACCTGGCTCAGCTGCTCGATCCCGCGCAGCAGTTGCGGCTTCATGTCCTCGAAGGTCGCATCGCCCGACAGGACGAGCTGGGCCATGTAGCAGATCCGCCGGACCGGCGTGTTGGCCTCTTCGGGGCGGATCGCGTCGCGCTGGCGCAGGATGACGGAATTGGGCGTCATGACCGTGATCCGCGAGCGGCGGTCGCCGTTCTCGATCACCGCGCCGTTGATCATCACCCGTTCGCCCGGCCCGAGCCGGAGGACGAGGCCGCTCATGATCCGCCTCCCTGTCCGGCGAGCCCGCGCATCACCGCCCTGTTGATGTCGACGAGCAGGCCGGTGTCGGCCCGGTGTGCCAGTACCCGCGCGGAATGCTGCTGGACGATCTCGTAGAGATAGAAGATCCGCGCCCGCAGATCGCGCGGAAGCTCGTTGTCGGGATGCGCCACATCGAGGGCGAAGCGCAGCCAGAGCTTGCGGTTCTGCTCGATCGCCTGGGCGAGGGCGGGAAAGGCCAGGGCGTCGTGGCGGTCGGTCTCCTTCAGGAGGGCTGTGACCTTGGCCAGAAGCGCATATTCGGTCGAGCGCGGCGTGCGGGCCGAACCCTGGCGCGCCGCGCTGTAGGCGGTTCGGGCCATCGTGGAAGCATTCACGTTCTGTCCTTCCGTGTCAGGGAGCGTCTTGCTCTACCGGGGGGACCGGAGCGCGAGGCTCCGGCCCGGCGGGCTCACTTGAACAGCGTCAGGATGTTCTGCGGCGCCTGGTTGGCGATCGACAGCGACTGGGTGGCCAGCTGCTGCTGGACCTGAAGCGCCTGCAGCTTGGCCGAGGCCGCCTCCATGTCGGCATCGACCATCGAGCCGATCCCGTTCTTGAGCGAGTCGACGAGCTTGCTCACGAAGCCCTTCTGGTCGGTCACGCGCGAGGCGGCGGCGCCGAGGGTGGCGGCGCCCTGGATCGCGGTGTCGATCAGCGCCTCGATCTCGCCCACCGCCGTCAGGGCGGAGGCCTTGTCGGCCACGGCGGTGACGCCGGCCGCATTGACGTTGGCCTCGAAGTCGGGGCCGGCCACGGTGATCGAGACGGCGCTGGTGGCCACCGTGCCGCTGGTGCGGTCGAGCGAGGCCAGCACGTCGTAGGCGGTGCCGCCCGACCCGTTGATGTCGGTCTTCAGCAGGGCGATCCCGTTGAGCTGCGAGCCGTTGATGACGGCGGTGATCTGGTCGCTCTTGGCGGTGATGGCGGCCTGCACCTTGGCGAAATCGGCCGTGTCGTTGGCCGCGCCCGCGGCCAGATCCTTCATCTCCTTGAGAAGGCTGACCACCTGTTCGGCACCGGTCACGCCCACGGCGAGGGTCGATTCGGCCACGGCCAGCTGGTCGCCGATGACCTTGAAGCTCGAGGCGTCGGTCTCCATCACCTTGGCGATCGACCAGATCGCGGCATTGTCCTTGGCCGAGCCCACGGCCTTGCCGGTCGAGACCTCGTCCTGTGTCTTGGCGAGGCCGCTGTTGATGCTGCGCAGGGTCTGCAGCGCAACCATGGCGCTGGTGTTGGTCAGAATGCTGGACATTGCTGTCACCTTTCGAATGGACGCTCGGCGTCATTGGGTTCCGCCGCAGCAACTGCGGCGCGTCGAGTCGTTCTGACCCCGTGGTTCGCGGCCCTGCCGCTGCCACGCCGCCTCGGGAGATGCGCCCCGTGAGGCTTGCCCGAACCCGGTGAAGGATCCGCTAACGCGACCCCGTCGCCGGGGCGGGTCCTCCTTCTCATTTGTGCAAAATGAGCGGGATCCCGGGCGGGCCCGGCGGAGGCAGCGTGCGCCGGCTTCAGCGGGGCTTAGCGTCCCCCGTGGTTCCTTCTGCCCTGCCGGTCCGGCCCCGTCCCGGGGAGCGGGCCGCCCTGCCCCGCACCGCCGCTCGAGGCGCCTCGACGGAGCCCGCCGTCGCGGGGCCGACCATCCATTCCGAAGGAGAGTTTCATGGCCATCGATCCCGACCTCACCCCCCTTCTCGACGGGCTTTCGGCCCGCCTTGCGGCGCTCGAGGCCGCGCCCGCCGGCACCCCGGCCGATCTCCTCCCCGTCACGGTGCGGGTCTCGGCGCTCGAGGACCGGCTGTCGGCCATGGCCGTGGCGCTGGCCGCGACCGGCGCCTCCGGGCCCGACGGCAGCCCCGATCCGGTGACCCTGCCCACGGGCTACCGGCGCGCGGGCGATTTCCGCCGCGCCCGCGGGGATGCGGCCGACTGGGCGGTGGACGAGCTCATCATGACCACCTGGCTCGGCGGCGCGGGCACGATGGGCGATCCCTCGCTCTGCCAGTGGGAGAGCGCGGGATCGGTGCTCCTGAAACATGTGGACGGCACCCCGCCGCGCTCGGGCGTGCTGCAGCTCAACCGGCCCGCCCCAACCACCGGTCCCTGGGGCGCACTGCTCGAGGTGGTCGATCCGGGCGCCGTCTGCGCCTTCTTCACCTATGCCCGGACGGCCCGCGAGTTCGACTTCGAGCTGATCAAGAAGGACGGCCAGCCGGTCTGGGCGGTGGGCATCCACATGCCGAAGGCGGGCGGGGGCACGGTCTCGTCCGAGAAGGTGCTGGTGCCGCTCGCGGCGGGCGTCCACCGCTACGAGATCGCCCAGGATGCTGGGGCCGTGACCTTCCGGATCGACGGGGCGCAGGTCGCGCGCTTCACCCCGGCCGACGTGCCCGGCGCCACCTGGGAGATGGAGACGCCGATGCAGATCCTCTGCTCGGTCGAGCACCACGGCGCCTGGGCGGGCTGGGAGGCGGCCGACTATGCGGGCGGTGCCGCGCTGCGCCTCCACGCGCTGCGCGCCTGACGGCTCCCTGCCGCGGCCCCGGAGCGGGTCGCGGCAGGCTCAGGCCAGGAAGAAGGCCACCGTCATGGCCGCCCCCACCGCGACGATGGCGAGGCGCAGCGGGCCCGTCCGGCGGATCCTGCGCGCCAGATGCGCGCCCGCATAGCCGCCCACCGCCGTGGCCGCCGCCAGCACCAGCGCCTTGTCCCAGGCGATCAGCCCGGCCGAGGCGAAGGTCGCCACCGAGATCACCGACAGGAGCGCCGAGAGCAGGTTCTTCAGCCCGTTCATCGCATGCAGGTCGGTGAAGCCCACGAGGCCCAGCACCGCGAGCAGCATGATCCCGAGCCCGCCGTTGAAATAGCCGCCGTAGACCGCGACCGCGCAGAGCGCGAGGGCCGCGGGAAGCGGTCCTACCCCGCCTTGTCCCCGCGCCCGGATCGCCGCCAGCAGCCGCGGTCCCGCCGCAAAGAGGAGGGTCGCGGCCAGCAGGAGCCAGGGCACGATCCCCGTGAAGGCCTCGCCCGGCGTGACGAGGAGGAGCCCCGCCCCCACGAGCCCGCCCAGGGCCGAGACGCCGAGGATGGCGCGGAGCCCGAGCGCCCCTTCCGCCTGCAGCTCGCGCCGGAAGGCCCAGGCGCTGCCCACATAGCCCGGCATGGCCGTGAGGGTCGCCGTCGCATTGGCCATGACCGGCGGCACGCCGAGCCAGACGAGGGCGGGAAAGCTGAGGAAGGTGCCGCCGCCCGCCACGGCATTGAGGGCTCCGGCGAGAAGGCCTGTCAGGGTGAGGAGGGCGATGGCGAGCATGGAGAACCTCCGGAGGGGATCGGGATGGGCCGGGCGCGGCCGGGGCAGGATCAGGCGGGGCAGGATCAGGCGGGGCGGGAGCGGATGGGCCGGCGCGGGAAGCGAGAGGGCGGGATCGAACGGGAGCGGACGAACGTCTCTTGTCACGCCGCGGGATTGGTCTGCAAATTGGTCCGGACGGAGGGGCGCGATGCGGATGGGACGGCAGGAGGCGCGGGACCGGCTCTGGCGGATCCTCGAGGAGCGGGCCCCGGCCGCGGGCGACCGGCTGCCGCCCGAGCGCGCGCTCAAGGATCTGGTGGGCTGCAGCCGCGAGACGCTCCGGACGGCGCTGGCCGCGCTCGAGGCCGAGGGGCGGATCTGGCGCCATGTGGGACAGGGCACCTTCCGCGGCCGGGCGCCGCTCGGCCGGCCGGTGCGGGATGCGCTGCTGCTCGAGGCGGCGACGCCCGCCGATCTGATGGATGCGCGGCTGCTGCTCGAGCCGCCGGTGGCGGCGGCGGCCGCGGCGCGGCGGAGCGCCGAGGATGTGGCGCTCCTGCGGCGGCGGCTGGCCGAGGGGCGGGCCGCGCGCGACCGGGCCGCCTGCGAGCGGGCCGACGACGCCTTCCACCGCGCCATCGCCGAGGTGGCGCGCAATCCGCTGCTGATCGCGCTCCTGCGGCATTTCTCGGGCGCGCGCTGCCGGGCGGTCTGGCAGCGGGAATGGGACCGGACCTACCGCCGGGTGGGGGTCGAGGAATTCACCCATGCCCATGTCGACCAGCATGCCCGGGTGGTCGAGGCCATCGCCGCGGGCGACGGGCCGGCCGCGCACCGCGCAATGGCCACCCATCTGGCCACGATCTGCGCCGCCATGGGCCTGCCGCCGGCCCCGGAGGCGGCCGAGGGCTGACCCCGGCCCGCCGCAGGACCGCCGCTCCCGCCGCGACCGGAGCACTGGAGCCCCCGCGCGGGGCGCGCTAAGGTCGTTATGCATTCAGCATATATATCGGAGGGGCCGATGCCGGAGGGACTGAGGGGGGCGCTGACGGTCGAGCGGCCGGGACAGGCGCGGATGGGGGCGGAGCGGGTGGCGCTGCTCGCAGCCATCGGGCGCACGGGCTCGATCGCGGCGGCGGCGCGCGAGGTGGGCCTGTCCTACAAGGCGGCCTGGGATGCGGTGCAGGCGATGAACAACCTCTTCGCCCGCCCCGTCGTCACCGCGGCGCCCGGCGGACGGACGGGCGGCGGCGCCCTCGTCACGCCCGAGGGCGAGCAGGTGATCGCGGCCTTCGCCGCCATCGAGGACGGGCTCTCGCGCGTTCTGTCCACCCTCGAGACCCGCCTGGCCCTCCATCCCGCCGACATTCTCTGGAGCCTGATGATGAAGACCTCGGCCCGCAACGTCTACCGCTGCACCGTGACCGCCCTGACCCAGGGCGAGGTGAGCGCCGAAGTGCAGATGGATCTCGGCGGCGGCCAGATCCTCACCGCCGTCATCACCGAGCGCAGCCTGGCCGACATGGGCCTCAGTCCCGGCGCCGAGGTCTTCGCGCTGGTCAAGTCGAGCTTCGTGATCCTCGCCCGCGGCGACGAACTCGCGCAGCTCTCGGTGCGCAACCGTCTGGGCGGCACGGTCGCCAGCCGCACCGACGGGCAGGTGAACAGCGAGATCGTGCTGGATCTGGGCGGCGGCAAGACGCTCGCCGCCACCATCACCCGCGAGAGCGCCGAGACGCTGGCGCTGCAGCCGGGCGACCGGGCGACCGCGCTCGTGAAGGCGAGCCATGTGATCGTGGCGCTGCCCTGAGGGCCGCCCCCTTCCCTTCCCGTGACAGGACCCGTTCCCATGTTTCTTCTCGACGACCGCGCGCTCCTCGCGCTCCTGCAGGAAGACCTGCCCCATGGCGACCTGACCAGCCGGGCGCTCGGCATCGGGCCCGCGCCCGGGCGGCTCCGGATGGCCGCGCGCGATCCGATGGTGCTGGCGGGCGTCGAGGAGGCGGCGCGGATCTTCGCGCTTCTGGGCGCCCGGGCCGAGATCGCGGCGCCCTCGGGCGCCGAGCGGGCGCCGGGGGCGCCGATCCTCGCCGTCGAGGGCCCGGCCGAGGCGCTCTTCGCGGGCTGGAAGGTGGCGCAGACGCTGATGGAATGGGCCTCGGGGCTTGCCACCGCGGCCGGGGCCCTCGTCCGGGCCGCGGCCGAGGGCGCGCCCGGCACGGTGGTGGCCTGCACCCGCAAGACCGTGCCTGGCACGCGGGCGCTGGCCTTCAAGGCGGTGACGGCGGGGGGCGCCACGCTGCACCGCACCGGGCTGTCGGACACGGTGCTGCTCTTTCCCGAGCACAGCCCCTTCGCGGCGGGCGACCTGCGGGCGCAGCTCGCGCGGCTGCGTGCCGCCTGCCCCGAGAAGCACCTCGTGGTCGAGGTGACCTCGCTCGCCGCGGCCGAGGCTGCGGCGGAGGGCGGGGCGGATGTGATCCAGCTCGAGAAATTCCCGCCCGAGGCGGTGGCCGAGGCGGTGCGGGCGCTGGAGGGCCGCCCCGTGCGGATCGCCGCGGCGGGCGGCATCCATCCGGGCAATGCGGCGGCCTATGCCGCGGCCGGGGCGCAGGTGCTGGTGACCTCGGCGCCCTATCAGGCCCCGCCCCGGGACGTGGCGGTGACGCTGGAGCCCGCCTGAACGGTCGGGGAAGGCCCCGAAGGGCGCCCGTTCCGGCCCGGGGGAAGGCCCGGGGCCGCGCGGTCTCCGCCGTGCCGGGCGCGTGCCTTCCGTTCTGCGGGACGGTCATCCTCCGGTGCTGTCCGGGTTTGCCCGGCGAGAGCGCGGCCACCCGATCGCCAGAGGCATTCCGCGGGCGGCCTCCGCGGCTTTTGAAGCGTTCGCGGCGGCGCCCGCGGCGGCAGGCCGCGCCCGGACCCCGTTGCCGGGCCCCCGCCCGCGGGCGCAGCTTCGGCAAAGGGGCTTCTGGCACGCCCCCGGCCGCGGGAGCGCGGCCTGTCCATGGAAAGGAACCATCATGAAAATCAGCGCCCGCAACGTGCTCTCGGGGAAAGTGGTCGATGTGATCGCCGGCACCGTCACGAGCCATGTCCGCATCGATGTCGGCGGCACCATCATCACCGCGGCCATCACCAACGAGGCCGTGGAGGATCTGGCGCTCAAGGTGGGCGACGAGGCCTGTGCGATCATCAAATCCTCCGATGTGATGGTCGGCAAGTAAGCCCGCCCGGGTCCCGGGGACCCACGCAGCGGGGACGGTCCGATCCTCCTCGGGCGGCCGCCCGGACCTCGACCGGGGCGCCTTGTGGCGCCCCGTGCCGTTCCGGGAAGGCGCTTCCGGACCCGCGCCTTCCCCGATTCTCGCGCAGCGCCCAAGGGTTGGGCGGAATGCCCGTTCGCCGGGCGGAGCCCAGTCGCGGCCCGCGTGGGAGCCTCCGGCGCAGGCTGCGGCCCGCCGTCGCAGCCCGGGCCGACGGGAAGCGCCGAACCCCGGCGCCCGCGCGGCCCGCGGCGCGAGGTGGGCCCGGCCCCTGCGGGCGGCCTCGGGGGAGCGCCCGGAGCCCGCGGGCAGCGGTGCCGCGCGCCGCGCGTCCCGAGGGCGTTCCGCGGAGCCCCGGGGCCTCCCCGGCCGGGGGGCGAGAAATTAACCCTTGCGGCCGCCCGGCCACCCGGAGTGATATGTAGTTCGAATACATAACGTTCGGCCGGGCGCGCACCGCCCGTGCCGACAGTCAGAGGTTCGGAAAGTTCGCCCATGGATCTGCACGCCCTGCGCCGCCCCGCGCTCGCCCTTCTCCTCGTCCTCTCGGCCGCCCTGCCGCGGCCGGCGGCCGCCGAAGAGGTTGTGGTCTTCGCCGCCGCCTCGCTCAAGACCGCGCTCGACCGGATCGCGGCCGACTATGAGGCGGCCAGCGGCAACAGCGTCACGATCTCCTATGCGGGCTCGAACGCGCTGGCCAAGCAGATCATCGAGGGGGCGCCGGCCGATCTCTTCCTGTCGGCCGCGGTGAACTGGATGGACGAGGTCGAGAAGGCGGGCCTCGTGGCGGAGGGAACCCGCCGCGATCTTCTGGGCAACAGCCTCGTGCTCGTGGCCCACGGCCGGGGGGCCGCTCCGGTCGAGATCGGGCCGGGCTTCGATCTCAAGGGGCTCCTCGGCGAAGAGAAGCTCGCCATGGCGCTGGTCGATGCGGTGCCCGCGGGCCAGTACGGCAAGGCCTCGCTCGAGACGCTGGGGATCTGGGACGCGGTGGCCCCCTCCGTGGCGCAGGCCGACAATGTGCGCGCGACGCTCGCGCTCGTGGCCTCGGGCGAGGCGCCCTACGGCATCGTCTATGCCACCGACGCCGCCGCGGACGAGAGCGTGAGCGTGGTGGGCACCTTCCCGGCCGGGAGCCATCCGCCCATCGTCTATCCGGCAGCGCTGCTGACCGGGGCAGAGGATGCGGCCGACCGGGCCTTCTTCGAGCGGCTCGGCGCGCCCGAGGCGGCGGCCGTCTTCGAGGCGCAGGGGTTCACGATCCTGAAGTGATGACCGACTGGCTTTCCCCCGACGAATGGCGCGCCGTGGCCCTGTCGCTGCGCGTCTCGACCGTGGCCACGCTCGTGAGCCTGCCCTTCGGCATTCTCGTGGCGCTGGCGCTCGCCCGCGGACGCTTTCCGGGGAAGGCCCTGCTGAACGGGCTCGTCCATCTGCCGCTGATCCTGCCGCCGGTGGTCACGGGCTATCTGCTGCTCATGACCTTCGGGCGGCGGGGCAGCGTGGGCCAGTATCTCGACCAGTGGTTCGGCATCGTCTTCGCCTTCCGCTGGACGGGAGCGGCGCTCGCGGCGGGGATCATGGGCTTTCCGCTCATGGTCCGCGCGATCCGTCTGGCGCTCGAGGCGGTCGATCCCCGGCTCGAGCAGGCGGCCTCGACGCTCGGCGCCTCGCGGCCCTGGGTGTTCCTGACCGTGACCCTGCCGCTCATCCTGCCCGGGGTCGTGGCGGGCGCGATCCTCGCCTTCGCCAAGGCCATGGGCGAGTTCGGCGCCACCATCACCTTCGTGTCGAACATCCCCGGCCAGACCCAGACCCTGCCCTCGGCGATCTACAGCTTCCTGCAGGTGCCGGGCGGCGAGAGCAACGCGGCCCGCCTCGTGCTCGTGGCGATCCTCGTGGCCATGACCGCGCTGCTTCTGTCGGAATGGCTGAGCCGCGCGATCGCCCGCCGGATCGCCGGCGCATGACGCTCTCGGTCGCGCTGCAGCACCGGTTCGGGGAATTCGCCCTCGACACGGCCTTCGAGGCGCCCGCGGGCGTCACCGCCCTCTTCGGCCATTCGGGCTCGGGCAAGACCACCGTGGTCAATGCGGTGGCGGGCCTCCTGCGCCCCGACCGCGGCCGGGTGCTGGCGCAGGGCGAGCGGCTTCTCGACACCGAGGCCGGGCTCTGGCTGCCGCCTCACCGCCGCCGGGTGGGCTATGTCTTTCAGGATGCGCGGCTTCTGCCGCATCTGAGCGTGCGGCAGAACCTGCTTTACGGGCGCTGGTTCTCGCGGGGGCCGCGGCGGGCCGATTTCGACCGGGTGGTCGAGATGCTGGGGCTCGGGACGCTTCTGGCGCGCAGGCCCGGCGGGCTCTCGGGCGGCGAGAAGCAGCGCGTGGCGCTCGGCCGGGCGATCCTGTCGGACCCGCGGCTCCTCCTGATGGACGAGCCGCTGGCCGCGCTCGACGAGGGCCGCAAGGCCGAGATCCTGCCCTATCTCGAGCGGCTGCGCGACGAGCTGCATCTGCCCATCCTCTATGTGAGCCATTCGGTGGCCGAGGTGGCGCGGCTGGCCACCACCGTGATCCTGCTCGAGGCGGGGCGCGTGGTGGCGGCGGGCCCGGCCGCGCAGGTGCTCTCGAGCCCGGCCGCGGCCCGTGCGCTCGGCATCCGCGAGGCGGGCGCGCTTCTGGCCGCGCGGCGGGGCCCGGCCGAGGCCGACGGGCTCGTGCGGCTGGACAGCGGCGGCGGCCCGCTCTGGCTGCCGCTCACGCCCGCGCTCGAGGCCCTGCCCGAGGGCGCGCCGCTGCGCCTGCGGATCCTCGCGCAGGATGTGATGCTGGCCCTTTCCCCGCCGCAGGGGATCTCGGCGCTGAACGTGCTGCCGGGGCGGATCGAGGAGATCCTGCCGGGCGAGCGGGATGCGCTGGTGCGGCTCTCGGTCGAGGGCGAGGCGCTGCTCGCGCGCATCACGCGGCGCTCGCTGCGCCTTCTCGATCTCGCGCCCGGCCGGCGGGCCTATGCGGTGCTGAAGACGGTGGCGGTCGCGCCCGAGAATGTGGGCGGGACGGGCGAGCCCTCCTGACGCTCCGCCCGCGCTCCGGGCCTGAGAGATCGGGGGCTGCCGGAACCAGCGGCGGGCCGCGCCGTTCCTGCCGGCACCCGGGGAGAACGAGATGGTCGAACGCACGAGGGCGCTGAGCGACGTTCTGGACGAGCTGGAAGACGCGATTCAGGGCGAGGAGATCGCGGTCCAGGAGATCGTCGACCGGCTGGGCGAGCGCTCCTTCGCCTCGCTCATGCTCGTCTTCTCGCTGATCGCGGTCTCGCCCGCGAGCGCGATCCCGGGCATCACCGCCACGGTGGCCGTCATCGTCTTCATCCTGACCGTGCAGATGATCTTCGGGCGCAGGAGCGTCTGGCTGCCGGGCCTCATCACCCGCCGGCGGGTCTCGAGCGGGATGCTCTGCAAGGGGATCTCGTGGCTGCGCAAGCCGCTGCAGGTGGTCGAGCGCTATATCGGCAAGCGGCTCACCTTCCTCGTGCATCGTCCCTGGCTGTTCCTGCCGCTCGGCTGCATCCTCGTGCTGACGCTCGCCATGCCCTTCATGGAGCTGATCCCCACCTCGGGCTCGATCGCCTCGGCCGCCATCGCCCTCTTCGCGGCGGGACTCCTGACCCGCGACGGGGTGCTCGTCCTCGTCTCGCTGATCCCGCTCTCGGCGGTGCCGGTCCTGATCTGGCAGGTGGGCTTCGGCGCCTGAGGCCTCCTTCCGAAGAGAAGCGCCCGTGTGACGGGGGTCGCAGAGGCGGGCCCCGCCCGGCGTCAGGCCCGGCCGGTCGTCCCAGGCCGGGGCGCCCGTCCCGCAGGAGCCCGAGGGCCGTCCGCCCTCGGGCGGCCTGTTGAATGCCGGCCGCCGCTGGGGGGTCAGGCCCCCGCCGCGGCGAGCTCGTCCCAGCAGGCCAAGGCCTTCGCCGCATACATCAGGCCGGGGCCGCCGCTCATCTGGATCGCCATGGCCAGCACGTCGCTCAGCTCCTCGCGGCTGGCCCCGGCCTTCATCAGCGCCTCGACATGGAGCAGGATGCAGGGCTCGCAGCGCTGCACGAGCGCCATGCCGAGCGCCACGCATTCCTTCTCCTTGACCCCGAGCACGCCCGTCTCCTTCACCGCCTTGGAGAGGGTGCCGAAGCCCCGGGTCTGCTCGGGGGCGGCCTTGTAGAGGCTGCGCAGCTCGTCGCGGATGTCGTCGATCTTCTGTTTGTAGCTCATGGGGCGGTCTTTCCGATGGATCGCCCGGGACGCGGGCGAGGGGAGGGGCCGGGCGCGCAGTCCCGTCCCCCTCCCATAGGCGCGCGCGCCTCCCCGGTCAGTGACCATGTCACGCAAGGGGACCCGCGCCCGAGCCCTCCCCGGCGCGCCGCAGGGTCGGGGGCCGGGCCTCGGAGGAGCCTGTCCGCCCTTCCCCGCCCGGCCCGCCCCGGGGTCCTGAGCCGCCGGTCGCCCAGGTCCGGGGTGCGCCCCGGACCCCTGCCGGTTGAACCGGCGCCGCGGCGCCCTATATCCGCCTCAGGCCACCTCGGCGCGGATCCTTCCGCTCCTGCGGGAGGCCGGACGAAAAATCCCTTCATTGAATGAAGCCCGGCGGCCATTGCCGCCCAACGATGCGGCAAATGCCGCCAAGAGAAAGAAGACCATGGCACTAGAATTCGACATCACCACCCGGAACGGCCCGGTCGAGGCCCGGGGCACGGTGGACGGGGTGGTCCCCTTCCATTTCGAGGATCACGGCGACCACTGGACGGCCCGGATCGGCGGTCACTGGCAGCATACCGAGGCCCATTCCGCGGGCTCCCGGGCGCCGGCTGCCCCGCCGCTGGCCGACACCCGCCGCAACATCTACCGCGCGCTCGCCCTCTTCCGCAGCCAGGCCAAGCGCCTCTCCTGAGGGCCGAAGGCCGCCGCCGGAGATCCTCCGGCAGAGCGGCCCTGCGCCGCCGGGCGGGGGGCTCCCCCGCCATGCACTCTCCGGGACCGATCCCGGACCGGGGCGCGGCCCTTCCGGACCCGGACGGCCGCAGCCTCTCCTCCTTTCCCCTTTCCTGCTTTCCCGTCCCGGAGCCTTCCGCGCCCCGGGCCGCTTGAGCCTCTCCGGCTCCGCCGTCCGGTCGCGACCTGCCAAGGCAGGTCCGGGCGGCACCTGCGACCGCGCCTGCCGGGCCGGGACCCCTTTTTCCCCGAGGTCCGGCCGCGGCCGGGGCCGATGGGACCGGAGACCCGCGCCCTCTGCCGCCCCGAGCTCTCCGGCGTCTCCTTCGGAAGGTCCCGGACCGTCACGGCGCCCGCAGGGACCCGGGCCTCCCGGCAAGGGTGCGGCCCGGTCGGCTCTGCGTCAGGAAAACACGACCGATCCTGTGGATCTTTCTTGTGATCCCGGCCCCCGCCCCCTAGCTTGGCTGGCATGATCACCCAGAAGATGAAATATGCGCTGAAGGCCCTCATGGTCCTCGCGGAGGAGAAGTCCGGCGACCGCCGACCCCTCCGGATCGAGGATATCGCGCAACGCTCCGGCACGCCGAAGCGGTTTCTCGAACATATCCTGCTCGACATCCGCAACGCGGGCTACATCGCCAGCACGCGCGGGCGCTCGGGCGGCTATCTGCTGATCAAGGAGCCGGCGCAGGTGCCGCTGAGCGAGCTTCTGCGGATGATCGACGGGCCGATCGCGCCCCTGCCCTGCCTCTCGCGGCGCTCCTACCAGAAATGCGAGGATTGCACCGACGAGGAGACCTGCCGGATCCGCAAGGTCTTCGCGGGGATCTTCTGGTCCTATCTCGTGCTGATCGACTCGCTGACGCTCGCCGATCTCGTGGGGGTGCCCGCCGCGGCCGAGCAGATCCTCGCCGCCCCCATCCGCCTGCCCGAGGCCGCCGAGGAGCACGAGGGGCCGGGCTCCGCCGCGGGCGTCTGAGGCAGGCCGCGCCCCCGGCGCTCAGGAGCGTGACCCGCCCCGGCACCGCTATCCTCACCGCGATCCGCGAGAGATCGGCGAGGTCACAGGTGTGCGGTGCGGCCCCTGACGGAGGGCGAGGGCGCTGCGGCCCGGTTCGCTTCGAGGCTGCTAATCCAGCGGCACCAGTCCTGCCGCCGCCCGGTCGCCGGGGCGGTCGCTTTCCGCCAATCCGGCCGCGACGCCGGCGCGGTCTTCCGCGCTGCGGTTCTGGCTCATCTTCCGTTTGCCCTCGATCCGCGCGATCGGCAGGCGGAGGCCGACGATGCCCTTCAGCTGGCTGCGGATATAGGGGGCGGGCGCATCCGTCACCGCCCAGGGATCGGGCCGGGCGGCCTCGTGCAGATCCGTCAGGCGGCTCACCACCGCGTGCAGCCGCGTTGCATCCTCGAAGAAGTCGGGCGTGCCATAGGCATGGACGGCCACATAGTTCCAGGTCGGCACCACCCGCCCGGTCTCGCGCTTCGTCGCATACCAGGCCGGGGTGACATAGGCGTCGGCCCCGCCGAAGATCGCCAGCGCCTCGCAGGTGGGCGGCTCGGCCCGCTGCGGATTGGCCCGCGCGAGGTGACCGTAGAGCGTGCCGAGCGGCCCCTCGTCGGGGGCGAGGAACAGCGGCAGCGGGGTGGCCATGAGGCCCGCGCCGGTGCCGGTCACGAAGGTGGCGAGGCCCGCGGCGCGCATCGCCGCGTGCAGATCGGGCAGCTCCTCCATGCGGAAGGCGGCAGGCGTATACATCGGCGTCTCCGGTCGGGCGGGTCAGGCGGTGGACAGGACGCGGGTCAGAAGGCCCCCGGCCAGAAGGATCATGACGGCGCCCACCAGCAGGTCAAGCACCCGCCAGGCGCGCGGCCGAGCGAAAAGCGGCGCGAGCAGGCGGGCCCCGAAGCCCAAGGCCACGAACCAGACCAGACTGGCGAGGCCCGCGCCGGCCACGAAGGGCCCCTGCGCGCCCGTGGGCTGCGCCGCCCCGACCGATCCCACCAGAAGCACGGTGTCGAGATAGACATGGGGGTTGAGGAAGGTGAAGGCGGCCACACGGGCCAGCGCTCCCGCCCGCGTCAGCGCCTCCCCTCCGGTCTCCGCGACCAGCCGCGCGGGGTGCAGCGCCCGGCGCAGGGCCGAGAGCCCGTACCAGCCGAGGAAGGCCGCGCCGCCCAGCGACAGACCCGTCACCAGCCCGGGCGCGCGCCCGAGGACCGTTCCCAGACCCGCTACGCCCGCCGCGATCAGCGCCAGATCGGCCAACGCGCAGAAGGCCACGACCGCGCCCACATGTTCGCGCCGAAGCCCCTGCCGCAGCACGAAGGCATTCTGCGCGCCGATGGCGACGATCAGGCCCAGGGAGAGGCCGAAGCCGGTGAGGAAGGGGGCGAGGTCTGTCATGACGGCTTTCCTGCCGCGAGGGACGGGTGTAGTCCAGTTCAGGATACTGATCCCGATGAAGCGAGACTTCAGATGCTCGACTATCCGTCGCTCGCGGCCCTCGCCGCCGTCCTGCGCGAGGGCGGCTTCGAGCGCGCGGCCGCCGTGCTCGGCGTGACGCCCTCGGCCGTCTCGCAGCGGATCCGCGCGCTCGAGGAGCGGGTGGGGGCCACGCTCGTCGTGCGCAGCCAGCCGCCGGTGCCGACCGAGGCCGGGGCGCGGCTCTCTGCCCACATGGAGCGGGTGCGCCTCCTCGAGGGGGAACTCGCGGCCGACCTGCCGCTTCTGGCGGGCGCCGAGGAGGGGCCGGCGACGCTGCGCGTGGCGGTCACGGCGGATTCGCTCGGCAGCTGGTTCCTGCCCGCCGCGGCGCGCTTCTCGGCGGCCACCGGGACGCTCCTCGATCTGGTGCTCGACGGTGAGGACCATACGGCGGCGCGTCTGCGCAACGGCGAGGTGCTGGCCGCCGTCACCGCCGATCCCGCGCCGGTCTCGGGGTGCCGGACCCGGCCTCTGGGCGCGCTGCGCTATCTCGCCACCGCAAGCCCCGCCTTTCTCGCGCGGCATTTCCCGCAAGGGGTGGATGCGGCGGCGCTGGCGCGCGCGCCGGTGCTCCGCTTCGACCGGAAGGACGGGCTGCAGGCGCGCTGGGTCGAGGAGACCTTCGGCCATCCGCTCGCGGCGCCGACCCATTGGGTGCCCTCGACGCAAGGGTTCCTCGATGCGAGCCTCGCGGGGCTCGGCTGGGCGATGAATCCTCTGCCGCTGGTGGCGGCGCATCTGGCCGCAGGCCGGCTGGCCGAACTCATCCCCGGGCGGCCGCTCGACGTGCCGCTGCACTGGCAGCATGCCCGGCTGGGCGCGCGGCTGCTCGAGGCGCTGACGCGGGAAGTGGCCGCCGAGGCGCGCCGGAGCCTCGTGCCCCCCGCCTGACGGCCGATCCGGCGGTCTCGAAGGCGGGCCGGCGCAAGGCCGCGCCCCGCCTCGGGCAGGCGGCCTTCGATCCGCTCAAGCCCCCGGGCGGAGGCCGCGAATCCCCCCTCGAAAGAGCAGGCCCTTCTCCCGCCGCCCGGCCGGCGCGGCCGGGTGGAGAAGATCCTTCTCCAAATCACGACAAGATCACCAGATATTTTTTGTTGCTAATGACGATAAACCCTGTCGTAATTGTCGGGACGGCACCGCCGGCCTTCCGGGAGACGATCATGGATGCGACCGCCCGCCCCTTCGTCCCGCCCCCCGGAGGCCCGGAGGCCTCCGCCCGACGGCAACAGGCCCGCCGCGGCGGGCCTCCGGAGGCCGGGGCCGGGACGATCCGGACCGGGCCTTCCCGAAGGCCCGCGCCCCTCGACAGGAGAGACAGATGACGCAGTTCTTCCCCCGCCTTCCGCGCCTTGCCACAGCCGGCCTCGCGCTGGCTCTGGGGCTCGGGGCCCCCGCCTCGGCCGAAACCCTGCTGAACGTGAGCTACGACCCCACGCGCGAGCTCTACCGCGACGTGAACGAGGCCTTCGCCAAGGCTTGGGAGGCCGAGGGCCACGAGGCGCCCGAGATCGAGACCAGCCACGGCGGCTCGGGCGCGCAGGCGCGGGCGGTGATCGACGGGCTCGATGCGCAGGTGGTGACGCTGGCGCTCGCCTCCGACATCGATGCGGTCGCGGCGAAGTCGGGCAAGATCCCCGCCGACTGGCAGAGCCGGCTGCCGCACAATTCCTCGCCCTATACCTCGACCATCGTCTTCCTCGTGCGGTCGGGCAATCCCAAGGGGATCGCCGACTGGGGCGATCTGGTGAAGGAGGATGTGCAGGTCATCACGCCCAATCCCAAGACCAGCGGCGGGGCGCGCTGGAACTACCTCGCGGCCTGGGCCTGGGCCGAGAAGAACGGGCAGGATCCGAAGGCCTTCCTCCACGATCTCTATGCCCATGTGCCGGTGCTCGACACCGGCGCGCGCGGGGCCACCACGACCTTCGTTCAGCGCGGCCTCGGCGACGTGCTGCTGGCCTGGGAGAACGAGGCCTGGCTCGCGCTGGAGGAACTCGGGCCCGACCGGTTCGAGATCGTCGTGCCCTCGCTCTCGATCCGGGCCGAGCCGCCGGTGGCGCTGGTCGAGGGCAATCTCGCCTCGGACGGGCAGCGCGAACTGGCGACGGCCTATCTCGATTTCCTCTACACGCCCGAGGGGCAGGCGCTGGCCTACAAGCACTATTACCGCGCCTGGGACAGGTCGGCCGCCGATCCTGCGGATGTGAAGCGCTTCCCCGATCTCGAGCTGGTCGACATCGGCCACTTCGGCGGATGGGGCAAGGCGCAGCCCGAGCATTTCGGCGACGGCGGCACCTTCGACCAGATCTACGAGGCGAAATAGGATGCGCGCCCTCCGCGCCCCCTCGCCCCTGCCGGGCTTCGGCCTCGCCATGGGGATCACGCTGACGGCGCTCTCGCTCGTCGTGCTCTTGCCGATCGGCGCCCTCCTCCTCCGGGGGGCGCAGATCGGACCCGCCGATGTGGCGGCGCTGCTCGGGCGCGAGCGGGTGCAGGCGGCGCTGGCGCTCTCGTTCCGCGCGGCGCTCGGGGCGGCGGCGATCAACCTCGTCTTCGGTCTGGCGCTGGCCTGGGTGCTGGCGCGCTACCGCTTTCCGGGCCGCCGCCTCGTCGATGCGGCGGTCGACCTGCCCTTCGCCCTGCCCACCGCGGTGGCGGGCATCGCGCTCACCGCGCTCTATGCGCCGAACGGGGCGATCGGGCGGCTGCTCGAGCCCCTGGGGATCCGCGTGGCCTACAGCGAGGCGGGCATCTGGCTCGCCCTCATCTTCGTGGGTCTGCCCTTCGTCGTCCGCTCGGTCCAGCCGGTGATCGAGGAGATCGACCGCGAGGTCGAGGAGGCCTCGGCCACGCTCGGCGCCTCGCGGGCGCGCACCTTCGGCCGGGTGATCCTGCCCATGCTCGCCCCGGCGCTGCTCACGGGTTTCGCCCTGGCGCTGGCCCGCGCGGTGGGCGAATACGGCTCGGTCATCTTCATCGCGGGCAACCTGCCGATGCAGACCGAGATCGCCCCCCTCCTCATCGTCATCCGGCTCGAGGAGTTCGACTATGACGGCGCGGTGGCCATTGCGCTTGCCATGCTCGGCATCTCCTTCGCGCTCCTCTTCGCCATCAACCTCGTCCAGATCTGGAGCCGGCGCCGCATGGGCGCGGTCTGAGCCATGACCCATCTCCCCCTCTCCCCCGCCCGCCGCCTGCCCCGCGCCGCCACGGCCGAGCCCGCCTGGATGCGCCGCCTGCTGATCGCGGGCACGCTCGGGCTTCTCGGGCTCCTCGTGCTGGCGCCGCTGGCCGCGGTCTTCGCCGAGGCGCTGCGCGACGGCCTCGCCGCCGCCGTGACCGCCCTCGGCAACCGCGACGCGCTGGCCGCGATCCGCCTCACCCTCACCGTGGCCGCGGTGGCGGTGCCGCTGAACGCCGCCGCGGGCCTCGCCGCCGCCTGGGCCGTCACCAAGTTCGACTGGCGCGGCAAGGCCGTGCTCATCACGCTAATCGACCTGCCCTTCTCGGTCTCGCCGGTGGTGGCGGGGCTCGCCTTCGTGCTGCTCTTCGGGGCCAATTCCGCGCTCGGCGCCTGGCTCGTGGCCCATGGCCATCCGATCGTCTTCGCGGTGCCGGGGATCGTGCTGGCCACGCTCTTCATCACCTTCCCCTTCGTCGCGCGCGAGCTGATCCCGATCATGACCGAGCAGGGCCGCGCCGAAGAGGAGGCCGCGCTGACGCTCGGCGCCTCCGGCTGGCGGACCTTCCTCACCGTGACGCTGCCCAACATCCGCTGGGCGCTTCTTTACGGCGTGCTTCTGTGCAACGCCCGCGCCATGGGCGAATTCGGCGCGGTGGCGGTGGTCTCGGGCAAGATCCGCGGCAAGACCACCACGATGCCGATCATGATCGAGATGTTCTACAACGAATATCTCTCGGTCGCGGCCTTCGCGATGGCGGCTTTGCTCGCAGCCCTCGCCCTCGTCACGCTCACGCTGAAATCGGCGCTGGAATGGCGCTATGCCGACCAGCTCGCCGCCACCCACCGCCATTGAGGAGAGACTTCGTGCATATCGAGATCGACGAGATCGCCAAGTCCTTCGGCCCCACCACCGCGCTTCATCCCGTGAGCCTCTCGATCCCCTCGGGGGCGCTGATCGCGCTGCTCGGGCCTTCGGGGTCGGGCAAGACCACGCTCCTCAGGATCCTCGGCGGGCTCGAATTTCCCACCTCGGGCCGGGTGCTCTTCGACGGGCAGGATGCAACGGGCCTCACCGTGCAGGAGCGCCGCGCGGGCTTCGTCTTCCAGAGCTACGCGCTCTTCCGCCACATGACCGTCTTCGAGAACGTGGCCTACGGGCTGCGCGCCCGCCCGCGCCGCAGCCGGCCCACCGGAGCCGAGATCGACCGCCGGGTCCACCGGCTGCTCGGGCTCATCCAGTTGCCCGACATCGCCCGCCGCTATCCGGCGCAGCTGTCGGGCGGCCAGCGCCAAAGGGTCGCCCTCGCCCGGGCGCTGGCCATCGAACCGCGGATGCTGCTCCTCGACGAGCCCTTCGGCGCGCTCGACGCCCGCGTGAGGAAGGAGCTGCGTCAGGGCCTGCGCGACATCCACGACGAGACCGGCCTGACCACCGTCTTCGTCACCCACGATCAGGACGAGGCGATGGAGCTTGCAGACCTCGTGGTGGTCATGTCGATGGGGCGCATCGAGCAGATCGGCAAGCCCGCCGAGATCCGCGCCCGCCCCCGGACGGACTTCGTGCGCCAGTTCCTCACCGCATGAGCCGGGCCCCCTCCCGGCCCGGTCCTCCCGCCGGACCCGGCGGGCGGACCACCCCCCTCTCCGAGAGCCGCCCCATGGCCTATGCCGAGATCCCCGAGACCGACGCCCGCGCGCCCGCGCTCGACCGGATCGACCGCAAGATCCTCCACGAGCTGCAGCGCGACTGCTCGCTCTCGCTCGCCCGGCTCGCCGACCGGGTGGGCCTGTCCCAGACCCCCTGCTGGAAGCGGATCCGGCGGCTCGAACAATCGGGCGTGATCACCGGCCGCGTGGCGCTGGTGGATCCCGCCCGGATCGGGCTCGGCCTCACCGTCTTCGTCGAGATCGAGGCGCCCGACCATGGCCCCGGCTGGCGCGCGCGCTTTGCCGAGGCGGTGGCGGCCCTGCCTGAGGTGGTCGAGGTCTGGCGCATGGCGGGCGAGGTCGACTATCTGCTCAAGGTCGTGACCGCCGACATGCCCGCCTTCGACGCCTTCTACCTGCGCCTGACCGAGACCACCGGCCCGAAGAACGTGACCTCGAAATTCGCCATGGAGCGGATCCGCGACACGACGGTCTATCCGGTCAATACGACCGATCCCTGAGGGCTCAGCCCCGCCCCTCGGGCCGGCCCGGCCGCGCGCGGTAGCGCGGCAGCGACAGGCCCCAGACGAGGCCCGCCGCCCGCGACAGGAAGGCCGCGGCGAACCCCGCCCCCAGCGCCAGCTCGCGCGGGGCGCCGAATGCGTCGAGCGCCACGAAGGCGGCCGCCCCCAGAAGCGCCGCGGTGATATAGATCTCGCGCCGCAGGATCACCGGGCTCTCGCCGCCCAGAAGATCGCGCAGGATGCCGCCGAAGGTCGCCGTGGCCACCCCCATGGCGATCGCGATCACCGGCCCCGCCCCGGTCTGCAGCGCCCGCTCGGCCCCCGTCACCGCAAAGAGGGACAGGCCCACCGCATCGAGCCAGAGCAGGAAGCGGTAGCGCGACTGGGGGATGTGGGCGAAGAAGAAGGTGAAGACCGCGACGCCGAGGCAGGCCAGCACATAGGCCGGCTCCTCGACCCAGAAGACCGGGGTGCGGCCGAGCACGAGATCGCGGATCGTGCCGCCGCCCACGCCGGTCACCGCCCCGAGCAGCACGAAGCCCGCGATGTCCATCTCCTTGCGCGAGGCGACGAGGGCGCCCGTCACGGTGAAGATGCACAGGCCGAACCAGTCGAGCAGGATCGTGACGGTCTGAAACATCCGGGCCTCCTCCGCGCGGGTCCGTTCCTTTTGGCCGGAGGGCCGCGGGAACTCAAGCGCAGGGAGGGCCGCCCTCCCCCGGATGCGCCCGCCCGGGGCCGATCGGGCGGAGGGGCGGAAAGGTCGGGTCCGAAAGAGGGTGCGACAGGCCTCCCAATGGGTCGGAAGACCTGCGCCGAAAGGGCTATGCCCCTTTCCTTATAAGGGAAAAATGCCGAGGCCCGGCCTGTTCGGCTTTGAAAACATGCCTCTGTCGGGCAGACTTTCCGTCGAATCCCTTTCCCCTGACATTTCTCGATCGGATCCGTTTCATGGCCATTCTTCCGACCTTCAGCGTCACCAGCACCCCCGTCGTCGAGGGCAATTACCTCACCTACACCATCCGGCTCTCCGAGCCCGCCCCCGATGCGGTGAGCGTGGATTACCTGTTCCGCTCCGGCACCGCGCTGCTCGACGAGGATTTCTATTCCACCGCCCCCTCGGGCACGCTCGTCTTCGCCCCCGGCGAGACGGTGCTGACCCTCCAGATCCGGTCCTACAACGACAGGCTCGACGAGATCGACGAGAGCTTCTTTCTCGAACTGAGCGATCCGCAGGGCGCGCAGTTCGGCGCCAACATCTCGACCCTCGTCACCGCGGGCTGGGTGATCGACGACGATGGCGTGGGGGTGAACCGGGCGCTGGCCGTCTCGAACCCCGTGGTGACCGAGGCCGCGGGCGGGCAGGCGCTCTTCACCCTCACGCTGTCGGAGGCCTTCACCACCGACCGCAGCTTCACCTACACGACCCATGACGGCTCGGCCCGGGCAGGCGCGGATTATGTTGCCCGCACCGGCACCGTCACCTTCCTCGCCGGCCAGACCGAGGCCACGGTCGCGGTCAATCTGATCAACGATGGCGCCGTCGAGGCGGGCGAGACCTTCGGCCTCGCGGTCACCGGCGCCCATGGCGTGCCCGCCGCGACCGGCACGGCCGAGATCCTGAACGACGACGGGCCGGTGCCGGTGATCTCGGTCGAGGGCGACCGGGTGGTCGAGGGCAGCTACCTCACCTATACGATCCGGCTCTCCGAGCCCGCGACCGACGCGGTGAGCGTGGATTACCTGTTCCGCTCGGGCACCGCGCTGCTCGACGAGGATTTCTATTCCACCGCCCCCTCGGGCACGCTCACCTTCGCCCCGGGCGAGACGGTGCAGACCCTCCGCATCCGCTCCTACAACGACAGTCTCGACGAAATCGACGAGAGCTTCTTTCTCGAGCTGAGCGAACCGCAGGGCGCGCGGTTCGGCGCCAACATCTCGACCCTCGTCACGACGGGCTGGGTGATCGACAATGACGGCGTGGGGGTGAACCGGGCACTGGCCGTCTCGAACCCGGTGGTGACCGAGGCCGCAGGCGGGCAGGCGCTCTTCACCCTCACGCTGTCGGAGGCCTTCACCACCGACCGCAGCTTCACCTACACGACCCATGACGGCTCGGCCCGGGCAGGCGCGGATTATGTTGCCCGCACCGGCACCGTCACCTTCCTCGCCGGCCAGACCGAGGCCACGGTCGCGGTCAATCTGATCAACGATGGCGCCGTCGAGGCGGGCGAGACCTTCGGCCTCGCGGTCACCGGCGCCCATGGCGTGCCCGCCGCGACCGGCACGGCCGAGATCCTGAACGACGACGGGCCGGTGCCGGTGATCTCGGTCGAGGGCGACCGGGTGGTCGAGGGCAGCTACCTCACCTATACGATCCGGCTCTCCGAGCCCGCGACCGACGCGGTGAGCGTGGATTACCAGTTCCGCTCCGGCACCGCGCTGCTCGACGAGGATTTCTATTCCACGGCCCCCTCGGGCACCCTCACCTTCGCCCCCGGCGAGACGGTGCAGACCCTCCGCATCCGTTCCTACAACGACAGTCTCGACGAGATCGACGAGAGCTTCTTTCTCGATCTGAGCGATCCCCGCGGCGCGCAGTTCGGCGGCGGCAACCGCGCCCTGTCCACCGGCGGCTGGGTGCTCGACAATGACGGGGTGGGGCTGAACCGCTCGGTCTCGGTCGGCCATGCCACGCTGCAGGAAGGGCCCGGCGGCCGGGTCGCGGTCTTCGTGGTCGAGCTTTCGGCCGCCTCGGCCGAGCGGATCGCCATCGGCTTCCAGACCCTCGCCGGGACGGCCCGCCCGGGCAGCGACTTCGCCGCCCGGTCGGGCGAGGTGGTCTTCCTGCCCGGCCAGACCCGGGCCGAAATTCTCATCCCCATCCTCGACGATCTCGTGCTCGAGAATACCGAGAGCTTCAGCCTACGCCTCGTGCCGCCCTTCCCCAGCGCCATCTCCTCGGCCACGCCGGTGCCGGTGGGGGTGGCCACCCTCCTCGACGGCACGCTCCGCGGCTCGGGCGGCAACGACCGGCTGATCGGCACGGCCAATGCCGAGCGGATCGAGGGGTTCGGCGGCAACGACCGGATCGAGGGCCGGGGCGGCAATGACCTTCTGTCGGGCGGCGCGGGCAACGACCTGCTCGACGGCGGCGGCGGACGCGACCGGATGGTGGGGGGCACGGGCAACGACCGCTATATCGTCAACCATGCCGGGGACAGCACGATCGAGCTGGCCGGGGGCGGTATCGACACGGTGCAGAGCAGCCTCTCCTGGACCCTGGCCGCCAATGTCGAGCGGCTGGTGCTGACCGGCGGGGCTGCCCTGTCGGGCACCGGCAACGGGCTTGCGAACCTGCTCACCGGCAATGGCGGGGCGAACCGGCTGCAGGGGCTTGCCGGCAACGACACGCTGAACGGCGGCGGCGGGCGCGACGTCATGATCGGCGGGACGGGCAACGACACCTACATCACCGATGGCGGCGACACGATCGTGGAGCGCGCGGGCCAGGGGGTGGATGTGGTGCGCGCCTCGGTCAGCTACACGCTGGGCGCCCAGCTCGAGACGCTGGTGCTGACGGGCACGGCGAACCTTTCGGGGACCGGCAACGGGCTTTCGAACCTGCTGATCGGCAATGGCGGCGCGAACCGGCTGAGCGGCGGCGCCGGCAACGACACGCTGAGCGGCGGCGGCGGGGCGGATCTGCTGATCGGCGGCGCCGGGCGCGACAGCTTTGTCTTCAACACCCGCCCCGGGCCCGGCGCGATCGACCGGATCGCGGATTTCAACGTGGCCGACGACGTGATCCATCTGGAAAATGCGGTGTTCCGCGGCCTTCCGGCGGGGGCGCTGCGCGGGGCGGCCTTTGCCTCCAACCTCTCGGGACAGGCCACCGATGCGGCCGACCGGATCCTCTATGAGCGCGACACCGGGGCGCTCTGGTTCGATGCCGACGGCACCGGAGGGGGCGCGCGGGTGCAGATCGCGACCCTCTCGGCGGGGCTCGGCCTGACGGCCGCGGATTTCTTCGTGATCTGAGGGTGGGGGCCGCCGCCGGGCAGGGTCCGGGGGCGGGGAAAGAAGATCCTCCGGCCCCGAAGGGCCGGAGGTGCTCCCTCTATGTCAGAGGAAGAGAGCCGCGATCTGGGCGCTCGACATGGCCCCCAGTTGCGTGGCCGTGAAGGCCGACGCCTGCGTCGTGGTGAGCGCCGCGATATCGGCGGTTTCGAGACCCTTGATGGCGGCCGTGGTCAGGGTGGGGATCTGCGCGGTGGTGAGCGCCGTCATCTGCGCCGTGGTGAGCGCCGCCGCCTGCACCGAGCCGAAGCCTGCCACGGCGGTCGTGGTGAGGGCCGCCACCTGAGCCGAGGTGAGCGCGGCCATCTGCGCCGCCGTCAGGACTTTCGCCTGCGCCGATCCCAGACCCTTCACGGCCGCGGTGGTGAGGGCTGCGAGATCCGCCGTCTCGAGCGCCGCCACCTGCGCCGTGGAAAGCGCGCCCACCTGACGCGAGCCAAGGGCGGCCGCCTGCCCGGTGGTCAGCGCCGCCACCTGCGCTGTCCCGAAGCCCTTCACCGCTGCGGTGGTCAGCGCCGCCACATCCGCCGTCTCGAAGGCCGCCACCTGCGCCGTCGAAAGCGCGGCCAGTTGCGCCGAGCCGAGCGTCGCCGCCTGCGCCGTGGTCAGAGCCACGATCTGCGCCGTGCCGAGCCCCTTCACCGCCGCGGTGGTGATCCGGGCGAGCTGATCGGTGGTGAGGGCCGCCACCTGGCCCGTGGTCAGGCCGGAGGCCTGCACCGATCCCAGACCCGCGATCGCCGCCGTCGAGAGCTGGGCCATCTGCGCCGTGGTGAGGGCCGCCACCTGGCCCGTGGTCAGGCCCGCGACCTGGGCCGAGCCGAGGCCCTTCACGGCCGCGGTGGTCAGGGCCGCGAGATCGACCGTCTCGAGCGCCGCCACCTGCACCGTCGAGAGGGCGCCCAGCTGCGCCGAGCCGAGGACGGCCGCCTGGGCCGTGGTCAGCGCCACGATCTGGGCCGAGCCGAGCCCTTTCAGCGCCGCCGTCGAGAGCTGGGGCACCTGGGCCGTGGTCAGCGCCGCCACCTGTGCCGTCGTCAGCGCCCCCGCCTGGGTCGAGGACAGTCCCTTCACCGCCGTGCCCGCAAGCGCGGCCACCTGCGCCGTGGTGAGGGCTGCCACCTGTCCCGTCGTCAGCGCCCCCATCTGGGCGGTGGTGATCCCCTTCACCGCCGTGGTGGTGAGGGCCGCGAGATCCGCCGTCTCGAGCGCCGCCATCTGCGCGGTCGTGAGACCCGCCACCTGCACCGAGCCGAGGGCGGCCGCCTGACCCGTGGTCAGCGCCACGACCTGCGCCGTGGTCAGCCCCTTCAGCGCCGTCGTGGTCAGCGCCGCGGCATCCGCCGTCTCGAAGGCCGCCACCTGCGCCGTCGAGAGGGCACCCAGCTGCGCCGAGCCGAGCGCCGCCGTCTGGCCCGTGGTCAGCGCCACGATCTGCGCCGTGCCGAGCCCCTTCACCGCCGCCGTCGAGAGCTGCGAGAGCTGCGCCGTGGTCAGCGCGGCCACCTGCGCGGTGGTGAGGCCCGAGGCCTGCACCGAGCCGAAGCCCTTCACCGCCGCCGTGGTCAGCGCCGCCACCTGCGCCGTGGTGAACGCCGCCACCTGTGCCGAGCCGAGGGCCGCCGCCTGTGCCGATCCGAAGCCCTTCACGCCCGTGGCCGAGAGGGTCGCCAGATCCGCCGTCTCCAGCGCCGCCACCTGCGCCGTCGAGAGGGCGGCGACCTGATCGGAGCCGAGCTTGGCCGCCTGGGCCGTGGTCAGCGCCACGATCTGCGCCGTGCCGAGCCCCTTCAGCGCCGCCGTCGAGAGCTGGGCCACCTGGGCCGTGGTCAGCGCCGCCACCTGCGCCGTCGTCAGCCCCGAGGCCTGCACCGAGCCCACGCCCTTCACGGCCGCCGTGCTCAGCGCCGCCACCTGCACGGTGGTGAGCGCCGCCACCTGCCCCGTCGTCAGGCTCGAAACCTGCGTCGAGCCCAGGCCCTTCACCGCCGTGGTGGTCAGGGCCGCGAGATCCGCCGTCTCGAGCGCCGCGATCTGCGTGCTCGACAGGCCCGCGACCTGCGCCGAGCCGAGCGCCGCCGCCTGACCCGTCGTCAGCGCCACCACCTGCGCCGTGGTCAGCCCCTTCAGCGCCGTCGTGGTCAGCGCCGCGGCATCCGCCGTCTCGAAGGCCGCCACCTGCGCCGTCGAGAGGGCACCCAGCTGCGCCGAGCCGAGCGCCGCCGTCTGGCCCGTGGTCAGCGCCACGATCTGCGCCGTGCCGAGCCCCTTCACCGCCGCCGTCGAGAGCTGCGAGAGCTGCGCCGTGGTCAGCGCCGCCACCTGCGCCGTGGTGAGACCCGAAGCCTGCACCGAGCCGAAGCCCTTCAGGGCCGTGGTCGAAAGCTGGCCCACCTGCGCCGTCGTCAGCGCTGCCACCTGCGCCGAGCCGAGGGCCGCCGCCTGCGCCGAGCCCACGCCCTTCACCCCCGCCGTCGAGAGCGCCGCGACATCGGCCGTCTCGAGCGCCGCCACCTGCGCGGTCGAGAGACCCGCCACCTGCGCCGAGCCGAGCGCCCCCGCCTGGCCCGTGGTCAGCGCCACCACCTGCGCCGTGCCGAGCCCCTTCAGCGCCGCCGTCGAAAGCTGCCCCACCTGCGCCGTGGTGAAGGCGGCCACCTGCGCCGTGGTCAGGCCCGCCGCCTGCGCCGAGCCCAGACCCTTCAGCCCGGTGGTGGAGAGCGCGGCCAGATCCGCCGTCTCGATCGCTGCGATCTGCGTGCTCGACAGGCCCGCCAGCAGCGCCGAGCCGAGCCCCGCCGCCTGCGCCGTGGTCAGCGCCACCACCTGCGCCGTGGTCACGCCCTTCAGCGCCGCCGTCGTCAGCGCGCCGAGCTGGGCCGTGGTCAGGGCCGCCACCTGCCCCGTCGTCAGGGCCGCCACCTGCGTCGAACTCAGGCCCTTCAGCGCCGCCGTCGAGAGCTGGGCGGCCTGCGCCGTGGTCAGGGCCGCCACCTGCCCCGTCGTCAGCGCGCCCACCTGCGTCGAGCTCAGCGCCTTCACCCCCGCGGTCGAGAGCATCGCGAGATCGGCCGTCTCCAGCGCCGCCACCTGCGCGGTCGAGAGCCCGGCCACCTGCGTCGACCCCAGCGCCGCCGCCTGCGCCGTCGTCAGCGCCACGATCTGCGCCGTCCCGAGCCCTTTCAGCGCGGCACTCGAGAGCTGGCCCACCTGAGCCGTGGTGAGCGCCGCCACCTGCGCCGTGGTCAGGCCCGCGGCCTGCGCCGAGCCCAGACCCTTCAGCCCCGTCGTGGAAAGCGCGGCCAGATCCGCCGTCTCCAGCGCCGCGATCTGCGTGCTCGAGAGCCCCGCCACCTGCGCCGAGCCGAGCCCCGCCGCCTGCGCCGTGGTCAGTGCCACCACCTGCGCCGTGGTCAGGCCCTTCAGCGCCGCCGTCGTGAGTGCGCCCAGTTGTCCTGTGGTCAGCGCCGCCACCTGTGCCGTGGTCAGCGCGCCCGCCTGGGTCGAGCTCAGCCCCTTCACCGCCCCCGTCGAGAGCGCCGCAACCTGCGCCGTCGTCAGCGCGGCCACCTGCGCCGTCGTGAGGCTCGCGGCCTGAGCCGAGGTCAGGGCATTCGCTGCCGCCGTCGAGAGCGCCGCGAGATCGACGGTCTCGAGCGCCGCCACCTGTGCGGTCGAGAGCGCGCCCACCTGCGCCGTGCCGAGCGCCGCCGCCTGCGCGGTCGTCAGTGCCACCACCTGCGCCGTGCCGAGCCCTTTCAGCGCGGCACTCGAAAGCTGGCCCACCTGAGCCGTCGTGAGCGCCGCCACCTGCGCCGTCGTCAAGCCCGCGGCCTGCGCCGATCCGAGCCCCTTCAGCCCCGCCGAGGAGAGGGCGGCCAGATCCGCCGTCTCCAGCGCCGCGATCTGCGTGCTCGAGAGGCCCGCCACCTGCGCCGAGCCGAGCCCGGCCGCCTGCGCCGTGGTCAGGGCAACCACCTGCGCCGTGGTCAGGCCCTTCAGCGCCCCGGTCGAGAGCGCGCCGAGCTGTCCCGTGGTCAGCGCCGCCACCTGCGCCGTGGTCAGCGCGCCCACCTGGGTCGAGCTCAGCCCCTTCACCGCCACGCTGGTGAGGGCCGCGAGATCGGCCGTCTCCATCGCCGCCGCCTGCGCCGTCGTGAGCGCCGCGACCTGTGCCGAGCCGAGCACCGCCGCCTGCGCGCTCGAGAGCGCCACGATCTGCGCCGTGCCGAGCCCCGTCATGCCCGCGGTCGAGAAGGCTTTGAGCTGGGCGGTCGACAGGGCGGCCACCTGGGCCGTCGTGAGACCCGAGGCCTGGACCGAGCCCAGACCCTTGACCGCCACGCTGGACAGGGCCGCGACCTGCGCCGTGGTGAGGGCCGCCACCTGACCGGTCGAGAGCCCCCCGAGCTGCGCCGAAGTCAGCCCCGCCACCCCCGTGGCCGAGAGCGCCGCGAGATCGGCCGTCTCCATCGCCGCCACCTGCGCCGTCGTCAGCGCGGCCAGCTGCGCCGAGCCGAGCGCCGCCGCCTGCGCCGTCGTCAGCGCCACCACCTGCGCATCCCCCAACCCCTTCAGCGACGCCGCCTTGACCCAGCCGATCTGCTGGGCGGTGAGCGCCGCGATCTGGGCGGTGGAGAGGGCGGCCAGATCCTGGCTCGACATGCTGGCGACCTCGGCGCTCGTCAGGGCCGCGATCTCTGCTGTGGTCTTGCTGCTGAAGTCGGTCATCACACTCACCCTATGGGGCGGGGCGCACGCATTTCCTGGGCGCATCCACCAGCATGCGGAGCCATGCTGGCCTCCGTGATTTCCGGCATTCTTCCGAGCGGCGGTAAGGAAAGTCCTAACGCCGCCCGCCGCGACCGCGCGTTTCCTCCTAAAATTGAAGCGGGCTCGCGGCGCACACGGAAGAGGTCAGGCCCGGCATGAGGACTCCCTTAACCGGAAGCGGCGAAGGTGCCGCAAACCGAGGAGATCCCCATGACGGTGCAGCCCGCCCCGATCCTGCCCATCGGCTCCGTCTCTCCCCCGCTCACGGCCGAGCAGCTGGTGGGTCTGGCCGAGGCCGCCCCCGCCGCGGCGATCGAGATCTACCGCCGCTGGCTCGCGCTCCATCCCGAGCGGCCCGACGCCTGGATCGCCTGGTTCAATCTCGCGGTGCTGCTCGAGGCTGCGGGCGAGCCGCAGGGGGCGCTCGGCGCGGCCGCCACCGCGCTCCGCCAGAAGCCGGATCTGTGGCAGGCGGCCCTCGCGGCCGGTCAGGCGGCCGAGGCGCAGGGCGACCGGACGCAGGCGCTGGCCTTCCTGCGCCAGGTGCTGCCCCCGGCCGAGGGGCGGCGCCAGCTCCACCGCCAGCTCGGCCGGATGCTCGAGGCCGAGGGCCGGCTCGCGGAGGCCGCCGAGGAGCTGCGGGCCTCGCTTCTCCTCGATCCCCGCCAGCCCGAGGTGGTGCAGCATCTCGTCCATGCCCGCCAGAAGATGGCGGCCTGGCCCCCGGCCCGGCTCGCCGTCCCCGGCCTGACCGAGGCCGAGGCCGAGCTGCAGTGCGGCCCGCTCGCCACCCTCGCGCTGCATGACGATCCCCTTCGGCAGGGCGAGGTGGCCGCGGCCTGGATCGCCCGGCATGTGCCCGATCCGGGCATTCGGCTCGCCCCGGCCGGGGGCTACCGCCACGACCGGCTGCGGCTCGGCTATCTCTCGTCGGACTTCTGCCGCCACGCCATGAGCTTCCTCATCGCCGAACTGCTCGAGCGCCACGACCGCAGCCGGTTCGAGGTGGTGGGCTACTGCGCCTCGCCCGAGGACGGCAGCCCCGAGCGCGCGCGGGTGCTCGCCGCCCTCGACCGGCATGTGCCGATCGGCCCCCTCTCCGACGAGGCCGCGGCCCGGCGCATCCGCGCCGACGAGATCGACCTGCTGATCGATCTCAACGGGCTGACCCGCGGCGCCCGGCCGGGCATCCTGCGCTGGAAGCCCGCCCCGGTGCAGGCGACCTATCTGGGCTATATCGGGCCGGTCCCGCTGCCCGAGCTCGACTGGCTGATCTGCGACCGAGTGACCGTGCCCGAGGCCGAGGCCGCCCATTACCGCCCGGCCCCGCTCCGGCTCGAGGGCTGCTATCAGGCCAACGACGGGCAACGGCCCCTGCTGCCCGCCGTCGACCGCCCGGGCGAGGGCCTGCCGGAGGCCGCCTTCGTCTTCGCCTGCGCCTCGCATTTCTACAAAATCACCGAGCCCCTCTTCGCCGCCTGGTGCCGGATCGTCGCGGCCGTGCCGGGGTCGGTCCTGTGGCTCGTCGCGGATACGCCCGAGGGGCAGGCGGCGCTGGCCGGCCGCTGGCAGGCGGCGGGCCTAGACCCCCACCGGCTGATCTTTGCCCCCCGCGTCGATCCCGCCCGCTACCGGGCGCGGCTGGCGCTGGCCGACCTCTTTCTCGACACGATGCCCTACAATGCCGGGACCATCGCCTCGGACGCGCTCCGGATGGGGCTGCCCCTGCTCACGCTCGCGGGGCGGACCTTCTCGGGCCGGATGGCGGCGAGCCTCCTCACGGCGGTGGGGCTGGAAGATTGCATCGCCCCCGACCTCGAGGCCTATGTCGCCCGCGCTGTGGCGATCGCCACCGACCCGGCGGCGGCCCCCGCCCTGACGGGGCCCGCCCTCGCCGAGCGCTGGAGCCTCACCTTGGGCGACTGCCGCGATTTCACCCGCCGTTTCGAGGCGGCCCTGCTCTCGGTCGCCCGCCGCGCCTGAGGCCCGGACGTCCGGCCTCCTCCGCGCGACAGGCGCCGGACCCGGGAGGGATCTCGCGCCCGCCCGGGGATGAGGGAAACGGAGCCTTAAGGCCCGCCGCCTACACAGGACGATATGGCAGCCTTCGATTCCCAGCTTCCCGGGTCCATCGCGCTCGACACGCCCGTGCTGTCGACGCTGCGCGCGGTGTTTCTGGTGGCGGCCCATCACGGGGTGCTGCTCGGCCCCGACGAGCTGCCCCCGCTCGAGACCGGCGATTTCGCGCCCGATCTGCTGCGGCTTCTGGGCGGCAAGGGGCTGCGCTGCCGGCTGCTGGCCGATGCGGGCTGGCGCACCGCCTCGCGGCTCGGGCAGGCCTATCCCGCGCTGGCGGAGCTGCGGGGCGGGCACTGGGCGGTGCTGGTCCATGCGGGCGGGGCCGAGGGCGCGCGGACCGTGGCCCTCCTCGATCCGCGGAACGAGGCCCAGGGGGTGCAGCCCCTGCCCTGGGAGGACTTCGCCCGGGACTGGACCGGCCGGCTGATCCTGATCGGGCGCCCCGACCGGCCGAGGGCCGCCGAGACCGCCTTCGGGCTGCGCTGGTTCCTGCCCGCGCTCGCGCGCGAGAAGGGGCTCTTTCTCGGCGTCGCGGTGGCGGTGGTGATCGGCAACCTGATCTCCTACGCGCTGCCCCTCCTCATGCAGGCGATGATCGACCGGGTGATCGCCTACCGGGCCTGGAACACGCTCGCCGCGGTCGCCGCGGTCTTCGTGCTGCTGGCGCTGTTCGACGCGGGCTTCGGCTATGTCCGCCAGCGGCTGAGCCAGATCGCGGGCGGCCGGATCGACGCCCATCTGGGGGCCGAGAGCGTGGCCCATCTGCTCTCGCTGCCCATGACGCTGTTCGAGACCACGCCCGCGGGCGTGCTCGCGCGCAACATCCAGCAGACCGACAGGATCCGCCAGTTCCTGACCGGGCGGCTGCTGCAGACCCTGCTCGACGCGGCCCTCCTGCCCGTGCTCTTCGCCACGCTGGCCTTCCTGTCGGGCCGGCTCGCGCTGGTGATCGCGGCCTACGGGATCGCCATCGCGGGCTGCATCGCCCTCATGCTGCCGCTCCTCCAGCGGCGGCTGAACGCGGTCTATGCGGTCGAGGCCGAGCGGCAGGCGCTTCTGGTCGAGACGCTGCACAACATGCGCGCGGTGAAATCGCTCGCGGTCGAGCCCGCCCGCGGCGCGCTCTGGGAGGAGAGCCTCGCCCTCTCGGTGCGCCGGCAGTGGGATCTGGGCCGCGTCTCGGCCGTCACGAGCACGCTCACCAGCCTGCTCGAGCGGCTGATGCAGGTGAGCGTGGTGGCCTTCGGCGTGGCGCTGGCGCTCGAGGGCGCGATCACGGTGGGCACGCTCGTGGCGGTGCTGATGCTGGCCGGGCGGGTCAGCGGGCCGCTCGTCCAGATCGTGGGGCTCGTCAACGAATGGCAGGAGGCCGCCCTGTCGATCGGGATGCTGCGCCGGATCATGGATCATCCGCCCGAACGGCCCGACACCGCCGCCCTCGCCCGCCCCGCCCTCACCGGCGCGCTCGAGATCCGGGGGGTGAGCTTCGCCTATCCCGGCGCCGCCACGCCCGCGCTCGATCAGGTGAGCCTCGCCATCGAGCCCGGGCAGGTGATCGGCATCGTCGGGCGCTCGGGCTCGGGCAAGACCACGCTCACCCGGCTCATCCAGGGCATCGAGACCCCGCAGGCCGGGCTGATCCTGTTCGACGGGATCGACATCCGCAGCATCGCGCTCGGCCCTCTGCGGCGGCAGGTGGGGATCGTGCTGCAGGACAATCTGCTCTTCCGCGGCACGCTGCGCGAGAATATCGCCCTCGCCCGCCCCGAGGCCGGGCTCGAGGCGGTGGTGCGCGCGGCCGCCCTTGCGGGGGCCGACGAATTCATCCGCCGCCTGCCGCGGGGCTTCGACACGCCCGTCGAGGAGGGGGGCGCGAACCTCTCGGGCGGCCAGCGCCAGCGGGTGGCGATCGCCCGCGCGCTGCTCACCGATCCGCGCATCCTGATCCTCGACGAGGCCACGAGCGCGCTCGACCCCGAGTCCGAGGCGGTGGTCAACCGCAACCTCGCCGCCATCGCCCGCGGCCGGACCATGATCGTGGTCTCGCACCGGCTCTCGTCCCTCGTGCGCGCCGACCGGATCGCGGTGCTCGACCAGGGCCGGCTCGTGGCCTTCGCCCCGCACGAGGCGCTGCTCGCGGGCTGCGAGATCTATGCCCATCTCTGGCGCCAGCAGACCGAGCATCTGTCATGAGGAGGCTCGCGCCCGAGGCCCTGGCCTATCAGTCGCCGCTCGAACGGATCCGGCACGAGCCGCTGCCCTGGCTGCTCCGGCTCTGGCCCTTCGGGGCGGGGGCGCTGCTGGCGGCGCTGGTGGGGCTTGCGGCCCTCCTGCCCATCGATGTGGTGGTGAGCGCCGCGGGCCGGATCGCGGCCGACGATCCGGCCGCGGTCCTGCGTCCGGTGACGGCCGCGGTGCTGCGCAGCCTCCTTGTGCGGCCGGGGGATCTGGTGGCGCCGGGCCAGCTGCTCGCGCGGCTGGACAGCCGGACCTCCGACGCCGATGCCGCGCAGCTGAAGGCGCAGGCCGCCGCCCTCTCGGCGCGGATCGCGCGGATCGAGGCCGAGCTGGTGGGTCGGCCGCTCGCGGGCACGGGCCCCGACCGCGCGCTCGAGGGCCGCATCCAGTCCGGCCGCGCCGCGACCGAGACCGCGCTGCGCCGCGGGCTCGAGGCCGATCTCGCCCGGATCGACCGCGGCATCGAGGCCGCGCGCGCCGAGCGGCCGGCACTGGCCGAGACGCTCGCCACCGCGCGCGAGCTCGAGGCGATGCGCGAGCGGCTGATGACAAGGCAGAACGGCACCCGGGCGGCCTTCGTCGAGACGCGGCTCGCGCGGCTCGAGGCCGAGGCCCGCCAGCGCCGGAACGAGGCCACGCTCGACGGCCTCCTGCAGGAACGCGCGGGCGCCGCGGCACGGCTTGCCGCCTTCGAGAGCGACCGGCGGCAGAAGCTGCTCGAGGAGCTGGCCGACCTCCGGCCGCGGCGCGCGGTTCTGGCCGAGCAGATCGCCGAGACCGCCGATCTCGCGCGGCTGCACGAGCTGCGGGCGCCCGGGGCCGGGGTGGTCCTGTCGGTGGCGGCGGGCGGGCCCGGCTCGCTGATGACGCCCGCCGATCCGGTGGCGGTGATCGCGCCCACAGGCGGCGGGCTTCACGCCGAACTGGGGCTTCTGTCGCGCGATGCGGGCCTCGTGCGGGCGGGGGCGCCGGTGCGGGTCAAGGTCGATGCCTTCCCCTGGCGCCATCACGGCATGGTCGAGGGCCGGCTGGCCGACGTGGCGCCGAGTTCGGCCGTCCCGCCCGGCGGCGGCCCCGCCCAGCATGCGGCGCGGGTGGTCTTTCCGCCCGGTCCCCCCCTGCCCGAGGGGCTGATGCCCGGCATGACGCTCACGGCCGACATCCTTGCCGGCCGCCGCACCCTCCTGTCCTATTTCCTCGACCCGCTGCTCGAGGGGCTGAGCGAAAGCCTGCGCGAGCCCCGTCCCTGATCCAACCCATCCGGAGTGCCCCATGGAGACCCTGACCCTCGAGACCCCGGAGGCCCGCGCCGAGACGCGCACCGTCCTCCATGTCGGCTGCGGCGCGGCCAATCCCGCCAAGCTGCCCGGCGATGTCTTTCCCGCCGGTGACTGGCGCGAGCTCCGGCTCGACATCGATCCGGGCGTCGCGCCCGACATCCTGGCCAGCATCACCGGGATGCCCATGGTCGCGGACGGGTCGGTGGATGCGGTCTGGTCCTCGCACAATCTCGAACATCTGCGCCCGCACGAGGTGCCGCTGGCGCTGGCCGAATTCCACCGCGTGCTCCGCCCGGGCGGCTTCCTGCTCGCGACCCTGCCCGACCTGCAGGCGGTGGCGCTCCTCGTGGCGCAGGGCCTGCTCGAGGAGCCGGCCTATGTCTCGGCGCTGGGACCGATCGCGCCGCTCGACATCCTCTACGGCTTCCGCCCCGCCATTGCCGAAGGCAACGATTTCATGGCCCACCGCACGGGCTTCACCGCGGCCTCGCTCGCCCGCCATCTGGGCGCCGCGGGTTTCGCCGAGATCACGGTGCAGACCGACGGACGCTTCGCGCTCTGGGCGCGGGCCGTGCGGCCGGCCTGAACGGGTGTCCCGGAGCTCCGGCCGACCGGCCCGAACTTGCCCGAGCGGGCAGCCGGGACGCGCGCCGAGCCCGAGGTCCATGGGCGCGAAAGCTCCCGGGCTTCGAGGGATGCCCCCCGGCTCCCCGCCGTCTCAGGCGAGCGACTTGGCCAGCGCGTCGAAGGCGCAGAGATCGGCGATGAGCCGGCCCATCCGGTCCACCGGGATCATGTTCGGCCCGTCCGAGGGCGCGCGGTCGGGATCCTCGTGCGTCTCGATGAAGAGCGCCGAGACCCCCACCGCGCAGGCCGCCCGCGCGAGCACCGGGGCGAATTCGCGCTGCCCGCCCGAGGAGCCGCCGAGGCCCCCCGGCTGCTGCACCGAATGGGTGGCGTCGAACACCACGGGCCAGCCGGTCGCGGCCATGGTCGGCAGGCCGCGGAAATCGGTCACGAGGGTGTTGTAGCCGAAGGAGGTGCCCCGCTCGCAGAGCAGGATCCGCCGGTTGCCGGTCGAGGCCACCTTGTCGGCCACGTTCTTCATGTCCCAGGGCGCGAGGAACTGGCCCTTCTTGACGTTGACGGCGCGGCCGGTCTCGCCCGCCGCGAGCAGAAGGTCGGTCTGCCGGCAGAGGAAGGCCGGGATCTGCAGCACGTCGCAGACCTCGGCGGCCGTCGCGCAATGGCCGGGCTCATGGACGTCGGTCAGGACCGGCACGCCGAACTCCTCGCGGATCCGGCCGAGGATCTCGAGCCCCTTCTCCATCCCGAGGCCCCGCGCCGTCGAGAGCGACGAGCGGTTGGCCTTGTCGTAGCTCGCCTTGAAGATGAACTTCGTTCCGGTGGGCGCGCAGGCCTCGGCGATGCGCTCGGCCATCATGCGGGCATGATCGAGGCTCTCGAGCTGGCAGGGCCCGGTGATGAGCGCGATCGGATGGCCGCCCCCGATGGCGATGTCGCCGATGGTCACGATGGTGGGCGTCTCTGTCATGGCCGTCTCCCGCGCTTCTGTCCCACCCTTATGCCAAGCGCGCGCGGGGTTCAAATCCGCCGGAGGGGCCGCCATCGGTCCCGCCTCCCGCCGGCCCCGCGCGCGCGCCGGAGGGTCGCCTGCGGCGGCAAGGCCCGAATGAGCCTTGAGTTCCCCGGGGCCTGCGGGAAAGCTGCGGCCTTTCGGCAGAAGGACGATCGGATGGACAGGGACCTTCCCGAGACCCCGGCCCTCGTTCTCGGCGCGAGCGGCGGCTCGGGCACGCGGGTGGCGGGCCAGCTCCTGCGGGCGGCGGGCGGCTATCTCGGGGGCGCGCGGAACGAGGCCGGGGATTCGCTCGCGCTGGTCGCGGCGATCGAGGCGCTGGCGGCGCGCGGCGCGCGGCTTCTCGAGGGCGGCCGGCCCGAGGAGGCCGATCTGGCCCTCTGGCGCGCGGCGTTGACGGAGCATCTGGCCCTCCATGCGGGCGAGCCCTTCTGGGGCTGGAAGAACCCCCGCAGCATGTTCCTGCTGCCCTTCTCGGTGGCGCTCGTGCCCGGGCTGCGCTTCATCCATATGGTGCGCGACGGGCGCGACATGGCGCTCTCGGGCAACCGCCGGCAGTATGAGCGCCATGTGCCCGAGGGCCCGGGCACGCCCGCCGACCGGGCGCGCTTCTGGGCCGAGAGCAATCTCCGGGTGAAGCGCCATGCCGAGGCGGTGCTCGGCGACCGCTATGCGATCCTGCGGTTCGAGGATCTCTGCCGGGATCCCGAGGGCTGCATGGCCCGGCTCGGGCGGCAGTTCGGGCTGCGGCTCGAGCCGGCCGGGACCGGGATCGAGGTGCGCCCGCCGGACGGGGTCGGTCGGCACCGCGCCCTGCCCGCCGCCGACCGCGCGGCGGTCGAGGCCGCCGCCGCCCCCGCGATGGAGGCCTTCGGCTACTGAGGACCCCGGGGTGAGCCGCATCGAGGACCGGGCGGCGGGCCCATCCCGCGGATCCGGGGCTCCCGGCGCCCGGGCTTTCCGGCGCGCCCGGAAGCTCGCAGATCGAGCCTGTTGATTCCGTTCGCAGATTTCGGGACAGTCGGGGCGGGCGCGGCGGTCTCGCCGGTGAGGGAAGAGCATGGCCTGTCCTCTGCAAAGGATCGAAACGAGAGACGGAAGGCGCAGCCGGGCCCCGGTCCTGCCGGGCGCCGCCGCGGGAAAGCTCAACCGGTCCAAGGGGCCTGCCCGCGGCGTCCGGAGCCTTCTGCGCGCACGGTCGCGCGCGCCTTTCTCGGGATGCGGATCTCACAGGATCGGAGCAGCCGCATGAGGGCCGCCTCTCCCCGGGTGCGATTCCTCGTGGCCGGGGCGCAGAAATGCGGCACCACCGCGCTCCACCGCTTCCTGTCGGCCCATCCGGGCCTGTTCCTGCCGGCCGGAAAGGAGCTGCATTTCTTCGACCGCCCCCTGCCGGACGACTGGTCGGGCCCCGAGGGGCCGCTCTACGAGACGGCCTTCGCCCAGGCCCGCCCCGACCAGCTCTGCGGCGAGGCCACGCCGGTCTATCTCTTCCACACCCCCTCGCTGCAGCGGATCCGGGCCTACAATCCGGCGATGCGGCTGATCCTGCTCCTGCGCGATCCGGTCCTGCGGGCCTATTCGCACTGGCGGATGGAGAGGACGCGCGGGGCCGAGACGCTGCCCTTCCCGGAAGCCATCCGGGCGGGGCGCGCCCGGGTGGCCGAGGACTGGCGCACCTTCAGCTATGTGGAGCGCGGCTTCTACGGCGCCCAGCTCACGGAGCTCGAGAGGCTCTTCCCGCGCGAGCAGCGGCTCGTGCTCTGGACCGACGAGATGCAGCGCGACCATGCAGGCACGCTCGCGCGGATCTGGCGCTTCCTCGGCTGCGCGGCCCCGCCTGTGCCCCCGCCGCCTGCCGAGATCCGGCCGCTCGACCCCGCCCCCGGGCTCGCGCCGCTCGCGGAGGAGGATGCGCGCTATCTGCGCAGCCTCTATGCCCCGGACATCGCCCTCACCGAGGCGCTGACCGGGCGCGACCTGAGCCTCTGGCGGGAGGGCGCGCTCAGCCCTCCATCATCCGGTCGGTGAGCAGCCCCTGCAGGTAGCGGCCGTAATCGTTCTTGGAAAGCTGCGCCGCCATGCCGGTCAGGGCCTCGGCATCGACCCAGCCCCTGGCGAAGGCGATCTCCTCAGGGCAGCCCGTCTGCATCCCCTGACGCAGCTGCAGCGTGCGCACGAAATTGCCCGCATCGAGCAGGCTCGCATGGGTGCCCGTGTCGAGCCAGGCGAAGCCGCGGCCCATGCGCTGGACGTCGAGCAGCCCCTCCTCGAGATAGATCTCGAGAAGCGAGACGATCTCGAGCTCGCCCCGCTCGGAGGGCCGGATGCCATGCACCAGATCGGGGGCGCGGGCATCGAGGAAATAGATCCCCGTCACCGCATAGTTCGAGGGCGCGACCTTCGGCTTCTCGACGATCTGGGTCACGCGGCCGCGCTCGTCCATCGCCACCACGCCGTAGCGTTCGGGATCGGCCACATGATAGCCGAAGACCGTGCCGCCCTCCGTCTTGGCATCGGCCAGAGCCAGAAGGTCGGGCAGGCCGTGGCCGAAGAAGATGTTGTCGCCCAGCACCATGCAGGAGGGGCTGCCCGCAAGGAACTCCTCGGCGATCGTATAGGCCTGGGCGAGCCCCTCGGGCCGGGGCTGGACCAGATAGGTGAGCGAGATCCCCCATTGCGCGCCCGTGCCGAGCGCCCGGCGGAACTGCTCCTGATCCTGCGGCGTGGTGATGATGGCGATCTCGCGGATCCCGGCCAGCATCAGCACCGAGAGCGGATAGTAGATCATCGGCTTGTCATAGACCGGCATCAGCTGCTTGGAGACGCCGATGGTCAGCGGATAGAGCCGCGTGCCCGAGCCGCCGGCGAGAATGATACCCTTACGAACACTCATTCGGAAACCTCCTGGAGATCGGCGAGAACACGGGCGAGACCCTGCCGCCAGTCGGGGCGGGAGAGGCCGAAGCGGGCGAGGTCGGAACAGTCCATCCGGGAATTGGCCGGCCGGTGGGCCTTCTGCGGATAGTCCGCGGACGCGATGTCGGCCACGAGGCAGTCGAGCTCCGCCTGACGGAAGATCTCGCGGGCGAAGTCGGCCCAGCTCACGTCCGGGCCGCCCGAGAGATGGTAGGTGCCCGACAGATCGGGCCGGGCCGCAAGGCCGCGCGCCATCGCGAGGCAGGCCGCGGCGATGTCGGCCGCGGGCGTGGGCCCGCCCACCTGATCGCAGACGACGGTGAGCCGGTCGCGCGTGGCCCCGAGGCGCAGCATGGTCTTCACGAAATTCGCGCCATGGGCCGAGAAGACCCAGGAGGTGCGCAGGATCGCATGGGGTCCGCCGGCCGCGCGCACCGCCTCTTCGCCCGCGAGCTTCGAGCGGCCGTAGGCGCCGAGCGGCCCCACCGGATCGCCGGGCTGCCAGGGGCGGGTGCCCGAGCCGTCGAAGACATAGTCGGTCGAGATCTGCACGAAGGGGATGCCGAGCTCGGCGCAGGCCCGCGCCATGGCGCCGGGGGCCTCCCCGTTCACCACTGTGGCCGGGGCCTCCTCCTCCTCGGCCCGGTCGACGGCGGTCCAGGCGGCGGCATTGATCACCGCGTCAGGCTTTGCCTCGCGGATCGCGCGGGCACAGGCCTCGGGATCGGCGAGATCCGCCTCGTCGCGGCCGAGGAAGCGGGCGTCCGGAGCCTGCCGCGCCAGTTCGCGCGCCACCTGCCCGGTGCGGCCGAAGACGAGGATCATGCCTTCACTCCCAGCCGCTCGCCCACCCCGGCGCGGTCCTGCAGCGCGCGCCACCAGGGCTCGTTGGCCAGATACCAGTCGACGGTGCGCTCGAGCCCCTCGTCGAGCGTGACCGAGGGGCGCCAGCCCAGTTCGGTGCGAATGCGCGTGGGGTCGATCGCATAGCGCAGGTCGTGGCCCGGACGGTCGGTCACGAAGGCGATCTGATCGGCATAGGGCGTGGCTTTGGGGCGCCGCGCATCGAGGATCGCGCAGATCTTGCGGACGATGTCGATGTTCTTCGCCTCGTTCTCGCCGCCGATATTGTAGCTGCGGTGGTTCTCACCTCTGGCCAGCACCGTCAGCAGCGCGTCGGCATGGTCCTCGACATAGAGCCAGTCGCGGACATTCTCGCCCTTGCCGTAGACCGGGATCGGGGCGCCCGCGAGCGCCTTCAGGATCACCACCGGAATGAGCTTTTCCGGGAAATGGAACGGCCCGTAATTGTTCGAGCAGTTGGTCAGCACATAGGGCAGCCCATAGGTCTCGCCCCAGGCGCGCACCAGATGGTCGGAGGCGGCCTTCGAGGCCGAATAGGGCGAGTTCGGCGCGTAAGGCGTCTCTTCGGTGAACTGCCCGGTCTCGCCCAGCGTGCCGAAGACCTCGTCGGTCGAGATATGGTGGAAGCGGAAGCCCTGCGGCTTGCCCTGCCCCACCCAGTAGGCGCGGGCGGCCTCGAGGAGCACATAGGTGCCGCGGACATTGGTGTCGATGAAGGCGCCCGGCCCGTCGATCGAACGGTCGACATGGCTTTCCGCCGCCAGATGCATCACCGCATCGGGCCGGTGGGTGGCGAAGATCCGCGCCATGGCCTCCGCATCGCGGATGTCGGCCTTCTCGAAGACATAGTTCGGCGCGCCCGCGACGCTTGCGAGATTGTCGAGGCAGGCGGCATAGGTCAGGCAGTCGAGATTGACGACATGGTGGCCGTCGGCCACCGCCTTGCGCACCACGGCCGAGCCGATGAAGCCCGCTCCTCCGGTCACGATCAGTTTCATGGGTCAGACCTCGATGCTGAAGGGGCTGGTCCAGTCGGCGAAGCGCGGCGCGCGCGCATCCTTGTCGGAGAGCACGGCCGAGGCCGGATCGATGCCCCAGTCGATGCCGAGGTCGGGATCGGCGAAATGCACCGCCCCGTCGCAGTCGGGCGCATAGACATCGGTGGTCTTGTAGAGGACGACCGTGTCGGGCTCTCTCGTGACGAAACCGTGCAGGAAGCCCTTCGGCACCAGAAGCTGGCGGGCGTTGCCGGCTGTCAACTCCACCCCCACCCACCGGCCGTAGGTGGGCGAGCCCACCCGCACATCGACCGCCACATCGAGGATCGCGCCATGGCCCACGCGGACGAGCTTGTCCTGAGCGTGGGGCGGCGCCTGATAATGCAGCCCGCGCACCGTGCCCACGGGAGCGCTGATCGACTGGTTGTCCTGCACGAAATCGAGATCGATCCCAAGCCCCTGGAGCGTGGCCCGGTTCCAGGCCTCGCAGAAGCTGCCCCGCGCATCGCCGAAGACCCGCGGCGTCAGGATCAGGACACCCGGCAGTTCCGTTTCTTCAATCTGCACCCGAAATTCCCCTGTCTTTATGCTGTCTGGAATAAGGTCTCATCCGCAGGTTGTCCACGCACCTCAGATCCGCCCCAGCACCGCGGCCAGCCAGAGCGAGAGCCGCCCCGGCAGCCCCTGCCGGTAGAGGCCGATCCGCTTCAGCTGCCGGAGCCGCCCCCAGGGGCCGGCGCGGCGCAGCGCCTCGAACTCGGCCAGAAGCCGGCGGTTCTCGGGGGTGAAACGGTGCGCCGAGGCGGAGAGCGCGCGGATGTTGATCGCGTTCCACTGCCGGAAGCCGCCGCTCAGCAGCATCCTCAGCCGCCGGTATTTGGCGCGGAACCCGTCGTTCGCCCCGATCAGGTTGCCGCCGTGCTGGCGATAGAGCAGGAGCGGCACCGGATCGAAGATCACCCGCCCGCCCGCGCCCGAGACGATCTGGTAGATCCACCAGTCATGGACGACGATCCGCTCGGGCTCGCGGCTGGCGGCGGCGAGCAGCGCGATCGCACCGCGGTTCAGCATCATCGTGTTGCCGCCGGCGATGTTCTGGACCAGCGCATGGCGGAAGCCCGGCGGGCGGACGGGCAGCGGATAGGGCCGGCGGTTGCCGAGCTCCGCGTCGCAGATCCAGCTCGAGCCGCCGTAGAGGACGGGCAGGTCCGCGGGCAGATCGGCCATCGCCGCCGCGCCGCGGGCGAGCTTCTCGGGCAGCCAGACATCGTCCTGATCCGAGAGGGCGGCCATGTCGGCCTCGGGCGGCACCTGGCCCAGGAGATGGAGGAAGTTCTGCGCCGACCCCCGGCAGGGCCCCTCGACGAGCCGCAGCGCGAGCCAGGGGTGACGGGCGGCGAAGGCTGCGAGGAGCGCCCGGGTGGCATCGGTCGAGCCGTCGTCGCTCACCACGAGCCAGGTCGGGCGCAGGGTCTGGGCCGCGAAGCTCTCGAGCTGCGCCTCGAGATTGGCCGCTCCGTTGTAGGTGGCCAGAAGGAGCGCGATCCGGGGAGGCGGGGCGTCGGTCATGACGTACCTATAACGCCGCGGCGCGGCATGGGCAGGGGGAAATGGCGGGGTCAGCCCGGCACCCGACGCTCGATCCAGCCGAGGAAGGCCGCATCGGCGGATCTCAGCCGGGGCTGGCCGCTCGAGTGCCAGAAGGCGTGCCATTCGGCCACCAGCGCATGGACATCCCAGCCCGGCATCCGCGCCCGCACCCGCTCGAGCGTGGTGTCGCGCAGCGCGGGCGCGAGGCCCGGCGCCAGCACCGCCGCGCGGCGGGTGACGCAGAGCAGGTCGCCCGGCTCCTCGGCGAGGCTGTAGCCCGGCAGGCTGTCGGCCGCGATCATGTCGCGGATCATCTTGCGGAAGACCCGCAGCGGCGAGGCCGAGCCCGACTTCTTGGCGAGCGTGGCGATCGAGACCCGCCATTCGGGCTGCTGGCCGCAGTGCTTGCGGGCGAGTTCGTAGATCCGCCGCTCGAGCGGCTTTCTGAGCCGGAAATAGTCGCGGCTGAGCGTGAGCACCGATTTCGTGAGCACCGCCTGGAACAGCCATTCCGACAGCGTCACCATCACCTGCACCATGCGCCCGCCCCGGCTGCGGCGCACGATCTGCCAGCTCTCGATCAGGCCGAAGCCCGTGGTGATCTCGCGCCCGCCCACCTCCATGTTGGTGGTGATGCGCGTGCCCGCCAGCCGCTCGAAGGCCTCGCGCAGCCGCTGGTAGCCGTCGCCGCTGGTCTCGCGGTGGGTGGCCGTCATCAGGTCGTGCGCGGTCAGATGCAGCGTCCGGCTGATGGCGCGCCCGGCGTTCAGCGCGGCCATGAGCTGGCTCACGCAGTAGATCAGGATGTCCTTGTCGAAGAGGGTGGCGAGCCCCCGCACGGAAGGGGTCACGGTGATCCTGACCCCGTTGTGGGCATAGTCGAGCACGCGCAGGTCGGGGCGGGTCGCGAGCGAGAAGACCGGATGCTCCATCGAGGCCATGTCGTCCTTGGGCAGGGCATCGAGGATGTCGCAGATGAAGAAGTCCGCCATTTCGGGCGTGCGGTCCGCCGTCTCGGGAAGGGACGGCTCGGGGGCCCCTGCCCCGCGCGACCGGCTCCGCCCGCGGGCCACGGGGCCTGCCCCGTCGGCAAGGGTCTCTGCTGCCGTATCCTGCCCGGCCGGGTTCACCGAAGGGTCCGGTCCCGCGGCGCGCTTCCGCGCACCCGTTCGCGGGGCGGCTGTCCGCCGTCCGCCTGTTTCCTGCATCGCGCTGCCTGTGCCTGCTCGACGGTGCGGCCCCCCGATGTGTCCCCGGGATGTGCGCGCGCCTTCGTGGTTTCGATGACACCGAGCCTATGCGCAAGCGGCCCCGTCCGTCCAGCACGGGGCGCGCGCGCCGGGGCGAAAGATCGGGGTTCCGGAGTCGGAGAAGCGTGGCTTCGGAGTCGGATCTTCGGGGTTCCGGAGTCGGAGAGGCTTCCCGGAACCTCCCCTTTCCCGCGTCTCCTCAAGCACTTGGCCGAATCCGCCGGAGCCTGTAACTATATATAACCCAAAACTAACTGATGCAGGCAGGCCACGGCGCTTGAGCGGCCCCCGCCCCCCGTGCGATGCCAAGCGCGGGAATCGCTTAGAAAAACCAGAAAGTTGCCGGGCGATGTGCGCAGAAAATTGCCATATCCGCAAAAAGGTGATACTTCTGCCGAAAGCGAGCAGACGAACCCGGAAAAGGGAACAGGCATGGCCGAGACCAGGGGACGGAAGACGGCCGGGCGCGGCCGCGTGGAGATGCGGAAGAGCCCGCCCGCGCGCGAGCCGCAGGTGCCCCTGCCGCCCTATTTCAACATCTCTCCCGACGCGGCGCTGGCCGAGCTCGAGGCGCCGCTGACCACCGCGGGCTTCGCCGAGATCGCCCGCTCCTGCGCGCAGGGCCGGGACGATCTGGCGGCGCGCGGGCTCGATGCCGAGGGCCGTCGCAGCCTCCGGCTGTTCTCGACCTGGGAGATCACCCGCTATCTGATCCCGGTCGCGACCGCCCATTTCCGCCGGGTGCTGAAGGCCAACCCCGACCTGCCGCAGGGCATCTCCGAGACCGAGGGCGGGGCCAAATGGTTCACGCTCGACGAGGTGCTGCGGCTGCGCGCCCATTTCGCGGCCGAAGGGTCGAAGGCCAAGGAATACCGCCCCTACCGCCCCGCGGGGCTGCCTGCCAAGCTGGTGGCGGTGGCGAACTTCAAGGGCGGGGTGGGCAAGACCTCGACCGCCGCCCATCTGGCCATGTCGGCGGCGCTCGACGGCTACCGGGTGCTGGTGATCGATCTGGACAGTCAGGGCTCGATGACCTCGATCTTCGGCGGCCGGGTGGCCGACGAATGGGGCACGGTCTTCCCGCTCCTCGCCCGCCATTATGCGGCGCATCTGCAGGCCGAGAACCGGGCCCGCGTGGCCCGCGGCGACCCGCCGGTGCCGATGGACGAGACGCTGACCGAGGCGCAGAAGATCCGCGCGGGCGACCTGATCGCGAAGACCCACTGGCCCAACATCGACCTGATCGGCGCGCAGCTGAACCTCTACTGGGCCGAGTTCCAGATCCCGGTCTGGCGGATGCAGGGGCGCAGCTGGAAGCTCTGGGATGCGCTGACCGACGTGCTGGCCGAGGACGGGGTGCTCGACCGCTACGACGTGATCTTCCTCGATACGCCGCCGGCGCTCGGCTATCTCACGATCAACGGGCTCGCGGCGGCCGACATCCTGCTGGTGCCGCTCGGCGCCTCCTTCCTCGAGTTCGATTCGACGGGCCGCTTCTTCGACATGCTGCATTCGACCTTCCGCTCGATCGAGGAGGGCGAGAACATCGCCGCCCGCGCGCTCGGGCGCGAGGAGCTGGCCTTCGAATGGGATGCGGTGCGCGCCGTGCTCACCCGCTACGACGGGGCGCAGCAGGCCGAGATGGCGGCCCTGATGCAGGCCTACATGGGCCGCACCATGGCGCCCGAGCGGCAGGATTTCACCGCGCTGATCGGGCAGGCCGGCGAGCAGGTGAACGGGATCTATGAGGCCGATTACCGCGACTTCAATCGCGACACCTACATCCGCGGCCGCGAGACTTTCGATGCGACCTATGCCGCCTTCAAGCGGCTTCTGGTGGGCATCTGGCGGCGCGAGGAGCTGGCGGCGGCCGACGCCGCGGAGTGAGCGCCCGGGCCCCGGTTGTTTCGCGCGCGAAACAAATCGGGGGGTCGGCAGGGCGGCACGGCGGGGGCAAATTGTTTCGCGCGCGAAACAAATCCTCCGCCCGAACGACAGGAGAGACGGGCCCATGGCCAAGCGCAAGCGACTGACACTGCCCCCCCTCGGCGGCTTCGCCCCCGGCCCGGCCTCGGCTTCGGAGGCCTCCCCTGCCCCGGCTTCGCCCCCGGCTCTGGGGCCCGGGCTTGCGCCCGCGCCGATCAGCCGGGTGACGGGCGAGGCGGCGGCCACGGCGGCGCTGCGCGAGGTGGCCGAGGAGCTCGGCGCCGCCCGCAGCGAGGGGCGGCTCGTGCTGCGGCTCGAGCTCGACCGGATCGAGGAGGGCTGGCTCGTCCGCGACCGGATCGGCCTCGAGGCCGAGGAGCTGGCGAGCCTGATGACCAGCCTTTCGGCCCATGGCCAGCGCAGCCCGATCGAGGTCACCGACATGGGCGAGGGCCGCTTCGGCCTGATCTCGGGCTGGCGGCGGGTCACCGCGCTGCGCCGTCTCCATGCCGAGACCGGCGAGGAGCGGTTCGCGACGGTGCTGGCGCTCCTGCGCCGGCCGGACACGGCGGCCGCGGCCTATGTGGCCATGGTCGAGGAGAACGAGATCCGGGCCGGCCTGTCCTATTTCGAGCGCGCGCGCATCGCGGCCAAGGCGGTGGAGGCGGGGGTCTTTGCCACCGACAAGCTCGCGCTCCAGCAGCTCTATGGCTCGGCGAGCCGGGCCAAACGGTCGAAGATCGGCTCGTTCCTCGGGATCTACCGCGCGCTGGAAGGGGCGCTGCGCTACCCCTCGGCGCTGCCCGAACGGCTGGGGCTGGCGCTCGCCCGGCGGCTCGAGGAGGAACCCGGCGTCGCAGCCAAGATCACGGCGGCGCTCGCGGCCGCCGCGCCGGACAGCGCCGAGGCCGAGCTTGCGCTGATCGCGGACCTTCTGGCCCCCGCGGCGGAGGCGGCGCCGGAGCAGGAGCCGGCCCGTCCGTCCGCGCCCGACCCGGCGCCGGACGCCCCTGCCCCCGCTCCCGCTCCTGACCCCGCTCCGGCGCAGCCGCGTTCGACGCGACCGCCGGCCCCGGCGGCCGAACTGCGCCCCGGTCTCTTCCTGAAGGCCGAGGGCGCCGGGTCACTCCACCTCTACGGCCCGGCGGTCGACGAGACCTTCCGCGCGCGACTGCGCGATTGGCTCGCGAGCGAAGGGTAAGCCGGCTGTCGGGGCAGGCGGGCTGCGGAGATCGCTGCGGCCCGGAGATCCTCCGGGGGACTATCGGCCATTTCCATGGCACCCGCAGCGTAGAAGTTCGTTGCGAAACGACGGAGTACCGCACGTTCGACCGGAGCCGCGCATCGGTGGTCGCTGAGAGCGAGCGGGAAGAGCCGGGGGCGACAGCCGAAGCGGCGCGGAACGGTCGAGGCTTTGGGAGGGCAGGGGTTCGCTGCGGGCCGTGGACCCCGGAGAGGCGAGGCTCCGGGACCGGCGATCCTCTCCGCGCGGCGGGCTGTCAGCCTCGGGGCTCGCTCGTCCCGGAAGCCGGGCCGGGCCTTGCGGCCCGCCCGCCCCCGGCCCGCGCCGCACCGGCCCGGGCGCGGGCCCGGGGGCCGGGGGCGGCGGCACCCGCCTCTTCGCCCTCGCCCTCGTCGAGGTCGCCCCGCATCCAGCGCGGCAGGGCGCCGCGCATCATGCTCTCGTGGTGGCGGATCGCCTGTTCGATGCGCTCGTAATAGAAGAGCTGCCCGTCGTGGAGCACCGCCCCCGAGCGGCAGAGCTTCTTCAAGAGCGGCATGGAGTGCGAGACGATCACCGCTCCGCTCTCCTCCAGCCGCGCGCGCAGGATCGCGTTGCTCTTGGCGCTGAAGGCTGCGTCTCCCACCGCCGTCACCTCGTCGATGAGATAGGTGTCGAAGGGCACCGCCATCGAGATGCCGAAGGCCAGCCGCGAGCGCATCCCCGAGGAATAGCTGCGCACCGGCAGGTGGAAATGCTGGCCGATCTCGGCGAAGTCGCGCACGAAGGCGATCATCGCCTCGGTATCGACGCCGTAGAGGCGGGCCACGAAGCGCACGTTCTGCGCCCCGGTGAGCTCGGGGTGGAAGCTGCCCGAGAAGCCCACCGGCCAGGAGATCGTGCCGCTGGAAAGGATCTCGCCCGTGTCGGGCAGCATGGTGCCCGCGAGCATCCGCAGAAGGCTCGACTTGCCCGCCCCGTTGCGCCCCAGAAGCCCCACGCTCTCGCCCGAGGGGAAGGTGAAGTTCAGGTCGCGCGCCACCACCTTGCGCGTCCCGTTCAGGACGTAGCTCTTCGAGACGTTGCGCAGCTCGATCATGGGCAGCCCTTCGCGCTCAGCGCCGGTCGCGCACGCTGTAATAGATCAGCATCCCGATCGCCCAGAGCATGAGAGCGAACCCGCCGATCATCAGCGTGAGCAGGCCGCGCTGCGGATAGAGCGACTGCTGGGCGAGGGTGGGCCGGACATAGGTCGCGAGATAGCGGCTCATCCGCTGCGCCTCGGCGATGGCCGCGTCGTGGTTCGTGAGCGCGGCGATATAGGCCTTCTCGGCGAAGTCGAGATCGACGGTCAGCCGCTCGAACTCGGCGATCATGGTGGAATAGGTGCTGGCCCCGGTGCCGGTGCCGCCGCCCAGGCCGAACTTCTCGCGTTCGCGCTGGATCAGCTCCTCGATCACCCCGATGCGCCGTTCGTTCTGGGCGATGCGCGGGTCGCTCGGCTGGGTGGTCTGGCGCAGCAGGTTGAGATCGATGCTGGCCGACGCGAGCTGCTGCTGGAGCGTGTTCAGGAGGCCCATCTGGGCCTGGATGTCGGCCGAGGGATCGACGATCTGGGTGCGCGAGCGGAATTCGGTCATGGCGACACGCTGCACGCGCAGCCGTTCGACCGCATTGTCGAGCTCCTCGCGCGCATAGCGCGTGGCATCGGCCCGGGCGATGGCCGACAGGTCGTTGATCATCCGGTTCGATTCGTCGAGGATCCCCTGCGCCACCGCCTGTGCGTCCTCGGGCGTGAAGGCATGGACGCGCAGCTCGATCAGCCCGGTGGTGCTGTCGTAGCTGATCCGCACCATGTCCTTCCAGTAATCCACCAGATCCTCGATCCCGCCGTCGGGGTCGAAGCTGAAGACCGGATCGAAGCCGGGCTTCGAATAGATTGCGCGCAGGTCGATCCGCTCGTTGATCCGCTGCACCAGCTCCTGGCTCTGGATGAACTGGTAGAGGATGTCGGAATCCGAGGCCGAGCCGCCGCCGGTGAGGCCGAAGCTGCTCAGCCCGCCCAGAAGATCGAGCGCCGAGCCCATCTCCTCGGTGCGGACCGAGAAGCCCACGGTCGAGGTATATTGATCCTCGGCGATGGCGAAGAGATAGAGGCCGGACGCGAGGATCGGGGCCAGCACGAGGCCGAGGAAGCTCGCGAGCAGGCCGTGGTGGCGCAGCCGCGCCGCGGCGCGGGGGGCGGCGGCCGGCACCTTGAAGGAGGAGGGCAGGATGCGGCCCTTGCCCTCGCCGGTCTTGCCCTCGCCTGCCTTGCCGCCGCCGCCGGGCTGGCCCCTGCCGCCCGCCTTGCCGGCCGGACCTGAGCCCCCGGCGCCGCGCGCCGGTCCGGAACCGTCGCCCTGTCCTGAGCCTTGGCCGCCGCCCGCCCGGCCCGCATCGGCAGGCCTGCCGGGGCGGAGTTCTCCGGCCCGCGCGTCTGCGGCCCGCGCGTCTCCTGCACGACCCGGGCCGCGCGTCTCTTCGGCGCTCGGGCTCTCCGCGGCGGGACGTTCGCCGCTCCGCAGGCCGCTCGGGCCGAGCGCCGCGCCGGGGCCGGGTTTCGGGGCGACTTCGGGGGCGCGGACGGTGCGGGGGGGCAGGGCAGGGGCCGTCCCGCCGGCGGGATCGCGGGCGGGGGCGCCGGCCGGGCCCGCGCCGCCCAGACGGGGGCGGGCGACCGGGCCGGGGGCCGCGGATCCGGCCCCGCGCGGAGGCTCCGCGGGCTCGGAATTCGGGGAAGATCGCGGGTCGGCAAGAGGCGCTTGCGGGGCCGACGGCTTGGAAGCGTTCACTATGGCGGGTCCGCGGGCTCGGGGCTGATCGCCCAAGGTATGCCAGCTTTACACCGCTGGTTGCAAGTGATGTTATGGCCGCTCCGGCCGCCGCCCCCTCCGGTGGCGGGGCCGGAGACGGACGGGGACAGGCGACTGGGGCAGGCGGAATGACGGGGCTCTCGGGTCTTCTTGCAGGGCGGCGCTTCCTCTGGGGCCGGTCGGTCCTCTCGCTCATGCTGCGCGAGATGGCCACGAGCTACGGCCGCTCTCCGGGCGGCTATCTCTGGGCGGTGGCCGAGCCGGTGGCGGCGCTGACGCTGCTGACGGTGGTCTTCTCCTTCCTGATGCGCTCGCCGCCCTTGGGCAACAACTTCCCGCTCTTCTATGCCACGGGCTATCTGCCCTTCATGTATTACACCGCGCTCACCGCGAAGATCGGCCAGGCGATCCGCTTCTCGCGCCCGCTTCTCGCCTATCCGGCGGTGAGCTTCTTCGATGCGATCCTGAGCCGGTTCCTGCTCAACACGCTGACGAACCTCGTGGTCTTCGTGATCGTGATGGTGGGCATCATCGCCTTCTACGATCTGAACGTGAGCCTCGATCTGCCCGCGATCCTCGAGGCCTTCAGCATGGCGGCGGCGCTGGCGATGGGCGTGGGCACGCTCAACTGCTATCTCTTCAGCGTGGCGCCGGTCTGGGAACGGGTCTGGGCCATCCTCAACCGGCCGATGTTCCTGCTGTCGGGGATCTTCTTCCTGATGGAGACCGTGCCCGAGCCCTTCCGCACGCTTCTGTCCTACAATCCGCTCACCCATGTGATCGCGAAGATGCGTCAGGGCTTCTTCGCGACCTACGACGCCCGGCTGGTCGACCCGCTCTATGCCTATTCCGTAAGCCTTGTCTGTCTCTTCTTCGGCATGCTGTTGCTGAACCGTCATCACCGGATGCTTCTGAATGAAGGTGCCTGACCGCGTCCCTTTGCGTCTACCTCAGGTAGTTGTTAGGTATCGGCCATTCATTTGGAGACGGACATGCTGAAATTTCACCGTCTGCGCCGGTTTGCCCGGATTCTGGTCCTGACGGGCGAGGAGCGGCGCTATCTCCGCGCCATCCGGAAAAGCGGGCTTTTCGACCGGACCTATTATCGGGGGGCCTACCCCGGGTTGAACCCGATCTACCTGAAATATCCCGAGAAACACTACATCGCCTATGGCGAGCGGCTGGGCTACCGGCCGAACCCGGACTTCTCGCCCCAGGCCTATCTGCGCTATCACCCCGACGTGGCGGAGGCCGGCGTGCCGCCCTTCCTGCATTATGTCCGCGTGGGCCATGCCGAGCAGCGCCTGACCAAGGAGCTGCCCGAGGTCGTGGCGCTGCCCGCCCGCGGCATGCCGCAGGTCCGTTTCGAGCACGGGCGCCAGACCGCGCCCTATGCGGTGGCGGTGCATGTCTATTATCCCGATCTCTGGCCCGAGTTCGCCGCCCGTCTGCGGCGGCTCCGCATCCCGTTCGACCTCTATGTCACGCTGACCTATCGCGGCGAGGAGACCGACGCGCTGGCCGAGGAGATCCGCGCCGACTTCCCCGGCGCCTTCGTGACCCCGATGCCGAACCGCGGTCGCGACATCCTGCCCTTCGTCACCCTGCTCAATGCGGGCGCCTTCGACGGCTACCGGGCGGTCTGCAAGTTCCACACGAAGAAATCGCCCCACCGGCAGGACGGCGATCTCTGGCGGAAGCATCTGATCGAGGGGATCCTGCCCGAGACCGGGCTCGAGGAGAAGCTCGAGGCCTTCGTCGAGGCGCCCGAGGCGGGCTTCTGGGTGGCCGACGGCCAGCATTACACCGGCACCCAATGGTGGGGCTCGAACGTCGAGGCCACGCGCCATCTGCTTCAGCGCATCGAGATCCCGCTCGACCGCGAGGCGCTCTCCTTCCCGGCGGGCTCGATCTACTGGGTGAAGCCGCTGGTGCTGGGGCTTCTGCGCAGCCTGCAGCTCCGGCTCGAGGATTTCGATCTCGAGGAGGGTCAGGTCGACGGCACCCTCGCCCATGCGATCGAGCGGGTGCTGGGCTATCTGACCGCGCGGGCGGGCCAGAAGGTCCTGCAGACGAGCGAGCTCCGCCCGGCCGCGGCGGCGGCGCCCGCGAAGCCCGCCTTCGTCAGCGCCTTCTACCTGCCCCAGTTCCACCCCGTGCCCGAGAACGACGCCTGGTGGGGCAAGGGCTTCACCGAATGGCGCTCGGTGGTGAAGGCGCCCTCGATGTTCGAGGGCCATCTCCAGCCGATGCTGCCCGCCGATCTGGGCTTTTACGACCTGCGCGCCACCGAGGTGATGGGCGAGCAGGCGGCGATGGCCCGCGAGGCCGGGATCGACGCCTTCTGCGTCTATCACTACTGGTTCGACGGCCGCCGCATCCTCGAGGCGCCGATCGACCGGCTGATGGCGCGGCCCGAGATCGACTTCCCCTTCTATCTCTGCTGGGCCAACGAGAGCTGGCGGCGCAACTGGGACGGGCTGTCGGGCACCGTGCTCCTCGAACAGACCTATGGCGCGGGCTTCGAGGAGAAGCTCGCCGCCGACACCGCCCCCTATCTGCGCGATCCGCGCTACGCCCGCCCCGACGGCCGCCGTCCGCGCTTCGTAATCTACCGTCCCGAGGACATGCCCGATCCGCAGGCCAGCGTGGCGCGGCTGCGCGAGGGCTGGCGGCGGGCGGGGATCGGCGAGGTCGAGCTCGGCGCGGTGCGGTTCCATGTCGAGGGCGCCCATCCGGTGCCCGAGGGGCTCTTCGACTTCTGGGTCGAGATGCCGCCGCACGGGCTGGTGAAGGGGCCGGACTATCTCTTCGGCGGTCCCGACGGCAACCGGATGCCCGCCGCGATGAACCCCGCCTTCTCGGGGCTGATCTACGATTACGCCGCCGTCGCGCGCCGGGCCCTGTCGGAGACCTATGTCCGCACCCTGCCCAAGGCCACGATCGCAGGCGTCATGCCGGGCTGGGACAATACGGCCCGGCGCGGGGCGGCGGGCCATGTGGCCTACGGCGCCAATCCCGCCACCTTCAACGTCTGGCTCGCGGGCGCGCTCGAGCGCCGCGTGCCCGCCTCCTATCGCCGCGAGCTTTTCGTCAATGCCTGGAACGAATGGGCCGAGAAGGCCGTCCTCGAGCCGAGCCTGACCTTCGGCGATCTCAATCTCCAGGTGATGCGGCAGCATCTGGGAGCGGCGGAGCCCGCCACCCATCTTGCGGAGCCGCCCGCGCACGGCATGAGGTCACACTGAATGGCAAGAGTCGTTCTGCACATCGGAACGCACAAGACGGCAACCACCACGATCCAGGACATGTTCGCGCATAATGCGGACCTTCTGCGGCAGCATGGGGTGATCTATCCGCGCCTCAGCCGCGTCGCGGGCCACCATGGGCTCGTGATGGAATGGAACAAGCTGCCCGACATGTATGCCCTGCCTCAGGGCAGTATCGCGACGCTGAAACAGCTCACGCGTGACTACGCTCATGTTCCGGGCACGCTGGTTCTCAGTTCCGAAGAGTTCTCACGCGGCAAGCCCGGTGCTCAGGTGGACTTCCGGGCCGTGCGCGAACTGCTCTCGGATTTCGAAAGCGTGTCCGTGGTTTGCGTGTTGCGTGAGCAATGGCAATTCATGCAGTCGATCTATCTGCAGGCTTCCAAGGAGCGGCAACCGCCCAAGCCCTCCACCATGGTCGATTCCGTTCTCAAACGCGACATGACGGATGGGCTGTGGATCGACTACAACCTGCTCTACGATCATCTGCTTTCTGCCTTCGCGCCCGAAGAGATCACTTTCCTCGATTTTGATGCCTGCCGCCGACATCGGGACGGGGTCGTGGGTGCCATGCTGGACACGCTTGGCTGCGGTCTCTCAGCCTCTTCGCTTCAGGTTGTCCATGACGGGCTGTCAAACGTTTCGCCGCTGGCGCTGCCGACCTTTGCGGCCTGTGTCATCACGGAACCGGACCAAGCGGCCCCTTGGGTGATCGACTGTGCGACAGGTGCCTTTCGCATCGAATATGGCGAAGAGGCCAAGTCCTGCCTGTGGACATACCCGGAGTTCCAGCAGCTCTTCGCATATGCGAAGGAGCGTAACGGCCGTCTGTCGGAACGCCGGAAGGCGGTGCAGCCGGAGTTCCGCATCTCGGAAAGCGATCCCGAGGAGAATCGTGTCTATCGCGATGGGCTCAACACCTCGTTCTGGATCCGGTGCAGCCGCTGGATCTATCGCGCCCGCCGGGGCTGATGCCCGAGGTCGCGGGCTGCGGGGATCCGTGGAGCCGCAGGAGCGTGACAGCAGGCGCGGCAGAGGTTGCAATAAGGGGGCCGGTGCGGTCAGGCAGCCTCTCTGAGGCGGGCAGGCCCTCCGGGAGAAAGGCGGTCTGCCATGCCGGGAGGGCTCCTCACGTCTTCGGACGACGCAAGGCCAGCGACATGCGGCGCAGGGGGTGCGTGACCTTCCAGGAGGTGCTGCCCAGAAGAGCCGCATGCTCGGCCTCGAGAGCGAGAAGCCGCGCTTCGAGCTCTCCCGAGTGGGCTTCCAGTTCCTGGACATGCCGGCCCTTGTGATGCACCTGCTGGCGCAGCTCGTGGGTCAGGGCCGAGAGCTCTCCGGCATGGCGCTCGAGCTCGGCCGCGTGCGACCTCTGCTGCCGGAGCTGCTGGGCGAGCTCTTCCGCATGGCGCTCGAGTTCGGCCGCGTGCTGCGTCTTCTGCCGGAGCTGCTGGGCCAGCTCCCCCGCATGACGCTCCAGTTCCGCGACATGGAGGGTCCTGTGATGGAGCTGGAGCTGCAGCTCGGCCGTCAGGTCGTCGAGCCGCTGCCTCTCCTGCTGCAGGATGGTCTGGGCCTCGTGGCGCAGGGCCGCCTCGCGCTCCAGCCGGGCGCCCTGTTCCTCCACCGCTCCGGAGAGGTCTGCCAGCAGGGGGGCCGCGGCCGCGACTTCGGCCGCGATCCGGTCGAGCGTCTCGCGGTCTCCGGGGCGGTCCTCTCCGGCGGCCTTCCGGTCGAGGATCTCCTCGGGGCGGGCGATCCAGTCGGACAGGCCCGCCGCGGCCGCGGGCGTCTCCGGCGCATGGCGCAGGTCGGCCGAGAGGAAGGCCTCGATCTCGGGCGCGGCCTCGTCGAGCGGGCGCGGGAGCGCCAGATCGAAGGCCTCCGCGATGCGCCCGAGCGTTCCCCGCCAGTCCGCGAGCAGCCCGTCGTAGGAGACGAAGACCCGGGGCCTGCCGCGGGTCTGGGCCTCGGCATCGAGCACATGGCGCAGCCAGAGCAGGAGGCCGCGCGCCTCGGGCCAGCCGTTGCGGCGCGCGAGCGAGGCGCCCACCTCGCGCGCGGGGCGGTGGGTGCAGACGGCCAGCGGCCGGAAGCCCGCCTCGGTCAGCGCGCGGGTCCAGAAGGGCAGCAGCCGGCAGATCCGCGGATCCTTGAGCACGATCGGCGCCGTGCCGGGAAATTCCGCCGCGAGCGCCTCCTGCGCCTCGGCATGGAACGGCTCGGCCGCGGGCGAGAGGTGCCAGTCCGCATCGAAGGCCCGCCAGTCGTCCCAGGAAGAGCCCGCCGCGGCCAGAAGCGCATCGTTCAGCCGGAAGATCCGGGTGGATTCGAAATAGCCCCGCGGATTGTGCTCGGTCGGAGGCATCAACTCCTGCGGCAGCGCGAAGCCCGCCCGGCCGAGCACGCCCGCAAGGGCCGAGGTGCCGGAGCGGTGCATTCCGAGGACGAGAAGGGCTGGGCGGGCAGGGGTCTGGTCGGACGTCATGAAGCGCGGTGAACCTCTGGCTGGGTCAGGGCGGGCGGCCGGATCGGGCGCGGGAGCGCCCTGCCGGACCTGGCTGCGAGGGCGGGCGGCGAGGGTGGTCCTCCGACTATGGACGGCGACGAGGCTTCTTCAAGCCGGGGCAGGGGGCGCCTGTTCCTTTCGGCAGGCAGTGGGGCCGGAAAACAATGAAATTCGACTCCGCTTTCAAAGGGAATGGCTTTTCCGGGGGAGGAGGCGCGCCGTCCCCGTCCCGGTTGCGGTGCCCGAAGCGCCCGTCGGAGTCGCCGCGGCAGGCCGGAGAAGGGCAGGGCAGACCTCCCGCGTCCGGCGGCCCCGACCTGTCGAGCCCCGCCTGCCGCCGATCCTCGAGGAGCCCCCACGCCGGCGGCCCCGAACCGGATACCGTCCGGCGGGCAGACTGCGGCTGGCGTGACGGCGGAGATCCCGCGCGTCCGGCGGCCCCCGAGCCGGATGCGCCCTGCAGGCGGGCCGTGCGGAAGTGTCCCGCGCCCGGCGGAGGAGGCAGCGCACGCTCCGGCCACCGGCCGTTCACCCTCTCCGCCTAGCCTGCGGCGGCCGATCCTGTGCCGAAGGGGTTTTTCATGTCCGACGCCTCGCCGATCCTGTCGCTTCCCTACATCCTGCCTTCCCAGGCGCAGAAACATGTGACCCACAACGAGGCGCTGCAGCGGCTCGATGTGCTGGTCCAGCCCGCCGTGCTCGACCGCGACCGCTCCGCGCCGCCCGCCGCCCCGGCCGCGGGGGCGCGGCATCTGGTGGGCCCGGGCGCCGAAGGGGCCTGGGCAGGGCGGGAGGAGGCCTTTGCGGTCTGGGACGCGGAGGCGGCGGTCTGGCGTTTCCTCGCCCCGCAGCCGGGCTGGCAGACCTTCGTGCTGGCCGAGGGAGCGGGGCTCGTCTTCACCGCCCAGGGCTGGCGCACGCTGATCGGCCTTCTGCCGGAATTTCCCTCGCTGGGCATCGCCACCTCGGCCGATGCCACCAACCGCCTCGCGGTGGCGGGCCCCGCCACGCTCTTCACCCATGCGGGTGCGAGCCACCGGATCAAGGTCAACAAGGCCGCGGAGGCCGAGACGGCGAGCCTCCTGTTCCAGTCCGACTGGTCGGGCCGGGCCGAAATCGGGCTTGCGGGCAGCGACGACTTCGCGCTGAAGGTCAGCCCGGACGGCACTTCCTTCCGCACCGCGCTCAGCGCCGACCGGGCGAGCGGGCGGGTGGCGCTGCCGCAGGGGGCGGTGGTGACGGGCAGCCTCACCGGAAGCGCGGTGCAGGCCTCGGCCGCCGATGCGACCCCGGGCCGGCTCTTGACGGTGGGGGCCTTCGGGCTGGGGGCGCCGGCGCCGCTCGTCGGCAATGCCGGGGCGGTGGACGGCGCGCTCGCGCCGGGCTTTTACGGCTACGACAGCGCGCAGGGCAGCAGCGGCGGCCCTGCGGGCGTGCAGGCGGGCCTTCTCCTTCACCAGAGCCGCGGGGCGGGCGAGGTGCAGCTCTTTCTCGTGGAGGCGGGGGGCGGGGGCCTCATGCCGGGCATCCTCTTCTCGCGCGCCCGCGGCGAGGGCGCCTGGTCGCCCTGGGTCGCGGGCGGGATCGTCGAGAGCGCGGGCAACGCCAACGGCCGCTACATCCGCCATCAGGACGGGACGCAGAGCTGCTGGCAGAAGGTGACCACCTCGGCCTCCGCCGATGTGGTGGCCCCCTTTCCCGCCGCCTTCTCCACCGCCACGGGCCTCGTCACGGTCTCGAGCGTGGTCTCGAACGGAGCCCAGGCGCTCAGCCCGCGGCTGACCGGGCGGACGACGACCAGCGTCGGCGTCTCGGTCTTCAGCGCCACGAACACGCGCCTTGCCGCGCAGGTCGAGCTGATCTCGATGGGCCGCTGGTATTGAGGTTTCCGGCCCGCCCCGGCGGGTGCCGGGACCCGGCGCCCCTGTCCTTCCAAGCAGATTGACGGCGGGCCTTCTTTCCAGAAGGTTGGGACGGCGTGGATTTCTTCCGGAAGACGCGCGATTTCAGACCAGACATAGAAAATCCCGTTTGGCGCGCCCTATTGAAGGAATTTTGGAAACAATGCCTGAAGTCTCTCCTTTCCCCAGCCTCTCCCCGCTGTCCGCTCCCCTGGCCCAGAGCGCGCTCGCCCAGACCCCGGCCGGCACCCCCGGCAACGACCTGCTGAACGGCGGGCCCGGGGCCGACCGGCTGGTCGGCGGGGACGGCAACGACACGATCAACGGCCGCGACGGCGTGGACCGGCTCTATGGCGGCGATGGCGACGACCTTCTGGACGGCGGCTTCTACCATGACGCCTGCTACGGCCAGGCCGGCAACGACACGTTCCGCATCCGCGGCGTGGATCTCGCCGACGATGTCTATGGCGGGGCGGGGACCGACACGCTGGACCTGAGCGGCTACACCAACCTGCGGCTCGGCTTCCGGGTGGATCTGGCCGCGGGGCGCTACGACTTCCGGCCCGAGCCCTTCGGCCCCTATGTGGTGAAATCGATCGAGATCGTCATAGGCTCGGCGCGGGCCGATGTGCTTCTGGGCAGCCGTCTGGCCGAGACGCTGTCGGGCGGGCTCGGCAACGACCGGCTCGAGGGGCGGGGCGGGGCGGATGTGCTGCGCGGCATGGAGGGGGCCGATGCGCTCTTCGGCGGCACCGGCAACGACCTGCTGCTCGGCGGCGCGGGCAACGACCGGCTCGACGGCCAGTGGGAGCGCGACGTGCTGGTGGGCGGGGCGGGCAACGACATCCTGATCGGCGGCGGCGGGGCGGACCGGTTCGTCTTCGCCGGCAATTTCGGCCGGGACCGGATCCGCGACTTCTCGCCCGACATGGAAGGCGAGTGGATCGACCTGCGCGGGGTGGGGGCCATCACCGGCTTCGGCGATCTGATGGCGAACCATCTGTCGGAGGTGAACGGCCATGTCGTGATCGAGGTGGGCGCGAACCGGATCACGCTCGAGGGGATCTCCTCCGAGATGCTCACCCGCGACGACTTCCTGTTCTGAGGCCGCCCGGCCGGCCCCGGGCAGAGGAGCGCCGCCCGGCGCCCAAGCGCGGCGCCGGGGGTTGCCCGTCCCGGGAAATGCGGCATCCTCTGGCAAACCGCCACGGGAGGCTCCCATGACCCTGCTCCGGACGACCCTGCTCACAGCCCTTCTGTCCCTCGCCCTCGGCGCGGGGGCGGAGGCGGCCCCCGAGGCGATCTACGGCCCCGGCCCCCGGGCGCTCGACAACCGCGAGATCTTCGCCGCCGCGAACCTGCCGCTCTGGCAGGAGCTCGACCGCGCGGGGGTGGAGGGGATCGTGCTCAATGCCTCCTTCCTGATGACCACCGACTTCCGGGGGATCGGCGCCAAGGGAGAAAAACGCCGCCCGGACGATACCTATCTGACCGATGCAGATCTGGGAGGACTTGCCGCCATTGTCGCGCGAACGGGGCTGCAGGTGACCTATGAGGCGGGCGTGGGCCTGTCGGGCGCCCGCTGTGACGCCAGCCTTTCGCCAGAGGCTTTGGGCCGTGCAGCCGCCGCGTTCGAGTTCGAGCGCAATGTGAGACGGCTGACCGATGCCGGCATCCCCGTCTCGGCGATCAACGTTGACGGGCCGATGCTCCGGCTCCTCCCGGATTCGGACAAGCCAGCAGGTTGCCGGGAGACGGCCGGCGCGGGCTTTGACGTGCGAAGCGCCGGACAGATCGTGCATGCCTACATGGTCGAACTGCGCGATCGGATCGAGGCGGCTCAAGAAAAACAAACAGTCCAGGTTCGATGGCTGGTCAATCTTCCGCTGTGGCAAGTGGGAAGGGTTCCCCGAAACCCCGTCTACAGCGAACCAACCCCCGATGCTAAGCCTACGACTGATCTTACCGATGCAGTCCGATCTCTGGCCAAGGCACAGGCCGAACAGGAGCTGCCGGGGCGGGCTCTCGAAATCGCCGAGGTGGTGATCGGCTACCCTTATTCCATGGGGAAACAGAATCCGAACCGCTATGCGATCCGGGTCCGGAACCTGTGGCTCTCCTCACGCGCCCTCAATCCCCGGTCGGGACATCCGCCGCCCTTGGGCTTCATCGTCAACACACACAGCTATCTGAACCCCTGCCTGAAACGCGAGGGCAGGCCGGACGTGGCCTTCCTGACCTTCCGCCGGGGAAAAGGATCCGTCAGTGAAGCCTGCCAGAGGGCACAGATCGGAGAGGATACCGTGGCGAATGCCCAGGATGGAGCCATGGACAACGATGCCGACTATCTGCGCGACAGCTTCACCTACGCGGATGAGCTGAGCCCTGGGGGAGAGCTGGCGCGGCAGCTCGTCCTGCGCGACGGCACCCGCATTGCCGACCATGTGGCCCACATCTACTACCAGTCCTGGGGCGTAAATCCACTCAGCAACGCCTGGTACATGGAGCGGCTGATCGAGCGGCTGGAACATGGTGATCGATAATGCCAATGAACGAGGCCTGACTCGCCGTTCCGCGGGTTGCTCAGAACCTTCCGTCTGGTGACTCTGCTTCTGCAGAAGAGAGGATTTTCTTGCCCTACCATCTCGTCCATGTCGGCAAATGTGCCGGAGAATCCGTTATCCGCACCCTCCAGCCCCAGGTGGCGGGCCTCGAGATCTATCACGTCCATGACGCCAATCTGCAGCTTGCCGATGCCGTTCTGAGGCACGATCCCTCCGACATCTTCATCGTCCTGACCCGCGATCCGGTTGACCGGTTCGTGTCGGCTTTCGAATGGGATCTTCACTCCAAGAGCCTCGACGGGGACGGGCGTCGCCTCAAGAATGAAACCTGGCGGCGGATATTCGGTGCCTTCCTGACTGCAAACGATCTGGCAGAGGCGCTCACGGATCCCCGGAGGGAGCGACGACAGGCAGCCGTTGCGGCGCTGAGGGCAAGCAAGCTCCACATGCAGTTCGATCTGGGATGGTATTTGCCGCCGCAGATCGCGAGCGAACTACCCTCTGGGCGCACCCATGTGATCCGCATGGAACGGATCGGCGCTGACCTGCCGCATTTTCTGACATCCCAAGGCCTTCAGGCGGCAGAAGCCCCGGTTACCAAGAACTCCTATAAGCATCGACTTCCGCCCGAGCGGGTGACGAAGACGATGAGCGAACTCGCGCGTCGGAATATCCGGCTCGCAAGCCACGCCACCTATGCCACCCTTGCAATCCTTGAAAGCCGTCTCGCCGGGCCGGAAGCCACGGTTTTGATATGAAAAAGCAGGGCGAAGGCGCTATTTCTATTGCGAGAGGGCAGCCCTGAGTTTCTCGCGCATGCGCAGGTTTTCTTCCGGGAGATAAGGACCCAAATCAGCTTCCGTCAGATCGTCCCGAAAAAGTATCTGATCTGACGACGGAGTTGTGAAGATTGGGGAGTCACCCTTGTCGGACTCGAGCCACCCCCGGAGCGGGATGTTCATCTCGCTGGAGGCCTGAATGACCGCTTCGTACTGTGCGCGCGTGTAGAGGCTGGTTTTTTTCTTGCCGTAATTTTCCCTGATCCTGTCAAGCGCGTCCTTCAGCTTCTGGTAAAGGCCGAGCTTGAGCGGGTTTGGGAAGAAGGCGGCATGTGTCATCCAGATTGCCAGAGGGTCTGGAGAGATATTCGCCTCTCGATTGTCGAGTTCGGCGAGATCATGAACATGGAGAGGAGATCCCAGAAGCTCGAGAAAAGGTCCTATGACCCCTTCGGGATGTTTGCGTATGGTCTCATAGTCAAAAAGGATGAGCTGGTCGCGGCTGAAGCCGCTCAGCACGTTCTCGATCACCTTATGATGATCGATCCATACCCCAGATGCCAGATGCTTCTGAAGGGCATGTGCAAGGAACGGATCAAATCTTCCCGCCCTGCCGTTTTTGGCCACCTGAAGCCAGATGGACTGGATGTAATCCGTCTGGTGCCGCACCACATAGACAATCTTCACCTCTTCGAAATCCGACAGGCGCTTGGCTAGATCTGCCATGTCCACATGCTGGGGCAGGGCTCGGCTGAAAACCTCGGCGGACAGGAAGACGGTACCCTTCTGGGAGGCATAGTCCTTCGTGAATTTCTCGAAGAAAGCGTCCTGCCTCGTGCGCCCAGTCGACCCTGTTTCTTCGGGGCCCCAATAGCTCTCGGGAATTTCGGGAATGTCGATCCAAGGCGTGGCGAGAATGTGATGGGCCCGGTTCGGCCCGATGTCGGGATAGAGGATGCCGTGCCGGGCGAGCAGGTCGCGATTGAGATGAAAGCGCCGCTGGATGTAGCTGGTCGCCGTCTTATGTGCGCCAATGTGGAGAAGCAGTCGTGCCAAGCGGTCATCTCCTTGTTGCGAAGGGCCGCATCCTGGCCTTCTGTCCTGCGGGAAAGTCCTGCGGATCTCCCGGCGCCTCTTCTCTAACCCGACGTTTCCGACGAGGCAAACGGGTGTGACTACTTCCCCGTGTAATCGCGATACCACGAGACGAACTGCGCGATCCCGTCGCGGATGTCCGTCTGCGGGCGGTAGCCGGTCAGGCGCTGGAGAAGCCCCGCGTCGGCCCAGGTCGCGGGCACGTCGCCCACCTGCATCGGCAGGTAGCTGCGGATCGCGCGCCGCCCGAGGCTCTCCTCGATCGCCTCCACGAAATCCAGCAGCCGCACCTTGTCGGAATTGCCGATGTTGACGATGCGGAAGGGGGCTGCGGGCGAGAGGCTGTCCTCCTCGACCGCCGTTTCGGGGCCGCCGGGCACGGCCTCGATCAGGAGCCGGATCGCGCGGACGAGATCGTCCACATAGGTGAAGTCGCGCCACATCTCGCCGTGGTTGTAGATCTCGATCGGCCGGTCCTCGAGGATCGCCTCGACGAACCGGAACAGCGCAAGATCGGGCCGCCCCCAGGGGCCGTAGACGGTGAAGAAGCGGAACATCGTGATGGGCAGGCCATGCACATGCGCCCAGGCGTGGCCCATGCTCTCGTTGGCCTTCTTGGTCGCGGCATAGATCGTGAGCTGGCGGTCGGCCTTGTCGGTCTCGCGGAAGGGCATCTCCTCGTTGGCGCCATAGACCGAGGAGGTGGAGGCCATCATCAGGTGGGCCACCTTCAGCCGCCGCGCGGCCTCCATCACGGTGAAGCTGCCGATCACATTCGCATCGAGATAGGCGCGCGGGTTCTCGACCGAATAGCGCACGCCCGCCTGGGCCGCGAGATGGACGATCACCTCGGGCGCGAACTCATCGGCCACGCGGTCGAAGAGCGCCTGATCCTCGAGCATGCCCTCCGTGGCCGAGAAGTTCGGGTCCTGCAGCAGCATCGCATGGCGCCGCCGCTTGAGGGCCACGTCGTAATAGTCGGTCATCCCGTCGTAGCCATGGACGCGGAAGCCCTCGGCCAGCAGGAGGCGCGCGAGATGGAAGCCGATGAAGCCGGCCGTGCCGGTGACGAGGATGCGCCGCATGAAGAGCCCCTTCTGCCGGGGGCCGCGTCCCCCTCGGGCCGGACCATAGCGGCGGGGCGGGCGAACCGGAACCCCGGCAGGGCGGGCGGCCGCGCGCCCCGTGCGGGCGACGACATTTCGCGGGGACGGACGCGCCCCGCGCAAGCGACGACATTTCGCCGCGTCCCGCCCGGCCGATGTTTGCGCTATCATGGCGCCATCCCCCGGCGGCCCCGCGCCGCCCGGGAGTAGGCCGCAGCTCTTCGGATCCCGAGGCTGCTGCGGCCGCCCTTCCTTTGGGGCCGTTACTGCAGGATCGGATAGACCGCCCCGAACACCATGAGCAGGAGCGGCGGAAGCACGAGGGACCCCGACGGGTCGCTCGCCAGATGGGTCACGGCGAGGAGCGCCACCACGCCGCCGCTCGTGAGCGCGAGGATCAGCGTCACGAACGACGCGCCCTCCGGGTCATCGTTGAGTCCCGTCGCCGCCAGAACGAGCACGAACAGCAGATAGGCCGCTTCCACCGCCAGAAGACGATGGCCGTTCCGAAGGGCCAGGGGACGCATTTCCTCGAGGCGGGCCGCCGTGGCGGGGTTCTGGCACTGGCGGATGGTCTGCTTCTGGCGACGTATTCCGTGGGCATAGACACAGGCCGAAGCCACGGTTGAAAGCAAGGGGGACAGGACAGTAAGGACCAATTCGGTCTCCGGCTTCTTGAATGGACCAGGGGCAATGCCGAATTGCCCCTGAATTACCTTTGAGGCCGCGCCTCGAGGGGCGGGCATTGAAGAGAGTGATTTGCTGGATTCGAGAGTCAAGATTGGTTGAAGAGGCAATGCCCATGGCGCGCGGTGCATTGCAGAGGGATCAAGGACCCGGCTGTCGGACCGTGGCCCGCGCCCCCTCCGCGGGTAGGTCCGCATTCGGTCCTGCCCGCTCTCCGGTCCTGCCGCAGCCGCGCCGGGCGCCCCGGCTCGCGCACGGGCGAGGCGTTGGCGTCCTGCGCGGCGGGGCAGGGAGATCGGCCCCGGCTCCGCACGCAAGGGCGAGGATCCTTGCGCCGGGAGGGCAGACCGGAAAGTGCCCCGAAAGCGAGGGGGACCCGGCAGCGGTCGGCTTTCGGGCCGTCAGCCCCCGAGCCTCCCGAAGGCCATGGAGGCCGCGCATCCCGCAGATATCCGGCGCCGCCGCGCTCTCCCGGTTTCGGCCGGGCAGGGAAGGCCGCTCCAGAAACCGGCCTCCGCCTCGTCTGGCCCCCGCCTCGCCCCGAGCCGCGGCGAGGCGGGGGATCTTCAGGAGGACCGCCTCCCTGATGGCCCCGGCCTTTGCGCTCCGGTTTCGGAGCGGGCAGGCCGCGGGGGTCCCGCCCGAGCGCGCGCGCTCCCTGGCGCGGCCGGCCCCGGACACGCTCTCGGGAGGCCTCCGGCCCACGACAGCGAGCGCCTGCGGGCTCCGGTTCGGCAGTCTTGCGGCGGCCATTCCCGCCCGAAGCGGACACACCTGACGCAGCAGGCTGCCCATTGCCTTCAAGCCTTTATGAATAAAGGATTTTCGGCTGAATTTGGCGCCAAAAGCTCTGCCGGGTCAAAACCTGTTGATTTTGAATCCTTTTCTGGAGCCGTGGCCAAAATTGGCCACGCCATGGCCAATTTTGGCCACGGCTTTTCGCCCCCCGGCGGCGTCACCGCCCCTCCTCATTCCTCCCGTTCGGGTTTGTGCCGGACATCCGTCCGGTCTCCCCTGAAGGGCGCGTTCCGGAGCCCCTAATCCCGGGTGCGGGCGTTCCGAGAGGCCCGGTCCGATCGGGAGGGCGCGCAGGGTCCTGAAGGGAGCGGGAGGATCGCCTTCGGCCCCCCGAAAACCCGCAGGACTCCTTGAGACGGGCGGTGAGGGGAGGCGGCTTCCGGTTCGGTGCGCCCCTGTCGCCGCCGAGGTGTCCGAAGGGCATGTGGCGTCGGTCGGGCGAGAGGCCTGCGCAGCCTTGCCCCTGCGGAAGCGGGCGCGGGGGCGGTCGAGGCGAGACGGGGCTCCGCCGCGGGAAGCGGGGATCGTCCGAACGGCTCCCCGAAGGCCCTCGGCGCGCCGCCGGTGCAGACGCGGGCCCGTGCGGGCGGGGGCGCACTCGAGGCGCAGCAGGCCGTTCGAGGCCTCGGGCGGGCAGGCGGGAAAAGAGGGACGTCCTTATCTCCGGCGTCCGAAGATCGGCAAAGGCGGACCCGTGGTCTTTCAAGTCAGGAGGGGGTCCGCCCTGCAAAGGCATTTGCCGGACCCGGAGACCGGAGGAGCAAAAAGGGCGGGGCGCATCCTCTGCCATCGGAGAATGGGTTTCCTCGCCGGAATTGCAGGGCAGGGGCCTCGCCGTCTGCAATTCCGGCGGGCTCCGGATAATCCGGCAAGGCGCCCCGCGGGCTCCCGCGCGGGGTGGGCAACGGGGGGACCGGGGCGTAAGATCCGGGGCGACTCGGGCACTTCGCCGAAAGGCAGGGACCGCAGATGACTGGACGGGTGACATCGGTTCGAGGGCCGGTCCTCGACATCCGTGTCGAGGGACCTCTGCCCGCGATCGGCGACGTGGTGGAGGTGGGCTCCCTCCCCGTCGTGGCGGAGATCCAGGCCCATCTCGGCGCCGCCGATGTCCGGGCCATCGCGCTGCACTCGACGCAGGGCATCGCCCGCGGCGAGACGGTCCGCACGACGGGCGGGCCGCTCCGGGTGCCCACGGGGCCGGCCGTGCTCGGGCGGCTTCTCGATGTGGCGGGCCGCCCCGCCGATCTGGGCCCGCCGATCCCCGCCGGGGCGCCCCGCGCGCCGATCCTGCACCCCGCCCCGCCGCTCGCCGCGCAGGACGCGCGCTTTCAGGTCTTCTCCACCGGCATCAAGGTGCTCGACCTGCTGGCCCCGCTGGCCCAGGGCGGCAAGACCGCGATGTTCGGCGGCGCGGGCGTGGGCAAGACCGTGCTGGTGATGGAGCTGATCCGCGCCATGGTTTCGGGCTATGACGGGATCTCGGTCTTCGCGGGCGTGGGCGAACGCTCGCGCGAGGGGCACGAGATGCTGGGCGAGATGAAGGCCTCGGGCGTGCTCGACCGCACCGTGCTGGTCTACGGCCAGATGAACGAGCCGCCCGGCGCGCGCTGGCGCGTGCCGCTGACCGCGCTCACCATCGCCGAGGGCTTCCGCGACGGCGAGGGGCGCAACGTGCTTCTGCTCATCGACAATGTGTTCCGCTTCGTGCAGGCGGGGGCCGAGGTCTCGGGGCTTCTGGGCCGGATGCCCTCGCGCGTGGGCTATCAACCGACGCTCGAGACCGAGGTCGCGGCGCTGCAGGAGCGCATCGCCTCGGTCGGGCGCGCCTCGGTCACGGCGATCGAGGCGGTCTATGTCCCGGCCGACGATTTCACCGACCCCGCCGTGACCGCGATCAGCGCCCATGTCGACAGCACGGTGGTCCTGTCGCGGCAGCTGGCGGCCGAGGGGATCTATCCCGCGATCGATCCGCTGGCCACCACCTCCGTCCTGCTCGATCCGGCGGTGGTGGGCGAGGAGCATGCCCGCGTGGCGGGGCGGCTGAAGGAAGCGATCGAACATTACCACGAGCTGCGCGACGTGATCGCGCTTCTGGGTATCGAGGAGCTCGGCCGCGAGGAGCAGCTGATGGTGGGCCGCGCCCGCAAGCTGCAGCGCTTCCTGACCCAGCCCTTCTTCGTCGCCGCCGCCTATACCGGCATGGAGGGCCGCTCGGTTCCGGTGGCCGAGACGGTGCAGGGCTGCGCGGCGATCCTCGGGGGGGAGTGCGACGACTGGGACGAGGGCTCGCTCTACATGATCGGCACGCTTGCGGAGGCGCGCGCACGGGAAGAGGCGCGCCGCCGGAAGGGGGCCGCATGAGCCTGACGCTCCGCGTGACCACGCCGCTTGCGGCGGTGCTCGAGGAGGAGGGGCTGGCCTCGATCCGCGCCGAGGATGCCTCGGGGGGCTTCGGCCTCCTGCCCGGGCATGTCGATCTGCTGACGGTGATCGAGGCGGGGGTGCTGCGCTTTCGCCGCCCCGAGGGGCCCTGGCACTTCTGCGCGATCCGGGGGGGCGTGCTGCGCGCCACGGGCGGACGGCTCGTCACCGTCGCCTGCCGAGAGGCGGTGCCGGGCGAGGATCTGGCCCGGCTCGAGGCCGGGCTGAAGCGGCAGGCCGAGGCCGCCGATCAGGCCGCGCGCCGCGCCCGGGGCGAGCAGGTGCGCCTCCATGCCAATGCGATCCGCAGCCTGATGCGCCACCTCGACCGCGCGCCGGGCGCCGACCTTTCCGGCATCGTGGAGGCCTTCGAATGACCGGCCCCGGCCCGGGATCCGCCCCGCCCGGAGCCGGTCCCGGACCGGATCCCGCGGCCGCGCCCGCCATTTCGCCCCCGGCCCCGCCCGGGGCCTCCCCGGATCCGCTCGCGGAGGCCGTCCGGCGCAGCGCCGTCCGCGCCGAGGCGGGGCGGCGCGATCCCGAGCCCTCGCTCGCGCGCCGCTTCGGCCAGATCGGGGTGCTGGGATGGGTGATCGTGCTGCCGACCCTCGGCGGCGTGCTGGCCGGGGGCTGGCTCGACCGGCTCCTCGGCACCGGGATCACCTTTGCCGCCGCCCTCACGATGGCGGGCGCGGCCCTGGGCCTCTGGCTCGCCCTGCGATGGATGCATGCGCAATGACCGACCTCCTCCTCCCGCTCGCGGCGCTCGGCGCCGGAACCCTCGCCGGGGCGCTGCATTTCGCGACCCTCCGCCGCCTGTCGGACCGGCTGCTCCGGGGCGATCTCGGGGCGATCCCGCTGCAGCTCCTCCGGCTCGCGCTGCTGGCCGCCTTCCTTGTCCTCTGCAGCCGGGGCGGGGCGACCACGCTGCTTGCCGCCGCCGCAGGCATCCTCGGGGGCCGCGCCCTCATCCTGCGGCGGGAGCGCGCGAAATGATCGAGAGTCCGCTTGCCGAACGCATCGCCTTCACCCTCGGGCCGCTGGCCGTCAGCGAGACGGTGGTGGTGACCTGGGGCGTCATGGCGGTGCTGGCGCTCGGCTCTTGGGCTGTCACGCGGCGGCTCGCGCTCGTGCCCGGGCGGGGGCAGGCGGCGCTGGAGCTTGTGGTGACCGCGCTCGATGCGCAGATCCTCTCGACCCTCGCGGGCGATCCGGGCCGGGTCCGCGCGCTGATCGGCACGCTGCTTCTCTTCGTGCTGACCTGCAACTGGTCCTCGCTGATCCCGGGCGTCGAGCCGCCGACCGCGCATCTGGAAACCGACGCGGCGCTGGCGCTGATCGTGTTCCTGACCACCATCGGCTTCGGCATCCGCGCGCAGGGGCTCTGGGGCTGGCTCCGCGCCTTCGCCCGGCCGACCTGGGCCATGATCCCGCTCAATCTCGTCGAGCAGGTCACCCGCTCCGTCTCGCTCATGCTGCGCCTCTTCGGCAATGTCATGAGCGGGGTCTTCGTCTTAGGCATCGTGCTCTCGCTCGCGGGGCTTCTGGTGCCGATCCCGCTGATGGCGCTCGATCTGCTGACCGGCGCCGTGCAGGCCTATATCTTCGCCATCCTCGCGCTCGTGTTCATCGCGAGCGCCGTGGAGGACGGCGCCGCAGAGGAGACCGCCCCGTGACCCCCGAAACCGTCCAGATCGCCAGCATCCTCGGCGCGGCCTTCGCCGTGGGAATAGGCTCCCTCGGCCCGGCGCTGGGGGAGGGAAGGGCCGTGGCCGCCGCCATGGAGGCCATCGCCCGCCAGCCCGAGGCCGCGGGCACCCTCTCGCGCACCCTGTTCGTGGGGCTCGCCATGATCGAGACCATGGCGATCTACTGCCTCGTGATCGCGCTCCTGCTCCTCTTCGCCAATCCCTTCACCGGCTGACCGCCGTGACCTTCGACTGGCTCACCTTCGCCGTCCAGATCGCCAATGTCCTGATCCTGCTGGCGATCCTCCGCCATGTGCTCTTCCGCCCGGTGGCCGCGATGATCGCTGAGCGCCAGCGGGTGCTGACGGCCTCGCTGGGCGCGGCCGAGGCGGCCGAGGCGCGGGCGCATGCGGCGGAGGCCGAGGCGGCTTCGGCTGCGGCCGAGACCCTGCGGCAGCGCGCGGCGCTTCTGGAAGAGGCCCGGCAGGAGGCCGAGACCCTGCGCCGCCGCCTTCTGGCCGAGGCCCGCGACGCGGCCGCAGCCACGGCGCGCGCGGCCGAGGCCGAGGCCGCCCGCACCGTCGAGGCCGCGGGCGCCGAGACCCTGCGCCGCGCCCGCGATCTCGCGCTCGCCATCGTCGGGCGGGCGCTGGCGGCCCAGCCGGTGCCGCCCGATGCCGCGGGCTATGCCCGGCGGCTGGCCGAGGCGCTGGCGCATCTGCCCCCCGACCGGCGCGCGGCGCTGGCCTCGGGCGCGGGGCTGCGGCTGGCCGCTCCCGCGCCCCTCGCCGAAGTGCCCGAGGTGGCGGGCCTGCCCCCCCTGCCGGTGGAGACCGATCCCGCGCTGATCGCGGGGCTCGAGCTGCGCTCGGCCAACGGGGTGCTGCACAATTCGCTGGCCCATGACATCGGCCGCATTGCCGAGGCGCTGACCCATGAGCGGTGATCCGGGACTGGAGGCGCTGAAGGCGCGGGTGGCGGAGGTTCCGCTCGGCCCCGAGATCGAGGAGACCGGCCGCATCGCCACGCTGGCCGACGGGCTCGTAGAGGTCGAGGGCCTGCCCGGCGCGCGGCTGGGCGAGGTGGTGCGTTTCGCGGGCGGCGCCGAGGGGCTGGTGCTGACCCTCGATCCCGAGACGGTGCAGGTGGCGCTGCTCGATCCCGGCGCGGCCCTGGGCTCGGGCACCGAGGTGCGCCGCACCGGGCAGCTCCTGTCGGTGCCGGTGGGCCAGGGGCTTCTGGGCCGCGTCGTCGATCCGCTCGGCCGCCCGCTCGACGGACTGCCCGCGATCCTGCCCGAGGCCAGGCTCGAGATCGAGCGCCCGGCCCCCGGCATCGTCGACCGCGACATGGTGGCCGAGCCGGTGGAGACGGGCCTTCTGGTGGTGGATGCGCTCTTTGCCGTGGGCCGCGGGCAGCGCGAGCTCATCATCGGCGAGCGTGCGACGGGCAAGACCTCCCTCGCGGTCGATGCCATCGTGAACCAGGCCGCGAGCGACATCGTCTGCTTCTATGTGGCCATCGGCCAGCGCACGACGGCCGTCCGCCGGGTGATCGAGACCGTGCGCGAGAAGGGGGCCTTCGCGCGCACGGTCTTCGTGGTGGCGCCCGCGACGGCTTCGCCCGGCCTGCGCTGGATCGCCCCCTTCGCCGCGACCTCCATGGCCGAATGGGTGCGTGACCGGGGCGGGCATGCGCTGATCGTCTATGACGATCTGACCAAACATGCGGCCGTCCACCGCGAGCTGGCGCTGCTCGCGCGCCAGCCGCCGGGGCGCGAGGCCTATCCGGGCGACATCTTCTACCTCCATGCGCGGCTTCTGGAGCGCTCGGCAAAGTTGTCGGCTGTCAACGGGGGCGGCTCGCTCACCGCGCTGCCCATCGCCGAGATCGAGGCGGGCAACCTCTCGGCCTATATCCCCACCAACCTGATCTCGATCGCCGATGGCCAGATCGTGACCTCGGCTGCGCTCTTTGCCGCCAACCAGCGCCCCGCGGTGGATATCGGCCTGTCGGTCAGCCGCGTGGGCGGCAAGGCGCAGCGGGGCGCGCTGAAGGCGGTGGCGGGGCGGGTGCGGCTCGATTATGCGCAATATCTCGAGATGAAGATGTTCTCGCGCTTCGGCGGCTTCGGCGATGCGGCCCTGCGCGCGCGTCTGGCGCGCGGAGAGCGGATCGGCGCGCTTCTCGCCCAGCCGCGCACGACCCCGCTCTCGACCCCGGTGCAGGTGGCGCTGCTGGCTGCGCTGGCCGAGGGCGCGCTCGACGATGTGCCGCTCGAGGATCTGGCCCGGCTCAAGGCCGCGCTCGGGCCGGTGCTGGCCGCGGATGCCTCGCTCGGCCCCTTCCGCGCGGCCCCCGACCGGCTGGAGCCCGAGACCCGCGCGGCGCTTCTGGCCTGTGTCCGCCGCGCGCGGGAGGCGCCATGAGCCGCCCCGAGGAGGTCCGCGACCGTCTGGCGAACGTGGGCGAGATCGGCAGCGTGATCGCGACCCTGCAGGCGCTGGCGGCGGCGCACCAGCGCGAGGCGGAGGGCCATCTCGCGGCGATCCGGGCGCAGGAGGCGACCGTGGCGGCGGCGCTCTCGGAGGCGCTGGCTCTGGCGGGCGCCGCGCCGGAGGAGGGGCGGGGGGACGCTGCGCTCACCGTGGTGATCGGTGCCGCGCAGGGCTTCTCGGGCCTTTACGGCGAGCGGCTGGCCGAGGCGGGTCTGGCCGCCGCCGGCCGGGGCCATGCGGTGATGGCCATCGGCGGGCGCACGCTGGGGGCGCTCCGCGACCGGGGCGTCCGGCCCGTCTGGTCCGCCGAGATGGCGCCCCATGTCCCCGAGGTGGCAGCCCTCGCCAGCCGCCTGGCCGACGCCCTCTTCGGATGGCTGCCCGGCCGTCCCCAGGGGACCGTCCATGTGGTCTTCTGCGATCCGCAGGAGACGGCGCGTCCGCAGATCCGGCGCCTCTTCCCGTTCGATTTCACCCGCTTTCCCATCGACCCCCGGCGCCTTCCGCTGATCACGCTGCCGCCCGGAGACCTGCTCGCGGCGCTGATGGAGGCCTATGTCTTCACCGAGCTCTGCGAGATGCTGATGCTGGGCTTCGCCGCCGAGAATGCCGCCCGCGCCGAGGCGATGGCCCGGGCCCAGAGCAGCGTGAAGCGCATCAGCGCCGAGCTGAAACGCGCCTGGCAGCAGGCCCGGCAGGAGCAGATGACGACGGAAATCCTCGAACTGGTGTCCGCCAGCAGCGCCGGCGCCCCGAAGGGATCCGTGCCGGGCGGGTGAGGATCGGGTCCACGGTCAGGCCCTGCGGCCCGGGAGGCTTCGGCGGCAGCGCCCGCCGCTGAGCTCGCCTCGGGGGACATGTCCTGCCGCCTTCGGACATCCTGCCCCGGGAACCGTTGTTGTCACCAAGTTAAAGTGTCGCCTGGCGTGCAAAGTAGAAATGTCGTCCCGG
>OBCO01000093.1_pt1 | contig 205395 bp, 184 predicted proteins | sample 1495971 | NCBI WGS metagenome assembly OBCO01 (sample SAMN04168690, study PRJEB22393) | synthetic metagenome | isolation source: purchased from BEI Resources HM-276D | reverse complement strand
GCTCACCGAGGACGCCGGGCTGCATGTGGCCCGCCGAATGCGGCGCGAGCTGAAGCACTTTCGGCCCAGCGTGGACCTGGCCTTCGACGAGGTGATCGCCGGTTGCCGGGGCCACCTGCCGGGCAGCCCCGAGCGTGACGGCGAGTGGATTTCCGACGAGCTGGTCGAGATTTACCAGCACCTGCATACCACCGGCCTGGCGCACTCCTTCGAGGTCTGGCAGGGCGACGAACTCGCCGGGGGTGTGCTGGGGCTGGCGCTCGGGGGCGCCTTCATCGCCGAGAGCAAGTTTCACCGCCTCACCAACGGGAGCAAGGCGGCGCTCATTCACCTCGCTGAGCACCTTGACCGCCAGGGCTTCGCGCTGCTCGACGCGCAGATTCAGAACCCGCACCTCGCCACCCTCGGCGTATATGAAGTCACCGACAAGGAGTACCGGCGCCTGCTGCGGCGGGCGCTTGCGCTGGACGTGGAGTTGTGACTTCTCTGTAGCCCCGCCCACGTTGTCTGCTCAGAGGGCGCCTTGACCAGGCCAAACACTCTAGGCTCAGGGCCTCACTTCAATGTCCTGAACTTCGGAGGTTTTCATGCGTCCACGCTGGTTTCTGAGCGCCCTCACCCTTGCCCTGCTCGCCGCACCTGCCGGCGCCGTTTCGCTGGTCTACGGCGCGGGCGGCGATCCCGTCTCGCTCGATTCGGGCACCATCGTGGACGGCAACTCGTCGGTGGTCCAGATGCAGGTCTACGACACGCTCGTCAAGTTCAAAAAGGGAACGAGCGAACTCGCGCCCGGCCTGGCGACGAGCTGGTCGGCCAACAAGGACTCGACCCAGTGGACCTTTACCCTGCGCAAGGGAGTCAAATTCAGCGACGGCACGCCCTTCAACGCCGACGCCGTGGTCTACAACATCAACCGCTGGTGGGACCCCGAGGCGTCCGGTGGCGCCAAAGCGCAGGGCAAGTCCTTTATCTCGTGGCAGTTCACTTTCGGCGGCTTCAAGGGGGAGAAAAACACCCTGCTCAAGAGCGTGAAAGCCGTGGGCCAGGACAAGGTCGTGCTGACCCTCACCCGTCCCTTCGCGCCGCTGCCCGCCGCCTTCGCCACCACCTTCTTCGGCATCGCCTCGCCCGCTGCCGTCAAGCAGGAGGGGGCCAAGTACGGCACGCCCACCTCGCTGCCCGTCGGAACCGGCCCCTTCGTCATGCAGTCGTGGAAAACCGGCGACCGCATCGTGCTCAAGCCCAACCCCAACTACTGGGGCAACAAGGCGAAGTACGACCAGCTCGTCATCCGCTTTATCAAAGACCCCAGCCAGCGCCTCAACGAGCTCAAGGCCGGCACCATCGATTTCACGTCCGACCTTAACCCCGAGCAGCTCAAGAGTGTTCAGGGCGACAAAAACCTGAAGGCGGTCATCATTCCGTCGTTCAACGTGGGCCTCCTGAGCCTCAATCACTCCAACAAGTACCTCAAGAACGACAAAGTGCGGCAGGCCATCGGCATGGCGATCAACAAGAAAGCCATCGTGGACGCCTTCTGGAACGGCCTCGGCGAGAGCAGCTCCAGCATCCTGCCGTCCTCCTTGAAGTGGGCGGATAACCCCAGCGTGCCCGCCGACTACAAGTTCGACCCGGCGGCAGCCAAGAAACTGCTCGCCGACGCGGGCTACCCCAACGGCTTTTCGCTCGACCTGTGGTACATGCCGGTCAGCCGCCCGTATTTCCCCACGCCCAAACCGATTGCCGAGGCGCTCGCGGCGGACCTCGGGGCCATCGGCATCAAGGTCAACCTCAAGACCGAGGACTGGGCCAAGTACCTCGAAGACCGCCTCAAGACTCCCGGTTTCGACATGCACATGATCGGCTGGACCGGGCCGTACGCCAGCCCCTACACCTTCTACAACACCCACTACGGGCTGGAAGCCGAGGCCGACATCAAGTACAAGAGCCCGCGCCTCGACGCGCTGATGCTCAAGGCGGCGGCGAGCTCCTCGCGGGCCGAGCAGGCCAAGGTGTACGCCGAGCTGCACAAAATCACCTACGGGCTCAACCTGCGCTTTCCCATCGTCCACAGCCGTCCGCTGGCGGCGACCCGCAGCTACGTCAAAGGCTGGGAGCCGGGCCCGTCGGTCCTCACGCCCTTTGAGGACATCACCCTGGACGGCAAGAAGTGAGCGCCGTTCTGGGCGACGGCCTGCGCGAACAGGTGGTGGCCTGGCGCCGTCACCTGCACCAGCACCCCGAACTCGGCTTTCAGGAGCACCAGACCGCCCGCTACGTCGAGGAGCAACTGCGCGACATGCCGGGGCTGCACCTCAGCCGCCCCACCGAAACGAGCGTGCTGGCGGTTCTCAAGGGGGGCAAGCCGGGCCGCACCGTGCTGCTGCGCGCCGACATGGACGCCCTGCCCATCGAGGAAGAAGCCGACGTGGAGTTCAAGTCGCAGACGCCCGGCGTCATGCACGCCTGCGGCCACGACGGGCACACGGCAATGCTGCTCGGCGCGGCCAAACAGCTTTCCGCGCAGGCGGCGGACCTGCACGGCGAGGTGCGGTTCATCTTCCAGCACGCCGAGGAAGTCTTTCCCGGCGGCGCCGAGCAACTCGTGGACGCGGGCGTGATGGACGGGGTGGACCTCGCGGTGGGCACGCACCTCATGACCTCGGTGCCGGTGGGCACGGTGGTGCTGCGCGACGGAGCCTTGATGGCCGCGCCCGACGCCTTCGACATCACCATCCAGGGCAAAGGCGGGCACGGGGCCATGCCGCACCAGACGGTGGACCCGGTGGTCATTGCCGCGCAGGTGGTCATGGCGTTCCAGACGGCGGTGTCGCGGCTGCGTGACCCCATCGACCCCGGCGTGGTCAGCGTGACCCAGATTCACGGCGGCAGCGCCCACAACGTCATCCCCGACACCGTGACGCTCGGCGGCACCGTGCGGACTTTCAGCGACGAGCTGCGCGCGCAGATGCCGGGGCGCCTCGAAACCCTGCTGCGCGGCATTTGTGAGGCGTATGGGGCCACCTACACCTTCACGTACCACGGCGGCTACCGCTCGGTGAACAACGACCCGGCGACCACCGAGCGCCTGCGGAAAGTCGTGCGCGAGGTGCTGCCCGAGGTGACCGTCAGCGACGGCGTGCCGCTGATGGGCGGCGAGGACTTCAGCGCCTACCTGACGCGCGCGCCCGGCACCTTCGTCCTGATCGGCGCGGGCAACGCGGAAAAAGGCATGACGGCGCCTCACCACCACCCCAAGTTCATGATCGACGAGTCGGCGCTGGAACAGGGCGTGCAGATCTACGTGGGCGCGGCGCGGGCATTGACGGCGAGCTGAAACTCCCTGGGGCGGCCGCCTTGACTTGGCCCGCGAGGATATTCACATGAGCGAAAACCGTGACATCTCTCCTGAAGAAGCCCGCCGCATCGGGGATCAGATTGGTGTGGACTGGGACAAGTTCGACCTCGAAGAGTTTCGGCGCGGCCTGGATGTCGAATTCGAGCACGGCTCCCACGACCCGCAGACCGACGTGACCCACGACGACCCCGTGATGACGGGCAAAATTGCGCTGGCGCACCTCAAAGAGTTCCCCGACTACTACACCCGGCTGGAAAAGATGGAAGCCGAGGCCGAGAAATTCTGGGGAACGGAGGAAAAGAGCGAGTAGGAGCGTCCTTTACCTTTAAAAGGCAGCCCGGGCCATCCGTACAGGAAATGGCCCGGGCTGCCTTTTTGCCGTGCTTCAGCCCCCCAGCAGCTCCCACAGCAGGTAGCCGTTGAGCGCGATGATGATGACCGCGATGACCCAGCCAATCACTGTGAAGGAGCGCCGGGTCACGAGTGCGCCCATCACGTCCCGCCGCGCCGTGAACAGCAGCAGCGGCACCAGCGCGAAGGGCACCCCGAAACACAGAATGACCTGCGACAAGATCAGCACCGACGACGGGTCCATGCCCAGCAGAATGACGATGAAAGCGGGCAGCATGGTGATCAGGCGGCGCAGCCACAGCGGGATGTGAAAGCCCATGAAGCCCTGCATGATCACGTCGCCGGCCATGGTGCCCACCGCCGAGCTGCTCAGGCCCGAGGCGAGCAGGGCGACGGCGAACAGCACCGACGCCGCCGGCCCCAGCAGCGGCGTGAGCGTCTGGTAGGCGGTGGTCAGGTCGCCCGCGTTTTCCACGTTCTTGCCGTGAAAGGTGGCGGCAGCGACGGCGAGCATGCTCATGTTGATCAGGCCCGCCAGCCCCATCGCGGCGATCACGTCCACCCGGTTCAGGCGCACGAGGCGGCGCTTTTCCTCAGTGGTGTCCGTCTGTATGCGTCCCTGCGTGAGCGCCGAGTGCAGGTAGATGACGTGTGGCATGACCGTCGCCCCGATGATGCCCACCGCGAGGTAAGCGCTGCCCGGCCCCTGCAAGCGGGGCACGAAGCCCGCGCCCACCGCCGCGAGGTCGGGCCGCGCCAGCACGACCTGCACGAGGTACGCCACCCCGATCATCAGCACGAAGGCGCCCACCGCGAGTTCCAGCGGACGGGTGCCGCGCTTTTGCAGGTTCAGCAACCAGAAGGTGACGACGCCCGTGACCACCGCGCCCCAGAACATCGGCAGGCCGGTGAGCAGTTGAATGGCGAGGGCGGCCCCCAGAAACTCGGCGAGGTCGGTCGCCATCGCCACGAGTTCGGCCTGAATCCAGTAAAACCACACCAGGGGCCGGGGCCAGCGCTCACGGATCAGTTCGGGCAGGTTGCGCCCACTGGCGATGCCCAGGTTGGCGCTGAGGTTCTGAATCACCATCGCCATCAGGTTGGCGGCCAGAATCACCCACAGCAGGCTGTAGCCGTAACGGGCACCGCCCTCGATGTTGGTCGCAAAGTTGCCGGGGTCCATGTAGGCGATAGACGCGATGACCGCCGGCCCGAGAAACGGCAGGATGCGCCGCACTCCGCGTGGTCCCGCCGTCCCGCGCAGCGTCGCCCCGGCCCGCGCGTCGAGATGCTGTTCTGGCGGGTCGGGGCGGTCGTCGGGCAGGCTGGGAGAACGGGAATCCATGGCCTTTATTTTAGGCGCGACTAAAATAGTTGTCCAACGGCGTGGGCTTGAGTTCGTCTTAAAGGCCGACTTTTTTGTGAAAAATGCCTCTTTCCCAAGATCCAGTCAGATTCCGTCACGCTGGGTCATCTGGTTTTCAGGGTGCTGTCACATATTTGCTAGAGGCTCTTTGTAACTGTGTTTCCAGGAGGAACAACCGTGAAAACCCATCTGACCCTGACCGCCCTTGCCCTGACCTCTGTTTCGTTCGCTGCCCAGGCCGCGCCCGCTGCGACCTCGCCCATCAAGCTCAGCGGCGCCACCTACTCCGTGGCCCAGGTGACCGAGAACGGCAAGACCACCGAGCGCCTCGTGGACGCCTCGGGCAAGGGCGCCCTGCCCGGCAGCCTGCTGCAAATGACCCAGAAGGTCCAGAACGTGAGTGCGCGCAGCGTCAACGGCCTGCGCCTGAACATGCGCGTGGACCCCGCCACCATCTACCAGTCCGCCACCTGCGACGCGGCCAAGACCAACACCCTGTTTTCCATCGACAGCGGCAAGACCTTTTCGGCCAACCCCACCAAGACCGTGACCGTGACCGAAAACGGCAAGGCGACGCAGCGCACCGTGCCCGCCAGCCCCAGCGAGTACACCAACGTGCGCTGGGAACTGCCGAGCCTCGCCGCCAGCCAGACGGTGAACTGCAACCTGCGCGTGCGCGTGAAGTAAAGTTCGGACCTTTTGCGGGAGCCTCTGCGGGGGCTCCTTTTTTATGGTTTTTTGTGGTGACGGTGGTCTGTCTTGTGAGTCCATTGACTTCGCCCTTTGCTGCTTGCGAGGCCGTTCCGGCAATTACGTCCAGAGTAGAATCCTCCCTATGGCCGACGCTTCCCCAGATCCCTCCAAGCCAGACACGCTGGTGCTGATTGACGGTCACGCGCTGGCGTTCCGTTCGTATTTCGCCCTGCCGCCGCTCAACAACTCCAAGGGCGAGATGACCCACGCGATTGTCGGCTTCATGAAGCTGCTCCTGCGGCTGGCGCGGCAAAAATCCAATCAGGTCATCGTGGTCTTCGACCCGCCGGTCAAGACCTTCCGGCACGAACAGTACGAGGGCTACAAGTCGGGCCGCGCCCAGACGCCCGAAGACCTGCCCGGCCAGATCAACCGCATCCGCGCGCTGGTGGACGCGCTCGGCTTTCCCCGGCTCGAAGAACCCGGCTACGAGGCCGACGACGTGATCGCCTCGCTGACCCGCATGGCCGAGGGCAAGGGCTACGAAGTCCGCATCGTGACGAGCGACCGCGATGCGTATCAGTTGCTCGACGAGCACGTGAAGGTCATCGCCAACGACTTTTCGCTCATTGGCCCGGCGCAGGTCGAGGAAAAATACGGCGTCACCGTGCGGCAGTGGGTGGACTACCGCGCCCTCACCGGCGACGCCTCCGACAACATCCCCGGCGCCAAGGGCATCGGCCCCAAGACGGCGGCCAAGCTCTTGCAGGAATACGGCACGCTGGAGAAGGTGTACGAGGCGGCGCACGCGGGCACCCTCAAGCCCGACGGCACCCGCAAGAAGCTGCTCGACTCCGAGGAGAACGTGAAGTTCAGCCACGACCTCTCGTGCATGGTGACCGACCTGCCGCTCGACATCGAATTCGGCGTGCGCCGCCTGCCCGACAACCCGCTGGTGACCGAGGACCTGCTCACCGAACTTGAGCTTCACTCGCTGCGCCCGATGATTCTGGGGCTGAACGGGCCAGAACAGGATGGACACGCCCCCGACGACCTGCTCGAACGCGAACACGCGCAGACCCCCGAGGAGGACGAGGCCGCCGCGCTGCCCGCCTTCAGCGCCCCCGAGCTGGCCGAGTGGCAGACCCCCGCCGAGGGCGCCGTCTGGGGCTACGTCCTGTCACGCGAGGACGACCTGACCGCCGCGCTGCTCGCCGCCGCGACCTTTGAGGATGGTGTGGCCCGCCCCGCGCCCGTCTCCGAGCCCGACGAGTGGGCGCAGGCGGAGGCCCCGGAGAACCTGTTCGGCGAGCTGCTGCCGAGCGACAAACCATTGACCAAAAAAGAGCAGAAGGCGCTGGAAAAAGCTCAGAAAGACGCCGAAAAAGCGCGGGCCAAGCTGCGCGAACAGTTCCCGGCGACGGTGGACGAGGCCGAGTTCGTCGGGCAGCGCACGGTGACGGCGGCGGCGGCCAAGGCGCTCGCGGCGCACCTCAGCGTGCGCGGCACCGTGGTGGAGCCGGGCGACGACCCGCTGCTTTACGCCTACCTGCTCGACCCCGCCAACACCAACATGCCGGTGGTGGCCAAGCGGTATCTGGACCGCGAGTGGCCCGCCGACGCCCCGACCCGCGCCGCCATCACCGGGCACCTGCTGCGCGAGCTGCCGCCGCTGCTCGACGACGCCCGGCGCAAGATGTACGACGAGATGGAAAAGCCGCTCTCGGGCGTGCTGGGGCGCATGGAAGTGCGCGGGGTGCAGGTGGACAGTGACTTTTTGCAGACGCTCTCCATTCAGGCCGGGGTGCGCCTTGCCGACCTCGAATCCCAGATTCACGAGTACGCGGGCGAGGAGTTTCACATCCGCAGCCCCAAGCAGCTCGAAACGGTGCTTTACGACAAGCTCGAACTCGCGAGCAGCAAGAAGACCAAGCTGACCGGGCAGCGCTCCACCGCCGTCTCTGCCCTCGAACCGCTGCGCGACGCGCATCCCATTATCCCGCTGGTGCTGGAGTTCCGCGAACTCGACAAGCTGCGCGGCACCTACCTCGACCCCATCCCCAACCTCGTCAACCCGCACACGGGCCGCCTGCACACCACCTTCGCGCAGACGGCGGTGGCGACCGGGCGTCTGAGCAGCCTCAACCCCAACCTGCAAAACATCCCCATCCGCTCGGAACTCGGGCGCGAGATTCGCAAGGGCTTTATTGCCGAGGACGGCTTTACCCTGATTGCCGCCGACTACTCGCAAATCGAGCTGCGGCTCCTCGCCCACATCGCCGACGACCCGCTGATGCAGCAGGCGTTCGTGGAGGGTGCCGACATTCACCGCCGCACCGCCGCGCAGGTGCTCGGGCTCGACGAGGCCACCGTGGACGCCAATCAGCGCCGCGCCGCCAAAACGGTCAACTTCGGCGTGCTGTACGGCATGAGTGCTCACCGCCTCAGCAACGACCTCGGTATTCCCTACGCCGAGGCCGCGACCTTCATCGAGATTTATTTCGCCACCTACCCCGGCATCCGGCGCTACATCAATCACACGCTGGACTTCGGGCGCACGCACGGCTATGTGGAAACGCTCTATGGCCGCCGCCGCTACGTGCCGGGCCTGAGCAGCCGCAACCGCGTGCAGCGCGAGGCCGAGGAGCGGCTCGCCTACAACATGCCGATTCAGGGCACCGCTGCCGACATCATGAAGCTGGCGATGGTGCAGCTCGACCCGCAGCTCGACGCCATCGGTGCCCGGATGCTGCTGCAAGTGCACGACGAACTGCTCATCGAGGCGCCGCTCGACAAGGCCGAGCAGGTCGCCGCGCTGACCAAAAAAGTCATGGAAAACGTGGTGCAGCTCAAGGTGCCGCTGGCGGTGGAAGTGGGGACGGGGCCGAACTGGTTTGACACGAAGTGAGGGGGCGACTTTCCCGGCGTACTGACAGACCAGCAGTCTCTCTGTCAGAATCAGGCCATGAAAAAGACGAGTCTGGTGGCTCTGCTGGCGCTTGGTCTCAGTGGGTGTGGTCTGGTGGGAGGTGTCGAGCCGCTGCATATCAGAAGCGTGGAGTTTCCTGCCAGCGTCGGGGCGACGGAACCTCTGACCGTAACCGTCAACATCGACATATGGAACTGCGGCGAAAAGGGCCAGTCACTGACGCTGGCAGAGAGGACGGCCTCGCGCCTGAGCTTGCAAGGCACCTTCCGCAAAGGCTGGGCAGGCCCCTGCGCGGCGGCGGTCGTCCAGAAAGCCCTGACCTACACCGATTCCGGCACGGTCCCGCGCACGAGTCCCTTTGAAGTCGTGGTCAACGGCAAAAGCTGGGGAACCGTCACGGTCAAATAATCAGCACAGTCGGGACAAAGACACAGAAGATACTCAGGCTTTCGCTTGGGTATCTTTTTTTTCTTGTTCCCTGTGGCCCCGGCTGACCCTGCGGCTTACACTGCCGCATGACCATCAAGGCTCTGTTTTGGGACATCGGCGGCGTGCTGCTCACCGAGGACGCCGGGCTGCATGTGGCCCGCCGAATGCGGCGCGAGCTGAAGCACTTTCGGCCCAGCGTGGACCTGGCCTTCGACGAGGTGATCGCCGGTTGCCGGGGCCACCTGCCGGGCAGCCCCGAGCGTGACGGCGAGTGGATTTCCGACGAGCTGGTCGAGATTTACCAGCACCTGCATACCACCGGCCTGGCGCACTCCTTCGAGGTCTGGCAGGGCGACGAACTCGCCGGGGGTGTGCTGGGGCTGGCGCTCGGGGGCGCCTTCATCGCCGAGAGCAAGTTTCACCGCCTCACCAACGGGAGCAAGGCGGCGCTCATTCACCTCGCTGAGCACCTTGACCGCCAGGGCTTCGCGCTGCTCGACGCGCAGATTCAGAACCCGCACCTCGCCACCCTCGGCGTATATGAAGTCACCGACAAGGAGTACCGGCGCCTGCTGCGGCGGGCGCTTGCGCTGGACGTGGAGTTGTGACTTCTCTGTAGCCCCGCCCACGTTGTCTGCTCAGAGGGCGCCTTGACCAGGCCAAACACTCTAGGCTCAGGGCCTCACTTCAATGTCCTGAACTTCGGAGGTTTTCATGCGTCCACGCTGGTTTCTGAGCGCCCTCACCCTTGCCCTGCTCGCCGCACCTGCCGGCGCCGTTTCGCTGGTCTACGGCGCGGGCGGCGATCCCGTCTCGCTCGATTCGGGCACCATCGTGGACGGCAACTCGTCGGTGGTCCAGATGCAGGTCTACGACACGCTCGTCAAGTTCAAAAAGGGAACGAGCGAACTCGCGCCCGGCCTGGCGACGAGCTGGTCGGCCAACAAGGACTCGACCCAGTGGACCTTTACCCTGCGCAAGGGAGTCAAATTCAGCGACGGCACGCCCTTCAACGCCGACGCCGTGGTCTACAACATCAACCGCTGGTGGGACCCCGAGGCGTCCGGTGGCGCCAAAGCGCAGGGCAAGTCCTTTATCTCGTGGCAGTTCACTTTCGGCGGCTTCAAGGGGGAGAAAAACACCCTGCTCAAGAGCGTGAAAGCCGTGGGCCAGGACAAGGTCGTGCTGACCCTCACCCGTCCCTTCGCGCCGCTGCCCGCCGCCTTCGCCACCACCTTCTTCGGCATCGCCTCGCCCGCTGCCGTCAAGCAGGAGGGGGCCAAGTACGGCACGCCCACCTCGCTGCCCGTCGGAACCGGCCCCTTCGTCATGCAGTCGTGGAAAACCGGCGACCGCATCGTGCTCAAGCCCAACCCCAACTACTGGGGCAACAAGGCGAAGTACGACCAGCTCGTCATCCGCTTTATCAAAGACCCCAGCCAGCGCCTCAACGAGCTCAAGGCCGGCACCATCGATTTCACGTCCGACCTTAACCCCGAGCAGCTCAAGAGTGTTCAGGGCGACAAAAACCTGAAGGCGGTCATCATTCCGTCGTTCAACGTGGGCCTCCTGAGCCTCAATCACTCCAACAAGTACCTCAAGAACGACAAAGTGCGGCAGGCCATCGGCATGGCGATCAACAAGAAAGCCATCGTGGACGCCTTCTGGAACGGCCTCGGCGAGAGCAGCTCCAGCATCCTGCCGTCCTCCTTGAAGTGGGCGGATAACCCCAGCGTGCCCGCCGACTACAAGTTCGACCCGGCGGCAGCCAAGAAACTGCTCGCCGACGCGGGCTACCCCAACGGCTTTTCGCTCGACCTGTGGTACATGCCGGTCAGCCGCCCGTATTTCCCCACGCCCAAACCGATTGCCGAGGCGCTCGCGGCGGACCTCGGGGCCATCGGCATCAAGGTCAACCTCAAGACCGAGGACTGGGCCAAGTACCTCGAAGACCGCCTCAAGACTCCCGGTTTCGACATGCACATGATCGGCTGGACCGGGCCGTACGCCAGCCCCTACACCTTCTACAACACCCACTACGGGCTGGAAGCCGAGGCCGACATCAAGTACAAGAGCCCGCGCCTCGACGCGCTGATGCTCAAGGCGGCGGCGAGCTCCTCGCGGGCCGAGCAGGCCAAGGTGTACGCCGAGCTGCACAAAATCACCTACGGGCTCAACCTGCGCTTTCCCATCGTCCACAGCCGTCCGCTGGCGGCGACCCGCAGCTACGTCAAAGGCTGGGAGCCGGGCCCGTCGGTCCTCACGCCCTTTGAGGACATCACCCTGGACGGCAAGAAGTGAGCGCCGTTCTGGGCGACGGCCTGCGCGAACAGGTGGTGGCCTGGCGCCGTCACCTGCACCAGCACCCCGAACTCGGCTTTCAGGAGCACCAGACCGCCCGCTACGTCGAGGAGCAACTGCGCGACATGCCGGGGCTGCACCTCAGCCGCCCCACCGAAACGAGCGTGCTGGCGGTTCTCAAGGGGGGCAAGCCGGGCCGCACCGTGCTGCTGCGCGCCGACATGGACGCCCTGCCCATCGAGGAAGAAGCCGACGTGGAGTTCAAGTCGCAGACGCCCGGCGTCATGCACGCCTGCGGCCACGACGGGCACACGGCAATGCTGCTCGGCGCGGCCAAACAGCTTTCCGCGCAGGCGGCGGACCTGCACGGCGAGGTGCGGTTCATCTTCCAGCACGCCGAGGAAGTCTTTCCCGGCGGCGCCGAGCAACTCGTGGACGCGGGCGTGATGGACGGGGTGGACCTCGCGGTGGGCACGCACCTCATGACCTCGGTGCCGGTGGGCACGGTGGTGCTGCGCGACGGAGCCTTGATGGCCGCGCCCGACGCCTTCGACATCACCATCCAGGGCAAAGGCGGGCACGGGGCCATGCCGCACCAGACGGTGGACCCGGTGGTCATTGCCGCGCAGGTGGTCATGGCGTTCCAGACGGCGGTGTCGCGGCTGCGTGACCCCATCGACCCCGGCGTGGTCAGCGTGACCCAGATTCACGGCGGCAGCGCCCACAACGTCATCCCCGACACCGTGACGCTCGGCGGCACCGTGCGGACTTTCAGCGACGAGCTGCGCGCGCAGATGCCGGGGCGCCTCGAAACCCTGCTGCGCGGCATTTGTGAGGCGTATGGGGCCACCTACACCTTCACGTACCACGGCGGCTACCGCTCGGTGAACAACGACCCGGCGACCACCGAGCGCCTGCGGAAAGTCGTGCGCGAGGTGCTGCCCGAGGTGACCGTCAGCGACGGCGTGCCGCTGATGGGCGGCGAGGACTTCAGCGCCTACCTGACGCGCGCGCCCGGCACCTTCGTCCTGATCGGCGCGGGCAACGCGGAAAAAGGCATGACGGCGCCTCACCACCACCCCAAGTTCATGATCGACGAGTCGGCGCTGGAACAGGGCGTGCAGATCTACGTGGGCGCGGCGCGGGCATTGACGGCGAGCTGAAACTCCCTGGGGCGGCCGCCTTGACTTGGCCCGCGAGGATATTCACATGAGCGAAAACCGTGACATCTCTCCTGAAGAAGCCCGCCGCATCGGGGATCAGATTGGTGTGGACTGGGACAAGTTCGACCTCGAAGAGTTTCGGCGCGGCCTGGATGTCGAATTCGAGCACGGCTCCCACGACCCGCAGACCGACGTGACCCACGACGACCCCGTGATGACGGGCAAAATTGCGCTGGCGCACCTCAAAGAGTTCCCCGACTACTACACCCGGCTGGAAAAGATGGAAGCCGAGGCCGAGAAATTCTGGGGAACGGAGGAAAAGAGCGAGTAGGAGCGTCCTTTACCTTTAAAAGGCAGCCCGGGCCATCCGTACAGGAAATGGCCCGGGCTGCCTTTTTGCCGTGCTTCAGCCCCCCAGCAGCTCCCACAGCAGGTAGCCGTTGAGCGCGATGATGATGACCGCGATGACCCAGCCAATCACTGTGAAGGAGCGCCGGGTCACGAGTGCGCCCATCACGTCCCGCCGCGCCGTGAACAGCAGCAGCGGCACCAGCGCGAAGGGCACCCCGAAACACAGAATGACCTGCGACAAGATCAGCACCGACGACGGGTCCATGCCCAGCAGAATGACGATGAAAGCGGGCAGCATGGTGATCAGGCGGCGCAGCCACAGCGGGATGTGAAAGCCCATGAAGCCCTGCATGATCACGTCGCCGGCCATGGTGCCCACCGCCGAGCTGCTCAGGCCCGAGGCGAGCAGGGCGACGGCGAACAGCACCGACGCCGCCGGCCCCAGCAGCGGCGTGAGCGTCTGGTAGGCGGTGGTCAGGTCGCCCGCGTTTTCCACGTTCTTGCCGTGAAAGGTGGCGGCAGCGACGGCGAGCATGCTCATGTTGATCAGGCCCGCCAGCCCCATCGCGGCGATCACGTCCACCCGGTTCAGGCGCACGAGGCGGCGCTTTTCCTCAGTGGTGTCCGTCTGTATGCGTCCCTGCGTGAGCGCCGAGTGCAGGTAGATGACGTGTGGCATGACCGTCGCCCCGATGATGCCCACCGCGAGGTAAGCGCTGCCCGGCCCCTGCAAGCGGGGCACGAAGCCCGCGCCCACCGCCGCGAGGTCGGGCCGCGCCAGCACGACCTGCACGAGGTACGCCACCCCGATCATCAGCACGAAGGCGCCCACCGCGAGTTCCAGCGGACGGGTGCCGCGCTTTTGCAGGTTCAGCAACCAGAAGGTGACGACGCCCGTGACCACCGCGCCCCAGAACATCGGCAGGCCGGTGAGCAGTTGAATGGCGAGGGCGGCCCCCAGAAACTCGGCGAGGTCGGTCGCCATCGCCACGAGTTCGGCCTGAATCCAGTAAAACCACACCAGGGGCCGGGGCCAGCGCTCACGGATCAGTTCGGGCAGGTTGCGCCCACTGGCGATGCCCAGGTTGGCGCTGAGGTTCTGAATCACCATCGCCATCAGGTTGGCGGCCAGAATCACCCACAGCAGGCTGTAGCCGTAACGGGCACCGCCCTCGATGTTGGTCGCAAAGTTGCCGGGGTCCATGTAGGCGATAGACGCGATGACCGCCGGCCCGAGAAACGGCAGGATGCGCCGCACTCCGCGTGGTCCCGCCGTCCCGCGCAGCGTCGCCCCGGCCCGCGCGTCGAGATGCTGTTCTGGCGGGTCGGGGCGGTCGTCGGGCAGGCTGGGAGAACGGGAATCCATGGCCTTTATTTTAGGCGCGACTAAAATAGTTGTCCAACGGCGTGGGCTTGAGTTCGTCTTAAAGGCCGACTTTTTTGTGAAAAATGCCTCTTTCCCAAGATCCAGTCAGATTCCGTCACGCTGGGTCATCTGGTTTTCAGGGTGCTGTCACATATTTGCTAGAGGCTCTTTGTAACTGTGTTTCCAGGAGGAACAACCGTGAAAACCCATCTGACCCTGACCGCCCTTGCCCTGACCTCTGTTTCGTTCGCTGCCCAGGCCGCGCCCGCTGCGACCTCGCCCATCAAGCTCAGCGGCGCCACCTACTCCGTGGCCCAGGTGACCGAGAACGGCAAGACCACCGAGCGCCTCGTGGACGCCTCGGGCAAGGGCGCCCTGCCCGGCAGCCTGCTGCAAATGACCCAGAAGGTCCAGAACGTGAGTGCGCGCAGCGTCAACGGCCTGCGCCTGAACATGCGCGTGGACCCCGCCACCATCTACCAGTCCGCCACCTGCGACGCGGCCAAGACCAACACCCTGTTTTCCATCGACAGCGGCAAGACCTTTTCGGCCAACCCCACCAAGACCGTGACCGTGACCGAAAACGGCAAGGCGACGCAGCGCACCGTGCCCGCCAGCCCCAGCGAGTACACCAACGTGCGCTGGGAACTGCCGAGCCTCGCCGCCAGCCAGACGGTGAACTGCAACCTGCGCGTGCGCGTGAAGTAAAGTTCGGACCTTTTGCGGGAGCCTCTGCGGGGGCTCCTTTTTTATGGTTTTTTGTGGTGACGGTGGTCTGTCTTGTGAGTCCATTGACTTCGCCCTTTGCTGCTTGCGAGGCCGTTCCGGCAATTACGTCCAGAGTAGAATCCTCCCTATGGCCGACGCTTCCCCAGATCCCTCCAAGCCAGACACGCTGGTGCTGATTGACGGTCACGCGCTGGCGTTCCGTTCGTATTTCGCCCTGCCGCCGCTCAACAACTCCAAGGGCGAGATGACCCACGCGATTGTCGGCTTCATGAAGCTGCTCCTGCGGCTGGCGCGGCAAAAATCCAATCAGGTCATCGTGGTCTTCGACCCGCCGGTCAAGACCTTCCGGCACGAACAGTACGAGGGCTACAAGTCGGGCCGCGCCCAGACGCCCGAAGACCTGCCCGGCCAGATCAACCGCATCCGCGCGCTGGTGGACGCGCTCGGCTTTCCCCGGCTCGAAGAACCCGGCTACGAGGCCGACGACGTGATCGCCTCGCTGACCCGCATGGCCGAGGGCAAGGGCTACGAAGTCCGCATCGTGACGAGCGACCGCGATGCGTATCAGTTGCTCGACGAGCACGTGAAGGTCATCGCCAACGACTTTTCGCTCATTGGCCCGGCGCAGGTCGAGGAAAAATACGGCGTCACCGTGCGGCAGTGGGTGGACTACCGCGCCCTCACCGGCGACGCCTCCGACAACATCCCCGGCGCCAAGGGCATCGGCCCCAAGACGGCGGCCAAGCTCTTGCAGGAATACGGCACGCTGGAGAAGGTGTACGAGGCGGCGCACGCGGGCACCCTCAAGCCCGACGGCACCCGCAAGAAGCTGCTCGACTCCGAGGAGAACGTGAAGTTCAGCCACGACCTCTCGTGCATGGTGACCGACCTGCCGCTCGACATCGAATTCGGCGTGCGCCGCCTGCCCGACAACCCGCTGGTGACCGAGGACCTGCTCACCGAACTTGAGCTTCACTCGCTGCGCCCGATGATTCTGGGGCTGAACGGGCCAGAACAGGATGGACACGCCCCCGACGACCTGCTCGAACGCGAACACGCGCAGACCCCCGAGGAGGACGAGGCCGCCGCGCTGCCCGCCTTCAGCGCCCCCGAGCTGGCCGAGTGGCAGACCCCCGCCGAGGGCGCCGTCTGGGGCTACGTCCTGTCACGCGAGGACGACCTGACCGCCGCGCTGCTCGCCGCCGCGACCTTTGAGGATGGTGTGGCCCGCCCCGCGCCCGTCTCCGAGCCCGACGAGTGGGCGCAGGCGGAGGCCCCGGAGAACCTGTTCGGCGAGCTGCTGCCGAGCGACAAACCATTGACCAAAAAAGAGCAGAAGGCGCTGGAAAAAGCTCAGAAAGACGCCGAAAAAGCGCGGGCCAAGCTGCGCGAACAGTTCCCGGCGACGGTGGACGAGGCCGAGTTCGTCGGGCAGCGCACGGTGACGGCGGCGGCGGCCAAGGCGCTCGCGGCGCACCTCAGCGTGCGCGGCACCGTGGTGGAGCCGGGCGACGACCCGCTGCTTTACGCCTACCTGCTCGACCCCGCCAACACCAACATGCCGGTGGTGGCCAAGCGGTATCTGGACCGCGAGTGGCCCGCCGACGCCCCGACCCGCGCCGCCATCACCGGGCACCTGCTGCGCGAGCTGCCGCCGCTGCTCGACGACGCCCGGCGCAAGATGTACGACGAGATGGAAAAGCCGCTCTCGGGCGTGCTGGGGCGCATGGAAGTGCGCGGGGTGCAGGTGGACAGTGACTTTTTGCAGACGCTCTCCATTCAGGCCGGGGTGCGCCTTGCCGACCTCGAATCCCAGATTCACGAGTACGCGGGCGAGGAGTTTCACATCCGCAGCCCCAAGCAGCTCGAAACGGTGCTTTACGACAAGCTCGAACTCGCGAGCAGCAAGAAGACCAAGCTGACCGGGCAGCGCTCCACCGCCGTCTCTGCCCTCGAACCGCTGCGCGACGCGCATCCCATTATCCCGCTGGTGCTGGAGTTCCGCGAACTCGACAAGCTGCGCGGCACCTACCTCGACCCCATCCCCAACCTCGTCAACCCGCACACGGGCCGCCTGCACACCACCTTCGCGCAGACGGCGGTGGCGACCGGGCGTCTGAGCAGCCTCAACCCCAACCTGCAAAACATCCCCATCCGCTCGGAACTCGGGCGCGAGATTCGCAAGGGCTTTATTGCCGAGGACGGCTTTACCCTGATTGCCGCCGACTACTCGCAAATCGAGCTGCGGCTCCTCGCCCACATCGCCGACGACCCGCTGATGCAGCAGGCGTTCGTGGAGGGTGCCGACATTCACCGCCGCACCGCCGCGCAGGTGCTCGGGCTCGACGAGGCCACCGTGGACGCCAATCAGCGCCGCGCCGCCAAAACGGTCAACTTCGGCGTGCTGTACGGCATGAGTGCTCACCGCCTCAGCAACGACCTCGGTATTCCCTACGCCGAGGCCGCGACCTTCATCGAGATTTATTTCGCCACCTACCCCGGCATCCGGCGCTACATCAATCACACGCTGGACTTCGGGCGCACGCACGGCTATGTGGAAACGCTCTATGGCCGCCGCCGCTACGTGCCGGGCCTGAGCAGCCGCAACCGCGTGCAGCGCGAGGCCGAGGAGCGGCTCGCCTACAACATGCCGATTCAGGGCACCGCTGCCGACATCATGAAGCTGGCGATGGTGCAGCTCGACCCGCAGCTCGACGCCATCGGTGCCCGGATGCTGCTGCAAGTGCACGACGAACTGCTCATCGAGGCGCCGCTCGACAAGGCCGAGCAGGTCGCCGCGCTGACCAAAAAAGTCATGGAAAACGTGGTGCAGCTCAAGGTGCCGCTGGCGGTGGAAGTGGGGACGGGGCCGAACTGGTTTGACACGAAGTGAGGGGGCGACTTTCCCGGCGTACTGACAGACCAGCAGTCTCTCTGTCAGAATCAGGCCATGAAAAAGACGAGTCTGGTGGCTCTGCTGGCGCTTGGTCTCAGTGGGTGTGGTCTGGTGGGAGGTGTCGAGCCGCTGCATATCAGAAGCGTGGAGTTTCCTGCCAGCGTCGGGGCGACGGAACCTCTGACCGTAACCGTCAACATCGACATATGGAACTGCGGCGAAAAGGGCCAGTCACTGACGCTGGCAGAGAGGACGGCCTCGCGCCTGAGCTTGCAAGGCACCTTCCGCAAAGGCTGGGCAGGCCCCTGCGCGGCGGCGGTCGTCCAGAAAGCCCTGACCTACACCGATTCCGGCACGGTCCCGCGCACGAGTCCCTTTGAAGTCGTGGTCAACGGCAAAAGCTGGGGAACCGTCACGGTCAAATAATCAGCACAGTCGGGACAAAGACACAGAAGATACTCAGGCTTTCGCTTGGGTATCTTTTTTTTCTTGTTCCCTGTGGCCCCGGCTGACCCTGCGGCTTACACTGCCGCATGACCATCAAGGCTCTGTTTTGGGACATCGGCGGCGTGCTGCTCACCAACGGCTGGGACCGCGAGCAGCGGGCAGACGTGGCGCAGCGCTTCGGGCTGGACACGGACGACTTCACCGAGCGTCACCGCTTAGCGGCGCCCGAGCTGGAACTGGGGCGCATGACCCTGGCCGAGTATCTGGAACAGGTGGTCTTTTATCAGCCGCGCGACTTTACGCCCGAGGATTTCCGCGCCGTGATGGAGGAGCAGAGCCAGCCCCGGCCCGAGGTGCTCGCCCTCGCCCGCGACCTGGGGCAGCGCTACCGCATGTACTCGCTGAACAACGAGGGCCGCGACCTCAACGAGTACCGCATTCGCACCTTCGGCCTGGGCGAGTTTCTGCTCGCCTTTTTCACGTCCTCGGCGCTGGGCGTCATGAAGCCCAACCCGGCGATGTACCGCCTGGGCCTGACGCTGGCGCAGGTGCGCCCCGAAGAAGCCGTGATGGTGGACGACCGCCTGCAAAACGTCCAGGCCGCCCGCGCCGTGGGAATGCACGCGGTGCAGTGCGTGGACGCCGCGCAACTGCGCGAAGAACTTGCGGCGCTAGGTGTGCGGTAACGGGCGTCAGGCCGCCCTCATCGCTGCCGGAAGAGCGGAGCTTCCTAGCCCGGACCCCGCCAGCCCTGTCCCCCGAGGCTTTACCCTGGCTGCCATGACCGAGCCTTTGCCTGACGTGACCTTTCCCCAGGGCTTTCGCGCCGCCGCGATGGCCGCTGGCATCAAACCGAGCGGCAAACCCGACCTGAGCTGCGTGGTCAGCGAGCGTGACTGCGCCTGGGCCTTCGCGGGCACGCGCTCCACGACTGCCGCCGCCTGCGTGACCCGCAACCGCGAGCTGTACGCGAGCGGCGCCCCGCTGCGCGCCCTGGTGGTCAATGCGGGCGTGGCGAACGCGGCCACCGGGCAACAAGGAGCACGGGACAACGCGGACATGGCCGACGCCCTGGCGAGCGTGCTGGCGGTGGGTGAGGCCGAGGTCATCACCGCGTCCACCGGCGTCATCGGCCACCTGCTGCCGATGGACAAGGTGCTCAGCGGCGTGGAGCATCTGCCCGAGGAGCTTGAGGGCGCAGCGCTGCCCTTTGCGACCGCCATCATGACCACCGACACCCGGTCCAAGCTGGCGCACGTCACCCTCTCCAACGGAGCGCGCATCGTCGGCACGGCGAAGGGCAGCGGCATGATTCACCCCGACATGGCGACCATGTTCGCCTTCGCCTTCACCGACGCGCAGGTGGATCAAGGGGCGCTGCGTGGGGCTTTCCCCGCCATCGTCGCCCGGACCTTCAACGCGGTGACGGTGGACGGTGACACCTCCACCAACGACATGACGGCGGTGCTCGCCAACGGCGCGGCGGGGGAGACCGACCTGACCGAGTTCCTGACGGCGCTCGAAGGCGTGATGCGTGACCTCGCCCGCCAGATTGCTGCCGACGGCGAGGGGGCCACCCGGCTGCTCACCGTGCGCGTGACGGGCGCGGCGAGCGAAGCCGAGGCCCTGGGCGCCGCCCGCACCTGCTGCGTCAGCCCGCTGCTCAAGAGTGCCGTGCACGGCGCCGACCCCAACTGGGGCCGCGTCATCATGGCGGTGGGCCGCAGCGGGGCGGGGGTGAAGGTGGAAGCCATGAAAGTCAGCGTGCAGGGCGTGCCTGTCTTTGCCGGAGGGCCGCTGAACTACGACGCGGCGGCGGTCAGCCAGAGCATGAAAACCGACGAAGTGATTTTCGATGTGGACCTCGGTGTCGGCAGCGCGCGGGGCGAGGCGTGGGGCTGCGACCTCAGCGCCGAGTACGTGAGCATCAACGCCGATTACACGACCTGAGCGGTAGGGAAAGGCGGCACGTCGGGTAAACTGTCGGCATGTCAACGCTGAAGCCGCTGCACTGGGGCCTGCTCCTTCTGCTGGCTGGGGCTGGTCTGTATGCGTTGTTCGGTCATCCTGCCGAGTCCACGCGGGCAGCCCTCCTGGCAGCGGTTTATGGTGTGGCGGCGTGTGCGTACGCACTGATGGTGTGGCAAAAACAGGAAAATCGGGGAATCAATGCGCTGTGTGGGGCAGTGTTCCTGCTGCTCGCTCTCGAGCAACTGAACGGCGCATGGGGCGGCTGACGCGCACTTCCCCTATCCTCCTCCCATGCTTTACGCCCCCGAACTGCAAACCGCCGTCCGCCTCGCCCGTGAGGCGGGCGCGTTGCTGTTGCGTCACCGCGCCGCCGGGCTGACCGTAGAACACAAAACCAGCGCCGACGACCCCGTGACGGCGGCAGACCGCGAGGCGTCGGCGCTGATTGTGGCGGGCCTGCATGCCGCTTTTCCAGGTGATGGCCTGCTCAGCGAGGAGGAAGTGGACTCGCCTGGACGCCTGCGGCACGAGCGGGTGTGGATTATCGACCCCATCGACGGCACCAAGGAATTCACCACCGGCAGCCCCGACTTTTGCGTGAGCATCGGCCTCGCGGTGCGCGGTGAGGCAGTGATGGGCGTGGTCTATGCCCCGGCCACCGACGAACTGTTCAGCGGCGTGGTGGGGGAGGGGGTGCAGAAAAACAGCGAACCTGTCGAGCCATCTACGCCTACCACTTTCCGCCTGAGCGTGTCCGACACCGAGTACCAGCGCGAACTGCACCGCCACGACATCCCCGGCATGTTCCCGAGCGGTTCCATCGCCCTCAAGCTGGCGCGCATGGCGGCGGGCGAGGCCGACGCGACCTTTTCCATGTCCCCCCGCGCCGAGTGGGACATCTGCGCGGGCGACGCCCTACTGAGGGCGGCGGGCGGCGAACTGCGGCGGCGCGACGGGCGGCCCATCGTCTACAACGCGCCGCGCCCCAGCCTGGAACAGGGCATCATCGGCGGCACCCCGGCGGCGCTGGCGTGGCTCGAAGACCAATTGCGCGCCCACCACCTGCCCACCGCCCACCTCGGCCTGACGCCGCAAGACCCCGCCTGGGCCGTGCTGAGCGACGCTGACCGCACCGAACTGGCCGGCCACCCCGGCGTCTGCGTGCGCTACAGCGGCTCCGACCTGCTCGCCCTGCTTGTCATAGACCCCCAGACCCACACCGTCCAGCGCGCCGAGGGCGACGCCCACCACCTCGACCGCCTGACCAGAGACGTGGTGCGCGCTGGACTGGTCAAGTGATAAGCCCAGCGGAAAGTGAGAGACGAAATCAGCCTCTTTCACCTCACCCCCAAAAATCGACAAACGCAGAATTCAAGGGCCGTCGGGCGCTGAAGGCGCACGGGCCTGACACGACTCCAAAACACGACTGCATCCAGACCGTCCGCGCAACTGAGGAACACCGTGAAGTTGGCGACATCACTGCCCGGTGCCCAGTGCCAACGTCAACTCCCCTTGCCCCTCTGGGGTAAGGGGCGGGGGGATGGGGCCAAAAGCTAAAGCCTGAGCCTCAGCTCCCCCAAAACAGCCCGCCCCCTTGACATCTCCCCCCCAGAAGCCGTTTGCTGTCCCCCACGCCGCCTATGACCCCCGACGTTTCCCTCAAACCGGTCCTCGACTTCACGCCCGCCGAGTGGCGCACCCTCTATTCCTTTTTCCGCGACCGCGAACTCGCCGCCTGGAACGACGCCAAACCGATTCGGATGCCCGAATGGCTCTTCCGGCGCGTAATGCAGGAGGAGGAAAAGACGGGCGAACGCGCCGGCTTTGGCGTCATGGACGCGGCAGGGCGGCTCATCGGCAACGCCGAGCTGTACGACTTTCGCCCCTCGCCGCCGCTGACGGCGACCACCGCCACGCTCGGCATCATGATCGGGTTCCCGGCGCTGTGGGGGCAAGGCTACGGGCGGGCCGGGGTGCGGGCGCTGCTGCACTGGGCCTTCGCGGTCCACAACCCGGCCTTGCAGCGCGTGCGCCTGACCACCTTCGGCCACAACCGCCGCGCCCAGCGGGCCTTCGCGGCGTGCGGCTTCCGCGAGGTGGGCCGCCGCACGTATCCCGAGCGGGTAGACGTGCACATGGAAATCACCCGCGAGGAATGGCAAAGCGGCGCCGGGGCAGACGCGTAGGGCGAGCTGCCCGCCCGCAGGAGCCGCCGGGTGCGCTATGACTGGAGCCATGCGCGTTCTTGTTCCCGACCTGCCTGCTTTTCATGCCCTGGCCCAGCCGGGCGACACCTTCCTGCCCGGCGCGGAGCTGGCGTTCTATTCCAACGACAAGGGCGTGCCGGACGGCGAAGCCCAGGGCGTCGTGCTGTGGCTGGCGAACGGGGCCACCCGCGACGCGCTGCTGAGCGTGCCGGGCCTGCAATGGGTGCTGACGCTCACGGCGGGCATCGAGCACGTGCAGGGCAAGCTGCCTCAGGGCGCCGCGCTCTACAACGCCCACCGCCTGCACGACCGCGCCGTGGCAGTGCATGTGGTGGCCGGAATGCTGGCGGCCAGCCGGGGCCTGCACCGCTTCCGCGACGCCCAGCAGCGGGGCGAATGGGTCAGAACGTCCCTGGCCGACACGGGCCTGAGCACACTCGACGGTCAAAAAGTCGTGCTCTGGGGCTACGGGCACATCGGCAAGATCGTGGAGGAATTGCTGGCTCCTTTCGGCGCACAGGTCTACGGTCTGACCTCGAAAACTGAGCCCGACCTCGTGGACTACCGCCTCGCGGAGGCCGACTGGGTGGTGCTGCTGCTGCCGAGCACCGAGCGCACACGCGGCATCGTGAACGCCGAGCGGCTGACGGCCCTCAAACCCGGCGTCTGGCTCTCCAACCAGGGGCGCGGCGACCTCATCGTGACGGACGACCTGCTGGCGGCGCTCGATTCGGGGCACCTTGGCGGCGCAGTCCTTGACGTGACCGACCCCGAACCGCTGCTCGCCGGACACCCGCTGTGGGACCGGGAAAATGTCGTCATCACGCCCCACATCGCCAGCATCACGTCCGACCTGCTGGAGCGCGGCGCGGCCTATGCCCGCAGCTTTATTCTCGACGTGTTGCAAGGCCGCACGCCGGAAGGCGAAGTGGCGCCGGGTGACGCTTATTGAATCCAGCCGCGAGCCTGGAGACAAATTGGCCGTCCTCTCATGCCGCTGTGACAAGTCGGTGACAGTTCACCGGGTACACTGGGCCCATCAGCGCAATCACAATCAGGCGGGCCGGGTGAAGTTCGCCGCGCCAGGAGGCCGATTCCTCGGGGGTTGGCCCTTCTTTTTTGGTCTAGAGCAGTTCTCCGAATTACGCAGGCGTCGGAATAGCACCGCCACCCGCTCCATTCTCCGTCCTGCTCGTTGGTTTGCACTCGCTCCGCTCGCCAAAAAGCGGTGCACTCTTTTTGTCAAATGCTCCAGGGTGCAGTCGCCGGGGCCCGCGCTGTTTATGGTGGGGGTCATGAACACGCAGCAAGGAGCGCAGGACCTGACGGGCCGCCGCATTCTGATTACGGGGGCCACGGGCGGCATCGGCCTGGAAACGGCGCGGGAACTCGCTGGGCGCGGAGCACAGGTGGTCATCGTGGGCCGCGACCCGGGGCGCACGGCGCGGGTGGCTGCCGAGGTGGGCGCCGCCGGCACCCTGCTGGCCGACCTGAGCGAACTGGTGCAGGTGGAGCGGGCCGCCGCCGAGTACCGCGAGCGCTTCGGCGAACTCGACGTGCTGGTGAACAACGCCGGAGCGCTGCACCGTGAGCGCCAGGAAAGCCGCGAGGGCATCGAGCTGACCTGGGCGCTGAACCACCTCGCGCCGTTTCTGCTGACCCGTGAGCTGTTGCCGCTGCTCCGGCGCAGCAGCGAGACCCGCCGGGTGCCCGCGCGGGTGGTCACGGTGGCGTCGGCGGCGCATGTGGTCGGGCGCATCCGTTTCGACGACCCCGAGTTTCGCCGGGGCTACGCGGCGTGGCCCGCCTACGCGCAGAGCAAGCTCGCCAACATCCTCTTTGCCCGCGAACTGGCGCGGCGCGAGCCCAGTGTGCTCAGCGTGTCGCTGCACCCCGGCATGGTCGCCAGCGGCTTCGGCAAAAACGGCGGCGGACGCTTTGCCCAGGCTTACGGCCTGCTTGACCGCTTTTCGCTCACGCCCGAGCAAGGGGCGCAAACCAGCCTGCACGCGGTCAGCGCGCCGGTTCACACGGGCGGCTACTACGCCAACGCGCGCCGGGTCACGCCCGCGCCTCAGGCCCTCGACGACGGCGCGGCGGCGCGGCTGTGGGCGCTGAGCGAGGGTTATTTGCAGGTCTGAGACGAGCGGGCTCGGACCAATTGCGGTTGAATCGCTCAGACGAAGCGATGAAACCTAGGCAGAGCGAGCAGCCTGTCTCACGACTCAAAGTTCCCCCTCATGCGCGGCCCCTAAGATGCGGCGTATGCGTCACGCTTCCCCGATGGTTCTCGCGGCCCTGCTCGCCGCCTCCCTGCTTCCCGGCGCTCTGGCGCAGACCGCCGCTCCCGCGCCCGCCCCGGCCAAGGCAACCGCTGCCACCGTTTCTCCCGTGACCGACCGCACGGTGAGCGGTGTGGCGATTGCGGTCAGCCGCGCCGTGAGTGGGCAACTCGTGTCGTGCCCCAGCAAGCTCAAAGTCAGCCGTCAGGCGGTGTGCCTCTACAGCAAGCAGGCCGCCGCTCAGGCCCGCACCCAGGTCCGCACGGCGTTGGGCTCGCAGGCCGTCGGTGACTGGAAAGTCAACGGTCAGTCGGGCAGCCTGCTCGTTAAGGACACGGCGGGCAAACCGGGCGCCTACGTGCTGAGTGCGCCGCTGAGCGCCAACGAAACCCTGCTGATCGTGGACGCCGTGAGCGTGCCCGCAGCCGCCAAACCTGCCGCGCCCGCTGGCGTGGTCAAGGGCCAGCCTTACCTGCTGGGCAAGGACCTGATCGGCGTGGTCAACGTGGTCAGCCTCGGCGGGGGCAAGTACCGCATGAACGTGGCGGGCGAAACCCCGCTGACCGTGACCGCCGGGCAAAAGACCGCTCAGCGCGGCAACGGCAACGTGGACCTGCCCCTGGCCCCCGCCAGCGACGGCAAGAACCTGATTTTCCCGCTCTCCGGCCTGCGCGCGCTGGGCTGCACCGTGTCGGACGCCCCCAAAGGTGTGACGGTGGACTGTGGCGGCGACAGCGTGGGCGTGCTGCCTATCGTGTTCTGACGCCCCTACTGCCTGAATGCCCCGCCGTTGCTGGCGGGGTTTTTTAAGCTCTGGCGTCCAGCACGTCGTCCGGCACCCCGGCGAGTGCCGCCCGAACCACGTCCAGTCCAGCGCCTGGCTTGTGGCCCTGCTCGCTCAGCGTCCGCTTCCAGTGCCGCGCGCCCGGCTGCCCGGCGAAAAGGCCCAGGGTGTGTTTCATCATGCGGTTGAGTGGTTGCCCGGCTTCCACCTGTGCGGCCACGTAGGGCAGATACGCTTCGATGGCCTCGCGGCGGCTGACAGCCTGGGCATCTTCTCCAAACACGTCACGGTCGGCGGCGGCGAGCAGGTACGGCTCCTGATAGGCGGCGCGGCCAATCATCACGCCGTCAGCCCAGGCGAGGGCTTGCTGCGCCTCGGTAAGAGATTTGACGCCACCGTTGAGCACCACGGTTAACTGTGGAAAGTCGGCCTTGAGTTGCTGCACCACCTCATAGCGCAATGGCGGAATCTCGCGGTTTTCCTTAGGCGAAAGGCCCGAGAGCCACGCTTTGCGGGCGTGGACGATGAACTGCTCGCAGCCCGCTGCCGCCACTGTCCGCACGAAGCCGGTCAGGTGCTCGTAGCTGTCGAGGTCGTCGATCCCGATGCGGTGTTTGACGGTCACTGGCAGCCGGGTCGCGGCTCTCATCGCCTCCACCGCCCGCGCCACCACGTCGGGCGTGCCCATCAGGCAGGCGCCGAAAGAACCGCTGCTCACCCGGTCAGACGGGCAGCCGCAGTTGAGGTTCACCTCGTCGTAGCCCCAGTCCTCGGCCAGCCGGGCGCACTCGGCGAGCGCCGCCGCGTCGCTGCCGCCGAGTTGCAGGGCGAGGGGGTGCTCGGGGGCGCTGAAATCCAGGTGCCGCCCCTGGTCGCCGTGCAAAATCGCGCCGGTCGTGACCATTTCGGTGTAGAGCAGCGTCCGGCGGGTCAGCGTGCGGTGAAACATGCGGCAGTGCCGGTCCGTCCAGTCCATCATCGGGGCCACGGAGAGGGTGTGGGGGGGGCGGGGCGCGGCGGTCACAGCCGGTCAGTGTAAGGCAAAGCGCGGCAGCAAAACAGCACGCGGGCCGGAATCCGGGGCCAACGTGCTGCGGTGGGAGCTAAGAACTTCAGATGAGTTTGTCGTCTTCGGGCGTCGTGCCGAAGCTGGTGCCGGTCTGGTGCATCCCCCGGTCGTCGCCAGTCACGGTAGGCACCGCGCCAGGCGAAGTGGTGTCGGTGGAGGGGCGGCCCACCGGGGTTTCGGTGTCGCCGCTGGGGGACTCGTCGTAGTAGCCGGCGCGGTCGCTCATCTCGTTGCCTATATCGTTGGGCAGGCCGCCTTGCTCATTTTTGGGCTCGTTCTTGGGATCGGTCATGGGGCTGTTCATAGCGTCTGCGGCGTGTCAGGCGGGTGAAGGCCGGTTTGGGCAAAGGTTGACTCTCCTACCCCCCTGCCGCCAAGCCGCACTCAAGCCACCCACATTCAAACCACGCTGTCACGCCCCCGCGCCACATCCCGCACGCCGCGCCGCCCGAAGGCGTGGGCGAGGTCGCGCTCGGACAGCCGCAGCACGGTGGGGCGCCCGTGTGGACAGGCCCAGGGCTGCTCGCACTCGCGTAGGGCGGCCAGAACCAGCGCGCCGCGCTCAGCGTCGAGCATTCCCGCCTTGAGCGCGGGCAGACACGCCAGCCGCGCCAGCACCTCGCGCCGGGGGTCGGGGCCACCGGAAAGGGCCGTTTCCACCACCACTTCATGCAGCCGGGGCACCGGCAGGGCCGCCAGCGCCGCCGGGAGGGTCCGCAGCCGTGCCAGCCCCGCGCCGAAATCCTCGATGGTCAGGCCCCAGCCGCGCAACTCGGCGCCGCGTTCGTGCAGCCGGGCGGTCTGCTCGGGCGTCAGGTGCAGCAGCTCCGGCGTGGGCAGTTCGAGCGGAGCCGCCGTCCCGAGTTCGCGTCCCAGCCGCTCATACAGCGCCCGCTCGTGCGCGGCGTGGGCGTCCACCACCCACAGGTCGCCCTCGCCCTGCGCGAGCAGGTACAGCTCCTGATAGACGCCGAGCAGGGTGAGGTCGGGAAAGTTGCCCGCCGTGGGCGCCGGATGTGGCTCGGGCGGCGCGATGAGGGCCGGGGCTGCCCTCACCAGCGGATGCCCAGCGAGGGCACCAGCGACGGCGTCGCGCACCCGCAGCGCCACGGCAGGCAGGTCAGCGAGCGCGACCACCTGTTTGGCGGGGTGAATGTTGGGGTCGTAATCCTCGGGCGCCACCGTCAGGTCGAGCACGCACAGCGGCGCGGTGCCGGCGGGCAGCAACTCGGCGTAGGCGTCGATCACGGCGCGTTCGAGTTCCGGCGGCGCCACGATGGGCCGCCCGTTGACCGCGAAGTGCATCCGGTCACGCCGCGCCCGCGTCAGTTCGGGACGCGACACCACGCCGCGCACGCCGGGTGTGTCCAGCGTCAGCACGCGGTTGGCGCTCAGCGGACCGTAGACCGTCGCCACCGCGCCCCGGTGGTCGGCGGGCGCGTGGGTCAGCCGGGGGTCGCCGTCCACCGTCAGCCGCCAGTGCAGCGCCGAGTGGTGCAGCACGTAGCGCCCGAGGAGCGCGGTGATGTCACGGACTTCCGCCGCCGCACTTGCCTGGGTCCGCAGTCGGGCGGGCAGCCGGGCAAAGAGCTGGGATACCGTGACCGTCGTGCCAGCGGGGGCCGAGGTGCGGCTGACCTCCACCGCGTCGCCCTGAGCGCGCAGCCGCGCCGCCCCCACCTGCGCTGCCGGGCGGGTCGTGAGTTCGAGTTCGCCCGCCTGCGCCGCCGCCCACAGCGCCTCGCCCCGGAAGCCGAGGGTGGTAACGCTCAGGCTGCCGGTTTCGGGGCCAGCCGTCAGCTTGCTTGTCGCGTGGCGGGCGGGGGCCAGTGGCACCGACTGTGCCGCGATGCCGGACCCGTTGTCGCGTACCTGCACGCGCTCCAGGCCGCCGCCGTCCACCTCGATTTCGATGCGGCTCGCCCCGGCGTCAAGGGCGTTTTCCACCAGTTCGCGCACCACATCGAGCGGGCGGGAGACCACTTCTCCCGCAGCGATGAGGCGGGCGACGTGGGGGGGGAGGACGTGGATGGGGGTGGGCATTCTGTTGTGAGCATATCAGGGGGGTGGGGGTGGGAATTGGGAGTTTGGCTGCGGGCGGGAGGTTGGGAGACGTGGGGGCTTGGGCCTGAGCGTTTAGCCCCAACCCCAAACCCCTATCCCCAAAGGGGACAGGGGCTTTAACGCTCCGCTGAGGAGGCTGGCGGTGATGGCGCGTGGCGGGCAGTGTTCTTCCGTTGCACGTGCAGTCTGGACGCTCGTGAGTTCTACGGACGCGAGGCCCGTGCGCTTTCAGCGCCCGACGGCCCTAGCGTTCTGCGTTTCTCGGTTATTTGTGAGAAGCAGAAATAAGAGAAGAGACGAAGCATCTTTTGACCCTCTCCACTGGTGGGAGAGGGCCTTTGCGGAGCAAAGGGGTGAGGGGGCACCCAGGCCCGGCCCAGCGAAACCTCATCCCGGCAAATACGCTAATCCGCTTCCAGCAACTCCACCTGCCGTCCATCCGGGTCGAGCACGAAGGCCATGTCGCGCCCGCCGGGGCTGGGTTGCAAGTCGCGAGTCACCGTCACGCCCGCCGCCTGCAATTCGGGGAGCAGGGCACGCAGCCCACGTACTTGCAGGGCGATGTGTTCGGCCCAGTGGGGGTGCGGCGCGGGCGTTTCGCCTGCCACCTCAAAAAACTGCAACTTGCCTTCGCCCAGTCGGATGACACCCCGGCGGTGGCCCTCATGCGTCACAAGGTCTTTTTCGACGATGCCGCCGAGCCGGGCGTAAAAGTCGAGGATGGCAGGCAAGTCACGGGTCAGGAAGGAAACGTGCTTGAGCATCGGCCCTGTTCCCTTCTCAGCCCTGCTTCCGCAGCAGAATGCTCTTGAGGTAGAGGCTCTCGGGCACGCTCAGCAGGTGGGGGTGGTCGGCGGGCTGGTAGGTCACGGCGACCACCTCGGCGTCGCAGTCGGCGGCCCCGGCGGCCACACGGGCGGCGTCGAGCAGGTCATCCACCCGGATGTAATGGGCGCAGGTGCTGACCAGGACGTGTCCGCCGGGCACCAGCATCCGCAGCAGCGCGGCGGTGCCGTCAGTGAAAATCCGCTTGGCGCGGGGCACGTCGTCGCGGCGCTTGGCGAGGGTGGGCGGGTCGAAGACGGCGGCGTGAAAGGTCTTCTTTTCCTTTTCCAGCGCGGCGAGCTGTTCGATGGCGTCGCCCCAGCGCAGGCCCACGCTCACGCCGTTTTCGCGGGCTTCGCGTTCCAGTACGCCGAGGGCCACGCTGTCCTTGTCAATTGCGGTGCTCTGCGCCCCCGCCTTCGCCGCGTGCAGCGAAAAGCCCCCGGTGTAGGAGTACACGTCGAGGAACTGTTGCCCCGGCGCCAGCAGCCCCGCCAGCATCCGGCGGTTGTCGCGCTGGTCGAGGAAAAAGCCGGTCTTCTGCGCGTCGAGCGGCGCGAAGTGCAGGCGCAGGTCGTCCTCGTAGAACTCGACGCGCTCCGGCACCTCGCCCCACAGCGGACCGCTCACCAGGTCCAGCCCTTCCTTGCGCCGCTCCCCGGTGTCGCTGCGCTCGAAAGCCGAGGTCGCGCCGGTTTCCTCGCGCAGCGCCCGCAAAATTAGGTCGCGGTGCTGTTCCACGCCCGCGTTCCGCAGTTGCACACTCAGCACGTCGCCGAACTGGTCGGCCACCACGCCCGGCAGCCCGTCCGCCTCGGCGTGCAGCACCCGCATGGCGTTCGTGCCGGTGATGCGTCCCTCACGCCGTGCCAGAGCCGCCCGCACCCGTTCGCGGTAAAAGTTCAGGTCAATGTCACGCGCTTCCCACACCAGCATCCGCAGCGGGGTGGCGCCATCCGGGTTGAAATAGCCGCGTCCGACGAGCTTGCCGCCCTCGTCGCGCACGTCCACCACGTCACCTGGCTGGGTACCAGCGTCGGCACTGGCGATGTCGCCCGCGTGCCCGAACGGGTAGCGCCCGGCAATGCGGCGCACGGCGGCGGCCTTGAGGGTGACGGCGGGGCCGCGCGCGGTGCGGCTGAGTTTGGCCGGGATGGATTTGGCAGGGTTGGGGGGGCGGCTCACAGGGAGCAGGGTAGCAGGGGCCGCCAAAAAAAAGAGGGCCGCCTGAGCATTTGCTCTGCCGGTCCCCGGTTGGGCAGCGTTCACCAGCCCAGCTTGCCGCCCTTCTGGAACTGCGCCAGCTTCTCGGGCGTCCACAGTTCGTAGGTGTACATCGGGTACTGCCGCTTGAAGCGCCCCACCTTGTCCCAGACCTCGCGCGATTCGTGTGGCACGACCAGAATCAGCCGAATCACGCTGCCTTCGGGGTCGTAGATGTAGAAGTCGAAGTGAAAGTTCTGCTCGTGGCCCTTGTCGGTAAACAGGGGAAAGGCGAAGGGCCGGAAGCGCCAGGGCTTGTGCCGCTCGGCCAGAATCCGGGCCGCCACCCGGCGCAGGTTGCTGTCGGGGAAGGTCACCTTTTCGCCGTCGAGGTCGCGGAAGGTGGTTTCGGGCGCCGGGGCGTCGAGCTGCACCCGCTTGAGCTCGGGCAGGGCTTTTTTGCTGCCGAGTTTGGGCGGGGCCTTACGCGGGCCGCCGCTAGTAAAGCGGAAGTCCTCGCCACGCAGGCCCACTTTGCTCTGTTGGCCGCCGCCGCTGCGGGCCGGGCGGGCGCCGCTTTTGCCCTCGGCAGGCTTGAAATTGGGGTCGCGCTGCACCCGGCCTTCGCTGCGGGCCTGACGGTCTTCGGGCGTTTCGCGCACCGGGCGCACGGCGTCGCGGGTGGAACCGTCGCGGCCCACCGGCACGTTGCGGCGGCTTTGCTGGTTGCGGCCCTTAGAGCCTTTGATGGGGCCGGCGCCGCGTTTGGGGGGTCTGGTCATGAGGGGCAGGATACGGCAGGAGTGGGCCCGCAAAAGGGAAACAAGCAAAAGAAGCAACGAAAAATCCCCCAGCCGGAGCCGAGGGACTGTTGAAGGCGCGAAAGGCTCAGGCCGACTTCTCAGCCTTTTCCTTCTTCAGTCGCTCACGGGCCTCGGCAGCGAGCTGGCGGCGCAGGGTCTTGCCGACCGCCGTCTTGGGCAGCTCGTCGCGGAATTCCACGCTGCGTGGCGCTTTGTAGGCGCTGAGCAGGGTGCGGCAGTAGGCGATGATTTCCTTCTCGGTGGCCTGCATGCCGGGCTTGAGCGCCACCACCGCGTGCACGGTCTCGCCACGGTAAGGGTCGGGCAGCCCCACGGCGGCGGCTTCGAGCACGGCGGGGTGCGAGGTCAGCACTTCTTCGACTTCGCGGGGGTAGATGTTGTGGCCGCCCGCGATAATCAGCTCTTTCTTGCGGTCCACGATGCGGAAAAAGCCCTGCTCGTCCATCGTCGCCATGTCGCCGGTCAGCAGCCAGGTCTTGCCGGCGTACTCGCGCAGCACCTTGGCGGTTTCATCGGGCATGTTCCAGTAGCCCTTCATGACCATCGGGCCGGCCACCCACAGCTCGCCGACTTCGCCGGTCGGCACCGGCTGGCCCGCGTCGTCCATGATGAGCGCGTCCACGCCCGGCAGCGGCAGGCCGATGGAGCCTTCCTTCTGCTCGCCGGTGATGGGGTTGACGTGCGTGACCGGGCTGGTTTCGGTCAGGCCGTACCCTTCGACCAGGTTGGCGCCCTGGGTGATTTCACGGAAGGTGCGGGCGGTGTCCTGCATCAGAGGCGCCGAGCCGCTGATACACGCCCGGATGGTGGTCAGGTCGTGCGCGGCGGTGTCGGGATGGTTGTTGATGGCGTTGTAGAGCGTGGGCACGCCGGGGAAGATGGTGGCGCGGGTGCGCGAGATTTCGTCGAGCACCATCTTGATGTCGCGGGCGTTGGGCACCAGCACCAGCGTGGCGCCGATCAGCATGCTCAGGTTCATGGCGACCGTCATGCCGTACACGTGGAAAAAGGGAATGGCGGCCATGGTGATTTCGCGGCCCTCTTGCAGCCCGACCATCCACGAGCGGCACTGTTCGGCGTTCGCCACCAGGTTGCGGTGGGTCAGCATCGCGCCCTTGGGCACGCCGGTGGTGCCGCCGGTGTATTGCAGCAGCGCCACGTCGTCCGCCGTGATCGGCACCGACACCGGGTCGGGGTCTTGCAGCTTCGTGACGAAGCGCATCGGCACGGCGCGGGGATTGCGCTTGAACGAGTCGCTCGCCAGCGTGCCTTCCTTCAGCGCCTTGATAGGAAAGAGCAGGTTCTTGGGGAACGGCAGCTCGTCCTGAATGCGGCTGACCAGCACGCGCTTGACCGGCACCTTGTCCGCAACTTCGGCGTAGCGCGGATACAGGCTGTCGAGAATGACCAGCGTTTCGCTGCCCGAGTCGCTGAGCTGGTGCTCGAGTTCGGCGGCGGTGTAGAGCGGGCTGGTGTTCACGACCACTGCGCCCGCCAGCAGGGTGCCGTAGAAGGCCACCACGAACTGCGGGCAGTTGGGCAGCATGATCGCCACCCGGTCACCCTGCTGCACGCCCGAGCGTTGCAGCGCCTTGGCAAAGCGGCGCACCCGCTTGAGCAGCTCGCGGAAGGTGGTGCCCTGACCCAGGAATTGCAGCGCCTCGCGGTTGGGGTAGCGGGTGGCCGCGTCTTCGAGCAGGCGGTAGAGGGTGCGGCTGCTGGGCGCGAGGTCTTGCGGCACGCCGGGTTCGTAGGAGGTGAGCCAGGGCCGGGGCAGGGAACCGGACGGAGCAGCGGGAACAGCAGGAATTGAGGTCATAGGACTCCTAAAGTGGGGAAAGCAGGAAGCAAAGGGCCGGGCCGCCGTGGAGCAGGCAGGCCGCCCGCCCGGAGCGCGTGAGAAACTGGCACAACTGGCACGACCAGTGGGGCGCCCCCAGCGGGACGGGACGGGTCAAATGTTCTTGAACCCAGTATAAACCGCACCCCGCGCCGCTGCGATGTGGAGCGGGGTGTTACTGCCTCCGTGTCCGCCCGCCCGTACGGATTCCACTCCATTTCAGCACAAGCGGAAGAGGCGCCGCCTGTGCTTCCATACCGCGAAATCCCTCTCCGTTCCCACTCGCTCCGCTCGGATTGAATCCAATTGTTTTGGATTCAATCCGAATGCATATCAGCGGTCTTCGTCAGGACTGGTTTCTGTGCTGGCTTCCGGATCTCCGGGCGCGGGGCGAGCCGTCACGTCGATGGTGGGACGCAGCTTCTCGAAGCGGACGGTAAGCACGCCGCCGGCCAGACTGGCGACCCCCGAGGCAGGGCGCACCGGCTCGGGAAAGGCCAGCTCACGGACGAAGCGGCCACTCGGGCGCTCGCTGCGCAGCAAGTGCTCGGTGCCGGGGCGCTCGCCGCTCACGGTCAGTTGCCCGCCGTCTTCGGCGAGGGCCAGGGTGCCCGCGTCCACGCCCGGCACGTCGAGCAGCAGGTCGAGGTGGGTGCCCGCGTCGCGCCAGTCGGCGGCGGGGGTCCAGGGGCCGCCCTGCGCCAGCGTCTCGACTTCCTCACGGAGCGTCATCAGCTGTTGCAGCCTCGCCAGCACCGGCTTGCCGGATTCGTTGTTGCTCTGCGACATGGCCGGAGGGTAGCAGGTCGCTGCCCTGAGACTGTCGCGTGCCAAGAACGGAGCGCTGCCCTACACTGACCGGCGCTATGGCTGCCCCGCTCATCCCCGTCCTGACTGCTCCCACCGCTGCGGGCAAAACGGCGCTGGCGCTGCGGCTGGCGCGGGAGTACGGACTCGAGATCGTTGCCGCCGACGCCTTCACGGTGTACCGGGGCCTCGACCTCGGCACTGCCAAGCCGACGCCGCAGGAGCGGGCGAGCGTCCCCCACCATCTGCTTGACGTGGTCGACGTGACGCAGAGCTACGACGTGGCGCAGTACGCGGCGCAGGCCGAGGCCGCCATCGTGGACATCCTGGCGCGGGGGCGGCTGCCGCTGGTCGTGGGCGGCACCGGCTTTTACCTCAGTGCGCTCAGCCGGGGGCTGCCGCTCACGCCGCCGAGTGACCCGAAGATGCGCGCCGCCCTCGAAGCCGAGTTACAGGAACGCGGGCTGGACGCGCTGCTCGCCGAAATCGAGCAGGCCAATCCTGCCGAGGCCGCCCGCATGGAGCGCAACCCACGCCGGGTGGTCCGGGCGCTGGAGGTCTACCGCGCTGCCGGGCGTTTTCCCGGTGAGTTCGGGTACTCGCCACCCGCTTTCCAGTATCAGGTGTTTGCCTTTTCGCCGCCCGCCGCCGAGATGGAACAGCGGGTGCAGGAGCGCACCGCCGCCATGCTGCGCGCCGGCTGGCCGCAGGAGGCGCAGTGGCTCGCCGGGCAGGTGCCGCCGGAGCAGGAGCCGCGCCCGACGGTGTGGCAGGCGCTCGGGTACGCCGAGGCGCTGGCGGTGGCGCAGGGCCGCCTGAGCCTCGCAGGCGCCGAGCAAGCCATCGCCCTGGCGACCCGGCAGTACGGCAAACGGCAGCTCACCTGGATGCGCCGTCAGCTCGGGGCCGAGGTGCAATCGCCGGACGCGGCAGAGGCGCACCTGCGGGCGTTTCTGGAGCGTTCCGGGGCGCCGAGTTGACCTTGCGGAAAAGTTCAGACTTGGTTTGCCGACTTACAAGCTAAGTCAAAAAAGTAGCGCTGGGACGCGTCTTTTGTATTCCCGCTCGTCAGGAGTTGCCTGGAAAGGTTCACCTACTCGCTGATTCCGGGCCACGGGGTCGGCGGTAGAGTGAGGACGACAGTCTGACGGGAAAGTGCAGTGCATTTCGGGGGTCGAGTGCCCCTCTTCCTTTCTTGCTGCCGTCTTCATCTTTCGGGGGTCCCCATGAAACCACGTGTTCTCGGCATGATTCTCGCGGGTGGTCAGGGCTCGCGCCTGGCCCCGCTGACGCAGAAACGGTCCAAGCCCGCCGTGCCGTTTGGCAGCAAATACCGCATCATCGACTTCGCCATCAACAACTTCATCAACTCGGGCATGTTCTCGGTCTACGTGCTGACCCAGTACAAGGCGCAGAGCCTCACCGAGCACATTCAGCGCGGCTGGCGCTTCGGCACCTTCCTGAGCGACTACTTCATCACGCTCGTGCCGGCGCAGATGTATCGCTTCGAGGAACTCGGCGACGCCTGGTACCGGGGCACCGCCGACGCCGTGTACCAGAACATGCACCTCATCGACAACTTCGAGGCCGACTACGTGGCGATTTTTTCCGGTGACCACATCTACAAGATGAACGTGGAACACATGCTGGAAAAACACATCGAGACGCGGGCCGACGTGACCATCGCCGCTTACCCAATGCCGCAGTCGCAGGCGCACCAGTTCGGCGTGATGCAGGTGGACGAGCGCTGGCGCGTGACCGAGTTCCACGAGAAGGTGCCCGACCCGCCCACCATCCCCGGTCAAGCCGACCTGAGCCTGACGAGCATGGGCAATTACATCTTCAGCCGCCGGGCGCTCGAAGAACTGCTCGAAGCCAGCATCAGCGGGCAGGAAACCGGCTACGACTTCGGCCACAACGTGATTCCGCGTGCGCTCTCCGACGGCTACCACGTCCAGGCCTATGACTTCCACAAAAATCCCATCCCCGGTCAGGAGCGTCCCAACACCTACTGGCGCGACGTGGGCACGCTCGACGCCTACTTCGAGGCGAACATGGACCTCGTGTCGGTCAACCCCGAGTTCGACATCTACAACCCCGAGTGGCCGCTGCGCACCAGCAGCGAATTCTCGCCGCCCGCCAAGTTCGTGCACGAGTCCGAGGGCCGCAAGGGGCAGGCGTTCAACTCCATCATGGCCGGGGGCGCCATCATCAGCGGCGGCACCGTGCGCGACAGCGTGCTCGGGCGCAACGTCCGCACCCACTCCTACTCGCTGGTCGAAAGCTGCGTTCTGTTCGACGACGTGCAGGTGGGCCGGCACTCGCACCTGCGCCGCGTCATCGTAGACAAGGACGTGGTGATTCCGCCCGGCACCACCATCGGCCTGAACCGCGAGCACGACGAGCAGCGCGGCTTCACCGTCACCGAGCACGGCGTGGTCGTGGTGCCCAAGGGGTACGTGTTCTGAGCTGCTGAATTCTTTGCAAGTCCGGTCCTGTCACGGGTCCGGGCTTTTTTCTTGCCGCCCGTCTCATCTGCTGCGCCTCTACACTCGGAGTCATGAAGTTGCCCCGCCTGTGGCCCACCGCCCTCTCGCTGCTGTGTTCGCTGGCCCTGGCGCAGGCGCCTGCGTCGCCAGGAACCACCGCGCAGGGGCCAGCACCCGCAGCCGTCGCTGGCCTGGCTGCCCTGCCCGGTGGGACGCGGCTGGTCTGCGCGGGCACGTCGCTCTGGACGCTGTCAACGTCGGCGGCGCCTCAGCGTTTGCCGCTGCCCGAAGATTGCCAGGGCCTGCGCGTCAGTCCGTCGGGCAAAGTGGTGCTGGTCAGTGGGCGAGCCTCGGTGACCGTTTGGCGGCTGGATGCCGAGCAACAGAGTGACGGGCAGCTCTGGCGGAGAGTGGCGCTGCCCGAGCCGGCGCGGCGGGTGGCTTTCCTGAACGACAGCACGCTGCTGCTCGCCGGAGCGCGTGGGCTGGAACAGCTCGACCTGAACACCCAGGCGCGCACGCTGCTGCGGCCTGGCGCGGTGACGGGGCTGGCGACGGCGCCGGATGGTCGGCGGGCGGTGATGGGCGACGGTAGCCGCGTGCAACTCGTGAACGTGGCTGACGGCGCGGTGCTGTCCGGCGTGCGCTGCGAGGTGGCCTGTCCGCTGCAAGACGTGCAGTTCAGCCGGGACCAGCGGGGCGCCGTGGTCCAGGCCGGCCCCGTCCTCTACGCTCTGCGCGAGGGCCACCCGGCGACGGCGGTGCTGCGCGGGGCGGAGGGCGCGATGGGATTTCCTCTGCCCGACGGCGGCGTGTGGGTGCTGACGGCAGGCCGCCTGGAACGCCGCGACGCCCAGACCGGGCGCCGCGAGGGGGTGCTGCGCCCGGAAGGCGTGAGCGGCCCCGCCGCCTGGACTCCGGAGGGCGGGCTACTTTACGTGGCGGGCCGGGAACTCGTCGAACTCGACAAAACAGGGCAGGAAGTGGGCCGCACAGCGCTGCCGTGACGCTCAGGTGCCGGGCCGTTCTGCCAGCACGTCTCCCCACAGCGGTAACAGCTCTGGCGCCGTGACCTCCTCCGGCACCGCCTGAAAGCCGGGCCAGGGCAGCGTATGGGCGAGGTCCGCGAGCACCCGCCCCGGCGCCTCACCGTGCTCGCGCCACTCGCTGAGCGGAGGCGCACCGCCCCGTTTGGCGAGGCGTTCGCCCCGGTAGTTGCTGAGCAGCGGCACGTGCAGGAAACGCGGCGGCGTGAACCCCAGTGCCCGGTGCAGCGCGGCCTGCCGGGGACTGGCGGTCCACAGGTCGGCGCCGCGCAGCACGTCGGTCACGCCCATCAGCGCGTCGTCCACCACCACGGCGAGGTGGTAGGCGTACACCCCGTCGTTGCGTTGCAGCACAAAGTCGCCCACGTCACGCGGCAGCCACTGGCACAGCGTGTCGCCGCTCAGGGCGTCGGTCACGCAGCTCTCGGCCTCGGGCACCCGCCAGCGCCGGGCGGCGGGGCGCTCGGGGTGAACACTGCCGGGGCGGCAGGTGCCGGGGTAGACCGCTTCCTCACCGTGGGGGGCGCCTGCGCTGTCTGCGATGGCCGCCAGTACTTCCTTGCGAGTGCAGGTGCAGGGGTAGGTGTCCAGCCCTGCCAGCGCCGCCGCGTAAAGGTCCAAACGTTCGGACTGCCGGAATTCCTCGTCCCAGTCGAGCCCCAGCCACTCCAGGTCGCGCCGGGTCAGGTCGTAGGCCCAGCCTCGCACCCGGCCAGTGTCGAGGTCTTCGAAACGCAGCAGGTGCCGCCCGCCGAGCGCGCGCGAGTGCAGCCACGCCAGCAGCGCGGTGCGGGCGTTGCCCAGGTGCATGGCCCCGGTGGGACTGGGAGCAAAGCGGCCCGTGACGGTCATCGCCGGGCATTGTACGTGCGTGGGGTAGGCGTGGACGCTCCGCCTACGCCCGCTCGCGCAGCCACTGGAGCAGCAGGTCTTCGACGAGCTCGCTTACGCTCTCGCCGCCTTCTTTTTTCACCTCGCGCCACACCGCCCGCACCGTTTCCTTGCGGACGTAGACCGGCTCGACCCGCTCCTCGTTCTGGCCGCGGCCATCGGGGGCGGGGGTCTTTTTGGCGCTCTTCTTTTTCTTGCTTTTCTTGGCCTTGCCGTCGTCGGTCAGGTAAGCGAAGCGGGCCATCACAGCACCTCCCGCGAGAGCCGCAGCACGTCGTCCCAGGCCTGTTCGGCGCGGGGGTCGCGCACGTCGCGGCACAGGGCGCCCAGCTCGGCGGCTTTCTGGTAGACGGTGTACGAACGCAGCGCCGTGTTGCATACGGTCCAGCCGTCGTCGCGCAGGTCTTCGCGCGCTTGCTCGCCGGCCTGCCCAGTGGGGGGCACGCGGGTCAGAACCACCCGCACCCGACGGGCGGCGCCCTCGTCCTCGAAAAAGTCCAGCAGCTCGCGGGTGGCTTCCAGTTCCAGCATGGTCGGGCCGCTCGGAATCAGAATCAGGTCGGCGCGCTCGGCCAGCGCCCGCAGGTCCTTGCGCCGGGGCCGGCCCTCGGTGTCGATGAGCACGGCGTCGAGCGCGGCCAGCTTCTTGGGCTTCACCTCGTCGGCGTCCAGCACCGGAAAGCCCAGGCCCTCCTCACGGCGGCGCGCCCAGCGCAGCGAACTGCCCACCCGCCCGTCCTCGTCGATGAGCGCAGCGTCAAGCCCGCGCTCGATCAGGGCGCCCGTGAGATGAACGGCCAGCGTGCTTTTGCCCACGCCGCCTTTCTCTGACGTGATGGCAATCACTTTCGGCATACTGACCCAGCGTAACAGAGGCCCTGCACGCCCGTGTCAGCTGTCTGTCACCTGGCAAGACAGGAGCGTGGGCGCGGGCGCACTCAGGGTCAGCGCCGCGCCGTGTGCCGGATGCTGAAAGGTCAGAGTCGAGGCGTGCAGCGCGTACCCCAGGTCGCCCGGCAGCGCGTCGGGGCGGGGAAGGCCGCCGCTGACGTACAGCGGGTCGACCGCCAGCGGCAGCCCCAGCGAGGCGAGGTGAATGCGAATCTGGTGGGGCCGCCCGGTGAAAATTTCGACCTCAAATAAGGTGGTGTCCTCCCGCCGCTCCAGCACCCGTGCCCGCGAGTGAGCCGTTTTGCCCGCCGTGCTGGCCGCAAAGACCTGCCCCAGCCGGGGATGCGCCACCGGGCCGATGGGTACGGTGATGTCGTATTCGTCCTGCTCGGCTACTCCTGCGCTCAGCGCCCGGTAGACCTTCTGCACGCGGCCTGCCCGCCAGTCCTTCAGCAACGCCGCGCCTGCTTGCGAGGTCAGCGAAAACAGCACCAGCCCCGAGGTGCCGCGCCCCAGCCGGTGCAGTGGCGAAGCGTCCGGCCAGCGCCCGCGCACCTGATGCAGCAGCGTGTGCTCCAGAAAGCCACCTCCCGGCATGGTGGGCAGGCCCGAGGGCTTGGACACGGCGAGTAGGTCGGCGTCCTCATAAATCACGTCGAAGTGCAGCGGCGCGTCGGGTTCGGCCCAGGGCGGGCGCTGCCAGACCAGCATTTGCCCAGGCCGCAGTGTCTCGTCGCCGCGCACGGTCAGGCCGTCCACCGTCACTTCGCCCGCCGCCAGCCGCGCGGCCCACGTCGCCCGGTCGGAGTGCCGGAACTCCTGCGCCAGAAAGTCCAGCACGCGCTGCCCGCCGCGTTGCAGGGTCGTGCGGTAGGCGTAGCCGCTGTTGAGGGTGGAGGTCGGGGTGCCGGACATCTGCGGCCAGGGTAGAGGAAAGTGGCGTTCTGAGAACAGGTCACCCCTCAAGTGGCCCTCTCAACCGGCTTAAAAGCGGCTCTGGCTGCCGGGCCGGTGCGCCGCTACAGTGCCGCCATGTATCTGCCCGCCCACTTCCGCGCCGAGGACCATGACCAGTTGCTCGCCTTCATGCACGAGCACGCCTTTGCCACGCTGGTCACTGCGCCAGGCGGGGTGCCCTTCGCCACCCATTTGCCGGTGCTGGTGCAGCAGGAAGGCGGGACGCTTTACCTGCGCTCCCACCTCGCCCGCGCCAACAAGCAGTGGCAGCACTTCGGGCCGCAGGACGTGCTGGTCATCTTTCAGGGGCCGCACGCCTTGATTGACCCGGCGTGGTACGCCTCCGCGCCCAACGTGCCCACCTGGAACTACTCGGTGGTGCACGCCTACGGGCAGGCGCGGGTGGTGGAGGGCGAGCAGACCCGCGCCATCGCCTCCGGGTTGGTCGAACGCTTTACGCCCGGTATGGCGGCCATTCCCGCCGATTTTGAGCGGCGGATGCTGGCGGGCGTGGTCACTTTCGAAATCGCCGTGACGCGGCTGGAAGGCAAGGACAAGCTGAGCCAGAACAAGTCGTCCCAGGACCGCCACAACGTTGCCCAAGCCCTCCTTGACAGTGAGCGCGCCGAGGAGCGGGCCACCGGCGAGCGCATGGCGGCGCGAGAGCAGGGCTGAGGGCCGCCCGCCTTACCACCCCAGCTTGGGCCGCGACAGGATGCACTCGTAACTCGCCCCGCCCGCACTGTTGGTGGCGCGGCGGCAGGTGTCAATTTTCCAGCCCTGCGCGCCCAACGTGCTGATTTCCTCGGTGAATTTCAGGTCGTCGGGCGAAGACACCAAATACTCGTATTTGGGCCGGTGCGTGAGCTGAAACAGCAGGCTGAGGAGCAGCAGCAAACTGATGAGGGCCAGCAGCAGGCGAGTCCAGTCGGGCTGGTTCTCCCGGCGTGGGCTGCGGCGGGGCGCAGGGCTGGGAGCCGGCTGGTCGGTGGTGGGGGCCTCGTCTGGAGCAGTCATCTGGCCCGCAGTATGCGCCGCCGCCCCCCCTCGCCCCTTTCCCGCAACTCCACTACACTTGCCCGGTGCCCCCGGACCCTATTTCTTCCGGCCCTCCCATTTTTGGCCCTTCCTCGCCCCGCAGCCAGCCGCAGCCTGGGCATCTGTACGACGTGGCAGTGGTCGGCGCGGGCGTGAGCGGCACCGAACTCGCCTGGCGACTGGCCCGCGCGGGTCAGGACGTGCTGCTGGTGTCGCAGGCGCTCGACTCGCTCGGCAACCTCTACCAGCCCACCGTTGCCGGCGCCGATTTTCCGCCCGGCAGCGTGTTCGCGCAGGTCGCGGCGGGGATGGCCCCCGACGTGGACGGCTGGACTTTTCACCGGCTGCTCAAGGCCGAAATCGAGGCGACCAGCGGCATTCACCTGCTGCAAAGCTGCGTGACGGCGCTGGATGAAGAAGAGACGCAGGTCGTCCTCTCCACCTGGGAAGGTCCCCAGCTCCACGCCCGGACGGTGGTGCTGGCGGTGGGGTCGTTTCTGAAAGGCCGCCTCCTGATTGGCGACACGATGGAGGACGCGGGCCGGCTGTCCGAGGTCGCTTACGATTTTCTGGCCGACGACCTGCTTCTCAGCGGCGTGTGGCTGGTCGGCGCCGAGCAGACCGCGCACGGCGTGGAGGGCGCCCCCGACTACGACGTGCGTTTCCTGACGCCCGCGCCCTCGGAACTCGACGGCTTCCGCGTCAACCGGCTGGAGCGGGTGAGGATGCTGGGCCGCTGCACGCCCGGCGACCACACCTACGCCTCGGTGCTGCGGGACGCGGCGCGACTGGCCGAGGAACTAATGCAGGAGGCCGACGCATGATTTTTCGCCTCGGAGACTTCCGCTTTCCCGACGACCCTGCCCGCCTCTACCCGGATACTCCGGACCGGCCCTGGGTGCTGGAAATCGGCTTCGGGGACGGGCGCTTCTGGCCGCACTACGCCCGGACTTTCCCCGAGCCGCCGAATTATCTGGGCGTGGAAATTAGCGGGGTGTCGCTACTCAAGGCGCACCGCCGGCTGAAGGACGCGGGCCTGACCAACGCCGTGTTGACCAAGCTGCCCGCCGAGGTGCTGGTCGCGCAGGTGATTCCGCACGGCAGCTTGGACGCCATCATCGTCAACTTTCCCGACCCCTGGCCCAAAGCCGGGCACGAGGACCACCGCCTGCTGCGCGTGCCATTTTTTCAGGTGGCCGCCAGTCGCCTGAAACCCGGCGGTGCCGCGTTGCTGACCACCGACCACGACGAATATTTCGAGTTTGCCTGCGCCCAGGCCGAGGCCAGCGGCGTCATGCGGGTGGAACGCGTGGGGCCGCCGCCCGCCGCCCTGGAAACCAAGTACGCCCAGAAGTGGCGCGACCTCGGCCTGGGCGTCAACCACGCCCGCTTCGTGCCCACCCGTCACGATCCTGTGCCCAACGGCACTTTTGCCCCTTACTCGGAGGAAGACCCCGCCGTGCCCCACGCTGTCCTGACCCTGCCCGCCGACTTTTCACCCCAGCACTTCGACAAACTCACCGTCCGTGGCAAGACCTGGACGGTGGTGCTACTCGACCTTTACGCGACGCTGCGGCGCGGCGGCTGGGTGGCGCTGGCCCACGTGGTGGAAGGCGACCTCACGCAAGAAGTCCTCGTCGGCATCACCGAACGCGAGGACGGCACGCACCTCGTCCGACTCGCCAAATTCGGTGGCCCCATCATCACGCCGGGCGTGAAGGCAGCGGTGGGCGCGGTGACCGAGTGGCTGGAAGGACAGGGCGCGGTGGTGAAGCACCGGGGGTATTGAGAGTAGGTTTTGACCCTCTACCAAAGGGAGACTTGCAAAGCTGCGCAGCAAGGGGTGAGGGGTCTTTTCTAAGCCATTCGGCCCACGCCCCCCTTCCTCCTACCCCGCTATAAACTGCCTCCACTTCCCGGAGGACTCCCCTTGAGATTGCGCTGACCCCTTCAGACGACCCGACGCCCGCCCCTATCGGCGGGACCGTTCCCCTGTCTGAAGGAGGCGCCATGACCCACTGGGCCTACAGTTTTTACGATTTTCAGGATGCCCTGACCGGCTGTTACGCCGACCCGGTTCACCCCTTTCACCACGAGCGGGCCGCCGAGGTGCGCCGTGACGCGCCCGGCGTGCGTCTGCTGGAACTCGGCTCCGGTGGCGGGCAGTTTGCAGTGGCGGCGGCCTTGCAAGGCTTCGACGTGACCGCGCTGGAGTACCGCGAGCAGGGCAGCGCCTGCGCTCAGGCCCTCGCCGCGCAGCACGGCGTGACGCTGCGGACGCTCACCGGAGATTTCTATGCGGCGGACCCCGGCGGTCCCTTCGACGTGATCTGTTACTGGGATGGCTTCGGCATCGGCCCCGACGACGAGCAGCGTCGCCTGCTGCGGCGGCTTCCCGACTGGCTCGCACCCGGTGGACATGCGCTGATTGAGGTCTACATGCCGGGCTACTGGCAACAGCACGCCGGCTTTACGCGGCAAACCCCGGAGTACGTCCAGACCTACGGCTACGACGCGGACGGCGCCCGCCTGACCGACACCTACGCCGCCGCGAACGGCGATGCCCGCACCCAGAGCCTGCGCTGCTACGCCCCCACCGACCTGCGCCTGCTGCTGGAAGGCACCGGACTGACCCTCGCCGCCGTGCGTCCGGGCGGACGCTACGACCCCGACGCGGGCGTGTGGCACCCGCAGGCGGCCCTGGCCGAGTGCATGACGTGGACGGCAACCTTACGGCCTGTTTCAGGAGGTTCACGATGACGCAGCGTTCCCTTGCCGATATCCAGTTTCAGACCACGCTGGAAGGCGTCACCCCCGCGCAACTCGGCGGCTTTTTTGAGGGCTGGCCCAACCCCCCGACGCCCGAAACGCTGTGGCGCATCCTGGACCGGGCGGCGGTGTTCGTGCTGGCCCGCACCCCGGACGGGCAGGTCATCGGCTTCGTCAACGCCCTCAGCGACGGGATTCTGGCGGCGTCCATTCCGCTGCTGGAAGTGCAGGCCGGGTGGCGCAGCCTGGGCCTCGGCTCCGAGCTGATGCGGCGCGTGCTGACCGAACTCGGGGATCTGTACATGGTGGACCTGTCGTGCGATGACGATGTAGTGCCATTTTACGAACGGCTGGGCCTGAAACGGGCGAACGCGATGTTCCTGCGCCGCTATGACAATCAAGCCGGAATACCGGCGGAATAACCCTTTTCATGGGGCCGTCCGCTACAGTCGGCTTTATGTCCAAGCGAATGGCTCTGCTGACCGCGCTGGCTCTGGGGGCTCCGGCGCTGGCCGCGACGCCTTCTTCACGTGCCCAGTCTCCGGTGGTGCAGGCTCCAGTGACACCGTCGCGCAACTACGGCCTCTCCGAAGCCCAGCGCCGCGCCGTCTGGACCCATGCGATGCGCGGGCAACTCGCCATTGCCGAGCAGACGCAAGACACCGGCTTGACCCGTCTGCTCGCCGCCGAGACGAAAGGCCAGGCAAGGACGGCCCGTTCCGCCTCGCTCTCCTGCGCCGTGATGGACCGGATTGACGCGCAGGCGGCCCGGCAACAACCCCTCATTGACGCGCTGCACGAGCGGATTCGCCGGACTTACGGCCTCTTGCCGGCGGCATTAAGCGCCATTCTCGACGAGGGCGAGCAAAAAGGCTGGCCGCTGCCCCTGTGACGCGGTGACCGGCGAACTGCATTTCACCACCGAGCCCCTCAGTACCTTGCTGCCCGCCGTGCGCCGCGCGCTGGCCGAGGCGGGCGAGGTCACCTTCAGCGTGCCCGACCCCGACCTGGGCGTGGGCCTGTACGCCGGAGAGCTGACGGCGGCGGGGATTCACCGGCCTTGGCAGACCTGGACCGACCTCGCCGAATTGCTGGGGGCGCATCTGCTGACGCCCGAGCGGGTGCCGGGAGGCCGCGTGAGAGTACGGCTGCGGGCCCATGCTCACCGTGCCGACCCCGACGCGCAGGGCTACGGCGCGGGCGAGTGGGCGCGGGTGGACAAGCTCGAAGACCCGGTGTTTCTCTTCACGCTGGTGGAGGCGCTGCGGCGGGTCAGTCCGCCGGCGGGGGGCCGGGTGCTGGCCCTCGGCGTCAATGGTGGGCGCGAACTCGACGCGCTGGCGCTGGCTTTTCCAGGGCGGGACTTTGCAGTGCTCGGCGTGGACCTGGAGCCGCAGGCCTTAGAACGGGCACGCGAACGGCATCCGGCGGGCGACTTCCGTCTGCTGGACGTAACTACCCTGCCGCTGCCCGAGCTGGGCCACTTCGACCTCGTGCTGGCGCTGAGCCTGTTGCAAAGTCCGGGGGTGAAGACCGACGCGCTGCTCGCCGCTGTCGTCCGGCACCACCTGACGCCGGGGGGCGGGCTGGTCCTCGGCTTTCCCAATGCCCGGTACCGTGACGGCGCCCTGAGCTACGGCGCTCGCGTCCGCAACTTCGCTCGGCCTGACCTCAGCCTACTGATGAGCGATGTGACCGACGCCCGGCGCCGATTGCAAAAGTACGGGTTCAAGGTCTTCGTGACCGGCAAATATGAGGTGCTGGTGACGGCGATTCCGGCGGGGAGCAAGACGCCGGAGGGGCTGGAGTTGTGACACTTATCAAACAGGAAGGTGCTTAGCTCTCAGCGGGATTTTCCTTTGCCGGCTCTTTTGCCCCCGGCTTCCGCGCCTCCAAGATCAGCGACACGAAGCCGAGCTTGCCCTCCCGGTTGCGGTGGTCCATTCGCAGTGAGCGGTAAATCGGGCCACTTTCTATCTCCCAGTCCTCAGCGTGGAAGTGCCCCTGCTCGTCGCAGTATTCGAGCAACTTCACCTCGAATCCGGCACTCTCGAACACGTCCCGCAGCAGCCGGAAGTCATAGACGATGCGGTGGTCGGCGGCGGGATGGTCTGTTGGGCCGGGGCCGCCGACCTGCACCGTGCGTTGATACTCAGCATCGGGAAAGTTCGCGTCAGGTACGGCGCATCTCAGCCAGCCGCCGGGCCTCAGAAACTCGAAGCACAGCCGGGCGGCGGCGCGTCCCTCGGCCTCGGTGAGGTGTTCCCAGACGTGTTCGCACAGGAAAGCGTCGGCCCGCCGCGTCCCGAAAAAGCGCTCGAAGCTGGCGCGGTCGGTCAGGTCGAGGTCGGCGCGTTCCGTCGGCTGCCAGCCGTTCCAGCGCTGCTCGCCGGCACCGATGATGACTTGGAAGGGTTCCATCATGCCAGTAAAACAAAACCCCCGCCGGAGCGGGAGCTTGAGAAGAAGCTACTTTACGCCAGCGCCTTGATGACGGCCTCGGTAAATTCCTGCGTGCCGGCGGTGCCACCGAGGTCGCGGGTGCGCGGGCCTTCGGCGAGCACCTTGTTGATGGCGTTGTCGAGGCGGCGGGCCGTTTCGTGGTCGCCGAGGTGGTCGAGCATGATGACGGCGGCCAGGATGGTGGCGGTCGGGTTGGAAATGCCCTGACCGGCGATGTCGGGGGCCGAGCCGTGCACCGACTCGAAGATGCCGAACTGGTCGCCCACGTTGCCCGAGGCGGCGATGCCCAGCCCGCCCACCAGACCGGCGGCGAGGTCGGAGAGGATGTCGCCGAACATGTTGGTCATGACCATCACGTCGAACTGCTGCGGGTTGCGTACGAGCTGCATGGCGGCGTTGTCCACGATCATGGTGCTCGTGGAGAGGCCCTCGACGGTCTTGGTGTGGTCGAGGATGGTGTTCATGAACAGGCCCTGCGTCACCGGCAGCACGTTGGACTTGTGGACCACCGTCAGGCGCTTGCTGCGCTTCATGGCGAGGTCGGCGGCAAACTTGCCGATGCGGTCGCTCGCTTCACGGGTAATCACGGTGTCGGCAATTGCGGTATCGCCGTAGCGCCGCTCCTGCTCGACGTAGAGGCCCTGGGTGTTTTCACGCACGATGACGAGGTCCACGTTCTCGTAGGAGTGGGGCACCGGGCGGGTCTTGGTCGGCCTGACGTTGGCGTACAGGTTGTACTTCTGACGCAGGTGACGGATGGCGCCGAAGAATCCGGCGGGCTTTTCGCCGCTGGGGCTGGTCGCCGCGCCGAACAGGGTCGCGTCGGTGTTTTCCACCGCGTCGTAGGTGGCTTCTGGCACGCTGGTGCCGTGGTCGAGGAAGTATTCGTAGCCGGCCTCGGCGTGAACATACTCGGCGTCGAAGCCGGCGGCTTCCAGCACGCGCTTGGCGGCAGGAATCACTTCGTGCCCGATGCCGTCGCCCTCGATGAGACAAATGCGGTATTTCGCCATGAGAGACAGTTTAAGGGAGAGAGTAGGGGCGTCTAGGCAGCTGCGGCGTTACCGGAGGTGTGACGCGGGCGCAGCGCCCTGCTCCGACCATTTCTGACCGCTCAGAACCTGCTCCGCCAGCTCACGGGCGAGCAGCGGCCCCAGCAAAAAGCCTTTGCTGCTCAGGCCGCTGAGGTGCCAGTGGCCTGCCTCATCCTGCCCCACTTGCAGTCCACTCAGCCGCGAGCCGGTCCAGCGGCCCGTCACCTGAAGGCCGCGCAGACTGGTCAGCGCCGTACCCTTGCCGAGCAGCCAGTGCAGCGAGGCGAACGGCAGCGCCGGCTCCTGCCACGCTGGGCGGGGTGCCTCGAAAGTGCCGCCGAGCGCCCCGCCCTCAGCGGTGGGGGAGAGGTAAGCGCCGAAGCTGAGGGGAGAGGCGGTCGGTGCCCGGTCGAGCAGCAGCATGGTGCCCATGCGGTGGGTGCGTGTTTCGCCGGCCCAGGTGGAGCCGATGGACCCGCCGCAGTGGATGATGGTTGAAGGGTGACGGTTGAGAGGAGACAGGTCTTCGCCGTTTTGCAGCAGCCATTCGTCGCCTCGCTGCACGGCCCGGCCCCGCACCATCTCGGCCCCGCTCGCCTGTTGCAGCGCAGTGCAAAAGGCCCGTCCGTCCACCCAGCCCCCCGTTGGCAACCACAGCGCCGCGTGCCAGCCGGGGGCGAGCGGACGGTCGGCAGGGAGGCAGTCGGCAGGATCGCGCCACTCGTGGGGCAGCTCGGCGGGAAGGTGGCGCTCGAACTTGCGCCGGGTCTTCTCGTCGGGCAGTGGACGCAGGACGCCTTCTCGCCCGTGAGGGACAACGAACCCTGCCGCCGACAGTTCGTCCAGCAGCGCCCAGGTCGCCGCCAGCCCGGCGAGCGCCTGCGCGTCCACCTGTCCCGACTGCCCGCGCACCGGATTGAGCAGCGCGGCGGGCACGTGGCTGGCGGTGTGCTCGCCTGCGTCCACCAGCGTGACCCGCGCCCCGCCCCGCGCCAGGAAATAGGCGAGGCTGCTCCCCGCGATGCCGCCGCCGATGACGGTGACCCTCACGCTGGCTTCACGGCGCGCAGGCACTCGCGCTTGCCGGGGGCGCCGGGCCGCCGCTCCACATCCAGGCCCGCCGCTGCCAGACTGCGCCGCACGTGTCCCGCCGCCGAGTAGGTGGTCAGCACGCCGCCCGGCGCGAGCGCCCCCGCCAGCCGCGCCACGAAGTCGGGGGTCCAGACTTCCGGGTTGCGCGTGGGCGAAAAGCCGTCGAGATACAGCGCGGTGGCCCAATACTGTGGCAGTTCGGCCCGCGTCACATCGCAGAACTTCACCCGCAGCCGCGCCCCGTTCGCGGCCTCGTCCAGCGCCTCAGCTTGTCCCCACATTCCCAACACCTGCGGCCACAGCGGGTGCCCGGCGCCCTCTCCACCCTCAGCCACTTCACGCAGCAGGTTGGCGGGGGCAGGGTCAAATTCGTAGGCGAGATAATCGAGCGCAACGCCCCGCCCCGCCGTGTTAGCCAGCGTCGCCCGGAAATTCACGCCCAGGCCGAAGCCAATTTCCAAAACGCGGGGGGCCGGGTCACTATCGCTGCCGCTGCCTTCCAGAAAGACGTGATGCGCCTGCGTCTGCGCTCCGTGCCGTGACCCGTAGGCCTCGCCGTAACGGGCGTTGTGGGCGGTGCGCGAGCCGTCGGGGGTCAGGAGGACAGGAGAAACGGGTTCAGGAGTGAGGTTGTTGGGGGGCCGCGCCATAACTTCCACACCCTAGTGCAGCGAGACTTGCGAAGGGGAAGCTCTATCTGAGGGAAAAGATGAAGGGTCTTTCACGGCAACCGCTCTAGACAGGAGCAACCACATGCTCTACTCCGGCATGCGGAAAATCCTTCTTCTGGCCGCTGCCCTGGCAGGGACAGCCCTCGCTGATCAGCGCGTTCCCGGCACCAGTGTGTCCTACAAGGTCCAGAAGACCGGCGGGCAGAACACCAGCATGGTGTTTTTCGACGCTGTCGGGGACCCGAGCGGCAAGACCTATCTGGCGTTCAAGTGCCACGGCAAGGGCAGCTACACCATGAGCCTGTACTCGCGTGACGTGCTCGCGACCAGCGAAACCGACGTGCTCCTGATGGTCAAGCAGGGCAAAACGCTGGCGAGTGGCCCCGGATATGTCCGCAAGGACAAGCAGACGGGCAAGTTCTCGGTGTGGGAAACCGAGTACGCCGACGTGTCCGGAGGGCTTTACAAATCCCTGGTCAACGCGAACGGCCCGGTGGCGGTCACTGTCATGCGCGAAGGCGGCAACCTCGTGCCGGTCAGTTACCAGTTCGATTCCAGGGGTCTGACCGCCGGCATGAAAGCTGTAAGCGCCTGCTGGTGATGTGGCGTCTGCTCCGTCCACTGCTCTAGACCGCCCTTACCGTGCATTTGCGTCTCGCTCTGCTATCCTCCTTCCCATGAACGCCCTGTGTTGCCCCCGAACGCGGTAAGCAGCACATCTGCCCTGCCGCGCCCCTTTCCCTTGCCGGAACGAGGCGCGGTTTTTTTGTTTTCCCTGCGAGGACATGCCATGACCCAGCCCACCATCACCCAGGACACCGCCCGCCAGCCCAACCCCAACATCACCCTCTACGACACCATGCAGCGCCAGAAGGTGCCTTTCGTGCCCGGCACGCCCGGCTACGTGGGCATGTACCTGTGCGGCCCGACCGTCTACTCCGACGCGCACCTGGGTCACGCCAAGAAGGAAGTCGCCTTCGACGTGATTCGCCGCGCCCTGACACATTTCGGGTATCAGGTGCGCTACGTCTCCAACATCACCGACGTAGGCCACCTGCTGAACGACGCCGACGAGGGCGAGGACAAGTTGCAGGCGCGCGCCCGGCTGGAGCAACTGGAGCCAATGGAAGTTGCCGACAAGTACTTCTGGTCGTTTTTCCGCGATATGGACGCCCTGAATGTCCTGCGCCCCAGCATCAACCCGCGCGCCACCGGGCACATTCAGGAGCAGATCAAGCTGATCGAGGAACTCATCGAGAAGGGCCACGCCTACGAGTCGGCGGGCAGCGTCTACTTCGACGTTCGGAGTTGGCCCGAGTACGGCAAGCTCTCGGGCCGCAAACTCGACGACCAGGAGGAAGGCACCCGCGAGGCCGTGCGCGACGAGAAACGCGACCCCCGCGACTTCGCGCTGTGGAAGAAGGCCGAGCCCGAGCACCTGATGCGCTGGGACTCGCCCTGGAGCGTGGGGTTTCCCGGCTGGCACATCGAATGCTCGGCCATGAGCCTGAAGTACCTCGGCGAGGGCTTCGACATTCACGGCGGTGGCCTCGACCTGCAATTTCCCCACCATGAGGCCGAAATTGCCCAGGCGGAGGCGGCGGGGCACCACTTCGCGCGCTACTGGATGCATAACAACATGCTGACCATCGGCGGCGAGAAGATGTCCAAGAGCAAGGGCAACTTCACGACCATTCAGGACATCCTGAAAAAATACGACCCGATGGTGGTGCGCTTCCTGCTGGTGAGCAGCCACTACCGCAGCGTGACCGAGATGAACGAGGAAGCCTTTGCGAGCGCGGCGAACGGCTACCGCCGCCTCAGCGAAACGCTGCACGAAATCGAGCGCCGCTTGAAGGACGCGCCTGCTGGCTCGGACACTGCGCTGGACAGCAAAATCGCCGCCCGCGTGACCGAGTTCGAGGACGCCATGCGCGACGACTTCAATACGCCCAAAGCGGTGGCCTCACTGTTCGGGCTGACCGGCGAGCTGAACACCGCGCTCAATGCCGGGCCAGTGGGACGCGATACCCTGGAGCGCGCGCGCGACGCCTACCGCAGCCTCGGCGGCGACGTGCTGGGCCTCTTTGCCGAGACAGGCAGCGCGGCTTCGGTCGCCCAGGACGACGCCTCAGTGATTGACGCCCTGATGGACCTGGTCCTCAAAGCCCGCCAGAACTACCGCCTGCAAAAGCAGTACGCCGAGGCCGACGAGCTGCGCGAAACGCTGGGCAAGGCGGGCATCACGGTGGAAGACACCAAAGACGGCGCGCGCTGGAAACGCTGAGTGCCGGGTTCGATGTGGGGGCCGTGAGGCTGGCGCCCCTTCATCTCGCCGCGCTGTCATGCCGCTGTCAGGGACGCTGGCTATGCTTCCCTCAGCAACTTCGAAGAGAATAGAAAAGCAAAAAAGCGCACTCGGCCAGGGGTGCGCTTTTTGTTGGTTTGAGCGAATCCTATCCCCGCTTGTGCAGCAGGTACGCCTTCGGGTGGTGCCCGCCGCTGTAGACCTGAAACAGTTCCTTCGCTTCCCAGTCGCTCTGCTCGCGCATGACGCGCTCAAACAGGCGCAGTTCGTGGGTGAGGAGGCACAGCCGGCCCCGGCGACTGGTCAGGCGGTGCATTTCCTTGAGGAAGGCGGGGTAAAGCGTCTCGTTGCTCTGGTGCGAGCCGATGGCGTCTCCCCACGGCAGGTCACTGATGACGAGGTCAAAGGAGCGGGAAGGCAGCCCGGTGTGCAGCGCGTCCACCTGCGCGACCTCCACTTCCTTGCCCGCCGCCCTGAGGTTGGTGCGGGCGCAGGCCACGGCAACGGGGTCGATGTCCACCCCGACGAGCGCGGCATACGGCCCCAGCAGCGCCCGCTCGATGAGCAGGGTGCCGCTGCCGCTCATGGGGTTGAAGATGCGGTCCTCGTCGCGTTGCCCGGCGAGTTTATGCATGGCGTAGGCGATGGTGGCGTTCAGCCCCCCGCCCATGTTGCACTCGCGCCACGCCCGCGCCGAGAGGGGCCGGGGGGTAATGCGGGCGAGCACGTCCCAGCCTTGCCCGTCCGCGCCCTGCCTATCTGCCGAGGGCCGCAGCCGCAGCAGCAGTTCGCCTTCCTCGGGGTCGTGGGGCAGGCCGAGCGCCGCGCTGAGTTCCTCGGCGAGCCGCTGCATGGTCGGTGACTCCTTGCCCGCCGCGCCGATGCGGAAGGAGCGGTGCCCGCCCACCTCGGTCACCTCGCGCACGTAGCTGACGAGTTCGCCGAGTTGCTGGTGCCCGAGCAGCCCGCGCGGGCGCGGCACGTCCCAGGACTTGATGCGGTAGACGGCCACCGCCGAGCGGAGCCGGGTCAGCCGCTCGGGGCTGCCGGGATACCAGAAGCGCAGGCCCCGGACATCGCGGGCGAGCGGGACCCCCGCAAGTTCGGTGGCCGCCACCTCCTCCAGCCCCGGCAGCACGTCGAGTTCGTACTCGCGCGCGGGCTGCCGGGCGCGGTAGTCCCCCTTGGGACGGCTCTTTTTGCTGGTTTTGCCCACAGACGAGCGGTTGGCGTAGGCGGGGTTGCTGTTGGAACGGGGGCGCGGCATAGCGGAGCAGTATAGCCCGGTCGGTCCATGTGAGCCGCGCGGCCCTGGCCCGGCGCGGTGCTACAATCCGCCCCGTTCTATGACCCGTCCTGGCCCTGCCCCGCGTGATCTGGCCTCCCAGAGTGCCAGCCAAAGAGGACCGGGTCGCCCGGCGGAAACCCGCCGCCCCTGGACCTCGCGCCTGCGGCCCCCACAACTCATCGCGCTGACCTTTGCCGCCGCCATTCTCATCGGGGCCGTGCTGTTGTGGCTGCCGTTCGCGCACGAGGCGGGCAAGTCCATCACCTTTATCCAGGCCCTTTTCATGGCGACGAGCTGCGTGTGCGTGACCGGGCTGGCGGTGGTGGACCCCGGCAGCACCTTCAACGTGTTCGGCGAGAGCGTCATGCTGCTGCTGATTCAGGTGGGCGGGCTGGGCATCATTACGCTCGGCACGCTGTTCGCGCTCGCGCTGCGGCGGCGGCTGGGAGTCATCGGGCGCATCAACGCGCAGCAGCAGGTGAGTGCGACCAGCCTGGGCAGCGCGACCTCGCTGGTGCGCTCCATTGTGCTGACCTCGCTGCTGTTTGAGGGCCTCGGGGCGCTGCTGCTGCTGCCCGCATTCATTCCGCGTGAGGGCGTACTGCGCGGCATCTACTACGCCATTTTTCACTCCATCAGCTCGTTCAACAACGCGGGTTTCAGCCTCTATTCCACCAACCTGACGGGCTTCGTGTCCGACCCGCTCATCAACATGGTGGTCACGCTGCTGATCATTTTCGGCGGCATGGGGTTTCTGGTGCAGCTCAACCTGCTCGGCTGGCTGCGCGACCGCCGCCGCAACCGCCTGAGCACGAATACCCGGCTCTCACTGACCATGACGGGCGTGCTGCTGGTGGTCGGCACCGTGTTTTTCGCCCTGACCGAGTGGAACAACCCGGGGACGCTCGCGCCGCTGCCGCTGCACGGCAAGCTGCTCGCATCGTGGTTTCAGAGCGTGACGCCGCGCACGGCGGGCTTCAACACCCTCGACTACGGGCTGATGGGCTTTCCGGCGCTGTTCATGACCATCGTGTGGATGTTCATCGGGGCCAACCCCGGCTCTACGGGCGGCGGCATCAAGACGAACACCTTTTACGTCATCGTCGCCTCGGCGTGGAGCATGGTGCGCGGGCGGCGCGACACCACGCTTTTTGACCGCCGCATCGACACCGAGACGCTTCTGCGTGCCATGACGGTGGGGCTGCTGAGCATGGGGCTGGTCACGGCGGGCTTCATGCTGATGCTGCTGCTCAACACCAACAAGAAGGTGCTGTTCTTGCAACTCTTTTTCGAGACGGTCAGTGCCTTCGGCACGGCGGGCCTGAGCATGAACACCACGCCGCTGCTCAACACCGCGCAGGAAGCCGTCCTCATCGCGCTGATGTTCCTGGGGCGCATCGGGCCATTGACTTTCGCGGTGGCGTTCAGCCGTCCGGCGTCCGAAAAGATGCTTACCCGCTACCCGGCAGACCGGGACATCCTGATCGGGTGAAGGCGGCGCGGCCATGACCCGGAACGCCGCGCTGCCGGAGCCCGCCCCCGGACGCCGCTGGCGCCTGACGCCGCCGCAACTGCTCGCGCTGGTGTACGCCCTGGGCATCCTGCTCGGCGCCGCGCTGCTGCACCTGCCCGGCGTGCAGCGCCCCGGCGCGGCCCTCAACAGCATCGACCTGCTGTTTACCGCCACCTCCGCCATCTGCATCACCGGGCTGACGGTGGCCGACACCGGCGAGGCGTTTACCCGCTTTGGACAGGTCCTCATCATCCTGCTGGTACAGATAGGCGGGCTGGGCATCCTCACTTTCGGCACGGTGTTCGCCTTCATGACCGGGCGGCGGGTGAACTTCACCGAGCGCCAGCACCTCGTCGCGCAGCTCAACGCGCTGGACGTGGGCAGCGTGCTGGGGCTGGTGCGGACCATTTTGCTCTACACCTTCGTCACCGAGGCTCTCGGCGCCGCGCTGCTCGCCCTGCGCTTCGTGCCGCAGTTCGGCTGGGGCGAGGGGCTGTATCAGGCCGCCTTTCACGCGGTCAGCGCCTACAACAACGGCGGCTTCGTGGTGCTGTCAGGTGGACTCGCGCCCTACGCGCAGGACCCGCTGGTGTGCCTGACCCTCGCCGGGCTGGTGATTCTGGGCGGGCTGGGGTTTCTGGTGCAGCTCAACGTGGTGGCGCATCTGCGCAACCGGCGCCGCAGCCGCCTGCTGGTGTATTCCAAACTGACGCTGCTCACCACCGCCGTGCTGCTCACGCTGGGCACCCTGGTCTTGCTGGGGCTGGAATGGAACAACCCCAGCACCCTGGCCCGCCTGAGCGCCCCCGGCAAGCTGCTCGCCGCCTTTTTCCAGAGCATGACGCCGCGCTCGGCGGGCTTTTCCACCGTCAATATCGAGGGGTTGCAGACCGCCAGCCTCTTTACCCTGATCGGCCTGATGTACATCGGCGCGGGCAGCGGCTCCACCGGGGGCGGCATCAAGACCTCCACCCTCGCCATCCTGGTCGGCAGCGCGTGGAACATGGTGCGCGGGCGCGGCGAACTCATCTTGTTCGAGCGCCGGGTGATGAACGACAACCTCGTGCGGGCGGGCGCGATTACCACGCTCTACACGCTGCTGGTGGCGACGGCCTTTTTTGCCATGCTCGCCACCAACCCGAAGCTGGGCTTTACCCACCTGCTGTTCGAAACTGTGAGCGCGGCGGCCACCGTGGGCCTGAGCATGAACACCACCCACAAGCTCAACGACGCCGGGCTGCTCATCCTGACCGCGCTGATGTACCTCGGGCGCATCGGGCCGCTGACCTTCGCGGTGGCCTTCAACCTGCGGCCCACCCGCAGCCGCTGGGTCAAGTACCCGCCCGAACACGACATTCTGGTGGGGTAGCGCGGTGAGTGTGCTCTACACTCAGCCCGATGAAGATTAAACAGTGCCTCGTCATCGGCCTGGGCCGCTTTGGCACCGCTGTCGCCACCACCCTGTACGAGATGGGCCATGAGGTCGTCGCCATCGACCGCACCGAGGAAAATGTCGAGCGGGTCATGAACCTGGTGACCCACGCCGCCATCGTGGACGCCACCGAGGAACGGGCGCTGCGTGCCATCGGGGTGGGCGATTTCGACGTGGTGGTCGTCGCCATCGGCACCGACGTGCAGGCCAACATCCTGGCGACCATGAACGCCAAAAGCCTCGGCGCGCCCTACGTGGTGACCAAAGCGATCGACGAAATGGCCCGGCGCGTGCTCGAGCGCCTCGGCGCCGACCTGATCATCCGGCCCGAGCACGACATGGGCGTGCGCCTCGCCAGGCAGATCGCCACCCCCAACATCGTGGACACGCTCGACCTCGGCAGCGACCACGCCATCGTCGAAATCGAGGCCAACGAGCGACTGCGCGGCACCCTGCGCGAACTCAACCTCACGGGCCGCTTTGGTGTGCAGGTCATCGCGGTCAGCCGCAACGGGAATGTGGAAGTCACCCCCCGCGCCGAGGACGAGCTGCGCGCCCACGACAAACTGGTGGTCATCGGCACCGGGCACTCCATCGACGAGCTGCGGCGGTATCTGGGGGAATAAGGATGGGAGAGGTGAGGGGAGATGGCCTGGGGGTCTGCATCCCGGGTAAAGACCCCTGTAGTCAGGGCCACCGGACGGTCTCCCGTTATTTCTTCGTCACCACATGCCGGAACTCGGGGCAGTTCAACTGGCCTTTCACCCCGAGGGCCTCGACCACCGCCTGAGTGGGCAGCTCGCCGGTCACCTGCGACCCTTTCCGCAGGGGAATCGGCTCGCTGTCTTTTTCGGCGCGGAAATCGGTGTCGATCTGCAAGCGCTTGGCGCGTTCGAGGCAGGCCGCCTGCCGGGCGCTGAGCACCGCGTCGTACTGCTCGCCCGCCGTCTCGACCACCACGGGCACACTTTGCGGGTGGTACGACGCCAGGGTCTGGGTGGCCCGCGCCTGGCTGGTCAGGGCCACACTGAGCGCGGCAAGCAGCGGCAGCAGCGCCGACAGGCCCCACACCGTCATGGGCCGCGCCACGCCGCCCCGCAGCAAAAAAGCGAGCAGGAGCAGCACGGCCAGAGCGGTAATGACCAGATAAACGGCAGACAGCAACATCACCCCAGAGTGTAGCCCCTGCCCGAGCTTGACGTGGGTCCGCGCTTGGCAACCGGCCTGCCGCGTGGCACCCTGCGCCCATGCCTTTTTCCCTGCCCCGCCGCGTCCTCATCGTCGTTGCTACCACTGCCGAGGCCGAGCGCCTGCGCGATTTGCCTGCCGAGGTGGTCGTCAGCGGGGTAGGACCAGTCGCGGCGGCTCTGGCAACAGCGGCGGCACTCCAGGCCGGGTCCTACGACCTCGCCGTAAGTGCGGGCATCGCTGGGGCATATCCGGGCAGCGGGTTGGGGCCGGGCGCCCTCGCTGTGTCGAGCGACCTCATCCAGGCCGACCTCGGCACCCAGGACGGCGCGACCTGGCTGGGGCTGGAAGACCTGGGCCTGAGCGTGCGCCCAGACGCGGCCCACTTTGGGCACTTTGCCGCCTGGAAGGGCGCCGCCGACCTGGCCCAGCGTGCGGGAGCGGCCTTTGGGCCTATGCTGACCCTCTCCACTGTGACCGCCAGTGCTACCGAGGCCGTGACCTGGGAAACTCGCTTTCCCGGCGCGCTGACCGAGGGGATGGAAGGCGCCGGGGTTGCCCACGCTGCCCTGCTTGCTGGGGTGCCCGCCCTGGAACTGCGCGGCGTCAGCAACGCCGTCGGCCCGCGTGACCGCGCGAGCTGGCGCATCGGCGAGGCACTGGCGGCCACCCGGCGCGGGCTAGAAGTGATGCTGGGGGTTGGGAAGCAATAAAAAACCGCCCACAGGCGGGGCGGCGGTCAGTTCAGAGGAACTTCAGCTGTTGAGTTGCAGGTTCTGGCTGGTCGTGGGCTGGGGGTCGGGGAAGTTGACGTTCACGTTGACCGTGGTGCCGGGGACCGTTTCGGGGTCCACGTTGATCCAGTGACTCGCCAGAATCGGGGGGTTGGGCTGGGGGTCGAGCGCGCGCACCAGCACGCGGCCCTGCGCGGGCACGAACACGCACCAGCCGGCGCCTTCTTCCTTGGCGGTGTTGAAGGCGCGAATCGGCAGCACGCTCTGAAGGGTCAGGTCGTCGGGGGTGGCCCAGTACTCGATGAGGAGGCAGCCGTTCTCGCGCTTCAGGTCGCCGGGGTCCACGTCGAACTGAATTTCGATGGTATCGGGCTTGCCGGGGACCAGTCCGGTCCAGCCGGGGACCACGAAACGGTTGCTCTGCACGCTCTTGAACTGCTGCGGCTGCTGCGGAGTCTGAGGAGGATTGGTCATAAAGCACACCTTAGCGCACCCGCCTGTCAGGAGACAGACAGCAGGAAGCGGCCCGCTTCAGCACGAAATGGGGCCGCCGGGGGAGGGGAGCCGCTCAGCTCAGGCGGCGCACGCTGCCCAGCAGCGCCTTCATGGCGACGTAGCCGACTGTGAAAAACAGCAGCGGGGTCAAGTTGAGGGTGATCTCGGCGTCTTTCTCGGGCTCCAGAGCGTTTTGCTTACGGTACTTGATCATGCCTCCAGCCTAAGCGCTCGGCAGGGAGGACGGGCGCAGGGCGGCTTATGGAAGTGTTCAAGTCTTCACTGATGCTGCCCTTCTGATGGGACTTTCACGCTGTCCAGCCGGTCGGGACTCCGGCCACCCCCGCGCCGCTTGCAGCCGGGCGGGCGAGCAGCGTACAACGTGAAGTCGTGACTTCTCCCAGCTCGACCGCAACTTCCAGCCCGACCACGACCACCGCCCCCACCCCTGCCCGGATGCGGGCCCTGAGCAAGCAGCAGCCCGGCGAGGGCATCTGGATGATCGAAACCGAGGTGCCGACGCCCGGTCCCAACGACCTGCTGATTCGAATTCGCAAGGGGAGCATCTGTGGAACCGACGTGCACATCTACAAGTGGGACGACTGGGCGAGCCAGACGGTGCCGGTGCCGATGGTCGTCGGGCACGAATACGTGGGTGTGGTCGCGGGCATGGGCTCGGAAGTGCGCGGCTTCGAAATCGGCGACCGGGTGAGCGGCGAGGGCCACGTCACCTGCGGGCACTGCCGCAACTGCCGCGCCGGGCGCCGCCACCTGTGCCGCAACACGCAGGGGGTGGGCGTCAACCGCCCCGGCTCCTTCGCCGAGTATCTGGTGCTGCCCGCCTTCAATGCCTTCAAGCTGCCCGACGACATTCCCGACGATGTCGCCGCTATTTTCGACCCCTTCGGCAACGCGGTGCACACGGCGCTGAGCTTCGACCTGGTGGGCGAGGACGTGCTGATTACCGGCGCCGGGCCCATCGGCTGCATGGCCGCCGCCGTCGCCCGGCACGTGGGCGCCCGCAACGTGGTGATTACCGACGTGAATGACTACCGTCTCGACCTCGCGCGGCAGATGGGCGTGACCCGCGCCGTGAATGTGGCCCGCGAGGACCTCTGGACGGTGGCGACGCAGGAACTCGACATGCACGAGGGCTTCGACGTGGGCATGGAAATGAGCGGCTCGGGGCCTGCCTTCGCGCAGATGGTCAGCGTGATGAACAACGGCGGCAAAGTCGCGCTGCTCGGCATTCCCTCGGGCGAGGTGCAGATCGATTGGAACGCCGTCATCTTCAAGATGCTCACCATCAAGGGCATCTATGGCCGCGAGATGTTCGAAACCTGGTACAAGATGGCCGCCCTGATTCAGTCGGGCCTGGACCTCACGCCGGTCATCACCCACCACTACGGCATCGGCGACTTTCAGCAGGGCTTCGACGCCATGCTCAGCGGGCAGAGCGGCAAAGTGATTCTGGACTGGGAGACGGAAGAGCAAAGCGCCTGAGCTTGGAGGCAGACCGCCCGGAGACCGCCAAAGCAGCGGCTCCGGGCGGTTTTTGTGCCTTTTACTGTACGTCCGTCAGGCGGTAGGCGTAGACCCCGAGCTTGATGGCGGTGCGCTCCTCCTGCTCGACTTCGAGTTTGACGAAGGCCGGCTGGGTGCTGAGGTCGAGGCCGTCCTCGGTGAGGTAGCCCCGTGCGATGGCGAGCGCCTTGACCGCCTGGTTGACCGCCGCCGGGCCGATGGCCTGCACCTCCACCCGCCCCTGCGAGCGCAGCAGCGCGGCGATGGCACCGGCCACCGAATGAGGACGCGAATCGGCAGAGACTTTCAGGATTTCGGGGACAGGGGGTTGCAAGGTCGCCTCCACAGGCTGGGCGACAGTGTAGGCGGCTGACGATGTGTCTGCCTAGCACCCAGTGGGGGGACAGTGCAATGCAGAGCTTCTTAACCGTTGTGCGGTGCTTGAACAGTGAGCGGCGGAGCTTCGCGTTTCAGCGTCACCGTCGCTTCGTCGCGCATGAAGCCCAGCGTCTCGTTGATACCCAGCATGGGCCGGTTCACGCTGTGATTATTGGTGCGGGCGTGGGTAAAGCCCCGTTCCAGCCCGGCGCGGGCGGCGACCAGCTTGAGCGCCAGCCCCAGCCCGCGCCCCCGCCACTCGCGGCGCACCCCGGTCAGGCCGTTTTGCAGCATCTGCGGCTGCGCGGCGCGTGGGGTATGCAACTCGGTCAGGCCGGCCCACTTATCGTCCGGGGTCACGGCCAGGAACACGCCTTCGGGGTGCTTCAGGTGAGGCACGTAGCGCTGTTGCCAGAGCTCGAAGGGCCAAACTTTGATCGGCGTGGCGCTCGGCACGTCGCTCAGCAGGGCGTGAAACAGCGCGTAGAGTTTGCGCTGCTGCGCTTCGGTGTCCAGCCCGCCCAGCTCACTCAGGGTGCGAATGGTTACGCCCGCCGCCGCTGCCGTCCTTTCCGGCGCGGGGAAGAGTCCGAAATCGAGCGTCCGCAGGTCCAGCACACTATTCCACAGCCGGTCATGCTCGGCGTACCCGTGCGCCTCGTACAGCCTCTTCTCCGGCCAGCTTTCCTTCACCCGCGTCAGCAGCGTGTGGCCGCCGTGCGCGAGGGCAAACGCCTCGGCGTGCCACAGCAACGTGGCGGGCAGGGGGCCATCCCATTCTCCCGGTTGCACGGCCACCTCGACGAGAAACCAGCCGGGGTAGTTCTCGGAGCGTGGCACCGCCGTTTCCGCCAGGCCGACGAGTTCGCCGCCGCGCAGGGCCAGGGTGCGCCCAAACGCCTCGCCGGGCTGCCGCAGAGCATCCAGGCGCCGGATGTCTTCGGGCGTCGTGGGCGACTGCGGGTGCGCCGCGTTCAAAAGTGCGGCGAGTTGCGGCAAATCGTCGGGCGCGGCGGGCCGGAAGTCCACGCCGGGCAGGTGGGGAAGGGGCGTCTCCATGCACCAGTTGAGCAGCGCCACGGCGCCCCGTCCATACGCCACCCGGCTGAGCGGTCCCTGAGCTTCCCGGCCTATACTCGTCCCCGATGACACAATCCACTGCTCAGAGCAGCAACCCGCTGCTGAATATCGGTTTCAAGATTCCTTTCGACCAGATTCGCCCCGAGCACGCCGAACCTGCTGTAGACGAGTTGCTGGCAGCGGCACGGGAGCGCGTGGAAAACTTGGCCCGTTCCGGCGAACGCAACTTCGAGAACTTCATGGCCGACCTCGACACCCTCACCGAGCAGCTCGGCACCGTGAACACCATCGTGCACCATCTCGACAGCGTGGTCAGCAGCGACGAGTGGAAAGCCGCTACCGAGGCCATCATCCCCAAAACCACGCAGTTTTATACCGAACTCAGCCTGCATCCGGGGCTGTGGGGGGCGCTCAAGGCGTTTGGAGAGACGGACACCGCCAAGGGGCTCGACCCGGTGCGTGCCCGGCACCTCAAGCTGACCACCGACGAATTCCGCCGGGGCGGGGCCGACCTGCCCGACGACCAGAAGGCGCGGCTGCTGGAAGTGAACACCAAGCTCGCCCAGACGACCAACCAGTTTGCCAAGAACGTGCTGGACGCCACTGCCGCCTACGAACTGTACGTGCCCACGGAGCGCCTGGGGGGCGTGCCGCAGCGCGTGCAGGACGCGACCCGCCAGGACGCCCAGAGCAAAGGCCAGGAAGACCACCGCCTGACGCTGCACGCGCCCACGCTGCAACCCATCCTGACCTACGCCGACGACCGCGAACTGCGCCGCGAACTGTGGGAAGCGAGCGGAATGCTGGGGCAGCAGGAAGGCCGCGACAACCGCCCGCTGATCCGCGAGATTCTGAAGCTGCGGCGCGAGCAGGCCGAGATTCTGGGCTTCGCCAACTTTGCCGACTACGTGCTGGAAGACCGCATGGCGAAGTCGGGCCAGGGCGCCCTAAACTTCGAGCGCGACCTCGACGCCAAGACCCGCCCCGCCTACGAGCGCGAAAACGCCGAGCTGGAGGCGTACTACCGCGAGAAGGCCGGAGCCGACGCGCCCGCCCTGGCGCCCTGGGACATTGCATACTGGGCCGAGAAGCAGCGTCAGGAAAAGTACGACTTCGACGAGGAAGCCCTGCGGCCCTACTTCGCGCTCGACAACGTGCTCTCGGGCCTGTTCGAAATCTGCCGCCGCGTCTTCGGCATCACGGTGAAAGAAGCCCAGGCCCCCGGCTGGCACCCCGAAGTTAAGTTCTACGACATCTTCGACGAGGCGGGCACCCACATCGCCAGCTTCTACACCGACTGGTTCCCACGCGACACTAAGCGCGGCGGCGCGTGGATGAACGCCTTTATCACCGGCGGCCCGAAAGAAGGCGGCGTAGACCCCCACCTCGGCCTGATGTGCGGCAACATGACTCCGCCCAGTTCAGGAGGGCAGGGCGCTGATGCCCCCGCCCTGCTGAGCATCCGCGAGGTGGAAACGGTGTTCCACGAGTTCGGCCACCTGCTGCACCACGCCATGAGCCGCGTGCCGGTCAAGTCGCTCAGCGGCACCAACGTCGCCTGGGACTTCGTGGAGTTGCCCTCGCAAATTATGGAGAACTGGGTGATGGAGCGCGAGGCCCTCGACCTCTTTGCCCGGCACTACCAGACCGGCGAGAAACTGCCCGACGACCTGTTCCAGAAGCTGGTGAAGGCCCAGAACTACCGCGCCGCGAACTTCGCCATGCGCCAGTACTCCTTCGGCCTGACCGACCTGACGCTGCACGTCGAGTACGACCCCAGCGGCGAGGAAGACCCGGTGGCCGTGGCCCGCGACGTGATGGCCCGCTTTTACCCCACTGAGCTGCCAGGGAACTACGCGCAGGTCGCCAGCTTTAACCACCTGTTCAGCTCGCCGGTCGGCTACGGCGCGGGCTACTACTCCTACAAGTGGGCCGAAGTGCTGGACGCCGACGCCTTCTCGCGCTTCGCCAAGGAAGGCATCTTCAACCGCGAAACGGGCCGCGCCTACGTGGACAGCATTCTCAGCCGGGGGGGCAGCGCAGACCCCGCCGCGCTCTACCGCGAGTTCATGGGCCGTGACCCCGACGCCGACGCCCTGCTGCGCCGCAGTGGCCTGCTGTAAACCTTAACGCTCTTTCCCCCTTCCTCCCTGGAGGGGGTTTTTTATGGCTTCACCGCAAAGCTACCGAGTAATTTGCTGTCGCTCAGGCGGTAGAGGTAAGCCGTCATTTTGTTGGAGTCAGGCCAGCCGTTTTTGATGCCGGCAGTCAGAATCGCCGCCTGCGTGCTGTCGGGCGTCAGGTAAGCATGCAGCGGGATTTGCCTGTTTTTCTCCCACAGCGGGTCGTGAATGCTGCTCAGGCGTTTGCCGGTGTAGGCGTCCCAGACTTGCAGGGTGTTGCCCAAATAGAAGACTTTGCTGCCGTCTTTGGTGGCCTGCGGCAGATGAATATAAGCGTTGCCTTGCAGGCTCAAGAGCTTCTTGAAGTCGCGGTCAACGATGTCCAGGCGGCAAGGGTCTTTGGGAATGGTCGTGTTGGCGCAAACGAGGTAACGCTCGCCGGGCAGTTCGGCAGCCAGCCCGAGAGTGGCGCGGCGGTCAATCGGGTCAGACATCCCGGAGGGCACCACCAAAGTCTGACCGGGAAGTGGCACGCGGTAGCTCAGGGTCACTTCCTCGCCTGTGCCAAGGTCACGGCGAATGACGTCTACATCGTCACCGGCAGGTTTTTCCAGCTTCCAATCCGTCAGAATGGTGTAAGCCACTTTCCCGCTAGCGCTAAGAAACGGCTGGCCGGGCAACTTGACCCACTCCGTTTTCAGGTCGGGCGCAAAGCAGCGGGTGATGCTCTTGTCACTGTCTGTCTCCGTAGAGCTCACGCAGGGGCCTCGTTCCGTCCCCTGCAACCTGGCGCCATACCGCGCTTCGGGAAAAGTCCGCGAGGCCGTCACCTTGCCGCCCTGCACCACTTCCAGCCGGGCGGGGTCAGTTTTACCCGCCGGAGTCAGTCGCACGAAGCCGCCGGAGATAGGCCGCTCAAACGGCAAATCGTACGCGGGGCGGTTAAGGACGATGCGCCCGCCATCCGCCGCTGTCAGTCCCTGGCTGCTTAATGTCGCCGTCTGCCCCTGCTCCGGCAGCCACACCGTCAAGCTGTTTGAAACGGCCAGTGCCGCAGAGAGAAGCCCAGCCGTCAGCACGAAAGCGGTTCTCAACATGCTGGCAGAGTCAGGGAAAGCCGCGCGCCGGGCGTCCGCCTTTAGATGGATTTTTCTGGGTGTGCTCCTCTGCCCAGCGCAAAGAAAAAAAGCGGCGGCTGAAGTGTCAGATAGTGTTAGAGCTGGAGGAAACCGCCACGCCACAGCAGCCAAAGACCCAGGACAACCAGCAGCAGCAGGCCGCGCATCAGCTCCCGCCTGCGCACCCGGTCGTCCTCCTCGCGGCTCAGAAAAGGGCTGAAGGCCTCGCCATGAAATACTTCCGGCAAATCTGCACTCGTTTGCGTGTTGTACGGCACCGCCAGCCCCCAGCCAACCAGCAGCTCGGCCAGCGACGCATAACGCTCGCCAGTGCTGCGCTGCTGCCACTTGCCGTAACGGGTCTTGACCAGGACATACGGTTCGGTGTCTTCACCGCCGTCGGCCAACCGGTACAGCGGAAGAGCGTGAATTCGGTTGCGCCGCTTGGTACCGTATGTCCGCCAGACCACCGCCCTGGAAAGCGCCCACAGCAAGCTTTTTTCGCGCCTATTCGCCGGAAGACGAATTCCGCGCACCGGAAGCCGGACTCTTCCGTCTGCTTCGCTGTAAGCATTGGGCTCCCCCCGCCAGCGGTCACGGTTTTTGTCCCAGACGACGAACAGCTGCCCCTCGGCGCTCACTTCCAGCCCGCAGACCCGCTCGCTTTCGCCGGCCACGGCAAAGTCGTCCGGCTGCGGCGGCTCCGGGTCGAGGTGACGTGAGAACGCTGCCACAGCCCAGGGCAGCCCGTAGCCCAGCGGTGCCAGGGCCAGCGCACTCAGGCCGAGCAGCAGCGGGTCAGGCCTGGTAAGCAACTCGGTCAGGCCGAAAAGCAGCAACCCCAGCCCGGCCAGCGCAAGTGGATAGGCCAGGGCCAGGGTTGCATTCAGGCCGAGCAGCAGGGGATAAAGCGGGTCCTTGCCCCACAGCGGGTGCTGCCTTTTGGTCCTGTCAACCTGCCGGAGCGTGTCCAGCGTAATCAACAGGCTCCCGGCCAGGCCCAGCCAGGGGGTGAGCTGCGCCTGGGCGAAGCCAGAGCACACCAGCAGCGCGAACATCAAACACGCCAGGAAGCCCACCGCGCCCAGCAAAGAAGGCGAAGTTGACAGGGGCGGTGGGCTGGACACAGCGTTACGCCAGTTCCCGTGGCCGGTACGTCACCGCTTCGGCAAGGTGTGCTTCCCGAATCTCGTCACTGCCCGCGAGGTCGGCCACCGTGCGCGCCACCCGCAGCACCCGGTCGTAGCCGCGCCCGGTGAGGCCCAGTTGCCGGGCGGCGGCCTGCGCGAAGGCGAGCGGCCCGGCGGCCAGCGGCGCATGTTCGCGCAGCGCCTGCCCGGCGAGGTCGCTGTTGCGGCCCCCCTGCCGCGCCAGCATTCGCTCACGCGCGGCGGCAATGCGCTCCCGCACCGGCGCGGAGGTCTCCGGCTCCGGGGCGCGGGTCAGCTCGTCCACCGTCAGGCGGGGCACCTTCACGATCAGGTCGAGGCGGTCGAGCAGCGGGCCACTCAGCCGGGCGGCGTAGCGGGTTCTCTCGTTCGGCGTGCAGGTGCAGGGCTTTTCCGGGTCGCCGTAGTGCCCACAGGGACACGGGTTCATGGCCGCCAGCAGTTGAAAACGGGCGGGATACTCCACCGTCGCCCGCGCCCGGCTGATGGTCACCCGGCCATCTTCCAGCGGCTGCCGCAGCGTCTCCAGCGCCTTGCGCGAAAATTCGGGAAACTCGTCGAGAAAGAGCAGGCCCCGGTGAGCCAGCGACACTTCCCCCGGCTTGGGAATGCTGCCCCCGCCGATTAGCCCCGCGTCCGACACCGTGTGGTGCGGCGCCCGGAACGGCGCGTGGCGGCTGAACTTGCCCCGGCTGGTCAGCAGCCCCGCCGCCGAGTGAATCCGGGTGACTTCCAACGCCTCGGCACGGGTCAGCGGAGGTAATAGGCCCGGAGCCCGCCGCGCCAGCATGGTCTTGCCGGAGCCGGGCGAGCCGACCATGAGCAGGTTGTGCCCGCCCGCCAGCGCGACTTCGAGCGCCCGCCGCGCCGCCGTCTGGCCCTTGAGGTCGCCGAGGTCAGGAAAAAGCGCCGCGTCGTCCTCGGGCGTTTCGGGCTGCGTCAGCGGCAGCCGCGCCGCCCCGCTGAGATGCGCCACCGCCTCGCGCAGGGTGGCCGCGCCGAACACGCTCACGTCCTCGATGAGTGCCGCCTCCTGCGCATTGCCCGCCGGCAGCAGGGCTTCGAGGTCATGCCCCGCCGCCAGCAGCGCCAGATTGACTGCTCCCGCGATGGGTCGGAGGCTGCCGTCCAGCGCGAGTTCCCCGGCCACAATCGTTTCTTCCAGCGCTTCCTGCGGCAGCAGTTCCTGCGCGGCGAGCAACCCCAGCGCAATCGGTAGGTCGTACAGCGGGCCTTCTTTGCGCAAGTCGGCGGGCGCGAGGTTCACCGTAATTCTAGCCGCTGGAAAAGGCAGTCCCGAGTTCCGCACGGCGGCCCGCACCCGTTCGCGTGCCTCGCTGACGGCCTGATCGGGCAAGCCGACCACTGTAAACGCCGGCAGCCCCGGCGACACGTCCACCTCGACTTCCACCGGCACGGCGTCCACGCCGATCAGGGCCACACTGCGGGCGCGGGCGAGCATTAAAAGGGCCTCGTGGGGGCAACAAAAATCACGCCCCCAGCGTAGGAGGGCGTGACACACAGCGGTCTTACGGCTTATTTGGCCAGTGACTTGACCACGCTCAGGTCCACGAACTTGTTCAGGTCCGGCACGTCGCGGGCAAAACCGGCTTCCTTGTTGAGCTGCGCGTACTCGCCCAGTGTTTGCAGGTTGATGTCCCAGGTGACCTTGGTGCGCGCCAGCGCCTTGAACAGTTCTGCGCTGTTAGGACGCTTGCCGGTAAAGGCGTAAATCTGGTCCGAAATCGCCTTCTGCGCCCCGGCGTTGCTCTTGTTGATCAGATTGATGGCGGCGAGGTGCCCGCGCAGCAGGTCCTTGACGGTTTCCGGGTTGGCAGCGGCGTACTTGGTGTTCACGACGAGTACGGTGGAGGTGTAGTTGCCGCCGTTCCAGACGCCCTTTTCGTTCACGATGAGCTTGGCGCCCTGGCCTTCCATGATGGCGCCCCAGGGCTCCTGCACCAGCGCGGCGTCCACCTGCTTGCCCACGAACGCGGCGGGCATGTTGGCCGGGTCAATCGGCACGATGGTCACGTTGCCGCCCTCGTCGCTCGCCTTCAGGCCGTTTTCGTGCAGCAGGTGGCGCAGGCTGATGTCCTGGGTCGAGCCGCGCGTGGGCACGGCGACCTTTTTCCCGGCGAGGCCCTTCACGTTGCGAATCCCGCTGTCCTTGCGGCCCACGAGCACCGCGCCCGCGTTGGCCGCGCCCGCGTAGACCTGCACCGGCACGCCGCGCATGAAAGCGTTCATGACCGGGCCAGGGCCGACGTAGGAAGCGTCAATGGCGCCCGCTGCCAGCGCCTCGTTCACCTGCGAGCCGTTGGCAAATTCGCGGACAACCAGCTTCACGCCGCTGCCGAGTTCCTTTTGAATCAGGCCCTTGTTGATGGCGACCAGGCCCGCCGCGTGGGTCACGTTGGGAAACACGCCGAGCCGCAGCTCTTTGGCCTGCTGGGACTGGGCACTGGCGGCGAGGGTCAGAGTGAGAAGGGAGAGGAGTGCAACTTTCATGCGTCGGAGTATAGCAGATAAGTTGAGTATTTTTATCAACTATAGGGACGGATGCCAAAAAAAGAGCCTCCCGGTGGGGAAGGCCCTTCAGCGTCGGTGTCTTTAGCTGGCGCAGTCGGCGACAGGAATAGCCGTGGGGCTGGTGGCGACGTTGCTGGCATTGCCAGCCAGGTCATAACCCTGAACGCGCACGTAGGTATAGCCCTTGACAGTCACGTTGGTGATGGGGTTGACGATAATGGCCTGAGCACTCAGGTTGCCGCCGCCCACGCTCAGGGGGGCGGTGTTGGGACCGAAGGTGTACTCGTAGGTGCCGCTGCCCGAGGAGTTGGTGGCGTTCAGGGGGTTGGTGGCCACCGTCTTGGTGGTGCCGGTGTTGTAGCCCTTGAACTGGAGGGCGAGTTGCTGCAACCCTCCCTGGAAGGTCACACCGACTTGCATCTTGGTGTTCTTGTTGTCGCAGATCAGGTAGGTCCCCTTGGGGATGACCTGTCCGTTTTGATCGCGCACGTCGCTGTTCAGCTGCCAATCGGTGCTGTAGCTGCTCACGGCGAGGTTCGTCACCGGGTCAGCAGTCAGCACGCCGCCACAACTCGCCAGCAGACCCGCGCCGGCCACACTTGCCAGAAGAATCTTTTTCATGCCTCTCACTCTGCACCCCGAAACTGACCCTGAAGTGATGAAAGCTTGAACAAACGTGAGGACAATACAAATGCGCCCATCTCCGGTCAGGGAAACGGGCGTAGAGAGCAGGCGCTTACGCGGCGGTGGGCAGCGGCGCCGGCGGCTCTCTCCGGCTGCCGGCCTTTTGCCAGAAGTACACGGCGGCGATGAGGGCGAGCGCGCCTAGGTTGTAAGCAATGTGGGTCGGGATAATCAGCACGAAGGCGGCGACGAGCAGCATTAGCATTTGCACTGGGTTGGTCTTGCGGTGCAGGAAACGCAGGGTGGCGGCGCTGAAGGCGACCAGGCCGATAAAGGCGAAGAGAATCATCGGAATCGCCTCGGCCAGCGGAAGGCCGCCGAGCCGGTCGTGGGCAATCAGCAGCAGTTGCGGGTTAAAGAACATCATGTAGGCGAGCAGGGCGGTCCGCAGTTCGTATTGAAAGGCCTGCACGCCGGTTTTCACCGGGTCGCCGCCCGAAATCGCCGCCGCCGCGAAGGCCGCGAGGGCCACGGGCGGGGTGCTGTCGGCCATGATGCCGAAGTAGAAGACGAACATGTGCGCCGGGAGCATCTGCGCCGGGTTGGAGGTGTCGAGCCCCGCCACGCGGGCGATGATCGGCACGATCAGGGCGCTCATCAGGATGTAGTTGGCGGTGGTCGGCAGGCCCATGCCCAGAATCAGCGCGATCAGTTGCCCCATGACCAGCACCGCCAGAACCTTGAGAAAGGGCATCTGGAACAGGTTGGCGACACTTTCCACCACGTCGGCGAGGCCGAAGCCCAGCCCGGTGATGGTCACGATGCCCACGATGATGCCGGCGGCGGCGGTGGCGATGGCGATGCCAACCATGCTGCGGGCGCCGCTCTCGAAGGCTTCAATCAGTTTGCGGGCGCCGTCTTTCAGGCCCTGGCCCAGGCCGCGTCCGTCACGGTTAGCAAAAAAGCCTTCCTGCACGAACATCATCACCATCATGATCAGGATGGTGTTCAGGGCGATGCGCTCGGGGTTGGCTTCCGGGTTGACGGTCAGAATGCCGATCAGGTAGCCGAGCGGAAGGATGTAGTACCAGCCTTCCAGCACCGTCCGTTTCAGCGGCGGCAGTTCGGAACGCGGCAGCCCGCGCAGGTTGAGCTTGAGCGCCTCGATGTGCGCCACGGCGAGCAGCGCGGCGTAACACAGGAAGGCCGGAATCGCCGCCGCCAGAATCAGCGAGCGGTACTCGATGTTCAGGTTCTGCGCCATGATGAAGGCCGCCGCGCCCATGACCGGGGGCATCAACTGGCCGTTGCTGGAACTGGCGACCTCGATGGCCCCCGCCTTTTCACGGCTGTAGCCGGTGCGAATCATGGTGCCGATGGTGATGTTGCCGCCGGTCACCACGTTGGACACGGCAGACCCGGAAATGATGCCGTTGAGCCCGCTCGACAGGATGCTCGCCTTCGCCGCCCCGCCCCGGAAACTGCCGAGGATGCTCTGCGCGACCCGCATGAACCAGTCGCCCGCGCCGAGCTTGTCGAACACGGCGCCGAACAGCACGAAGAGAAAGACAATCTGCGCGGATACGCCCAGCGCCGTCCCGAAGATGCCCTCGGTGTTCGTCGCCAGTTGGCCCATCAGTTGCGGCCAGGTGTAGCCGCCGTGAAAGGGCGTCTGAATGGCCTTGATGCTTGAGGGGCGCACACTCGTGACTTCAGTCATGAGTTAGCCCCTCTCGCCCTGAAAAGGGCGATGAAAAGCGGAAGCCTCTAGCTTTTCCAGATGACATATGTTATTCTTCCCCTTGAGATGAAGAAAGGCCGGGGTTACGTCTATCAGCTTGAATACCACCTCATCTGGTGCGTGAAATACCGTCATCAGGTGTTGGTGGGTGAGGTTGCTGATGGACTGAAAGACATCCTGCGTGACATTGCCGCTCAGAACGGGCTGGAAGTCATCACGATGGAAGTCATGCCTGACCACGTTCACCTCCTGCTAAGCGCAACCCCACAGCAAGCCATCCCCGACTTCGTGAAGGCGCTGAAAGGCGCTTCCGCACGTCGGATGTTCGTGGCCTACCCGCAGTTGAAAGAAAAGCTGTGGGGCGGCAATCTCTGGAACCCGTCGTATTGCATCCTGACTGTTTCTGAAAACACCCGCGCTCAGATTCAGAAATACATAGAGAGCCAGCATGATAAGGAATAAGGCTTTCGTGGTCAGGCTGTACCCAAATGCGGCTCAGACTGAACTGATTAACCGCACGCTGGGTAGCGCAAGGTTCGTCTACAACCACTTCCTTGCCCGTCGCATTGCGGCCTACAAGGAAAGCGGGAAGGGACTGACCTACGGGCAAACGAGTAGCGAACTGACCCTTCTGAAGCAGGCTGAAGAAACCTCCTGGCTCTCGGAAGTAGATAAGTTTGCTTTGCAGAACTCGCTGAAAAACCTTGAGACCGCGTACAAGAACTTCTTTCGGACTGTGAAGCAGTCCGGTAAAAAGGTAGGATTCCCACGTTTCAGAAAGAAGCGCACGGGAGAGTCCTACCGGACTCAATTCACCAACAACAACATCCAAATTGGGGAAGGTAGGCTCAAACTTCCTAAGCTGGGATGGGTGAAAACCAAGGGCCAGCAGGATATTCAAGGGAAGATTCTGAATGTCACTGTGCGCCGTATTCACGAAGGCCATTACGAAGCGTCCGTTCTCTGTGAAGTCGAGATTCCCTACCTGCCTGCGGCTCCCAAGTTTGCAGCGGGTGTGGATGTCGGCATCAAGGATTTTGCCATCGTGACCGATGGCGTGAGGTTTAAGCATGAACAGAATCCGAAATATTACCGCTCCACCCTGAAAAGACTTCGTAAAGCTCAGCAAACCCTGTCCAGACGGAAGAAGGGCAGCGCACGTTACGGGAAAGCGAAAACCAAGCTGGCTCGGATTCACAAGCGCATTGTCAATAAGCGTCAGGATTTCCTTCACAAGCTCACCACCTCCCTGGTGCGTGAGTACGAAATCATCGGAACCGAACACCTTAAACCCGACAACATGCGGAAAAATCGCCGCCTTGCACTGAGCATCAGTGATGCGGGCTGGGGTGAGTTCATCCGGCAGTTGGAATACAAGGCAGCGTGGTACGGGCGACTGGTATCTAAAGTCAGCCCCTACTTTCCATCTAGCCAGTTGTGTCATGACTGCGGATTCAAGAATCCCGAAGTGAAGAATCTTGCCGTCCGTACATGGACTTGCCCGAACTGTGGGGAAACCCATGACCGAGACGAGAACGCTGCGCTGAACATTCGGCGTGAAGCGTTGGTGGCTGCGGGAATCTCAGACACCTTAAACGCTCATGGAGGCTATGTCAGACCTGCTTCGGCGGGCAATGGTCTGCGAAGTGAGAATCACGCGACTTTAGTCGTGTGAGGTTCAAGAGTCCCTTGGCGCCCATGAAGGCGAAGAGGATAAAAGCCGTGGAAATCAGCGGCATGGCAATCCCGATGGTGCGCCACGCCGCGAGCAGCAGCATCACGACCAGCGCGCTCCCAGCCCACAAGTCGGCGGGCACCCCGTCGCGGATTCCCCCGTTGGCGGCGATGTTGGCGTACTCGATAACGAAGTAGGCGGCGCTCCCAGTCGCCAGCAGCCCCAGTAACCAGTCGCCCCAGGGAATCCCGACCTGCGGGCGCCCTGGCGTCTTGCGGAAGGGAAAGACCAGAAAGGCGAGCGCAAAAGCGAAGGCGAGGTGAATCGCCCGCAGGGTGGTCGGCACCAGCGTGCCGTTCCAGGCGGCGTACATCTGAAACAGGCACCACGCGACGGCGATGGTCGTGACCAGGCCGGCCTGCCAGCCGAGGAGCTTGCGCCCGCCCGTCTCGGCGGCTTCGACCATTTCCAGGGCGCGGCGCTCGCCCTCGGTCATCTCCTGGCCGGGCGGCGACAGCGCGGGGTCGGATGAAATCGGTTTGGTGGGATCACTCATACTGTCCTCATGCTTGGGGGAAGAAAAAAGGGCCAGTCTCGAAACAAAAGGGACTGGCCCGGTGGAAGAGGGCATTCTAAGACAGTGAGGCCCTCAGACGGTTAGACCTTACTTGACGTTCAGGCCCTGTTCCTTCCAGAACTTGACGGCGCCGGGGTGGAGCGGAGCAGGCAGGCCCTGAATCGCCTTGGCGTCGGCGTAGTTGGCCGCCAGGGTGGGGTGCAGGGTCTTGAGCGCCTTCTCGTTGGAGAAGACGGCCTTCATCGCCTTGTACACGGTGTCGGTGTCGAGGGTCGAGCTGGTCACCAGGGTGGCCTGCACCGCCACGCCGGGCACCGTCGCGCCCTGGCCCTTGTAGCTCTTGGCGGGGATGTTGTAGCGCACGTAGAAGGGGTACTTCTTGAGCAGCGAGGCCGCCTGGTTGCCGCTGACCGGAATCAGCTTCACGTCGGTGGTCTGGGCAATCTGCGAAATGGCGCTCGCGCCCACGCCCACGGTGTAGAACAGCGCGTCGGCGCGCTTGTCCTGCATCAGGCTGATGCCCTGGGCGGGGGAGACGCGCAGTTGCTGGCCGAGATCGCTGAAGCTCAGGCCATACGCTTCGAGCACCTGCGCGGCGGTCTGCTCGCTGCCCGAACCGAGGTCGCCCGTGACCACGCGCTTGCCCTTGAGGTCGGCGATGGTGTTGATGCCGGCGTCTTTACGGACGATGACGTGCAGCACTTCGGGGTAGAGCACCGCGAGCGAGCGCACGTTGGGGTTGGCCTTGCCCTTGAAGGCGTCGATGCCGGTGCCCTTGTAGGCGTAGTAAGCCACGTCGTTCTGGACAATCGCCATGTCGAGTTCGCCGGACTTGATGCCGTTCATGTTGAACACGCTGCCACCGGTCGAGCGGGCGTTGGCGCGCAGGCCGCCCGCGTCGTTCATCATCTTCGCCATGCCGGTGGCGACAGGGAAATACACCCCGGTGGTGCTGCCCGAGCCGATGGTGATAAAGGCGTTTTGCGCGAAGGCGACGGTGGCAGTGGCGGCCAGCACGAGGGCGCTGAGAGTGATGGTCTTTTTCATGGGTTCCTCCGTTGAAGACAGGGCACGCACAGGGCAGTCGGGGCCGGGGGCCGGGTCGGTTGCGCTGGGACGTATCCTGGGGTGTGGTCGCCGCCGATGCTAGCACAGCGGCCTGATGATGCTGGAAGCGCTGCCAGCGAAGGGTTTTCGTCTGCAAAGTCAGGCCGCCGGGTGGCCTCGCCCCAGCAACGCTGCCCCGGCAACGCTTTAGAATCCCGCCCATGACTGCTCCCCTTTCCTCTGACCCCGCTGCCGGCGCGGTGGCCGTCTCTGCCCGCACGGTGGGCGAGCCGATCATCGTGGCGCAGAACGTGCAGAAGCACTTCGGCACCTTTCACGCCCTGCGCGGCGTCAACCTGACCGTGCGCCAGGGTGAAGTGGTCGTCATCATCGGGCCGTCGGGCAGCGGCAAAAGCACCTTTATCCGCACCATCAATGCGCTCGACCCCCACGACGGCGGCTCCATTACGGTGGATGGCCTGCCGCTTCAGGGCGCCCGCAACCTCGATGCCATTCGCCGCGAGGTCGGCATGGTCTTTCAGTCGTTCAACCTGTTTCCCCACCTGACGGTGCTCGACAACATCACCCTGGCCCCCACCCGTGTGCGCGGCGTGGACAAGGCGCAGGCGCAGGCGCGCGGCCTGGATTTGCTGCGGCGCGTGGGCATCGAGGAGCAGGCCTACAAGTTCCCCGCGCAGCTTTCGGGCGGGCAACAGCAGCGCGTCGCCATTGCCCGCGCTCTGGCGATGGAACCCAAGATCATGCTGTTCGACGAGCCGACCTCGGCCCTCGACCCCGAGATGATCAAGGAAGTCCTTGACGTGATGAAGGAACTCGCCCGCACCGGCATGACCATGCTGGTCGTCACTCACGAAATGGGCTTTGCCCGCGAAGTGGCCGACCGCATCCTGTTCTTCGACCAGGGCAACATCGTGGAGGACACGACGCCCGAGGCCTTCTACCAGAACCCGCAACACGAGCGGGCGCGGCAGTTCCTCAGCAAGATTCTGGGGCACTGATACGGAGCTGAACTCTTCTTCAGAGAAGTCGGAAAAGCGCCGCCATCTCTTCCGCGCACTCAGCTCCGTATGAGTCGGGACGATCCCTCGCCCTGGAGCAGTTCTCCGAGTGCGCTCACCAAAAAGCTGTGCCCTCTTTTTGTCAAATGCGTCATACGGTTTGAATCCGATTCCCGAACATCCGGAAAGGCGCCGGATGCCCGTCCATCGCCTTAAAACCGTATTTTTTCCATGCGCTCCGCGCAAAATTGCGCCCGGACATCTCCGGGACTCAATTTGAAACCGTATCAGACGTCGGGGGAGAGGATGATTACGGAATCTCGACTTCTCCTACGAACCCCGCGTCCAGCGCCAGCAGTTGCCGGAGCGGGGTGTCGCCGTGCTTGAGCAGGTAAGTCAGGAAGTTCATTTCACGTTCCTGGGGCGTGCCGTTGGGCAGCAGGTGCTTTTGCAGACGGGTGAGCTGACCGCTGCGCTCATTTTCGGCGCGGGCGAGGGCATTCACGGCGAGGCGCTGAAGGTGCGCGACGCGCGGCAGGGCCCGTTTGCGGGTGCGCTCGGCAGCACCGACCAGGGTGGGGTCGAGGGCCGCGAGGTCGCCGATGAGCCGCTCCAGCTCGGCCTCGATGCTCTGAAGGCGTTCGGCACTCACGGCCCCGGCGTCCCGCTCGGCGGCCAGGGCGCGGCCCAGCACGCCCGCCGGGTCGGCCTGCACCTCGGCGACGCTGGCGCGGAGGCGGCGCAGCAAGCGGGCGACATTGGGTTCCAGCCAGGTCACGCTCAGGCGCGGCCACAGTAGGGGTTGTTGCAAGCCGTGCAGCGGGTACACGTTTTTGAGTTGCGCTCCATACGCGATTTCGCCGGGGCCGACGACGAAGGCGAGGGTGGGCAGCAGCGTGTCCTGAATCGCCGGGCGCAGGCCTGCGGCGGGGGTCAGACGGGAGGGGTCGGCATTCAGCAGCGCAAGCAGGTCGGCGCGGGTATACCGGTGCGTCTCGGTGCTGAAGCTCTGCCCATCGAAGCGCAGCAGGCGGCGCTGGCTGTCGTCTTCCTCGACAAACAGATTGGTCGCGCCCGCCGGGCGGCGCAGTTGCGGCGTGAACCCGGCAGCGCTGAGACGCTCGGCAGCGTCCTCGATGCGCGCCGAGGAAGCGAGCGGCTGCTCAAGCTCGCGCGCAAGCGCCGGGGCCATCAGCCGGGCGAGCGCGGGGTGCAGCGGGTCGAGGACCAGCAGCCCGGCGGGGGCGAGCAGCCCATGAACGAGGCGGGCGAACACGTCGGCGTAGCTGTGGCGCTCGCCGCCCGCGATGGCCCGCTCTATCCGTGCGCGAACGGCGTCCTTGTACTCGGTGGGAGCTTCGAAGCGGTCAAGCAGCGCCAGCACCTCGGCGGTCCACTCCTCGCGCCACGTCACCCGGCCCACCGGCACGCCGGGCGGCACGTCGAGGGTCAGGCGGTGCAGGTCTTCGTTGAGGTCGAGCAGCGTGGTGCTGGCGACTTCCTCGGCGTCGTGGTCCTGACTGGCGACCCAGTACACGGCGACCACCGGGGTGTCTTCCTCATCGAGTTGCCGGGCGAGAAGTGCCGCGCCCGCGCCCTTGTGGACGCTGTAGGCGGGGCCGGTGAGCAGGCCGGCCTGCTGCCCAGTCACAACGACGCGCGATTCGGGGTGGGAGAGCCGCGTCAGCAATGCCTCGACGCCCGCGTCCAGCGTGCCCAGGTCGCGGTGGTATTCGCGCAGGGCAGCGGCCAGGGCCACCCGGTCAAGCTCAGGGCGCCGCTCGGCCCGCGCCTGCTGCACGTCTCGCGGCGAGAGGCGGAGAAACTCGCCCAAGGTGCCTTTGTTGTATTCCGCCGCTACGTTCCGCCCCATGCAGGCGTCACCCTAATACATTTGACGCGGTGAAACGTGGTTTGCAGCCTCGTTTCTTCCTTACGGATGCACCCCGCCGGGCAGGGTTCAGGGCTGGAGCGGCCCGAGTGGTTGCCGCGCCGCCTGTTCCAGCCCCGCGCGGTCGGTAAGCACGATGCGGCGGTAGCCGAGGTCGAGCAAGCCGCGCGTGCGGAAATCGCCGAGCAGTTTGGTGATGGTTTCGCGGGTGCTCCCCACGCTGTGCGCGAGGTCCTGGTGCGAGATGCGGTCGCGCAGCGCCAGCGTGCCGCCCTCCCAACCGCCTTCGCGCTCGGCGAGGGCCAGCAGGGCCAGGGCGAGGCGCTGCGAGACTTCCAGAAAGACCAGCCCGGCGAGGCGTTCCTGCACGCTGCGGGTCTGCCGGGTGAGCTGCTCGGTCAGTGCGAGCAGGGCGGCGGGCTGCTGCTGGAAAAGCCGGTGCAGCGTGCCCTGGCCGAGTTGCAACGTTTCGACCTCGTCCATCGCCTCGGCGTACATGCCGTAGGCGGCGGCGCTGTCGGGGTCGCGCAGCAGGGCCGGAGTGCCGAGCAGGGCGCCGGGGCCGTGCACGTCAAGGGTGACCTCGCGCGCGCCGCTGCCCAGGCGGTAGAGCCGCACCGTGCCGCGCGTGACGAGGTGCAGGGTCTCGGCGGGGTCGTCGGGGTGAAAGATCAGCCCGCCGCGCGCCCAGCGCCCGCTGCGCCCGGCAACCGTGAGCTGCGCCTGCACCTCGGCAGGCAAGGTCCCGAACGCACCCGGCAACATGCCCCAGAGTATGCCCCAAGCCCCGTGCTCCGCGCAGGCCCCCCAGCGGCGGGAGGTCGCACCTGCGCTGCGGGCTACAATCACGCTACATGAGCCTCAAGAGCCTGCCCGAACGTCTGGTTCTCTTCGACTTGCCGCTCGACCCCGTGACCCTGGACGCCGCCCTGGACCGGCTGAGCGGCTGGCTGTTCGAGTCGCCGCCCACCCCGCACACGGTGGTCACCCTCAACCCTGAATTCATCGTGCAGTCGCGCACCCAGCCCGAGTTCGTGCGGGCGATGCAGGAGGCCGATCTGGTGACTGCCGACGGCGTGGGCATCGTCTACGCCGCGCGGCAGCTCTACGGCGCCGAGGTGCCGCGTGCGCCGGGTTTCGATCTGGTCAAGGGGCTGATGGAGCGGCACGGCCCCGAGTTGCGGGTCTTTTTCCTGGGGTCCAAACCGGGTGTGGCCGAGCAGGCCGCCCAAAACGCCGTGCGCGATTACGGGATTCAGGTGGCAGGCGTTCACCACGGCTATTTCGGCCCCGATGAAGACCAGCGGGTGGCCGAACTCGTCGGGGCCAGCGGCGCGCACCTGTTGCTGACAGGCATGGGCGCCGGGCGGCAGGAAATCTTCAACGCCTACTGGAAGCAGATTCACCGCGCCCCAGTCGCCATCGGCTGCGGCGGCGTGATTGACGTGCTCGCTGGCACCGCGCAGCTCGCCCCCGAATGGACCCGCAAAATGGGCGTGGAGTGGGTCTGGCGGGTGGCCGGCGACCGCAAACGCTGGGGCCGTGCCCCCCGCCTGGCGCAGTTCGTGGCGATGGTGCAGGCGGAAAAACGGCGTAAGTAAGGCGAAGACTCAGGCCGTCTCGAGAACTGCCGGTTGAGCCAGCCACTGCGCAGCGTCGCGGGTGCCTTCCGATTCCAGTGCCAGCAAAATGAGGCGGCAGGCGGCCCGGTGCGGGTTCAGGTCGGGCCAGGGCCGCACCTCGCGGTAACCGGCTTGAAACGCCTGAGCTGGGGCACCGGCAGGCAGCAGCAATTCCCAGAAGGTCAGGTCCAGTTCGGGCGGCGCTGTTGCTGAGGCTTCTACGTCTACCAGGGCGTACGGTTGCCCGCCGCGCCACACGAACTGGCTTTCGTTCCAGTCGAGCAGCATGGGCGCGGCTTGTCGGGGAGGGGGTACCGCAGCGAAGACCCGCTCCACTGTGTCCCAGTGCCCGGCCCAGTTCTGCGGCGCATAACGGGGCGCGGTGGCCCGCACGGTTTCCAGCGCCCGGACGTAAAACTGCTCGAGCGGCTGGCGGCGTTGGCCCGACACGTCACCAAAAAAGCTGGCGGCTTGCTGATGCACCTGAGCAATCTGGCGCCCTAACAGCCGGGTGTCGGCCTCCGCGAAGGTTCTGCCATTCGGGTCACCGGACACGTATTCTACCCGCAAGGCAGGAGCGTCCCTGAACTCGGTCAGGCCGTAGGTCTGCGGCACGGTCCACACGCCCAGCTCGCGCCAGAACCCGTAAGCCGATTCGGTGGCGTGCAGGTCGCGGGGGTCCACCCCGAACAGCTGCCCCAGCCCCAGCATGAAGGCGCTGACTTCCGGTGTGGTCCACCAAGAGCGGCGGTAAATCTCGCTGCGCTGGCCGTCGTCCACCCGCCAGACATGTGAAGCGCGGCTGGAGTTGCCGGCATTGAGTTCGGTCACGCTCACCATGTCGCGCCACCCCCTACTGGGGGCCACAAGCCCAGCGCCTGCCGCACCGTGACCACCTGCCCCAGGTGATAGACGCTGTGGCCGGCGCTGTTGGTCAGCGCTACCGCGTAAGGACGGCCTTTGCGGTCAGGCGAGGCGGTCAATGAAGCGTCCAGCGTCAGGTCGCGCAGCCGCTGGGCGTCCCGCAAAAAGCGGTCTCTGAGTGCTTCCCATTCGCCTGCTGGGAGTTCGCCGGCGGGCCAGCCCTCAGCCGCGTGGGCGACGGCAGGTGGGTTTTCACCGGCTATGACCGCCAGTAGGTAGTGCTGCCAGAACTGCACATGCGCCACTATTTGCGCGGCGCTGTGCGGCAACCCCGCGGGCCGGCGCCCGGCGTCCGCTGCGCTCAGATCGCTTATCGCCCGTTCCCAGGTCACATTGGCTACGCCGCCCAGATACAGTTGCGCGGCGGCGTTCGCAAAATCCTGGGCAGGCTGCTCGCTCACCAGGTGTCCCCGCCCCCCGCCGGCGGCCACGCCCCCAGCGCCTGCCGCACGCTGATGATCTGGCCGAAGTGGTGCGCCGTGTGCAGGGCGAAATCGGCGAGCAGTTCGCCAATCGTTTCCTCGTGGTTGACGGGGCTGGCGAGGTCGGGCCGGGCGGCGTGGGTGTCGATGCGGGCGAGCAGTTCGTAAAACTCGTTCTTGACGTTACCCCAGTCGCCCGCACCCACCTGCGGCCAGGTGTCGGCGGCGTGGGGGGGGTAGGGGAGCGCTTGCCCCATCTCGATGATGTCGAGCATCCAGCGGTTCCACCAGTTTACGTGCGCCAGCAGCTCGGCCACGCTGTGCGGCAGCCCCCCGGCATGCTGCGCGGCCTGCTCGCTGCTGAGGTCGCTGAGGGTGGCTTCGACGCCCACGTAGGCCTGGCCGCCCCGGAACAGCCGGGGAAGCAGGCGGGCAAAGGCGAGCTGCGAACGGTCGCTGCGGTCGGTCATGGCGGTCAGTTTGCCAGATGGGATGACGGGGTGAGGCGCCGGGGCGCGCAGAGCTACAGCAACGTGACGCCCAGCAGCGCCAGCAGGCACACGCTGAGGCCTACCAGCAGCCACGCCCGCCACCGGTCCTCACGCCGGGCACGGGCCGGCTGTCCGGCGCCCGGCAGCAGGTTGGTGCGCGGCACCTCGGAGCGGCGCAGTTCGCCTGGGCGAAAGCGCAGACCTTTCATGGCCGTTGCCGCCACGCTGTGCCGCCGATGTCGAGGGCGAGGAGGGGAGCAGCGGCGGTTGGGAGGACGGTCACGCGGCCTATTGTCGCCCGGCGGCGGCCCGGCTGTCACGTTCGAGCATCAGTTGCACGCCCCGGCCTCGCTGCTGCGCAGTAACTTGGCCCGTTGCTGGTGCTCCGCCCACCGTCAGTCGCACGGGTGCCTGCCCTGCCTCGGACGTGACCAGCCAACGCTCTCCGCTCGCCAGCCGGTCTTTGGTCCAGCACTCGCCCGCGCGGCAGACCCGCACGTTCTGCACCCCGGCGCCGCTGTGGTTGACGACTTGCACGCCGCTCGGAGGCAGGGCGGCGCTGCCGAGCAGCAGGGCGAGGGGCAGGGGAGCGAGCAAGACCAGCGCGTTCATGCCTCCCAGTTTCGCGGTCAGCGGTCAGGCTGTCGTCCGCCTTTTGGGGGAGGGCCTGACCAGAGAGCTGATTTCCAGAGAGCTAATTTAACGTCGCTTTTTCACCGTCCAGGCTTCTTCGCTCAGGCCGCTGCGGGCATTGACGGCGCGGGCCATGATGAACAGCAGGTCCGAGACGCGGTTGAGATAGACCTGCACCTGCGCGTTCGCCTCCTCCACGTCGAGCAGCCGAATCACGTCCCGTTCGGCGCGGCGGGCCACGGCGCGGGCGAGTTGCAACGCGGCGGCGGCGGGCGTGCCCCCCGGATGCACGAAGCCGGTAAAGGGCGGCGCGGCCTCCTGGTAGCGGTCGATCATCGCTTCCAGAAAGGCCACGTCCTCGGCGTCTATGCGGACCAGATTTTTCTCGTAGGGGGTGCCGCTTCGGGTGGCGAGGTCGGCGCCCACGTCGAACAGCGCGTTTTGCAGGTATTCGAGGTCGGTGTCTAAGGCAGCGTCCGTACTGTGCGCCCGCGCCAGCCCCAGCGCCGAGTTGAGTTCGTCCACGGTGCCGTAGGCCTCCACGCGGGGGTGCGCCTTGCTCACGCGGTCTGCGCCGTAAAGGCCGGTCTGTCCCTGGTCGCCGGTGCGGGTGTAGAGCTTCATGGGGAAGAGGGTAAAGGGTCGGGGGCCAGGGGATGTGATGTTCCCCCGGCCCCCGCTCCTTGCTGGCGGCGGTCGCTGGTCGGTTAAGCCCGCCGTCCGGTCCGCTCCGTCAGCTCGCGCAGACGGTCGGCGAGTGAGGGCAGCAGCGCCGCCGGGTCGTAGCGCCACGTCCAGTTGTGGTCGCCGGTGGTGCCGGGCAGGTTCATGCGGTCCTCGCTGCCCAGGTTCAACAGGTCTTGCAGCGGCACGACGGCCAGCACCGCGCGGGTGCCGAACGCCACCTCAGTCAGTTGCCAGGCGAAGGTGTCCTCGCCCGGGTCGCTGCTGGTGTAGACGCGGAAGTTGTGGCGCTCGCTCTCGTCGGCGTGGCGCCACCAGCCGCGCGTGGTGTCGTTGTCGTGGGTGCCGGTGTAGACCACCCGGTTTTCCTTGATGTTGCCGGGCAGAAAGTCGTTCACCGCGAAGTCGCCGCCCCCGAAGGCGAATTGCAGCACCGCCATGCCGGGAAAGCCGAAGTCGTCGCGCAGCTTCTCCACGTCGGGGGTAATCACCCCGAGGTCTTCGGCGATGATGGGCAGGCTGCCGAGCGCCGCCCGCACCGCCTCGAACATCTCGTGCCCCAGCGCCGGCACCCAGCGCCCGTTCATGGCGGTTTCGGCGGGGTAAGGAATCTCCCAATACCCGGCAAAGCCCCGGAAATGGTCCACCCGGATGATGTCGTACAGCTTCAGGCTGCCCTGGAAGCGGCGAATCCACCAGCCGAAGCCGTCTTCTTTCATCTTGGGCCAGTTGTAGAGGGGATTGCCCCACAGTTGCCCGGTCTCCGAGAAATAGTCCGGCGGCACGCCCGCGACCACCGTCGGCTGGCCCTGGTCGTCGAAGTAGAACTCGTCCCGGTTGGCCCAGGCGTCGCTGGAGTCGAGCGCCACGAAAATGGGAATGTCCCCGATAATCTGCACGCCGCGCTCACGGGCGTACTCACGCAGCGCTGTCCACTGGCGGAAAAAGAGAAACTGCACGAACTGCACGCGGTTGATGGCGCCTTCCAACCGCTCGCGGGCGGAGGCGAGCGCCTGCGGGTCGCGGTCGCGCAGCGCCTGCTCCCAGGCGTTCCAGGGCAGGCCGCCGTGCGCCGTCTTGAGCGCCATGAACAGGGCGTAGTCGTCGAGCCAGCCCGCTTCCTGCGCCTTGAACGCCCCGAACGCCGCCGTCAGTTCGGCGTGTTCGCCGTAAATAAAGTGCGCGTAGGCGCGGTCGAGCATCTGGTTGCGCCACACGAACTGCGTGCCGAAATCCACCCGGCGCGGGTTGAAGGCGGGCATAGCCTCGAAATCGGTGTCGTGCAGCAGCCCTTCTTCCCTCAGCGTCGTCAGGTCGATGAGGTAAGGGTTGCCGGCGAACGCCGAAAACGCCTGATAGGGGCTGTCGCCGTAGCCGGTGGGGCCGAGCGGCATGACCTGCCAGTAGCGCTGCCCGGCCTGCGCGAGCCAGTCCACGAAGTGCCGCGCCGAGGCGCCGAGTTCGCCGATGCCATAAGGTCCGGGCAGGCTGGTGGGGTGCAGCAGCACGCCGCTGGAACGTTGAAGTGTCATTCTCTGGTGCCTCCCTGGAAAGCTGGGTGTGTGGAAGTGATTCCACGTTTGGCCGAGTGTAGCGGATGCGCCGCGCTCGGCAGTTCCTCTCGCTGGCGGCCCCGCCCGTCTACAGTCGGTTTATGACTGCACCCGTACTGGAAATCGCCATGCTGAATGTCAGGCCCGGACAGACGGCGGAATTCGAAGCCGCCTTCGCGCAGGCCGGACGACTTATCGCGTCCATCCCCGGCTACCGGCGCCATGAATTGCAGCGCTGCCTGGAAGACGCGCATAAATACGTCCTGCTCGTCTGGTGGGACACCCTGGAGGCGCACACCGTCGGTTTTCGCGGCAGTGCGGAGTATGGGCAGTGGCGTGCGCTCCTGCACCATTTTTACGACCCGTTTCCGGTGGTCGAACATTTCGTGCCGGTGACGTTGCCCAACTCCTGAGGCTCAGCCGCCCTTCGCCTCCACCTCGCCCTGCTTTTCGCCCCACAGCGCCATTTTGTCTTCGAGCTGCACTTCGAGTTCGTGCGCGGCCTGCCCCAGCGCGGTGAAGTCGGCGTTCATGTCGGCCTCGGCGAGGGCCCGCTGCGCCCCTTCCAGTTCGGCCTCCAGCCGGGCGATGTCGGCTTCGATGGCCTCCACCTCGCGCTTGAGGTGCCACAGGCCCTTCGCTTTGGGGGCGAGGGCGACTTTGGGGGTAGCGGCAGCGACGGTGCGGGCGGCCTCGGCCTCCAGCTCGGCGGCGCTGCGGTGCTTGGCGCGGTAGTCCTCCCAGCCGGGGTACTCGTAGAACTGCCCGTCCTCGATGAGCCAGATGCGGTCGGCCAGCCCCTCGATAAAGGCGCGGTCGTGGCTGACCATCACCAGCGTGCCGGTGTAGGCAGCGAGGGCGTCTTCGAGCGCTTCGAGCATTTCCATGTCGAGGTGGTTCGTCGGCTCGTCGAGGACGAGCAGGTTGTGGTCTTCCTGCGCCAGCCTCAGGAGTGCGAGCCGCGCCCGCTCGCCGCCGGAGAGGATGCGGGCGGGTTTGTCGTGGTGGTCGAAGGGAAACATGAAAGTGCCGAGTAGCGTGTGCGCCTCGTGGTCCTTTTGCACGTACTCGCGCGCCACGTCGTAGAGCGTCTGCGAGGGGTCCACGCCGCGCAGGGCCTGGTCGTAGTAGCCTGCGCTCACCCGCGCCCCGGTCAGCACCCGGCCCCTGGGGTCGTCGCTGGGGTCGAGGCCGAGGAGCGTTCGCAGCAGCGTCGTTTTGCCCGCCCCGTTGCGCCCGATGATGGCGACACGCTCGCCCTGGCGAATCTGGAGGTCGAGGTCGGCAAAGAGCGTCCGTTCCCCCATCCGCCGGGTCAGGTGCCGGGCGTCGAGCACCACCTCGCCCGATTCCGGCGCGTGAAAGGTGATGCGGGTGGTGCGCTCCTCGGGCGGCGGGGCGGCGACAGCTCCCTTCTGCATCCGGTCCACACGGGCCTGCATCGCCTTGGCGCGGCGGGCGAGTTTGGACATGCCCAGGCCCCAGATTTTCATGCGGTCGGCGCTCGATTGCAGGTCGGCAATCTGCTTGGACTGCTGGGCAAACAGCGCGGCCTGCTGCTCGAGTTCGAGGTCGAGCTGTTCGCGAAATTTGGTGTAGCCGCCCGCGTAGACCTTCAGCGTGCCGCCGCGCAGGTAAGCGGTTTCTTTGGTCACGTTGTCCAGAAATTGCCGGTCGTGGCTGATGACGAGCACCGCGCCGGGGTAGCGGCCCAGAAAGCCTTCGAGCCACTCCACCATCACGATGTCGAGGTGGTTGGTCGGCTCGTCGAGCAGCAGCACGTCGGGGTTCTCGACGAGCAGCGCCGCCAGCCCCAGCCGGGTGCGCTCGCCGCCCGAGAGCCCGGTCACCGGGTCGTGCTCGCGTCCCCGGAAGCCGAACGCCAGCGTGACCTGCTCCTTGCGGCTGCGCCGCTCGTAGCCGCCGCGCCGGGCGAACTGTTCGAGCAGCGCCTCGTGGTGGAGGATGGCGGCTTCGCTGCCGCTGCTCATGGCGGCGGCGGCGGCGGCCAGTTCGGCTTCCAGGGCGTCGAGGTCACGAAAAGCACTTTCGAGCACGGTGTCGATCGTCGCGCCCGCCGGAAACACCGGGTCTTGTTGCAGCGCGCGGGCGCGCACATTGGGGGCGTGGCGCACTTCCCCGCCGTCCGGGAGAAGTTGCCCGGTCAGCAGCCGCAGCAGGGTGCTTTTGCCCGCGCCGTTGCGGCCCACGAGTCCCACGCGGTCGCCCGGCTCGACGGCGAAAGTGATGTCCTGCAGGACGGTGAGCGGACCGTATTCCTTGGCGGCGTGGCTGAGGGCGATAAGCACGGGGCCGAGTATACGCACCGCCCCCGCACCTGCACGGTCTCCAGTGCACGGAACCCCGGTGAAAGAAACTTCTCGTAAACTGAACCTGATGAGCCAGCGTTCCCCTTCTCTCCGTGTTCTGGCCGGGCCGCTGCTTCTCGTGGGCCTGGCGTTCCCCGCGCTGCCGTTAGAGGCGGCACAAGCACAGGCGGTACAGGTCCAGGCACAGGCCCGGCCTGCGGTCACCGTCGCGGCGGCGAGCGGGCGCGCCGAAGTTCAAGACGCCGCTGGCCGCTGGGTGCCCCTGGGGCAGACCCGCGTGGTGGGCACCACCCTGCGGACCGGGGCCGGGCGCGTCACGCTGCAAAACGGCGCCGGGCAGATCACGCTGGGCAGCGCCTCGCGCCTGCGGGTCTACGACCAGGAACCCGACTTGCAAGAGGGCCAGTTTTTCTTCGCCGGCAGCGGCAGCTTCTATGCGCTGGGCTGGCACCTGAACGTGCAGGGCGGGCAGGTCCGCGCCGACCTCCTGCCCGGCAGCCCGCGGCCCCGGGTGGCGGTCATTGCCGGGCGGGTCCGCCTGTCGAGCGGCAGCCGCACTGTGCAGCTCGGGGCGGGCGAGCAGCTGTCGCTGCGGAGCGGGCCCCCAGCGGCCTTTACCGAGACCGACCCCTGGTACCGGGCGCAGTTTGTCGGCCCCGGCGCGGCCACCATCGAGGCGCTGCGCGGGGCCGTGGAGTACCGCAGCGGTGAAAAGGTACGCGGCGCCACGATGGGACAGGTGCTCGGCACCGGCGACCGCGTGAGCACCGGCAGCGGCGCCTGGGCCGAAATCGGTTTCAGCGGCGGCGGCTACCTGCGCCTGACCGAGCAGAGCGAACTCGGGGTGCTGGCGGTGGACAAAACGGCGCGGGGACGCGAGGTCACGCTGCGGCTGCTGCGCGGCAGTGCCTGGAGCGTGGTGCAAAAGGGCCAGGGCGGCTACCGCATCACCACCCCGGTGGTCAGCACCGCCGTGCGCGGCACGACCTTCCGGGTGGACGCGGCGGGGCTGGTCAAGGTCTTTGAAGGTCAGGTCGAGCTGCCGAGCGAGCCGGGAGTGCGCCTGGAGCAAGGCCAGGAAAAGCCCGCTGGCGGCGTGGTGCGGCCTCTCATACCCGACGCCCTCGACGAGTTCAACCTGGCGCTGGACCGCGAACGGGCCGCGCCGCTGGCACCGCAACTCACCTTGCCCGGCGCCCCCGCCCGGCCCTGGGCGCAGCAGACGCCCGACCTGCGCGTGACCGCTCCCCAGGGCAGCGAGGTCGAGGCGCGGCTGAACGGGCAGACCGTGCGCCTCGGCGAGATCGGGGCGGGCGTCTTCACCCTGCCCGTCTCACTGCCCGCCCTCCCCGACGGACGCTACGACGTGACGCTCAGCGTGCGCCGCTCGGGGCAGCTCTGGCAGCGGCGCTTTCCGCTGGTGCTCGACCGGGCAGCGCCGGTGCTGGACGGGGTACAGCGGCGCACGCTGGGCCGTCTCCTGCTGCTCAGCGGTGAAGTCAGGGACGGGCCGGCAAGTGCTGACAGCCGGCTGCAACTCCGCATTGAGGGCGCTGGTACGCCGCAAATGCGTACGCTGCGGCCTGGGCCGTTTCGGGTGCTGCTCCCCGCGCCGACGGTCCCCGGCGAGCTGCGGCTGAGCGTGCGTGATGCGGCGGGAAACGAGTCTCATGTGGCGCTCCCCTGAACGCCCGCTGCGCCGCCTGACCTTGCCGCTGGCGGCGGGGCTGGGGCTGGCGCTGGGCCTGGCATTGCCGCACAACCGCGCTCTGGAAAACTCGCTCAACCGGGCGCTGCCCTCGCGTTTCGACGAGCGCCTGCTGCTCGTCGGCATTGACGACGCCACGCTCGGCGATTACGGGCCGCTGCCGCAGTGGCCGCGCTCGCTCTACCTGCGGGCCTTCGACACCTTGGAGCAGGCCGGGGCGCAGGTCGTCGGGCTCGACGTGGTGCTGGGCCGGAGCAGTGACCCTGACCCAGCCGTGCAGGCGGCGTTCGACCGGCCTCACCTCGTGCTCGCCACCGCGCCCGGTGACCCGGTGCTCGACTGGCTGAGTGCCCGGCAGACCGTCACGGGGGTCAGCGCCCTCAACAGCGGCAGCGGCCCGCTGCGCGAGGTGCAAACGGCTTACCCGGTCGGGAGCGGCCCGGCCACAGTCCTTATTCCCAGCTTTGCCCGGCAGGTGGCGGCGCAGGCGGGCCAGCCTTTGCCACTCGATACCCAGCCGCGCCTGCTGCGGTACTCGCCGCCCGCGCAGGTGGCGGCTCAGACGCTCTCTTTCCGTGACCTGGTCGGTGGCAACGTGCGTTACGCCGACCTGCAAGGCCGGGTGGTCCTCATCGGCCAGAACGCGAGCGGCGTGCCGGGCCTCAACCTGCCCGACATCGACGGGCGGCTGACGCCGGGGCTGGAATGGCAGGCGCGGGCGGTGTCGAGTTTGCTCTCGGCCCCGCTGCGCCGGCTGCCGGGCTGGGGCACCGCGCTGCTGTGCGCCGGGTGCGCGGCCCTCACCGTGCTGTGCGGCGGGCTGTGGGGCTACGCGCTGGCGGGCCTGACGCTGCTCATCGCCGCCGCGCTGTGGCCGCTGGGGGTGGTGTTTCCGGGGGTGTCTGTCTCGCTGGCGGCGGTTCTGGGGTCGGGGCTGGTCGCCTTCGAGCGCTGGCGGCAGCTCAAGACGCTGCGGCTGCGCGACCCGCTGACCGGCCTGGGCAACCGCTTGGACCTCATTCGCAGCGTGACGCAGCGCTGGCCCCGGCGGGTGGAGCAGCCTTTCGGTCTGGTCATTTTCGACGTGGGCGCCCTGAGCCGCGTCAACGCCATGCAGGGCCGGGCGGCGGGCGACGCGCTGCTGCGCGAACTCAGTGCCCGCCTGCAACGGGTGAAACGCCGGGGCGACGCGGTCTTCCGCTCCGGCCCCGACGAATTTGCCGTGCTGCTCGAACCTGCTGCCGCCTCCGAAGTCCTCCCCCTCGCTCAGGCGTTGGTGAGAGAGGTAGGCCCGCTGAGCATGGGCGACCTGCCTGTGCCGCTGACCGTCGGCACCGCCAGCAGTACTCAGGACCTCGCCGCCCCCACCGACCTGCTCGAAGCGGCGAGCCGCGAACGCTACCGGGCCAAGTACCAGCGCGTACAGGAAGAGTAGACCCGCGCGTTCCTCAGCGTCCTGCCGCCTGCGCCGCGTAAAACTGCGCGATGCCGCCCGCCACCGCCTGGGCCAGCTTTTCCTGCCCGCCCGGACTGTTCATCACCCGCACGTTGCCCGCGTCGGTCAGGTAGGCGAGCTCCACCAGCAGGCTGATCTGGGTGCTCGGACGCGTCAGGGCGAGGTTGGCGCCCGGTCTGAGGCCCGCGCCGATGCCGAGTTCGGGCAAGCGGGCCCGCAGCTCACTCAGGATGGCGCTCGCCACCGCCTGCGCCTGCGGCCAGGTGTAATACACCTCCGGCCCACGAATGCCGCGCGGGTCGTTCCCGTCGGGCAGCGCGTTGTAGTGCAGGCTGACGAGCAGGTCGGCGCGGGTCTGCTCGGCGAGCAGGTCGCGCTCGGTCAGGCCGACAGAGTCGTCGCGCTCACGGGACAGAATCACGGTGGCCCCCTGCGCCCGCAGCAGTTCGGCAGCCCGCAGCGCCACCGGCAGGGTGAGGTACTTCTCGGTCAGCCCCAGCAGCCCCGCGCCGCCCATGTTGGTGCCGCCGTGTCCGGGGTCGAGAACGATGACCCGCCCCGCCAGTGGTCTGAGCGGATCAAGGACTGGCGGACGGCGCACTGTGAGCACCAGATCATTGCCCTCGTACCCCGCGTGAAAACCCCAGCCCTGCGCCGCGCTCAGCCGCAGCGTCAGGCGCTGGGTGTCCAGGCCGAGCGTTTTCACTTCGGCGCTGACGAGCAGTGGGTCGCGCAGCTCACCCGGCGTGGGCAGGGGAGGCGCCCCGTAGAGCGTCAGGTCGAGTTGCCCCGCGCTCTGCTCCAGCGTAAACGGCAGCCGCGCTCCGCCGAGCGGCACCCGCACCCGCAGGTCGTCGCCCGTTCCAGCCGCCATTTCCAGGCCAGTTCCCCCCGCCCCACTGGGGTCGAGCACCAGCGGCCCAGGCTGCGCGGCCAGCGGCAGCCCCCGCGTCAGCGCCACCTGATCGGCGGTGACCAGGGCGCTCAGGCCGGGGGCGAGGCGCACCCGCAGGTCGTTGCCCTGCCGTCCCACCGCCAGAAAGGTCGTGCCCTCGCGGGGATAGAGCAGGGGCCGGCCATCCAGGGTGGTCAGCGAATACTCCGCCTCGTTGACGCCCAGCCCGCGCACCGTGCCCGCCAGTTGGGTGGCGGTGGCGGGGCCGGTGCCGGTGCTCACGCGGCCCGGCGCCGCCTGGCTCACAGTTTTGCCGTCCTGGCCGGTCAGGCTGACGGTCACGCTCGCCTGGTCGAACACACTGCCGAGCGGCAGCACCCAGGTGGCGCTGTAGCGGCCTGGACGAACTTCGCGCATGGCCTGCGGGGCGCCGCTTCCCACCCGGAAACTGGCGCGGCCCCCCGGCGAACCCTCGAAGCTCACTTCGAGTTGCCGCTCGGCGGGCGAGTCGCCGGCGGGGTCCCAGAATTCCATTCGCCCTGTCGGCGTCAGGCTGCCGGGGCGCAGGGCGGTGGGCCGGGCGGGCAGCGGCGCCGTGACGGTGCGGGTCACGTGCAGGACGCGGCTGCTCGACTCTCCGCCCACGGTGGTGACCAGCCGCAGGGTGTTGAGGCCGGGACTCAGCGGCCACCATAGGGTGTAGAGCCCGTCGGGAGCGACCTCGGCGGCGCGGCCTCCGATGGTGAGCCGGGCGCCGGGGCTCACGCTGCCTTCCAAAATCACGTGGTCATAAGCGACGCGGTGCCCCTCGGGCGGGTAGGCCACGATCAGGCGCGGCGCGGCGGCAGCGGGGGAGAGCAGCGCGGCGGACACGGCACCGAGCAGCAGCGAGCGGCGAAGCGGAAGCATGGCCCTTGCTGTAGCACGCTCTCCTGCGCTGGTGGGTGAGACGGCGCCCGCGTCACTGCGTTCGACACATTGTCTACTGTCGCCGCGCCGGGGACTATCATGGGGGTCGCCATGTCTTCCTCCGCCCCCTTTTCGCCTTCGACTCTGGTGGCCGACTATGTCTCGCAGCTCAGTGAGTACGAGGCGCTGCGCTCGGCGGCGGTCGCCCACATGGCCCGGCTGCTCCAGGAAGCCGGGCTCAACATCCACCACGTCACCGCCCGGCTGAAAAAACCCGCCAGCCTCGCCGACAAACTGCGGCGCAAGGTGGGGCGCTACCACACGCTCGGCGACGTGACCGACCTGGTGGGCGTGCGTGTTATCACCTATTTCGAGTCGGACGTGGCGGCGGTGTCGCGGCTGGTCGAAGGCTGCTGCGAGGTGGACTGGGACCACTCCATCGACAAGTCGAAGATGCACGATCCCGACCGCTTCGGCTACATGGGCGTGCACTACGTGGTGCGGCCCAGTGCGTCGCAGCCCGAGTTCGCGGCGCTGCTGGACGCGCACCCTGGCCTCAGCGACCTGCGATTCGAGATTCAGATTCGCTCGATCCTGCAACACGCCTGGGCCGAAATCGAGCACGACCTCGGCTACAAGAACCGCGAGGCGGTGCCGCGTGAGGTGCGGCGGCGGTTTTACCGGCTGGCTGGACTGCTCGAAATGGCCGACGAGGAGTTCATGGCGCTCGCCCGCATGAGCCGCGACTACGCCGCCACGCTGCCCGAGCGGGTGCAGGAGGAGCCCGAGAGCGTCTTTATCGACGTGCAGAGTGTCTCCTATCTGCTGGGTCAGCCCCCGGTGCGCCCGCTCGACCTGGAGGTGGCCGAGGCGCTGGGCGTCACCTTGCTGGTCGACTGGCCCGACCCCGAGCGCCCGGTGCGGCTGACCTCGCTGCTCGATTACGTGGGGGTGCACTCGGTGGGACAGTTGCAAAAGGAACTTGCCCGCTTCGCGCCGGACATCGTCCGTTTCGCCGCCGCGCTGCTGCCGCAACTGCGCGAGGCCTGGACCCCGGCGGGCGGCGCGCGGCCCGGCACCAGTCTGGTGCACTACGCCTTGCTGCGCGCCTGCGTGAACCCGTCGCTGGAGGCGCGCGAGGTCATCAAGATGCTCGACCTGATGGGCACCCAGAGCGAACGCCAGCTGGTCCGCACGGTACGCGAAACCTACCGCGAGGTCATCAGTGCCGGCACCGAGGAGCGCGAAGGCTAACGCCGCGCTTGACAAAAACGCCCCTCCGACCTATTCTCTTTGAGCGCGAAAGGAAGCCCCTGAGCGCAGAAGCAAGAAAAAGAGCAGAGAAGGTAACGCAGGGTAGAGCAGTCTGGTAGCTCGTCGGGCTCATAACCCGGAGGTCGCAGGTTCAAATCCTGTCCCTGCAACCAACATCCCCCGTCCCGGTGACGGGGGTTTTTCTTGTGCCCGGCTGTGTATCCCGCCCGCGCCGCTCGCCTCCGGGCCGCGCTACAGTCCGCTCACACATGGGTCTGTTTTCGCAACTGTCCGGCACGTTCATCAATATCGCCGCCGTTCTCCTCGGCACCCTCATCGGGCTGACCGTGGGCGGGCGGCTGCCGGAGCGCACCCAGCGCACGCTGCTGCAAACTCTCAGTCTGGTCACGCTGTTTATCGCGCTCGACATGGCGGGCAGCCTCAACAAGGTCAGCGGCGGGCAGGTACCGGGCGTCATCCTCGCGCTGATTACGCTGGCAGCGGGCGTGGTGGTCGGTGAAGCGCTGGGCATTGAAGAAGGACTGAACCGGCTGGGCGACAGCCTCAAGCGGCGCTTTCGGGGCGGCGGCCTTTTCACCGAGGGCTTCGTCGCGGCGAGCCTGCTGTTTTGCATTGGCCCAATGACGGTCATCGGCGGGCTGCAAAACGGGCTGACCGGCGACAGCTCCACCTACGTCCTGAAAAGCACCCTCGACGGCATTGCCGCGCTCGCGCTGGCAGGAGCCTACGGGATAGGCGTGGGCTTCAGCACGCTCACCATCCTGCTGGTGCAGGGCGGCATCAGCCTTGCGGCGGGCAGTTTTGCCGCCGGGCTGCTCGGCGGGGCCGACCCCGAAATTCTCCGCACCAATCCCTACGTCCTGCTGATTACCGGCGTGGGCGGCCTGATGATTGTCGGCATCAGCTGGAACCTGATGCTGGGCGGCCTGGGCATGGACGACAAGCGCGTGCGCGTCGGCAGCATGATGCCCGCGCTGCTGCTCGCGCCGCTGGGGCTGTGGCTGGCCCGGAGCTTGCAGGGCTGAGCCTGCTGAGCTTAAGCGCGGGCTGAGGGCTGCTCTGGCGACCTCTGCGCGCGCAGATAAGCCTCCAGGCTCGGCACGTCGAGCGGTCTGGAAAAGTGGTAGCCCTGCAACAGGTCGCACTTTCACTGCCGCAGCAGGTGCAATTGCTCGGCGGTTTCAATGCCCTCGGCGGTTACTTGCATCCCGAAGCGCTGGGCAAAAGCGATCAGCGCCGACACCAGCGGGCCATCGGTGGCATTGTCGGCGCTGAGGTCCTGAATCAGCGAGCGGTCGAGTTTGAGAATCTGCGCCGGTAGGCGGTAGAGGCGGCTGAGGCTGGAATAGCCGGTGCCGAAGTCGTCAATGGCGAGTCTTAGGCCCTCGCGGATCAGCGGCAAGAAGGGTTCGAGGGCCTCCTCGTCGCAGATGGTCTGCTCGGTGATTTCGAGTTCCAGCGCGTCGGGAGGCAAGGCGTAGGCCCGCAGGGCGTCGCGGATTTCTTGACAGCTGCCGGGCTGTTGCAGTTGCCGGGGGGCCATATTGACGCTGACCCGCAGCTCCGGCCAGTGCTCGCGCCACGCGGCGAGCTGCCGCAGGGCCGTGTTCAGCACCCAGCGGCCCAGCGGCACGATCAGGCCGTTGTCCTCGGCGAGTCCGATAAAGCGGTCAGGCGACAACAGCCCCAGCCGGGGATGCTGCCAGCGCACGAGCGCCTCGACGGCCACGGTCTTGCCGCTCCTCACCTCCACGATGGGCTGGTAGTGCAAAACCAGTTCACCGTTGCCGATGCCGCTGCGCAGGGCCTGCGTCAGTTCCAGCCGCTCGTTGGCCGCCTGACTCAGGGCGTTGCGGTAGCGCTGGGCCTGCCCGCCCTCCTGTTTGGCGGCGTGCAGGGCGAGGTCGGCATTCTTTTGCAGGGTCAGGCTGTCCCGGCCATCCTCGGGAAACAGCGCCAGGCCGATGGAAGCTGTGACGACCAGCGCTTGCCCATCGAGCAGCAGCGGTTCGTTGATGGTGTCGAGCAAGGTCTGGGCAATGGTCAGGGCGTCTGGGGCGGCTCTGACCGCCGGCAGCAGCACCACGAACTCGTTGCCCCCACGTCGGAAAGTCTGCCCCTGCTCGCCGACAGCGGCCTGCACGCGCTCGCCGATATAGAGCAGCAGGGCGTCGCCCGCCGGCTGCCCCAGGGTGTGGTTGACCGTCTTGAAATGGTCGAGGTCGAGGCACAGCAGGGCAAAAGGAGCGCTGTCTGCGGCGACCTGCTGGCCCAGCGCTTCGTGCAGCGCCAGCCGGTTGGGCAGCCCGGTCAGCGCGTCGTGCCGGAGCTGCGCGGCCAGGCGTTGCTGAGTCCGGCCTTCTTCCTTCAGGCGGCGCTTTTCGGCCAGCGTCTCGCTGCGTAGGCGCTCGGCCTCCAGTTGCAGGTTGACCGCCGCCAGTTGCTCGCGCAGGTCATGTTCGAGCTGCGCGAGCGCACGGACCTGTGCCAGCGCCCCCTGGTAGTCGTCCTGATCTTCTAATAACTGGGCATAGCAGCGCCGGGCGCGCCCTTCCGCGTCGTTCAGGCGCAGATCCTGGGCGGCTCGCAGTCCCGCCTCCAGCGCGGGTCGTGCCTCGGCGGGCCGCCCCAGGCCATAGAGGATTTCGCCGTGCGTGACTTGCAACTCGCACTGCGGCGTCGCGGTGCCGAAGCCACTGTCGGTATTCAGCCCCTGTTCGCAGTACGTCAGTGCCTCTGACAGGCGGTCGAGGTCGAGCAGCAACTGGGAGAAATGAAACAGGACGCTCTTCAGGTAGCGGGGCGAGGCAACCGTCTTGGCGTGGCGCAGCGCTTCCTCAATGAGGGTCAAGGCCGCCCCCGTCCCACCGCTCAACTGGCAAACGCAGGCGAGGTTGAGCGAGGTGATCATCAGATCGAACGGCTGTCCAAGCTGCCGCGCAGTGTCGTGGGCCTCGGTCAGGTAGGGCTGAGCCGTGTCGTACTGCTCGAGTTTGGCGTAGGCGCTCGCAAGGTTGGTCAGCACGCGCAGAGACAGCTCGGGAGCATTGAGTGACTCGCAGATTTTCAGAGCTTCGAGGTAGGCCTGGAGCCCCCGCGCCATCCGCCGCTCGTTGAGATGCGCCAAGCCCAGGCCCAACCAGGCGTGCACCAGCAGCTCGGGCATTTTTGCGCTTCGGGACTCGGCCACCACGCTTTCCAGCAGTTCGGTCGCCTGCTCGTTGCGCTTCTGGTGCGCCAGGCTGCGGCCCAGCACTGTCCGGGAGCGCAGAGCCAGTGACTGGCAGCCGGCTGCGGTGGCCCCGGCGAGCACCTCACGTGCCGTCGCTTCGGCCTGTGGCGAGTCGCGCAGCAGGATGTCCTCGGCCTCGGCGAGCCGGGCTTCCAGCTGCTGCAAGTCGTCAGGGACCGCGTCAGCCTGCTGGAACCGGTCGGGCAGCGTCATCGTGTTCGTAAGATACGGGATGCCCCCTGACAGAATCGTCAGCCGGGCGTTGGCCTGTCTGAACCTTCGCGGCACACGGAGCTCGCTCAGAAGCGGGTCGGGGGGTTGACCCTCACGCCGCGTCAGGCCTCAAGCTCGGGGACAGGAGGTGAACGAGATGTCACAGGGCCAAGATTCAGACCCCTGGACCGTGGGCGAGGTCGCCGAGCTGACGCGGGTCAGCGTACGGACGCTGCACCATTACGACGCCGTGGGCCTGCTGAGTCCCTCGGCCCGTAGTGAGGCGGGCTACCGGCTCTACACGCCCGCCGACGTAGCGCGGCTCTGGCGCATCCTGACCTTTCGGGAACTGGGGTTTTCGCTGGCTGACATCGGCAAGCTGCTCGGGTCCTCCCCGGAAGCGGAACGCGAGGCCCTGGGGCTGCAAGCGGCACTGCTGCGTGAGCAACTCGCCCGCACGCAGGCGCAGCTCGACACCGTCACCTCCCTGCTAGGTGCCGCCGAGCGCGGCGAAGGAGACGTTATGACGAAGGAAAAAATTCAGCAGATGTTCGAGCAGTTCGACCCGACCGAGTACGACGCCGAGGTCAAGGAGCGCTGGGGCGACACGGACGCCTACCGCCAGAGCGCCGAGCGGATGGCCCGTTACACCCCCGCCGACCGCGAGCGCATGAACGCCGAGGGCGCCGAGCTGCACGCCCGCTACGCTGCGCTGCTGGATGCGGGCACCTCCGCCGACAGCCCCGAAGCCGCTGCCGTCGCCGAGGCCCAGCGCGCTTACTTCAACCGGTGGTTCTACGACTGCTCGCCCGACATGCTGCGGATGGTCTCGCACCACTGGGTGGACGACCCGCGCTTTACGGCCAATATCGACCGAATTCGCCCCGGCCTGGCCGCTTACGAGTTCGCAGTGGTGCAGGCGTGGGCGGGGAAGCAGTAAAAACAAACAGTGAAAAACCAGCCTCCCATGCGTCGGGGAGGCTGGTTTTTCAGTGTGATTCTCAGTTCGCCTGTCGCGCTGCCAGCAACTCTTCCAGCCGCGCCACATAGCCTTCGAGCGTGCGGAAAGTCGCCTGCACCGGCTCGGGCGAGAGCATGTCCACGCCCGCCTCGCGCAGGGCGTCAATGGGGTCGAGGCTGCCGCCGGACTTGAGATAGCGCAGGTAGCTCTCGCGGGCGCCTTCCGGGTCGGCGTCGAATTTCTCTAAGAGCTGGTGCGCCGCGCTGATGCCGGTGGCGTACTGGTAGGCGTAGAAGTTGGCGTAGAGGTGGGTCGAGAACTGCATCCACAGGCTGCCGCTGCGCCCCCGGTCCATCGTCACGCCGTCGCCGTAGCCCTGCCCCAGCAGGTCGGCGGTCAGGTCAATGAGGTCGGGGGCGCTCAGCGTGCCCCCCGCTTCAATGCGCCGGTAGCTTTCCAGCTCAAAGGCCGCCAGCGTCGGCATGATGAAAAAGTAGCGGTGGAAGTTGCTCAGCGCTTCTTCGATGATTGCCACTTCCATCTCGGTGTCGCCCGCCGCCCGCGCCTTTGCCAGCAGGTTCTTGCGGCTCATCGCCTGGTTGAAGTTGGAGGCGACTTCGGCGTGAAACAGCGTGTAGCGCGGCACCGACGGGGCGTGTTCGCGGCTGGCGAGCAGCGAGTGCATGGAGTGCCCGATTTCGTGGGCGAGGGTGGAGTAGCTGCCCACCGTGCCGTTCCACGTCATGAAAATGTAGGGTTTGACCCGCCCGCCGCCGTTAGAGTAGGCGCCCTGGCGTTTGCCGTCGTTCTCGGCGTAGTCCACCCAGCGGTCCTCGGTCAGGCCGAAGCGCAGGTCGTTTACGTACTCCTCGCCCAGCGGCGCCATCCCCTCGGCAATCCACTCCACCGCCTGCGCGTAGCTCACTTCACGCGGCGGCACCAGCGAGGCTTTCACGTCGTACTCGCGCAGCTCACTGAGGCCCAGCCAGTCGCGCCGCACCTTCCAGTAGCGGTGCCAGATGGGGGTGTTGGCGCGGTAGGTGTCCAGCAGCGTGGTCACGACTTCGGTGGGGATGTTGTCGGGCGACAGGCTCGCCGTAATCGCGTCGGGGTAGCGGCGGGCGCGGGCGAGAAAGACGTTCTGGCGCACGTTGGTCGCGTACATGGCGGCCTGCGAGTGCTTGGCGGCGAGGTGCGCGTCGGCGTAGTGTTCCCACGCTTCACGGCGAATCTCGCGGTCGGGGTCGGAGGTTAGGCGGTCCACGTTGCCCTGGGTGATTTTCTGACCACCCGCGCTCCCAAAATCGAGGTCCATGTTCGCCAGCGCCGGGTGAATGCCGCGCTCGGAAGCAAAAGGTGCCTGCACCGCGCCGAGCAATTCCTCCACTTCCGCCGAGCGCACATGCGGCTTGTCGCGCAGCAGCCGCTCGAGCGCGATGCGGAAATCGGCAAAGTCCTCGCGCTCCAGCCAGCCGCGCAACTGCGCCTCGTCCAACTCCAGCAGTTCGGGCAGGGCAAACGCCGCCGCGCTGCCGTACTGCGCCCCGATGCCGCTCGCCCGGTCACGCCGCGCTGCGGCCACCGCGTCGCGCCCGTCCACGCTGGCGCTCATGCCGGCGTAGGACATGAAACGGGTCAGACGTTGCTCGAGGTCGTCGGCGGCCTTCAGGTACGCGAGCAGCCCCTCCGGCGACTCGCCGAGTGTTCCGGCGGAGGCGCCCAGCCCGGCAATGTCGGTGCTCAGCGCATCCGCCTCGGCTTCCCAGGCGGCGGGGGTGGCGTACAGCGCTTCGATGTCCCAGGTCTGCTCGCGGGGCACCTCGGCCCGCTTCGGCAACGTCTTGATTGTCGTCATGACCTCCAGCATAGCCAATGACCGGGGGCACAGCAGGAAAAGAAAGGGGCGAGAGCTGCTGCACCCGCCCGCACTTCGTTTCCCGTTTAGAGCATTTGACAGAGTGATCTGGTCCGTCTTTGACCCTCTACCTTGATGGGAGAGGGCCTCGCGCAGCGAGGGGTGAGGGTGTCTTTTCCTGTCAAATGCTCTACACCTTCACAATCCAGCCTTCCGGCGCTTCCTTATCCCCGTACTGAATGCCGACCAGTTCGTCGTACAGGCGGCGCGTGACCGGCCCCGGCTCGCTTTCGGAATAAAAGACGTGAAAGTCGTCGCCGTGCTGAATGCCGCCGATGGGCGTGATGACCGCCGCCGTGCCGCACGCGCCCGCCTCGCTGAACTTGCCCAGCTCGTCGATGCGAATGTCGCCTTCCTCGACTTCCAGCCCGAGCCGGTGCTCGGCGAGCCACAGCAGGCTGTACTTGGTGATGCTCGGCAGAATGGACGGCGACTGCGGCGTCACGAACTTCTGGCCGTCCTGGGTGATGGCGAAGAAGTTGGCCGCGCCCGCCTCCTCGATTGTGGTGTGGGTGGCGGGGTCGAGATAAATCACGTCGGCAAAGTCGCGCTTTTTGGCCTCGTAGCCGGGCAGCAGGCTCGCGGCGTAGTTGCCGCCCACCTTCGCCGCCCCGGTGCCGTGCGGCGCGGCGCGGTCATAGTCCGAGGTGATGAAGTTGGTGGGGGTCAGCCCGCCCTTGAAGTAGGGGCCGACCGGCACGCAAAAGACGCTGAAAATGAACTCGGGCGCCGTTCGCACGCCGATGTTGTCGCCCACGCCGATGACGAAGGGGCGCAGGTAGAGGCTTCCGCCCGTGCCGTAGGGCGGCAAAAAATGCTCGTTGGCGCGCACGACTTGCAAGCAGGCGTCGATGAACTGCTCGTCGCTGAGTTCGGGCATCAGCAGGCGGCGGCAGCTCATCCGCATCCGGGCCGCGTTCTGGTCGGGGCGAAAGAGGTTGATGCTGCCGTCGGCGCAGCGGTACGCCTTGAGCCCCTCGAAGCACTGCTGGCCGTAGTGCAGCGCCGTCGAGCCTTCCGCCAGATGAATCTGGTTGTCCTCGGTGAGCGTGCCCGCGTCCCACTCGCCGTCTTTCCAGTGCGCGAGGTAGCGCAGGTCGGTACGGATGTAAGAAAAACCGAGGGTGCTCCAGTCGATGTCGGCCAGCTTCTTGGCCTGCTCGGGGCGGCTGTCGTGCGCGGTCATGCCCAGGATTGTAAGGCGCACGGGCGCCGGGGAGCGCCGCCCGGACGCTTACTCCGGCAGACGCTCCGGAGGAAAGCGGACGCCGCCGAGCGCCCGGTTGAGTTCCGCGCCGATGCTCAGCAGCCGCCCGTCGCTGCCTGCCGGACCGACGAGGAGTACGCCGCTCGGCTGCCCATGCGGGGCCTCTCCGTTTGCGCCGTCTCCAAGCGGCACCGGCAGCGCGAGGCTGGGATACCCCGCCGCTGCCGCGAGGTCGCAGCCGTGAATGCCGGGAAACAGCACGGCGCCGTGCCCCTGGGCAAACAGAGCGTCGAACCCCTGCGTGCGCGCCAGCCGCAGGTCGCGCTCGCGGGCGCGGGCATACGCCCCTTCCGAGAGGTCGCCCCGGGTCGCCTGCGCCGCCAGCATCAGGTGTTGCCCGTAGCGCAACCGGGCTGCGGGGTCCTCGTCGTTGCCCTCGATGACGGCGGCCAGCGAGGTCGGCCCCTGCTTCACCCCGGCGAGGTAGGCGTTCAGGTCCGGCTTGAACTCGTACACCAGCACGTCGAGCCGCCAGCCCGCCGCTTTGAGTTCGGCGCGGGTGGGAAAGGCCGTGCCGTTCACCGTCGCCCCCGCCGCAGCCAGCGCTGCCTCGGCGCGTTTCAGGACGGCGCGTTCGGCCTCGCTCGCGTTCGGCTCGTCGTGGATGGCGGCAATCTTCGTTCCTGAAAGGGCTTTTTCGCTCACCGTGAGGTCGGGTGTAAAAAGCTGACTTGCTGCGTCGGCGTCGTCAGGGCCGGACATTACGGTCATCAGCAGGGCCGCGTCGCGCACGCTGCGGGTCAGTGGCCCGGCGGTGTCCTGGCTGTGGCTGATGGGAATGATGCCGGTGCGCGGAATCAGCCCCAGCGTGGGCTTGAGGCCGATCACGCCGTTCTGGTGCGCCGGGCTCACGACCGACCCGCTCGTCTCGGTCCCGATGGCCGCCGCGCACAGCCGGGCCGCCACCGCCACGCCGCTGCCCGACGAACTGCCGCCAGTGTCGCGTTCCGGCCCCCAGGGGTTGACCGTCTGCCCGCCGAGCGACGAGTACCCGTTGGGCATCCCCAGCGTCATGAAATTGGCCCACTCGGTCATGTTCGCTTTGCCCAGAATGACCGCGCCCGCCGCCCGCAGCCGCGCCACCAACGGGGCGTCGCGTTCCGGCACATGCCCCCGCAGCAGCACGCTGCCCGCCGTGGTCGGGAGCCCCGCCACGTCGATGTTGTCCTTGATGAGCAGCGGCACCCCGTGCAGCACGCCGCGCTGCTTTTCGGGTATGTCGTCGAGCGCGTCGGCGGTGGCCTGCGCGCCTGGGTTCACGGTGATGACGGCCCGGAGCTCCGGATTGATGGCGGTGAGGCGGGCCAGATACGTCCGCGTCACCTCGGACGGGGTCAGGTCGCCGCGCCGGGTTGCGCCGGCCAGGGCGCACACGTCGAGGTCGAGAATGGGGTCGGGCAGCGGCAACGTCATACGGCGAAGTGTAGGGTTCTGCGGAGCAGGGGAGAGCGCCGCCGCGCCGGGGAAAGACCGAGAGCTGAAAACGTCCGCCGGGCTTGCTTTTTTTCCTCCCCTCGTGTAGTCTATTCTCTTGGACGCCGCCCTCAGCACCGAGGCTGAGGCGGCTGGAGAGTTTCCTTTTTCCAACTGACTTTGAGTGACGGGCATTCAGGCGAAAGCTGTGCTACAGGAGCGTTTGCTGGTCACCGGGGAACTTCTCCCGAAAGGACCACAAATGAATTTTGCACAGCTGATTGCGCCCGAACTCGCGGCGCGTCTCGAAGAACGCGGCATCACCGAAGCCAGCCCCATTCAGGCCGAGAGCCTGCCCCACACCCTCGCCGGCAGGGACCTCATTGGCCGCGCCCGCACCGGCACCGGCAAGACGCTCGCCTTCGCGCTGCCTATCATCATGAAGCTGGAGCCCAGCCGTGAGCGTGCCCGCTTGCCCCGCGCCATCGTGGTCGCCCCGACCCGCGAACTCGCCAAGCAGGTCGCCGACGAGTTTTCCAAGAGCGGCGTCGGCCTGACCACCGTGACCGTCTACGGCGGCGCGGCCTACGGACCCCAGGAAAACGCGCTGCGCCGTGGCGTGGACGTGGTGGTGGGCACCCCGGGCCGCCTCATCGACCACCTCGAACGCGGCAACCTCGACCTGAGCGCCGTGCAGTTCGCCGTGCTCGACGAAGCCGACGAGATGCTCAGCGTGGGCTTTGCCGACGCCATTGAGACCATTCTCCAGAAGACGCCTGAAGAGCGCCAGACCATGCTGTTTAGCGCCACGCTCAACAACGACATCAAGCGTCTGAGCCGCAACTACCTCAAGGACCCGCTGATCGTGGACATGGTGGGCGAGGGCAAGTCACAGGCCGCGCAGACCGTCGAACACCTCAAGGTGAAGGTGGGCCGCAGCCGCACCCGCGTGCTCGCCGACCTGCTCACCGTCTACAACCCCGAAAAGGCCATCGTCTTTACCCGCACCAAGCGCGAAGCCGACGAACTCGCCAACGAACTTATTCACCGGGGCCTGGAATCCGAAGCGCTGCACGGCGACCTTGCCCAGACCCAGCGTGAACGTGCCCTCGGGGCCTTCCGCAGCGGGCGCGTGGGCGTGCTCGTCGCCACCGACGTGGCGGCGCGTGGCCTCGACATTCCCGAAGTGGATTTGGTCGTGCAGTACCACCTGCCGCAGGACCCCGAAAGCTACGTGCACCGTTCGGGCCGCACGGGCCGCGCCGGACGCACCGGCACCGCCATCATCATGTACGGCGACCGCGAAAACCGCGAAGTGATGGGCCTGGAGCGCATCACCGGCGTGCGCTTCAAGGAACGTCCCTTGCCCACCCCCAGCGAAGTCGCCCAGGCGAGCGCGCGCGCCAGCAGTGAAATGGTGCGCCGGGTGGACCCCGAAGCTGCCCAGGGCTTCCAGGCCGAAGCCGAGCAACTCTTCAGCGAACTTGGCCTCGAAGCCCTCGCCCGCGCCCTCGCCAAAATCAGCGGCGTGACCGAGCCCGCCAAGGCCGCCAGCCTGCTCAGCGGCGAAGAAGGGCTGACCACCCTGATTCTGCACGGCGAGCGCCTGAGCGTGCCGCGCACCGTGGCGCTCATCGCCCGCGCGGTGGACGTGGACACCCGCCGCCTCGGCAAGGTCCGGCAGTGGCGTGGCGGCACCGTGGCCGACGTGCCCAGCGAGTTTGTCGAGAAGCTGATGGCCGCCGCGCCCCTCGACGGTCAGGTCGAAGTGCAAGTGGCCCAGGAACTGCCCGAACTGTTCGAGCAGCCCACCCGCGAACGCCGTGACGGCGGCGGCTACCAGGGCGGACGCGGCTACCGTGACCGTGACGAAGGCGGACGCGGCGGCTATGGCCGGGGCGGCAACTCCGGCGGCGGACGCGGCGGCTACGGCAACCGTGGCGGCAACTCGGGAGGCCGGGGCGAAGGCGGAGGCCGCTGGAGCCGCGAGCGCGACGAGCGCGGCCCGCGCCGCGAGGACTTCGCCGACCGCGAGTTCGTGCCCAACCGCTGAGCCTGACCCAACGAAAACCCCCGCTACGTGGCGGGGGATTTTTATTGCTGCTTGCCCTTACTGCGGAAAAGGCCGCCCGCTCTGGTCGGTCACGTTCACACTGCTGAAGTTGCCGCCCACCCGCACGATGACCCAGGGGCTGGTGATCGCCTGCGTGGTGATGCTGCCCGCGCCGGGGGCCGTCAGTTCGACGCGCAGGTTCAGGGTGTTTCCCTGTACATCTGCGCCGGTCGCCCGCACGCCGTAGCCGCCCGTGCCGCGCTGACCGATGAACAGACCGACCAGGGCTTCACCCGAGGTCAGGCTGGGGAGGGCCGGGGTGCCGGTCTGCCGGCCATAGGCGACGCCGTAGAGCGAGCGGACTTCGCTGGCGTTGCGGGCCACGATCACGCTGGGGCTCTCGGCGCTCGCGTTGGTGCCGCGCGCCACCTCGCTGAGGTTGACGGTGTTCATGCTCTGGCCTCCGCCCGTGGTGGTCTGGGTCTGCGTCACAGTGGTGCTGGTGGTCGTGGTGCGGGTGATTTGCGAGCTGCTCAACACGTAGAGCGCGGTGCGGCGCTGCTCCTGTGGGGTCGGCTCGGCGCTGAGGCGCGCGTCGGGCGCACTCGCCTCGTCGAGCACGGCCACCGCCAGCACTCCCTGGTTCGACAGGGCGCGGGTCAGGGCGTCGGCCTCGGCGTCGGTGAGTTGCCCCGCGCCGCGCAGCCCGTTCGCGCTGCTGGCGGTGGCGAGGCCGGAAGCGGCGCTCAGTTTCTGCCAGCGGGCGCCGTCGGTGTAGTAAACCGACTGCACGCGGGTGCCCGCCAGCGGCGTCACGGTAAAGCGGCCCCCGGCGTCTTGCCCCAGCGTCAGGCGCACCACTGGGTTGTCGATGCGGCCCACGTAGGCGGCCTTGCCGTTCACGCTCAGCGACCCCGGCGTGGCGAGCGGGTCGCTGACCTGTGCCCGCAAGGTCACCGTTTCCTGCCCGAGCTTGAGCGAACTGCTCGGATTGCTGCCGAGGTCGCCGTACACCCACACGATGCGCTGCGCTCCGGCGCCATACAGTGTCGCCTCGTGCACGCGCAGGTTGCCAGGGCCGGTCACGGCGCACCCGGCGAGCAGCCCCGCGCCGAGGGCGAGCAGCGAGAACTTTGCCAAACGTCCAGTCGTCATGCGGTCAGCTTAGGCCCGGCGGCTGACCTCGCGCTGAAGCCCGCCTTCAGGAAAGGTCAGGAGTCAGCGCGGGCGTGAGTAAGCCCGCTTCGGCCAGGGCCGCCCGCAACTCGGCGTGCGAGGTCAGGACCCGGGCCGCGCCCAGCCGCGAGAGAGCTGCCGCGCCGTCGGGATGGGGGTGACCCGGCACCAGCAGTCCCCAGAGGGTCGCGCCCGCCGCCAGCCCCGCCGCGCCGCCGGTCACGCTGTCCTCGATGACCACGCAGCGCTCCGGCAGTATGCCGAGTTGCTGCGCCGCAAACGTGTAGAGGTCGGGGTGCGGCTTGCCCCGCCCGCCCACCCACGAGGGGTCGTAGATGTGTTCGCCCGCGAGTTCGGTCAGCCCGGCGACCCGCAGTTTGAGGTGCAGCCGCCCGCGCTCGCTGTTGCTGCCGATGGCGAAGGGCACGCCCGCTGCACGGAGCGCCCGCAGCGTCTCGGCGGCGCCTTCAATGGCGGTCACGCCGGTCATGGCCGCGTTGAAGCGGGTTTCGAGCACGTCCAGAAAATCTGGCGGAGGCACAAAGTCGTGCTGCTGCGCGAGGTACGCCAGCACCCCATCGAAGCGCTGCCCGGTGAAATACATGGCGATTTCCGTGAGGTCGAGGTGCAGGCCACGCTCCGCCAGTACGCTCTGCCACACCTGAGCGATGATGCCTTCGCTTTCGACGAGCACGCCATCGAGGTCGAACAGCACGGCGTCGAATGGTGCGTCCGGCATCAGGTGTCGCTGTCCGGGCCGCCCTCCCAGCCCGCCAGGATGTGAATGTGGGTGTGAAAGACCATCTGGCCGCCGCCCGCGCCGCAGTTGACGACCAGGCGGTAGTCGGGGGCCTGCTCGCGGGCAATTTCGGTGGCCTTGAGCCACAGCCGGCCCATTTCGAGCGGGTCGGTGATTTCGTCCACCCGCGTGGTCACGCGCTTGGGAATCACCAGCAGGTGAATAGGCGCTTTGGGCGCAATGTCCTTGATGGCGATGTAGTCGTCGTCCTCGTAGACCACCTGACTGGGAATCTCGCGGGCGATGATGCGCTCGAACAGGGTCGGCTGGGGCGACGTGGGGCCGGGCTTGTCCATGCCCCCACTCTAAACCGGCCCCCACTCTAAACCGTGCCTTCACTCTAAACGGTGCCGGGGGCTGCGCCGCGCCACACTGAGGTATGCGTCTGCCCAAACGTCTGCTGCTCGCCGCCGGAGTCGCCGCCCTCGCGGGTCGCCGCGCTTTTGTTCCCCGCTACGACCTGCAAGGCAAACACGTCCTGCTGACCGGCGGTTCACGCGGCCTGGGCCTCGCGCTGGGGCGTGAACTCGCGGGGCGGGGAGCACGGCTCACCCTCGTGGCTCGCACCGAGCGCGACCTGCGGCTGGCCGCCGAAGACCTGCGCGGGCGCGGCGCCGAAGTCCAGATCATCGCCGCCGACGTGACCGACCCCGGCGCCGGGCAGCACATCCTGGACGCCGCGCAGTCGTTCGGCGACGTGGACGTGCTGCTGCACTGTGCGGGCCTGATTCAGTCGGGGCCGCTCGCCAACATGACCGAACAGGATTTCCGTGACGTGATGGAGATTCACGCCTTTGCCCCGCTGCGGCTGGTTCGCACGCTGCTGCCGCAACTCAGCCGCCGCCAGGGCCGGGTGCTGCTCGTCACCTCGATAGGTGGCAAGGTGGCGGTGCCGCACCTCGTGCCGTATTCCATGAGCAAATTCGCGGCGGTGGGGCTGGGCCAGGGCCTGCGCTCCGAACTCGCCGCGCACGGCGTGACCGTGACCACCGTCTGCCCAGGACTGATGCGCACCGGCAGCCCCCGCCAGGCGACGGTCAAGGGCCAGTACGAGCAGGAATATGCCCTGTTCGCCACCATCGACAACCTGCCGGTCATCTCGCTCGACGCGGCGACGGCGGCCCAGCGCATCACCGACGCCCTGGTGCGCGGCGACGCCGAGGTGATGGTGGGCGGCCCCGCTCTGATGGCGCGCTATGTCCAGGCGTTTGCCCCGCAGCTCACCGCCGACGTGATGGCGTTGACGAACCGCTTCCTGCCCGGTCCCGGCGAGAGTGACCAGCCCCGACTGGGCGCGGAGGTCGAGACACCCATCACCCGCAACAATCCGCTCAAGCGCACCGCCGAGGAAGACCTGAACGAGTAACACCAAAACGTCCCGCTTGCCTGTCCACTTTTTCGCTTTGGAGCCGTTTTTTGCATACACTAGGGAGTGATGACGCGAGCGACGAAGACTGCACTCCTGGGCCTGGGTGCTGTGGGACTACTGGGCGGCGCCCTGGCCCTGGGAATGTCGGCGCAGGCGGACAAGTTGGCCCCCGGACTGCGGGTGGGCGGCGTGGATGTGGGCGGCATGACCCCCGACGCGGCCCTCATTGCCGTGCGCGAGCAAACGCAGGCCAAGGAGCCGAAGATTGAAGTGCAGGCCACTGGCACGGGCAAAAGCTGGACCCTCAGCGCAGGCAAGCTGGGCTACCAGGTGGACCCGCAGGCGAGCCTCGCCGCCGCCCGTAAGCTCAGTGACGCCCGCCCCTGGACCGAGCGGGCGCTGGGCGTGCTGGGCCAGATGAACCTGACCCAGCCGAAGGCGCAGGACGTGCCGCTGGTGACGAAGGTGGACCCCGCCGTGGCGCAGGCGACCATCGGCAAGCTGACCGCTGATCTGGCGACGCAGCCGGTGAACGCCACCGTCGGCTTTGACCCCAAAACACGCCGCTACGCCGTGCTGACCCCCGACACGCCGGGCCGCAAGGCGAACGCGGAAGCGGCGGCCAAGGCGTTCGCCGCCGACCCCTCGCAGCGGGTGCTGAAGGTGCCGCTGACCGAGTGGCCCGCCCAGTACACCGCCGCCGAGCTGAGCAAGCACGCCGAACTCGGCAACAAGTTGATGCGCGGCGTGACCGTCAAGCTCGACGGCTCGGACCGCGCCGGGTCGCTCGGGCCGCTACAGGTCGCCAACCTCTACTGGGTCAAGCCCGAGGGCATCGTCCTCGACGACAAGACCCTCAAGGGCGCGTTCGAGAGCCTGAGCTACCAGCTCGACCAGCCCGCACAAAACGCCCGTTATGCCTGGCGAGACGGCGTCTGGGGCAAGGTCGGCGAAAAGCCGGGCCGCGTGACCGATCCGCAAAAGGGCCTCGAAGCCTTCCGCAAAGGCCTGCTCGACCCCACCAAGACGACCATTACCTTCCCGTCGGTGCAGCAGCAGCCCGCCATCAAGCTCGCGGACCTGCCCAGCCCGGCCAAGTTGCAACTCATTGCCAGCGGCAGCAGCACGTATTACGGCAGCTCTGCCGAGCGGCGCACCAACGTCGCCAACGCGGCGGCCAAGATCGACGGCACGGTGGTCGCGCCGGGCGAGAACTTCAGCTTCCTCCAGTCGCTCGGCGGCATCAGCCCCGAAAACGGCTTCGTGGGTGGGCTGATCATCAGCGGCGGGCGCACGGTGGACGGCCTCGGCGGGGGCGTATGCCAGGTGAGCACCACGGCGTTCCGGGCGCTGTATCAGGCCGGTTTGCCCGTCGTGGAGCGCAACCAGCACTCCTACCGCGTCAAGTACTACGAGCCGGAAGTCGGTTTTGAGGCCGCCGTGTACGACCCCGGCGTGGACCTCAAGATGAAAAACGACACCGGGGCGCCCATCCTGATTCGCACGGTGAACAACAACAACGCCAGCCGCCTCGAAATCCAGGTGTGGGGCACCAAGCCGCAGCGCACGGTGAGTGTCTCGCCCGCCGTCATTCTCTCGCGCTCGCCGCACCCGGCGCCGCAGTACGTCTTCAACCCCAACCTGCCCGCCGGCGCGAGCAAGCAGGTGGACTGGGCGCAGGACGGCTACAACCTCTACATCACCCGCACCATCAAGGACGCGGCGGGCGCGCGCACCGACCGGGTGGACACCCAGTACAAGCCCTGGCAGGCGGTCTACGAGTACGGCCCCCGGACGAACTGAGCCGATCGAACTGAGCCGCCAGCGTCCATTACACTTTGCCGTATGCAGTCATTGGTCGAGGCGATTAAGCGCGAAGGCAGGGTTCTTCCGGGCGGGTTTCTCAAAGTAGACGGATTGGTCAACCACCAGCTTCACCCCGCGCTGACCCGCGAGATGGGGGAGACGTTCGCCCGGCATTTTGCGCCGCTCGCGCCGACCAAGGTGCTGACCATCGAGGTGAGTGGCATTGCCCCGGCCATCATGACCGCCGCCGAGCTCGGCGTGCCGATGGTCTACGCCCGCAAGAAAAAGCCGCTGACCATGAGCGAGCAGGTCTACACGGCGCAGTCGGTCAGCCGCACCAAGGGCGGCACGGTGGACCTCTTCGTCAGCTCCGAGTACCTGGGGCCGCAGGACCGCGTGGTCGTCATCGACGACTTTCTCGCCTCGGGCGGCACCCTGCGCTCGCTCAGTCAGATCATCGCCGACAGCGGCGCGACCCTGCTCGGCCTCGGCTGCGTCATCGAAAAGGAATTCGAAGGCGGACGCCAGCACCTCGCCGACCTGAACGTGCCGATTCACACCCTCGCCAACATCGTGCGGATGAGTGAGGAAGAAGGCATCGTGGTGCAGGCCGGACGCTGAAGCCGCGGGCCGCAAAGAGGGACGGACACCGCAGGGCGGGCCGTCCCTTCTTCCTGCTCTGCGTTACAGCTTGGTCAGCTTGGGGTATTTCACGATGGCCTCGTCCTCGCTGAGAAATTCACCCTCGGTGTCGGGGCTCCAGATGACCTCGGCGCGGATCAGGTCGCCCTCGGTCACGCCGCTGATGGCGAGCAGCGCGGCGCGGGCTTCGGCAGCGGTGGTGACTCCGGCAGGGGGCAAATTACCCAGAGTCTGCGCGGCGACGGCGATGGTCACGGCGAGGTACATGTCCGCGACTTCCTTGTTGTAGCTGTAGTCGGTGCGGTGCTGAAACCCGGTGTTGGGGTCGTTGTTCTGGTAGTTGCTGGTGGTCTGCTCCTGAAAAGCGGCGCGGGCCTCGGTGGCCCAGGCGCCCACCTGGTTGCCCGCCGCGCTCGCCGAGCCCTGCGCCCGTTCCACGTTGCCGTAGACCCAGCGCTCGGGGTGACGTAGCGCCACCAGCGCGGCTTCCTGCACCATGCGGGCGAGGCCGGCGTTGGTGTCGGGGTCCCCCTGCTGCGCGATGCGTTGCAGGGCGCTCTTGACCTCATCGCCCTCGGCGAGCAGGAGCTGCACGCTGACCGCCTGCGAGGTGCCGCTGCTGCCCAGACTGCTCAGGCCCCGCGCGCCGCCTCCGCCGAGGTTGCGGCGCATCATGCCGACCACCCCGAAAATCACCAGGCCGAAGATGATGAGAGGAAAGATGCCCAGGCCGCCCCCACCGCCGTAATAGCCGCCGCCCCCGCCGATGATGATGGGGCCGCTGTAGCCCCCGCCGGAGTATCCGCCGCCCGAGTAGCCGCCCCCGGAATAGCCTCCGCCGCTGTAGCCGCCGCCACCCGAGTACCCGCCTCCGCCGCCCGAACTGCTGCCGCCGAAGCCGCCGCCCGACTGCGCGGTGGCCTGTCCCACGCTGAGTGGGGGAACAAAGCTGGCGGCAGGCAAGGAAAAGCCCCCCAGCGCCAGGGTGCCGCAGGCGGCGAGGGCCAGCAGGCGCCGTGACCGGGCGCGGCGGGGCGAAGAGGTGACCACTTGATTCGGGCGTCCCATGATGGTTCAGTCTACGGGCCGGACGTGCGCCGGGTTCCCGCCCCGATGAGGAAGCGGCTTTAGAAATCCGTGCGGTTCGCGCGGGGCGGCGGCAAGGGGAGCAGGCCGGTACACTGCTCGCCATGACCGAACAGCTCGCCGACCTGACCCTGACCTTGCCCGAGTGGGACGCCCTTCTCGCCCGGCTGTACGAACGCGACGACCGCCTGGACCTGAAAGTCGAAGGCGAAACCTACCCGGCGAGCGAAACGGTGGACCCCTACGTCCTGAGCGGCCACGCCGAAGCCCTGCAAAGCGCCGAGGTGGACGGCGACCTGTGGGGCACCCTCGAAGACATCGAGGAAGAAGCCGCCTCCGAGGACGAAGCCTGGGCCAAAATCAGCGCCTTTTACCGTGACCGGGGCTGCGTCCTGCTGCGCGTGACCGGCACCGAGGAGCCCGAGGAGTGGATTTTTTCTGCGGCGCTCCTGCGGCGGCTGGGCTTACTCGGCGGCTGAGGCGGTTTCCGTGCTGGCCTCTGCACCGGGCTCCTCGCCGGGAAAGCGCCCGTGCTTCTTGAAGAATTCCAGGATGCTGCCTTCCTTCAGCGCCTCGCGGAGGAACTCGGGCGGAGGGGGAAGCTGCACGGTGCCGTCCGCGTAAGTGAGCAAGCCTGTCTGGGCGTCGAGCGTCACCTCGTCGCCGTCTTCCAGCAGCTCGGTCAGGTCGTACTCGAAGGCCGGAATACCGAGATTGAGCAGGTTGCGGTAGTGGATGCGGGCGAAGCTCGGCGCGACGATGCCGCCGATGTGCAGCTTCTTGAGGGCCTGCGGGGCGTACTCGCGGCTGGAGCCCAGGCCCCAGTTGCGGCCCCCGATCAGCACGTCGCCCGGCTGAACCTGCGCGGCGAACTCGGGGCGGACATAGTGAAAAGCGAAGGTCTGAAACACGTCCTCGCCCGCCATAAACGGCGCGAACTTGCCGGGCAGGATGTCGTCGGTGTTCACGCTGTCGCCAAATTTCCAGATTCTGGGCATACAAAACCTCTGTCGGTTGGAGAGGAAAAAGGGGGGTACGGGCGCGGCTCAGGACTCGCTTTGCAGGTGGTCGAGCTGCTCGCGCTGGCGCTGAAGCTGGTTTTCGTAGACCTGACGGCCCAGGTCCAGAAAGAGGTAGACCGCCGCGTCCTCGGTGCGGTAGTAGGTCAGGGTGCCCTGGCGCCGGGAGGTCACGAGGTGCTGGTGCCGCAGCACTTTGAGGTGCTGGCTGATGCCGGCCTGCTCACCGCCGGTCAGGTCCTGCAACTGCGTGACCGTCTTTTCCCCGTCGCGCAGCGAATCGAGAATCGCCAGCCGCAGCGGGTGCCCCAGAGCGCGGAACAGGGCCGCTTTGTACAGATGGTGGCTCTGTTTCACGTCCTCACTATATTTATTCCGCTGCTGAACTGGGACGGCCTTGACCGCACAGCCCGGCGCTCAGGTCAGAGAGCTGTCAGAGGCGTTGAGGTGGAATAGCAATCGTTCAGGGCCGCAGCGAGTGGCCCAAATATTCAATTATTCTAATATAAGAGTATTCGCCTGAACGGCGAGCCGAGTCGCGGTGCAGGCCGCCCCAAAGGAGCACGTCCATGACCATGCTGAGTAAACCCGAACGCCTGAAGTCCATTCTCCAGAATCTGCGGATTTCGCTGCCCGAACTGCGCGGCGCGATGGTGGCGACCACCGACGGGCTGCCCATCGCGCAGGCGTTCAGCGACAACACCGACGCCAACCGTGTGGCGGCGATGGCCGCGACGGCTCTGGGTCTGGGCAAGCGCATCAACGACACGCTGGGTACCGGCAGCCTGAACGAGATGTCGGTGAGTGGGATGGACGGACAGGTGTTCATTTACTCGGTGGGAGCAAAGGGGGTGCTGGCAGTGGTGGCGCCGGCGGGAACGAACCTAGGGCTGCTGCACATGGAAGCCCGCGACGCCGCACAGGCCGTCGCCAGCGTCCTCTGATTTCAGGCGGCCTTTCCTCGCACCTGCTTTCCTCTTTCTTCCTCAAAGGAGCCTTTCTCATGCCTGATTCCAATGTCCTGCGGCCCCAACTCGGTGACTTCAACTCGGTCGTCTGCTTCAAGGCTGTGATTACCGGAGTCGAAGACACCCTCGGCACCGACGGCGCGGCGGCAGCTTTTATCCACGCCGGCAAGGTGCGCGGCCACCGGCTCGCCCATGACCTCGGGGTGGCGGGGCGTCCTGTCGCCACCGAAGAGCTCGCGCCGCTGCTCAATCAGGCCATCGGCGCGGACGGCACCCGCCTGTGCGCCGTGGTCCGCTCGTACCAGCAGGGGGACCGCCTGATGATCGACACCCAGGAAACCGTGTGCAGCGCGGGAGAAGCGCCGGGCAGTGACCGCAAATGCACCTTCAGCCTGGGCGCGGTATGGGGCGCGTTGGAAGCCGTGACCGGCAAGACCTACCTGGGTCAGCACACCGAGAGCGTGCTGCGCGGCGGCGAGTATGACCGCTTCGAGTTCACCGAACTCTGAGCAGCACTTTTAGAGAGCAGGCCAGCCCATCGCAACGGGTTGGCCTGCTCTTTTCTGTCCTGTCTCAAGCAGATGCCGCAACCTGAGCCACATCTTCAGGCAGCGCCACCCGGCCCATCACGGCAGTGGCGGCGGCCACGGCGGGCGAGGCGAGGTAGATGTGGGCGTCCTTGTCGCCCATGCGCCCGATGAAGTTGCGGTTCGACGTGCTTACGCAGACCTCGCCGGGGGCGAGCACGCCCTGATGCCGGCCCATGCAGGGGCCGCAGCCCGGCGTGCCGAGCACCGCGCCCGCCCGCTGCAAGGTGAGCAGCGTGCCGTCTTGCAGCGCTTCTTCCATCACCTGACTGCTCGCAGGAATCACCAGCAGCCGGGTCGTGGGGTCCACCCGGCGCCCGCGCAGCACCTCGGCGGCGGCGTGCAGGTCCTCGATGCGCCCGTTGGTGCAGGTGCCGATAAACACCTGGTCCACCTTCAGGCCGCGCAGCTCGGCCACGTCGTGCACGTTGTCCACTTCGCTCGGGGCACTCATGCGGGGGTGCAGGGCGGAGAGGTCGATTTCGACTTCGCGGGCGTAAGCGGCACCCTCGTCGGGGTAGACCCAGGCGGGCACGTCGTAGCCGTAGTCGGTCAGGATTTCGCCGCCGGGGACCACCAGCCCGGCCTTGGCGCCCGCCTCCACGCACAGGTTCGCCAGCGTCATGCGTTCGCCACGTGTGAAGCGGTCGCCGGCGTGGATTTCCACACTCTGGTAGGTGGCCCCGTCGGCCCCGAGCACCCGAATCATTTCCAGCGCCACGTCCTTGGCGGTCACGCCGGGGCGCAGGTCGCCGGTCAGCGTGACCTTCACGCTCTCGGGCACCCGCAGCCAGGTTTTGCCGCTCGCGGCGGCGAGGGCGATGTCAGTGGCGCCCATGCCCGAGCCAAACGCCGCCACCGCGCCGTAGGTCGTGGAGTGGCTGTCGGACCCCAGGACAATCCAGCCCGGCTGCGCGAGCTTTTCTTCCATCAGCACCTGATGGCAGATGCCGCGCCCCACGTCGAAAAGCCGCACGCCCGTCTTGGCCGCGTACTCACGCGCTTCTTTTTGCGCCTGCGCCACGCTGACGGTGCTCGCCGGGGCGACGTGGTCCACCACGATGCTCACGCGCTCCGGGTACTTCGGCACGGCGCCGAGGTCGCGCTCCATGCGCTCGATAAAGCTCTGGGCGATGGAGTCCACCACCATCACCTGATCCACCTCCACCACCGCGAGGTCGCCCGCGTACACGGCGGCGCTTCCCCGCTGCGACAGGATTTTCTCGGCCACTGTTTGGGGGCGAGTTGTCTGGGGGCTGGAGCCTGAGAAAGGGGGGGCGCCGGTGGTCATGCCGTCTATTGTCCTCCTTTTGCCCAACACCAGCGTGAACTTGACTGGAATTGACAGCCGAAAAGCGGCAATCTTTATGGAAAATGCTGCCCGGACTTGGCAAACGGTAGGAAAGCCGCGTGAGGCGGCCTCGCCCGCTATGCTCGGCGCATGTTGATTGTTCGTGTGGAGCAGCGGGGCGCCGCGCAGTGGGGCGTGCTGGAAGGCGAGACCATTCACCTGACCAGGGGGCTGACCGGCCCGCGCACCGGGGAGACGCTGGCCCTGAGTGAGGCGCGGCTGCTCGCGCCCGCCGAGCCGAGCAAAATCGTGTGCGTGGGGCGCAATTATCTGGACCACATTCGCGAACTCGGCAACGACACTGGCGACTTGCCCGCCGAACCCGGCATTTTTCTCAAAGGGCCGAACGCGCTCGCCGAACCCGGCGGCACGGTAGAGTACCCGAGCTGGAGCGAGAATTTCCACTTCGAAGGTGAACTCGCGCTGGTCATCGGGCAGCGGGCACGCAACCTCAAGGCCGACGAGGCGCTCGGCGCGGTCCTCGGCTACACCTGCGGACTCGACCTCACCGCCCGTGACCGGCAAAAGACCGACCTGCAATGGTTCCGTGCCAAGGCCGCCGACCGCTTCTGCCCGCTCGGGCCGTGGCTGGTCACTCAGTTCGACCCCAGCGACGTGCGTGTGCAGACCCGCGTGAACGGCGAACCCCGCCAGGACGGGCGCACCAGTCACATGATTTTCGACGTGGTGCAGATTCTGACCTACCTCACCCGCTTCGTCACGCTAGAACCCGGCGACGTGGTGCTCACCGGCACGCCCGAAGGGGTGGGCCCCTTGCAGCGCGGGGACCGGGTGGAAGTCGAAGTGGACGGCATCGGGGTGCTGGAAACGTTCATCGGGTGAATGGGGGCCACGCCTCAGGCCGTAGACTGCCCGCATGACTGCTCCTCTGCAAGACCCCGCCGTACTCGCTTTTGTCGGGGCTACGCCCGCCGAGGTGGGTGACCGCCTCAAGCGCGAACTCGACCTCTTCTGGCAGCACGTCCAGACCCGCCAGGGCGACTGGCAGCAGGTGCAGCCGGGCCGTGAGTGGTCGCCCGCGCAGGAAGTCGAGCACGTGATGCTCATCAACGGCGCGGTGACCGGCGTGACGCGCCTGCTGCTGTCTGACCGTCCTCTGCGCCCAGTGCCGCAGGAACCCGGCGTGCTCAAGGACGGCAAGCGACAGGCTCCGGAGTCCTCGCTGCCGAGCGAGCAGGGCGTCGCCTGGGACGAGGTACAGGGCAAGTGGGCGCAGAGCCGTGCCGCCGCCGAGGAAGTCTCGGCGCAGGTGCGCGCCACGCCGGACCGGACCTTCTGGCATCCCTTTTTCGGCGAACTCGACGCCCTGAACTGGCAGCGAATGCTGGCCTCGCACGTGATGAGCCACCGCTTGCTGCTGGAGCGCAGCGCCGGTCAGGGTCAACAGGGGCAGCCGGAGCGGCAGGCATGACCCAACCGCAGCCCGAAACCGACAGGGGCGTGCGCGGCTTCGAGCTCGACATTCACGTCGCGTTCGTGGACCGCTTGCCCGAGGAACAGGCCATCGCCGCGCTGCGGGTGCTCGACGGCTTCCGGGTGGACCTCTACCGCCCGCACGCCCAGGCCCTGCACCGCGGGCCGGTGGCCCCGGTCCCCGGCCAGGGCGAGGGCGTTCCGTCCGCCCGGCTGACCGGCCCGCTGCGTGACGCCGAGGCGGTGCGGGCGGGGCTTGCTGCCCTGCTCGGCGGCCCGGCCCGCTACGTGGAAGTCGGCGTGCGCGGCTTCTTGCGGAGTGCCAGCGGACAGACCGACTGGATGCCCTGGCGCCGCAACCGGGTGCTCGGGCGTGGCGACACGGCGCAGGTCGGGTTTGAGGAAGGCGTGCGGTACGTGCTGGAGTAAGGGAGAAGAAAAGCAGGCCGCCGTTCCAGTAGTTGATGGACGGCGGCCTGTTTCTTGGGAGTTGCAGAAATCACACGCCGCGCGCCAGCTACGGCAGCCGCACCACGACCCGCGCCCCTCCGCCTTCGGCCCGGCCCAGTTCCAGCGTGCCGCCGTGGGCGTCCACCACCTGCTGAACCACCGCCAGCCCCAGGCCGAAGCCTTCCACGTCGGTCTGACCGCGCACGAACGCGCCGGTCAGCGTGCCCGGTGGAAAACCGGGGCCGGTATCCTGCACGACGAGTTCCGCGCCGCCGTTGGGGAGCGGCGTGACCCGCACCTGCACCTCGCCGCCCGCCGGGGTGAATTTGATGGCGTTGCCGATGAGGTTTTCAGCAACACTTGAGAGCAGCCCCGCCTCACCCGACACCGGGGCTTCCTGACCGTCGAGCCACAGTTCCACGCCGCGTCCCAGGCTCAGCGGTTGCAGCCGGTCGACGGCTTCGCCCGCCAGGTGCAGCAGGTCGAGTTGTCGCCAGGCGGCGCGCGGCTCGGGGAGGCTCTGCACCCAGGTCAGCGTCATCAGGTTGCCGGTGAGTAGGCGCAGGCGGCTGGCGGTCTGTTCGGCGCGCATCAGGGCGGCGCGCAATTCATCGGGGGGCCGGGGGCGACTCAGCGTGTGCTGCACGTCGGCGAGCATGGCGGTCACGGGCGTCCTCAGTTCGTGCGAGGCACTCGCCAGAAAGAGGGTTTCGCGCTCCCGCTCGGCGCGCAGGGCGTCGAGGCTGCTTTGCAACGCGCGGGCCAGCGCCCCCACCTCGTCGGGCTGCTCCAGGGCGGGAATGGGGTCGGGAGAGTCGAGCTGCTGCACCCGCCCCACCAGGCTTTCGAGCGGGCGCAGCGTCCGCCGCACCTGCTTGGCGACCACCCAGCCTGCCAGCAAGCTCAGGGCCAGCAGGCTCAGCCCACTGAGCAGGGCGTAGCGCCGCAGCAGATGCTCGAGCGGTTCCAGATTGCGTCCCACCTGAATGACGTACTCGCCCTGACGCCGGGAAGCGACCAGGATGTCCCCCACCCGCTCCACGGCGCGCGGCTCGCTCGTTTGCAAGAAAGCCGCGTCCAGCACTGGCGGCCCATCGGCTCCGCCCGACCAGCGCAGGGTCTGCCCCTGGTAGATGCGCCCGCTGGCGGCAGTGCCTTTTTCTTCCAGAATGTCGGCGGCGGTGGCGTCCAGGGTGGGGCTGCGGCTCTGCGCCACCGCCAGCAGCGCCTGCGACTGGGCGTTGAGCTGCCGGGTGAGGCTGCCCAGTTCCGCTTTCCAGAGCAGCCACCCGGCGAGCTCGGCAAAACTCATCAGCGAGAGCAGCACCACCGTCACGGTCAGCAGCGTCAGGCGGGCGCGCAGGGTCATGAGCGACGGACGGAAAAGAGGCGAATGCCGGACGGGAGAGGGGCAGGCGGACGCCGCGCCGCTTCGTCAACGCTGCGTTTGGTCGCCCAGTCAGTCTCCATCGGGAAAACTGTAGCCGACGCCGCGCATGGTCTGCACCACCTCGTCGCCCAGCTTGCGCCGCAGGTTGCGGACGTAGGTGTCCACCACGTTGGACTCGGCGTCGAAGCGCCCGTCCCACACCCGGTCGATCAGTTCGTCGCGGGTGTAGACCCGGCCCGGATGCGAGGCGAGCACTTCGAGCAGCGAGAATTCCTTGGCGGTCAGCGCCACCCGCTCGCCGCTCCTGAACACGGCGCGGCTTGTCCAGTCCAGCCGCAGGTCGCGCCAGCTGCGCGCACTCTGCGCCTCGGCGCGGCCCCGGCGCACCAGCGCCCGCAGCCGGGCCTGCACCTCGCCGAGGTGAAAGGGCTTGACGAGGTAATCGTCGCCGCCCGCGTCCAGCCCCGTGATGCGGTCAGTCACCGAGTCGCGCGCCGTCAGAAACAGCACCGGACTCGCCTTGCCCGCCGCCCGCAGGTCACGCACGAGGTCGAAGCCTGCCAGCGGCCCCTCGGGCAGCCCGACATCCACCATCAGGGCGTCGAAAGGAAAACTCCCGGCCAGTTCGCGGGCTTCGGCGGCGCTGCCCGCCTCGTCCACCGCGTACCCGGCCTCACGCAGGTTGGCGACCAGCGGGCGACGAATGTCCAGCTCGTCCTCAACCACCAGAAATCTCATGGCCTCAGCATAGGGAAGGCAGGTCAGCGTCAGATGGAATGTGGGGCCGCGTGCCATGCGCCGCAACCACTATCAACGCGACAGGAAAAAAGACAGCTCCGGGGGAGACTGCCTCTTTCCTGTCGATGAATTTCCGTCTCTTGTCTTTGGGCAGTGCATCACCTCCGGGAGCGTGAGGTCACGTTAGGTACGGTGCCTAACGGACAGATGAAGTGCGCCGTGCAGCTTTACTTGGGCAGCCCGCCCACCGTGGTCAGGGCGTAGCCTTCCTGCCGCGCCACCCGCAAGAAGCCCTGAAGGACGTTCAGCATCTCCGGCGCGTTGTCGTGCAGCAACACCACGCCGCCGGGGCGCAGGTTGCGGTGCAGGCGCGACTCCAGCACCGCGTCGCCGGGGTTCTGGAAATCGCCGGGGTCGTCCGTCCAGAACACGGTGTTCAGGCCCAGCGAGCGGGCGGCTTGCAGGGTCTGGGGCGTGTACTCGCCGCCGGGCGGGCGAAAGTAGCGCACAGGTTTGCCGGTCAGCTTCTGCACGATGTCGCTCGCCCACCGCATCTCGTTGACGGCCTCGTTGAGTGGCAGCGGCGGCAGGCGGACGTGGTGGTAGGTGTGGTTGCCCACCTCGTGCCCCTGCTGCGTCATGTCGCGGATGAAATAGGGATAGGCCGCCGCGTTGCGCCCGATGACGAAAAAGGTCGCCTTGACTCCGCTGCGGCGCAGCATGTCGAGCAGCAGCGGCTCGTACATGGGGTGCGGCGCGTCGTCGAAGGTGAGGGCCGCGAGCGGCACGTAGCGGAATTTGCTGCGGTAGAGCAGCCCCCCCAGCAGGCCGCCCTGTTTGCGGGCCTGACGTTCCAGCGCCGTTTCCTGGCTGCTGACCGCTACGGGCACGGGCACCGTTTCGCGCACCCGGTCAGGCTGGAGGTAGACCGGCAGGTTGCCGGGGTTGACCCACACCCGGTCGAAAGGCGTGCGCTGGGTCGTCCAGGCCAGGAACGCCCCTAGGCGCTCGCGCGGCACGCTGGCGGTCAGCAGCGGCAACGGCCCGCCGAAGCCCGCGTAGCTGCCCCGGTCGTACACACTCAGGTCGACCTCGCTGAGCGTGGGCCGAGCGGCCAGCACCGCCGCCGCGACCTGGGCCACCAGCGGGCGCAGGTTCGGGCGCTCCTGCGGCGTCACGGTAATCACGGCGTGCGCGACCTCGATAAACCCATTGCTCAGGTACGTCACCTGATGCACCTGCGGAATGGCAGGCGTCAGCGTCAGTGTCGGGATTTTGGGCGCGGGACGGGTGCCGGGCGCGAGCGGCTGCACCTGTCCGGGCTGCGGTGTCCGCAGCGGAGTGGCCGGAATGGCAGGCACAGGGCGGGCAGGAGCCGCGACGGGCGGGGTGGCGAAGGCCGGGGCGGCGAGGGCCGAACCCAGACACAGGGCAGCAAACAAGCGGCGCATGGACGCATTATGAAAGAGCTGCATAGGGTGTTTACCCCTGCGCCCCGCGCACAACGGGGGCCTGCTCTTGGGGGGGGCACTGAGAACCTGCCTCATTTGCCCGCTCGCGCCCACGCCAGATTGGTCGCCACGCTCGCCGGGGTGTGGCCCTGCGCGGCGTACAGGGCGCCGGCCTTGCGGTACTGCGCTTTCGCCTCGGCGTCGCGGCCTTCCTTGCGGAGCACGGTGCCCAGGACGCCGGTGGCCAGCGCGTTGTTCAGTTCTTCGGCCAGGGCTTTTCGCAGGTAGGTTTCGCTGGTTTTCAGCCCCGCCGGGGTCGCCTTGCCGCCGCCGGTGCCCAGCACGCCGCCCGGCGCGCGCTCGGCGCGGTAGTAGTCGTACTGCGAGCGGAGATACGACAGGCTCAGGAAAGTGAGGGCCGCCGGTTTGACGGTGCCTTTCCCGTCCGCCCGCGCGTAGCCGGTCATCAGATTGGCCGGGCCGAAAGTCGGCGTGAGGAAGCGGTAGCCCCCGTCCACCCAGGCGAGTAGGCCCTGATGAGTGGCGAAAGGCTCGGGCTCGCTGGCGTCCACCTGCACGTCGCCCGCGCCGCTGGGGAGGCGCAGCACGCTGGTCACGTGCCCGAGGTTGCTTTCCTGGCCGCTCATGTTTTTCCAGACCATGACCAGGCCTGAATCCAGCCCCGCCGCTTGCAGCAGTCCGGCGATGATGGTGCTTTGCAGCAGGCATTGCCGCTCGCCGGTCTTGACGATGCTGGCAAACTCGAAGCCGCGTTCCAGGCTGAATTTCGGCACCACTTTCTTGATGAAGCGGTGCGCCCAGGCCCCGGTGTCGCGGGCGAGCGCGTCTCTGGCGGCGGGCGTGCGGGCGGCGGCGAGTTCGGCGCGGCGGTTGCTGAGCGCCTCGCTGAGCGTCTTGCCGCCCGAGAGCGTCACCCCGCCCTTCTGATAAGCGTCGGCCAGCCAGCTGCCGAAGTCGCCCTTCAGCCCGGCAAGCTGGTACGACTCGGCGGCCAGCGCCCGGAAGTTGTCGCCGCCGTAGCGGAGGTCGGCGGGGGTGATGTTGGCTGCCTGAGCGCCGCTCGCCAGCAGCAGTCCTGCGAGTGCGTATTTCGTTCTGAACATGGTTTCTCCTGTGTTTACAGCTTCCAGATGATTCCCCGCCGCGCCATCCACGCCAGCCCCAGCCAGACGGCGAACACGTAGCCGAGGGTGTACGTCCAGCCGCCGCCCACCGGGCCGAAGCTGCTGCGCGCCATCTCGAGCAGCGAGGCGGCGATGGACTGCGACTTGCCAGTCCAGCCGACCTGCCAGTCGAGCAGAATCCAGACCTTGATGAGGATGGGCAGCACGTACCCCGCCAGCGCGTTGCGGCCCGGAATGGTCAGCGGCGCGAGCAGGCGTTTGCCCCCCGGCAGCCACCCCGAGTCGGCCACCACCCAGCACGCGAGGATGCCCAGCGTGCCCAGCCCCGCGCTGTAGAGGATGTAGGGCGGCGTCCAGAGCGCCTTGGAAAAAGGCAGCCGCCCGCTCGCCGCCCAGCCGTAGCCCAGCGCCGTGAGGACGACGCCGAGCCCCAGCAGCAGCAGCGGAGCGCGGGGGTTTTTCTGTTGCAGCGGGCGCGCCGCGAGCGCGCCGAGCAGCACCAGCGCCGTGGTGGGCACCACCGACAGCAGTCCGCGCAGCCCCCACGCCGAGAGCAGGGCGTCGTTAAGGTACTGCACCGGGTTGGCGCTCTCCGACACGATGCCGATGCCGCCGGGGTGCGGCGTGAAGTGCAAAAACAGCGCGTAGGCGGCCAGCAGCGCGGCGGCGGCCAATGCCTGCCAGCGCCCGCGCAGTTGCCCGAGCAGCGCGGCGAAAAAGCTGGCGAGTGCGATGAGTTGCAGCACGCCGAGGCCCAGTGTGAGGCGGTGGCTGGTCACGCTGGTCACGAAAGCGCCCATCAGGTAGAGCAGAGCGGCCCGCTCCAGCAGGCGGCGGTAGAGCGGCCAGCCCGTCACCCCGGCTTTGTTCATCGCGGCGGCGGAAAAGGGGAGCGCCGCGCCCGCACAGAACAGAAACCAGGGAAAGACGAGGTCGGTGAGCGTCAGGCCGCCGAAGTGCGCGTGGGAGAGCTGACGCGGGGTGGAGTCACCCAGCGCGACATTGTTGACCAGCAGCATCAGCAGCACCGTCAGGCCGCGCCAGGCGTCGAGCGCAGTCAAGCGAAAGCGGGCCGGGGCGGGAGCGGCGGCAGCGTCAGCAACGTCCGGCGCTGGCTGCGGCGCTGCGCTCAGGGCGCTCTCCAGAGCAGTTTCGGTCATCGGCCCACCTCCAGGCCCCCAAGGTAGCCGGGGCGCTTAACGGCGGGGTGAAACGGCCTGCGCTGCATGACCTGCGCTGCATGAAGGGACGCCTGCCATCCTGCCCCCCACAGCGACAACTTTCGGGGGCGCCGCTGTGGTGATAATGGCAACGTGACCAGCCCGACTCTGATTCCCCACCCCGAGAAACACAACACCGAGCGCATCGGCTGGCTGCGGGCCGCCGTGCTGGGGGCCAACGACGGCGTGGTGTCGGTGTCGAGCATCGTGGTGGGCGTGGCGGCGGCCAGTGGCGTCACCCCCGGCACCATCCTGCTCGCGGGCGTGGCGGCGCTGGTGGCGGGGGCCACCTCTATGGCTGCCGGGGAATACGTCTCGGTGCAGTCGCAGGCCGACACCGAACACGCCAACCTCGCCCTGGAAGCGCGCGAACTGCGCGAGCAACCCGAGCTCGAGTTGCAGGAACTCGCCGACATCTACGTGGCACGCGGCGTAGACCCGGTGCTGGCGCGGCAGGTGGCCGAGCAGCTCACCGCCGCTGACGCGCTCGGCACCCACGCCCGCGAGGAACTGGGCATCACCGAGGAACTGCGGGCGCGGCCCTTTCAGGCGGCCCTGGCTTCGGCGCTGGCGTTCGTGACTGGCGGCATTATCCCGGTGATTGCGGCGGTGTTGCTCCCTCACCACCTGGTCAGCGTGGGTGTCACGGTGGTGACTCTGCTTGCTCTGTTGGTGCTCGGCGCTCTGGCTGCCTACGCGGGCGGCGCCAACCTCTGGAAAGGCGCGCTGCGGGTGACCCTCTGGGGCGCGGCGGCGATGGCCCTGAGCGCTCTGGTGGGCAGCCTGTTTGGGATTAAAGCCTGAGTCTGCTGCATTAAGGGGCAAAAAAAGCACGTCCGGGGAGAGACCCGGACGCTTTTTTGTTTTCTGTATGTAAGGGTATCCGGAGCCTTCCTAACGCCCCAGCCCTTCCCCAAAAGCAATCTGCTCAGCCCACTCTGGGTGGTCAATCAGCGGATTGCGGTTGCCCTGGCGCCCGAAGATGGCGGCGTTGCGGTGGTGTTCCCACTCGCCGGGCGGGTCGGCGCGGTGCCAGCCGAGCAGGGTGTGCAGGTGCCGCTCGCTGTAGGTGCGGATGACGCCGGGGTAGCGCAGCAGGAAGTACAGCGTGGCGCGGGCGACGGCGCCCTTGCCGTGAGCGGGCTCGAATTCGCCGGGCTCGCGCTTGCCACAGTCGGTCCTGAGAGCCTCGCCGTAGTCGGGAAAATCGAAGTACGGCGTGTTGCCCCGGAATGAGTTGCAGTTCGGCTCGCAGGAAAAGAGGTGGTGCAGGTCGCCGCGCATCGGCTCGCGCTTGGCGAACCAGCTCTGGGGCACCACGTGCTCGCAGTTGTAGGGCACCGCGTCTTCCAGGGTGTCCACGTCCAGACTTTCCTGAGCAGCCAGCCGTTCGCGGCGGTCCTGCGCGGCGAGGTCGGCGGCGATGAATTCCTGCGGGTCATGCTCGCTCGCGGAGTAGATGGACCGCAGCTTGCCGTCGGGCCACACGTCCACCCAGGGATAGACCTCGCTCGCCGGGTTGTAGCGCGGCTGCGCCCGGTGCGTGCGCGTCAGCAGTTCCGAAAGTGCCAGAAACCGCGCCTGCGGGGTGCTCGCCGTCATGCCCGCGTAGTACTGCTCGGCCTGCTGCGCGTCGTCGGCGGGAAGGTAAGGAGGCTGGCCGCCGGGTTGTGGGGCGGGAGTCTGCGGAGCCGGATTTTGGGGAGTGGGGAAGTCCACCGGCTCGTCGTCCGGCGTGGGAGTAGGCTCAGGAGTCGGTGCAGGCACAGGTTTCGCTTCCGGCGCACTCACCTGAAACTTCAGCGTAACTGGCATCGTCAACGCCCCGTCCGCCCCGGCGCTCAACGTGCCGAGGTCAATGACCCGCGCCGCCTGCGCCTCGTTGGAGTTGGTCTGGGGACTGCCAGCTTGCGCGTCCGTGACCGGGCCACTTGCCAGCACCGGCCCGCGTGGGCTGACCTGCGGGCTGCCGATGAGCGGCGGGCGCACTGGCGAGAGGATGTCTTCCACCAGCGCCTTGCCCTGCGCGTCGGTGCGGGTTTGGAGGTCTTCCATCAGGCGGCTGACGCGCACGCCTTCGTTCGCCAGCCAGTCGATCTGGTCGCCCGACTCGCCCGCGCGCAAGGGCTGGCCATCACGCTTGAGCACCTGCCCCTGGGCGTTGCGGCGGGGCACGCCGCTGTGGTGCAGCGCCACCACTTCCCAGGCGTCGTTGAACACCGGGCTGCCGCTGCTGCCGGGCGCAGTGTCGGTTTCGTAATGCAGGAAGTCGGGCAGGCGATCCACCAGCCGGTTCTCGCGCAGCGCGACTTGCTTGGGTTCACCGCTGGGGTGCTGGATGATGCTCAGGGCCTCGCCGAGCACGTTCTTGTCGGCGCTGCTGTAGAGCGGCAGCCAGCCGAAGCCCGACGGGTCGCCCTGCACCGCCACGAAGCTGTAGTCCAGCCCTTCCGAGGTCAGAAACAGCCGCTCGGGGTCGAGTGCGAAGGTGGTACGTTCCATCAAGGTGCCGTCGGGTCGCAGTTCGTAGTCGAATTCGACGACCGATTGCCGCGCCGTCTGGGCGTCCTCCAGCACGTGGTGGTTCGTCACCATGACCTGCGGGCTGCACAGCCAGCCGGTCCCGAAGCCCTGGGTGCGGCCCCGGCTGTCGCGGATGACCACCCGGCACACCGCCCGCGAGCATGACCGGGCCTGGTCGAGATATCCCACGCCCACCAGATCGTTGGCGCCCAACACGCGCTCGGCGGTCAGGCGAATGTCTTCGGGCAGGTGCTGCGCCACGCTCTTGACGTCCGCCTCGCCCTGCGCCAGTGCCTGCGCCTCGGGCTGCGGCACGCCCAGCCGGGTCAGCCGCGCCTCCACCCGTTCGGGCGACTCGGCGGCGAGGGGGCCGCCCGTTTTCAGCCGCTCCAGACACGCCTCGCGCTCGGGGTCGCGCTGAATGAAACGGGCCTGCGTTTCCTGTAAGACCTCGCTGGGAACGTCGGTGCCGGGGGTGTTGGGGTTCATAGGGCGAGTCTAGAGACTGCTTTTCTGAGCCGGGCAAGCGCCGACGTAGGAAATCGCTCACCCTCGGCGCGGCCAAAAAACACGCCCCCCGGTGGTGGGGAGGCGTGCGCTGGGTGGAGGAGAGTTATCGGCTGTGGGAGAATGAACCCACCCCACTCAGCCTTATTTGAACGTCCCCGCCCGCACGATCACCAGGTTCGCCGGGTTCACGTACTTCCTGAGCGCCGCTGCTGCGGCCTGCGGCGTGACTGCCTTCACGCGCTCCTCGTACTGCTTGCTGAAGGCGTAGGTGCGGCCCAGGTAGGCCTGCGAGGCGAGGGCCCCCGCGAGCGAGGCGTCGTCGCTGCGGCCCACCCGCAGTTCCTGAAGCAGCGCCGACTGCGCGGTGGCGACTTCCTGCGCGCTGAAACCTTCTTTCAGGGCGCGAGCAAGTTCTTCGCGCATCCCGGCAGCGACCTTCTCGCTGTTGACCGGGTTGAAGATGGCGTAGGTCGTGAAGCTGCCCTTCTCGTCGAGGCTGCTGGTGTGGGCGCCGCCGCCGACGGTGTAGCTCAGGCCGTCTTGCTGGCGCAACCGGGCAAAGAGGCGCGAGTCGGTGCCGCCGCCGAAAATCCGCATGGCCACGTCGAGCGCGGCGGCGTCGGGGTGGTCGTCGCGCAGCGGGAAGTTGAGCTGGGCGATGTAGATGGCGTTCGCCTTGTCGGGCACGTTCAGCACGAGGTCCTGCGCCGCCGGGGTGGTCAGCGGCAGCTTGACCCGCTCGTATTTGACGGCGCTGTCGAAGCCGCCGAGCAGCGTGGGCAGCGCCTCACGGATGGTCTGCGGGTCGAAGTCGCCCACCACGCCGAGCTGCGCGTTCGCGCCGTTCCACACCTTCGCGTAGTAGTCGCGCACCTGCGCCAGCGTGACGGCGCGGGTGTCTTGCAGGCTCTCGTCGAGGGTCGGCACGTAGGCGAGGTCACCGCGCTTGGCGTCCGCTGGCATAAACGCCCGCCCGAGGGCGAGGCCCGCCACCGACTCGGGGTCGCCCCGGCCCGCCTCGGTGCCGTCGAGCGCCGCCTTTTTCAGCTCGTCGAAGTCGGCCTGCGGAAAGACTGGCTCGCGCAGCACTTGCCGCAGCAGCCCCAGCGCCTCGGGCAGGTGCTGGCGGTCGGTGCTCAGCGTCAGGGTGGCGCCGCTCGCACCCGCGCTCACGTCGAGTTGCGACTTGGCGGCTTCCAGGCGGTCATGCAGTTGCTGGCGGGTCAGCGAGCGGCTGCCACGGGTGAGCAGCGGCCCCACGAAGTCGGCGGCGTCGCTGCCGGTGCGGACCGTTTCGGGGTTGCCGAAGTCGAGGCTCAGGACCAGTTCGATCCGCTCGCCGCGCGTTTTCTTGGGCAGCATGGCGACCTTCGCCCCCGCCACCGTTTCGCGCAGCACGCGGGCTTCAAGGGCGTCGGGCTCGGGCGCAATCGTTTCCCCGGCGCTCTGGGCGGCGCGGCCCTTGAAGTCCCTGAGCACGTCGGCGGCACTCGGCGCGGCGGGCACGGCCACCCGGTCAGGCTGCGCGGTGGGAATGAAGGCGCCCAGGGTGCGGTTGGTGGACTTGAGGTAGGTGGCCGCCACCCGCTGCACGTCGGCGGGGGTGACCTTCTCGATGGCGTCGCGCCCCTGGAAAAACAGTCGCCAGTCGCCTGCCGCAATCGCTTCGGACAGGCCGACGCCCACCGCTTCGGGCTTGGTCAGGGCCTGCTCGTAGCCGCTCAGGACGCGGGTGCGGACGCGAGCGACTTCTTCCTCGGTAAAGGGCGTCTTGGCGGCGTTTTCCAGCGTGGAAAGCAACGTGGCCTGGGCTTTTTGCAGGTCGTCGTCCTTGCCGAGAATCGCCACGTAGGTCGCGAGGCCGGGGTCGCTGCCGGGGTTGGTGATGCTGCCGGCGGCGGTCGCCTGCCCGGTCTGCACCAGCGCCTGATATAGCCGCCCGGAAGGCTCGTCGCTTAGGAGCTCCCCGAGCACTTGCAGCGCCGCTGCGTCAGGGTGCCGCACGCTGGGGATGTGGTAGCCCACGATGAGGTACTGCGCGTCGCCCACCCGCCGCACGGTCAGGCTGCGCTCGCCGTCCTGCGGGTTTTCCTCCGTGTACTGCCGGGGTAGCGTGCGCCAGGGGCGGCGAACCTTGCCGTAGCTGTCGGCGATGAGCGTCAGCGCCTGCCCCTCGTCGAAGTTGCCGGCCAGCGTGACCACCGCGTTGTCGGGCTGGTAGTAGGTCTTGTAGAAGGCCTTCAGGTTGCCGATCGGCACGTTTTCCACGTCGCTGCGGTTGCCGATGGCGGTGTTGCCGTAGTTGTGCCAGTCGAAGGCCACCGAGCGCACCTGCTTGTACAGCAGCCCGAAGGGGTTGTTCTCGCCCGACTCGAACTCGTTGCGGACCACCGTCATCTCGGTTTTCAGGTCGTCGGCGCTGACCCGCGAGTTCACCATGCGGTCGGCTTCCATGCGAATGGCCCACTCGAGGTTGTCGCCGCTGTTCGTCATCGTCTCGAAGTAGTTGGTGCGGTCGTCACTCGTGGTCCCGTTGAAGCTCGCGCCGCGCTTGCTGAGCTGCTCCATCAGGTTGCCGCTCGTCGGCGTGCCCTTGAACAGCATGTGCTCGAGCAGGTGCGCCATGCCGGTTTCGCCGTAATTTTCATGGCGGCTGCCGACCAGATAAGTCGTGTTGAGGGTAAACGTCGTCTGAGACGTGTCGGGAAACAGCAGGACGCGCAGGCCGTTGCCCAGCCGGTACTCGCGGATGCCCTCGACCTCGGTCACGAAGCGCACGCCTGCCGGGAGGGTGGGCTGGGCACTGGCGGCTGCCGGAGCCGCTGGGGTTTGGGTGGCTGGGGTCTGAGCCGTCGCGGGCTGGGCGGAAACAGTCTGGGCCGCTGCGGGCACGCCGAGCAGCAGCAGAGCAGTCAAAAACAGGGGAGCGGGAAAACGCATGACACCTCCAGGAAAACGGGAAAACAGTGGGGCGGACAAAACACCATACGCCCTCACCGGCCCTCTGTCAGCAAAAAGCGCCCGGACAGGAGTCCGAAGCGCCGTTTTCCCGCTGTTGCGAGTGATTGCCGCTTACAGCGTCGCTTTTGCCAGCGCCCACGCCCGCTCGAAGACTTCGCCGCGCTCGGGGCGGGCCATGACGCGGGCCAGCCCCTCGGCGAGGCTCATCGGCGGCACGTTGATTTCGGAAGTCCGCACGCGCCCGCCCCACTCGGCTTCGGCGCGGGCCACGTCGCCGCCCGCCTCGGCGCTCAGCGAGAAGCGCACCGGCTGCCCCTGCGCGTCCTCGCCGCGCAGCTCGGCGCCGCACAGGTCGCCGTTTTCGCGCCCGCAGCGGCCCGCTTGCAGGGTCAGCCGCCCCAGATCCGTCCAGCCCAGGCACTCGGCGACAAAGCCCGCGTACAGCCGCGCCGGAAGGTCGTTTTTGCCCGAGTAGCGCACGGTCAGCTCGCGCACGTAGGGCAACTGCTGGGCGGCGTCGGGGGCGTCGAACAGTTGCGCGAGCGCCTCGCGCCAGCTCGCCGAGCGGCTCCAGCCGAGGTCGGCGAGCGCGTAGTGCCGCGCCGGGGGAATGTCGAGGGTCAGGCTGTCGGCAATCACCTGGTCGGCAATCTCGGTCAGTTCGCTCAGCAGCGGGCCGTGGGGCCGGCGGTCGGCGCCCCACCAGACGTGGTTGACGGTGGCGGGCCGCAGCAGCGGCAAAATCGCGCTCTGCAACTGCTCGGGACGGGCGCCCAGCGTCAGCCGCTCGATGTACAGCCCCGCCGGCTGGGCAATCAGCGCGGCGTCCACCTTCAGGTCGCCGCCGCCGTCCATCACCCCGATAATCTGCCGCCCGGCGTAGCGGCCTTCGAGCCCGGCGAGCGCTTCTTCCACCCGCCCGAGGTGCTTGCGGACGGTGAGCGCCACGATATTGCCGGTGTAGGCCCGCGTCTCGGCGCCGGTCTGCGCCCACAGCTCGTCGAGGATGGCCTGCGCCTGCCGGACGCTGGTGGACACGGGACCTAGCATGGGGACCTCCGGTCAGGGTGATGGGTGATGGGTGGTAGGTGATGGAAAAAACTCCATTGACCATCGACCATCAACCCTCTCCGCTGCTCCGCCACCCTCACAGCCGCCTCCAGCGCCGTCCGGGGCCGAGCAGCTCATCGGCGGCGTCGGGGCCCCAGGTGCCCGCCGCGTAGTTGGGGAATTTGGGGGCCGCCGCGTCCGCGCCTTCCCAGGCCTGCAAGATGCCCGAGACGATTTGCCAGGCGTGGTCCACCTCGTCCTCGCGGGGAAAGAGGGTGGCGTCGCCGAGCATCGCGTCGAGCAGCAAGCGCGAGTAGGGGCTTTCGAGCTGTGCCCCGAAGGCGTCGTAACGGAAATCCATCACGACCTCGCGCAGCACCATCTCTTGCCCCGGCGATTTGGAGGAGAACTTCAGGCTCACGCCTTCGTCGGGCTGAATGCGGAAGGCCAGCACGTTGCGCTCCAGTCCGCCGGGAAAGAGGCCCAGCGGCGGGCGCTTGAACACCACGGCGATTTCGGTGACTTTCTTGGGCAAGCGCTTGCCGGTGCGCAGGAAAAACGGCACGCCCTGCCAGCGCCAGTTGTCCACCTCGAGCTTGACGGCGACGTAGGTGGGCGTGCGGCTGCCGCGCTTTACGTCCGGCTCCTGCTTGTAGCCGGGCACGGTCTGGCCGTCGAGGGCGCCGGGGCCGTACTGCCCGCGCACGGCGACTTCGGGCACCCGGTCCGCCGGAATGCGCTTGACGGCCCGCAGCACCTTGACCTTCTCGTCGCGGATGGCGTCGGCCTCGAACGCCGAGGGCGCTTCCATGGCGGTCAGGGTAAAAAGCTGCATCAGGTGGTTTTGCAGCATGTCGCGCACGATGCCCGCTTCCTCGTAGTACCCGGCGCGGCCCTCCAGCCCCAGGTCCTCGGACGCCGTGATCTGCACGTGGTCGACAAACCCCCGGTTCCACAGCGGCTCGAAAATGGCGTTCCCGAAACGGATCGCCATCAGGTTCTGCACCGTCTCCTTACCGAGATAATGGTCGATGCGGTACACCTGCGACTCGTCCCAGACGCGGTGAATGGCGTCGTTGAGTTCGCGGGCCGATTGCAGGTCGCGCCCGAAGGGTTTTTCGATGACGATGCGCCGCCAGCCTTCCGTCTCGTCTTGCAGGCCCTGCCGCCCCAGGCCGCTCGAAATCGGCTCGAAGAGGCTCGGCGGGGTGGAGAGGTAAAACAGCGCGTTCTTGCCGCCGCCACGGGCGGTCTCGGCGCGGTCGAGTTCACTGCGGACCTTGTCGTACACCTCGTCCTCGCCGAATTCGCCGTATTCGTAGTAGAGCAGCTCGCGGAACTTTTCCAGGCTGCCTTCCTTGATTTCGTCGGTTTCCTTGGAGGTCTTCAGGGCGTCTATGGCGTAGTCCTTGAACTGCTCGTCGTCCATTTCCTGCCGGCCCACGCCGACGATGTTGAACGCGCTGCCGAGCAGGCCGTCTTGCCACAGGCCGAACACGGCGGGCAGCAACTTGCGCCGGGCAAGGTCGCCGGTCGCGCCGAAAATCACCAGCGTGGCAGGTTCGGGCGCGCGGCTGCGGCGCATGGCGGTGCGAAAGGGATTCTGGCCGTCGGCGCCGGGCGCGTCGCTTTTGGGGGCATTGTCCCCGGCGTGCTTGGGCACCCGCTGGCGTGACTTGCGGGCCGCTTTGCGGGACTGCGCCGGAGCGCCGGGCTGGGCCACACCGACCTTCTTGGCCGCCTCGGTCTGCTGAGTGGCCTGCCGGGTCGCCTTGGCCGCCTCGCCCTGCGCGGCACTTTCCTTGGCGAGGGCCTTCTCGGGGCCACTCTTTTTCGGACTGCTCTTTTTGGGACGGGGCCGGTCGGTCATTCGCCCGCCTTCTGGTCGCCGGTGGTGCGCTGCTGCCCGGTTTCACCGAGTTCCTGCGCTTCGCTGCGTCCGCTGATGCTGGGCTGCGCGGCGGCGGTGGGGATGTTCTCGGGCGCGGCGGCCTTGGGGCTTTCGCCGGGTTTGACCGCTGGCACCACGCTTTCCTGCTTGGTTGCTTCCAGCGTCTTAACCGCGTGCCCGCCGAACGCGCGGCGCATGGCCGAGAGCATCTGGCCCTGGTAGCTCACGTCCTGCTGGCTGCGGAAGCGCATCTGGGTGGCGAGCGTAATCACCGGGGTCGGCACGCCGAGTTCGATGGAGTCGATAATCGTCCAGCGGCCCTCGCCCGAATCGGCCACGTAGTCGGAGAGCTGGTCGAAGTCGGCGCTGTTTTTCAGGGCCTCGGCGGTCAGGTCGAGCAGCCACGAGCGAATCACCGTGCCGTGACGCCACACTTCGGCAATCTGAGCCATGTCGAGGTTGAAGGTCTGGTGCGCCTTCATCAGCTCGAAGCCCTCGGCGTAGGCCTGCATCATGCCGTACTCGATACCGTTGTGAACCATCTTGACGTAGTGCCCGCTGCCGGTCGGCCCCATGTGGCCCCAGCCCCGGTCGGGCGCGGGCGCCAGAGCTTCCAGCGCCGGGCGGATGCGCTCCACACCCTCGTCGGGGCCGCCCACCATCATGCCATAGCCCTCGGTGATGCCCCACACCCCGCCGGAAGTGCCCACGTCCACGAAGTGCAGGCCCTTGGCCGCCAGAGCCTCGCCCCGGCGCTGGGTGTCGTGAAAGTTGGAGTTGCCGCCGTCGATAATCACGTCGCCCGCGCTGAGGCGGCCCGCGAGGTCGTCGATGACCGACTGGGTAATCTGGCCCGCCGGGACCATCACCCACACCGCTCGCTGACCGGGTTCGCCGAGCAGCTCGATAAAACGGTCCATGTCACTCGTCAGCGCGTCCGCCGCGACCCCCTGCGACACGAGGTGGTCAATCGCTTCCTGGCTGCGGTCAAAACCGACCACGTCCTGCCCGCCGTTCTTGAGGCGAATCACCATATTGCCGCCCATCTTGCCCAGCCCGATCATGCCGATTTTCATAACCAACCTCCTGCGCGGTGGAACCGGTTCCGTGCCGAGTGGTTCCAGACGGCCACGGCCAGTGTGCGGGCATGATAGCCGCCGCAAGGCCGAGCTTGAACAATGGCTTAAAATGTGAATTATTTAACGTGACCCGGCCCACTCCGCTGCCCTGGTCGTCCGCCGCCCGGTTCCCTCCCCCTGAGTTCGGAGGAAGTATGAAACGTCCCCTGTTTGCTGCCCTGCTGTGCCCGCTGCTGCTCGCCGCCTGTGGTCGCCAAGTGACCCCCGCCCCCACTGAAACTGCCGCCCAGGCCACTGCTGCCCGGGCTACCGCCGCGCAGAGTGCCCGTCTCACGGCGGCCCGCGCCCGCTTGGACGCCCAGCCCCTCCGCGCCCAGGCGCTGGCGGGCGAAACCGTCACCGCCAGCAAGGAAATCACGCTGCCCGTGCGCTCGGACGACGGTTCGCTGACGGGCACGCTCACGGTGCGTCTGGAAGTGGTGCGCGGGCCGGGCGAAGCCTATGCCAACACCGTTTGGACCTACAATTACCCCCACTACGCCGAGGGCGGGGGACTGGTGCAGCTCAGCACCGCGGACCGCTTCCTCGCCAAGAGCAGCGGCCTGCGGATTCTGAGCTTCAGGCCGCCGTCGGAAGGCGGCACGCTGCCCCAGACCCAGATGCTCCAGACGAACTATGCGTCCAGCTCTCTGGACGGCATTCTGTGCGCCTCGGTCAGCGGTGGCCTGAAGTACAACGGCTCCTTCAGTTTCCACGCGCCGATCACGGAGCCGCCCCTCACGCCGGACACCAACTTCGACCTGAACGTCTGCGAAACCCAGGCGCCGAGCCAGCCGACCCCGCCCACGCCTCCCGCAGACCCTTTCGAGTACACCAGTCTCTCTGCGCAACTCAATTACACCAGCACCCGCAAAAAGAGCGTCGCCACGATTGCGCTCGAAGGGGCACCAGTCGGGAGTTATATGGACGGGGTGTACCTCATCAGCATCGACCCGAGCTGTGATCCCACGGGCCGCGTGACGAAGGACCGGGCGCTGTACGTGGGCGACTTCTGGACCGAGGCGCAGCCGCCCTCGCAGTCGGTCAAAGACCGCACCTTTACCGACAAGGCGCGGCCTTACGTGCAGCCCGCCACCGCCCTGCTCGCCACCGCCCGCGTGTTCGACGCGGAGGGGCACTTCATCAAGGAAGTCGAGGACTGGACCTGCCTGAACCAGTGAGGCGCGGTTGATAAAGCACGCCCCCAAGCGACTTGTCTCGGGGGCGTTTGCTTGAATTACCGATGCGACGGGTCAACCTGAGAAAAGCGAGGACGGGTTCACTGCACTCGGTGCAAAAAAGAGGAAACGATCTGAAGTTTTGCAAGCCCCCTGACGGGTGGAGTCTTCGCGCCTTCTTGCCTGACTGCAAACTGAGCGCGAGGTGAACGATGCATAAAAGAGTGGGAGTGGCGGCGCTGGTCGGCGCCCTGATGCTGGCGGGCTGTGGGGACGAGATGGAGGCGCATCACGCGGGGCACGGGACGCAGGCGGCGACGACCATGAGCGCGCAGGAAGTCGGCGGCAACCGCTTTTACAGCAAGAGCTACGACCTGGGTGACGGGCACATCGTCACCTACCTGAAGATGGGTCAGAACGGACGCCCCCTTGAAATCGGCGTGAAGATGGATGAGCAGGCGCTGAACAACCTGCCTTCGCACGTCAACCCCAGCAGCCACTGCGTGGACACCAACGGCAACGGCCAGATCGAGCCTGAAACCGAGTGCGCCCTGGGTCACGACTTCGTGATGCCCTTTCCCGCCGAGACGCTGGCGCTCGCCAAGTCGCCCATCAAGTACGCCATGGTCAACTACAACCCGCTCGGTCACGGCCCGGCCAAGATCTACGACGTGGCGCACTTCGACCTGCACTTTTATGTCCAGTCCGACGAGGACCGGCGCAACATCCGCCTCGGGCCGTGCGCCGAGGTCATCAACTGTGAAGACCTCAAGACCGCCCAGATTCCGCTGCCCGCCGGCTACGCGCCTGCCGGCTTCGTGGACGTGGGCGCCGTGATGGGCATGATGGGCAACCACCTCGTGGACCCGAACGGCGAGGAGTTCCACGGCAAGCCCTTTAGCCACACCTGGATCTGGGGCACCTACGGCGGCAAGATCACCTTCCTCGAGCCGATGATCACCAACAGCTACCTCAAGTCCCAGCCCCACAACCAGTGCTTTACCTACGCCATGCCCCAGAAGTTCTCCGAGGCGGGCTATTACCCCCAGAAGTACTGCGTCGACTTCAACAAGGGCCTGAACGAATACACCGTCTCGCTCGAAAACTTCAAGTACTTCGGTAGCTGAGCGACTGAGCAACAAAAGGCGCCCCTGGTCACCTCGACTCAGGGGCGCTCTCCTTGCCTGGAGCTGATCTAGCTGACGCTTACTTTTTGCGCTTTGACGCTTTTGCAGCGTTCTTGGCCGCCTTCTGCTCGGCTTTTTGCTTTTCGGCCATCTCGCGGCCCATGTCTTCCACGAGTTGCGCGGTGGGGGCGTCCACCTGACGTTGCAGGTCCATCAGGGCAGTGACGGCCATGTTCTGCAAGACGCGCTCGATCTGGGTGCGAATCCACTTGTAGCGCACGGTGCCCTTCACTGTCAGCGTGACCTCGGTGCCGCCGGGCATCGGCTTGAAGTTCCACTGCTGCGAGAACTTTTCCAGGGGGCCGAAGGGCCGCACCGCTTCCCAGCCGCCACGCTGCGAGGGGATGAGCTGGCCGTAGCGCGCCTGAAACTTGAGGCCGAGCAACCGCCGCACGAACTTGAAATCGACCAGCGCGTTTTGCGCGAGCCGCTGCGGTTCCCCGGCGTAGGCGGCGCTGACGAGATTGGAGTCCCAGCCGGCCCGCCGCCGGGGTTCGAGCGCCAGCCGGTAGAGCACCTCGGGCCGGGCCCGCATGGGCATGGACTGTTTGACGACGATTTCTTCCGACATTAGGGCAAGTATAGGCGGGCGGGAAGTAGAGGCAGGAGAGAAAAGGAAAAAGGGAAGGGGCGCGACCGGCCCCCTCCCTTCTCACGCGGCGTCTTAGGCTTTGCCGACGCTGCCGAGCACGCCCATCTTGTGCTCGACAATCTGGCTCATCACGTCGCGGGCCGGGCCGAAAATCTTGCGGGGGTCGAATTCCTTGGGGGTGGCCTTGAGGACTTCGCGAATGCCCACGGTGCTGGCGAGGCGCAGGTCGGTGTCCACGTTCACCTTGGCGATGCCGTACTGCGCGGCTTCGGTCAGGTCCTCGTCGGCAATGCCCGCTGCGTCGCCGATTTCACCGCCCGCTGCGCGCAGACGCTGCACGATTTCCGCCGGAACGCCGCTGGAGCCGTGCGCGACGAGCGGAATGCTGAGCAGCTCGCCGATCTTCTTGATGCGCGCCTGGTCGATAAACGGGCGGCCCTTACCCTTGTACGCGCCGTGGCTGGTGCCGATGGCGATGGCGAGGTAATCGGTGCCGGTCTCCTCGACGAACTTGACGGCTTCGTCGGGGTCGGTCAGGAAGGCGTCCTTCTCGTCCACGACGACGTGCTCCTCGATGCCGCCGAGGCGCCCGAGTTCGGCTTCCACGCTGATGCCCATGGCGTGCGCGGCTTCGACCACGCGCTTGGTTTCGTGGACGTTCTCCTCGAAGGGGTGGTGCGAGGCGTCGATCATCACCGAGGTAAAGCCCATCTTGATGGCGTTGAGTGCCGACTCGTAGGAGGAGCCGTGGTCGAGGTGCAGCGCGACGGGCACGGTGGCGCGGGTCGCGAGGTCGATCACGATGTTGGCGAGGTCCTGGCCGCCATACTTGATGGCCCCTTCACTCATCTGCACGATGACGGGCGAGCGCAGTTTTTCCGCCGTGTGGATGATGGCCTGGGTGATTTCCATGTTGTTGGTGTTGAACGCACCGACCGCGTATTTGCCTGCGCGGGCGGGAACCAGAATGTCTTTACCGGTAACGAGCATAGGGTGCCTCCTTTTGTAACGGCCCCACTTTACCTGCTCGCCGGGGGCGCTGTCCTGTCAACCGGAGCGGGACAAGTGGGGAAAGCCGGGCGCCGCGCTTAACATGCGGTGCATGACCCCCGCTTCCACCGGCCCCGTCTCCACTGGTCCTGTCCCTATTGGCCCCGACCTCTTGGCCTGCATCTCGCGCCGCGCCCAGACCATGACGGCGAGCGCCATCCGCGAAATCCTGAAAATCACCCAGCAGCCCGACGTGATTTCTTTCGCCGGGGGCCTGCCCGCACCGGAGCTGTTTCCGCTGGACGCCGTGCGGCAGGCCGCTGAAACCGCGCTCAGCAAGTACGGCCCCGCCGCGCTGCAATACTCGACCACCGAGGGCCACCTGCCGCTGCGCGAGTGGATTGCTGGGCGTCACGGCATCCCCGCCGCGAACGTGCAGATCGTGACCGGCAGCCAGCAGGGGCTCGACCTGCTCGGCAAAATTCTGATTGACGAGGGCGACCTCGTGCTCGTCGAGGCGCCGACCTACCTGGGCGCCCTGCAATCGTTTCAGCCGTACCTGCCGCGCTACGCCGAGATGCCCACCGACGAGGGCGGCATTGACGTGGACGCGCTTGCCACGCTGCTCGCCGGGCTGGCGGCGCAGGGAGAAAAGCCCAAACTGCTCTACGCCATCCCCAACTTCCAGAACCCCACCGGGCGCACGCTGAGTTTGGAACGCCGCCGCCGTTTGGTCGAGCTGACCGCGCAGTACGGTGTGCTGGTCATCGAGGATGACCCCTACGGCCAGTTGCGCTTCAGCGGCGAGGCGCTGCCCAGCCTCTACGAGATTGGTCTGGAACTCGCGGGCGACGTGGACCGCAATCACGTCATCTACAGTTCGAGCTTTTCCAAGACGCTGGTGCCGGGGCTGCGCGACGCCTGGGTGGAGGCCGCCGCGCCGGTCATCACCAAGCTGATTCAGGCCAAACAGGGCGCCGACCTGCACACGCCGACGCTCAACCAGATGATGATTACCGAGCTGCTGCCGCTGCTCCCCGCGCAAATCGAGACGGTCAAGGCCGCCTACCGCGAGCGCGGCGCCCACATGCTCAGCCAGATGGACGAATTTTTCCCGGCGGGCGTGACCTACACCCGGCCCCAGGGCGGGATGTTCCTCTGGGTGACGCTGCCGGAAGGCGTGGATACGGTCGCGCTGCTGCCCCGCGCCGTGGAAAACAAGGTGGCCTACGTCCCCGGTCAGCCCTTTTTTGCCCTCGGCGGCGGCGCCAACACCATGCGCATGAGCTACAGCAGCGCGACCCCCGAGCAGATTACCCAGGGGATGCGCGCGCTCGGCGCCACTTTCCGCGAGGCCCTCGGTTGACCGCCCGCACCGCCGGCGTGCTCGCCGAAGTCGCGCAGGAGCGTGAGCGCCAGCACGCCAAGTGGGGCGAGCAGAACCACGACCCCGCCGTGTGGCTGATGGTGCTGGCCGAGGAAGTGGGCGAAGCGAATCAGGCCGCCTTTGAGAAGCTGTTCCCCGCCTTCGACAAACAGGCCGCCGCGCGCGGTCCCCGCACCTGGGCCGACTACCGCGAGGAGTTGATTCAGGTGGCAGCCGTCGCGGTGCAGGCGGTGGAGAGTCTGGACCGGCAGTCGGCGGGGGGAGGGGAGGGGTAGGGGGAGGTGGTGGGTGTGGAGGCCCCCTCTGCAAGCAGCTCTACGAGTCACCCCTGCCTTCGGCAGGCCCTCTCCCGCAAGGGGAGAGGGTCAAAAGACGCCTGAGCTTTAGCCTCTCTCCGCGTTATCCCGCGAAAAATTGTGCAACGCAGAACGCCAGGGCCGTCGGGCGCTGAAGGCGCACGGGCCTGACACGACTTGGAAAATCCAGCCGTCCAGACCGCCCATGCAACCGAGAAACCCGACAAAACCAGTGACATCGCCGCCATTTGCACAGCGCCAACCCCAAACCCCTGTCCCCAGGGGGGACAGGGGTTTGGGGTTGGGGCATAAAGCTGAAGCCCAAGCCCCTCAAAAACCCACCGGCCCGCCCGCTATCATGCCCCCCGTGAGCTTCGCCGCCGCTTCCGACCCCGCGCCCCGCTCCGCCCTCCCCATCGGTGTCTTCGACAGCGGGGCGGGCGGACTGAGCGTGCTGGCCGAACTGCAAAGGGCGCTGCCGCAAGAAGACGTGCTGTACCTCGCCGATACTGCCCATGTGCCCTACGGTGCCCGCAGCGACGAGGACATCCGCGACCTGACCGCCCGCGCCGTGGCCGAGCTGGTGCGCCGGGGGGTCAAGGCGGTGGTGGTGGCGTGCAACACGGCGTCCGCCTTCAGCCTGACCCACTTGCGTGAGCGTTTTGAGCTGCCGATTATCGGGTTGGTTCCCGCCGTCAAACCGGCGGTGGCCGCCACGAAAAGCGGTGTGGTGGGCGTGCTGGCGACCCCCGGCACCCTGCGCGGCACGCTGCTCGCGGACGTGATTCGGCAGTGGGCCGAGCCAGCGGGCGTGCGGGTGATGCAGGCGGTGAGCACCGAGCTGGTGCCCCTGGTGGAGGCCGGCAAAGCCGACAGCCCCGAGGCCCGCGTCGTGTTGCGCGACGTGCTTGAGCCGCTTGCCGAGGCGGGGGCCGACCAACTGGTGCTCGGTTGCACCCACTATCCCTTCCTGGCGGGCAGCATCCGCGCCGAGTTCGGCGACACGTTCGCCCTGGTGGACAGCGGCGCAGCGGTGGCCCGGCACACCCGCAACGTGCTGTCTCGCGGCGGCCTGCTGCGCGGCGGCGACCGGACGGGCGAAGTCTCTTACCTCACGACCAGCGACCCGGCGCATCTGCGCGCCCTGCTCATGACATTGCGGCCCGGCGGAGCAGACGGCGCGTCCCTTCCTGATCCTCCTAGCCCCAGAATCGAGTTGACCACGACATGACCCCCCCCAAACTTCCCGTCCGCGAGGGCCGAGACGCCCTTACCCCCCGCCCGGTGTCGGTGCAGCGCGGCGTCAACCCCCACGCTCCCGGCAGCGCCCACCTCAAAATGGGCCGCACCGAGATTCTCGCCACCGTTACGCTCGACGACAAGCCCGCGCCGCATATGCGTGGCAAGAAAGAAGGCTGGCTGACCGCCGAATACTCCATGCTGCCGCGCTCGACCACCGACCGGCAGGCCCGCGAACGCAACCTGCAAAATGGCCGCCGCCACGAGATTCAGCGCCTGCTCGGGCGCGCGCTGCGCTCCAGCATGGACCTGCGCCCCTTCAAGAACCAGACGCTCTACGTGGACTGCGACGTGCTGGTTGCCGACGGCGGCACCCGCGTGGCGAGCGTGCTGGCCGGGCACGCCGCGCTGCACGACTTTTGCGACCGCCTCATCAACTCCGGGCAACTCAGCGAGTGGCCGATTGTCCACAACGTCGGCGCCATCAGCGTGGGCCTGATCGGCGACGAACTGCGCGTGGACCTCGACTACGAGGAAGACAAGGTGGCCCGCGCCGACCTCAACGTGATTGCCACCGACACCGGCCTGCTCGTCGAGGTGCAGGGCGGCGCCGAACTCGGGCCGATCACGGTGGACGAGTACACCCGCCTCCTGAGCTGCGGCGTGGCCTCAGTGCAGGACGTGATGCGCGAATTGACCCCTCAACTGGCCGTGATTCAGGGGATTTGAAAGATAGAAAATGCTTGAGCCACGTCTTTTTTCTGCGTTGCCCCACAACAAATCGTAAAACGCAGAACGCCAGGGCCGTCGGGCGCGTTAGCGCACGGGCCTCGCGTCCGTCGAAATCATGAGCATCCACACCAGCCCATGCAATAGCAGAACACCGTACGCCAAACGAAATCACTGCCCTTTGCACAGCGCCAGCGTCGAAGCCCCTGTCCCCATTGGGGATAGGGGTTTGGGGTTGGGGCATCAAGCTAAAGCAAAAGCCTCAACACCTACCCCCGCCGCTGAGCAGCCCACCGCCCCCGCTGCTCTGCCGCAAACACCGCCGTCACCTCCCAAAACTCCGCCTCCAACGCAGACAACTCCGCCGAAGCCTTAACCCCCAAGCCCTCGCCACGAGCGCCCGGCCCCTGCCCCGCCGCCCTCGCCAACCGGCTGTAAAGCCGCGACAGCACCTGCACTTCCCGGACGTTCTGCACGTACACCCACGGCCCATCTTCCGCCAGCAGCGCAAGAAACCCGGTCCACTCCTCCCGCCGAATGGCGTCCAGCAGCGCCGCTCCGGTCAGCTCCGGCGGCAGCCACGGCCTGACCCGCTGCAAATCCTTGGCGAAGTGCGGCTCGCCCCCGAATTCGGCCCCCACCCGCGCCGCCGCCGAGGGCGAGTCCACGTCGCGCAGCTCGGCGAGTAGGGGCAAAGGGGCAGCCACGGCCCGGCGCCGAAACATCAACTGCTCGCGCTGGTGTAACTCGCCACCGCCTTTTGCCAGAACAGCCGCGTGGCGACGAACAGCGCCAGCGCAATCAGCGGCGAAAGCAGCGCCAGCGTAGGCGTCAGCCGCCCGGTCACGGCCTGCGCGGGCACTGTGGTAATCAGCGTGACCGGAATGATGAAGGTCAGAAAGAAGCGCACCGGCAGCGGAAACGAAGTGGCCGGAAAGCGCGCTGCGCCGAACACGCCGTTGAACAGTTCGGTGGCATTTTGCGTTTTCACGAACCAGAAGGCCGTGGTACTCAGCGCCAGCCAGATGCAGTACACGATGACCAGCCCCGAGAGGTACAGCCCCGCCGCCGCCAGCACTCCGCCTGGCGTGACGGGCAGGCCCGCCGCCGCGTAGACCAGCAGCCCGGCGCCAATCAGCAGGTCGGGAAAGCGCAGCACGTTGAGGTTGCGCGCCGAGACATTGAACTGCGCGTCAATCGGCTTGAGCAGCGTGAAATCCATGTTGCCGGTGCGGATGTTCTCGGCGATACGCGACATGTTGGGCTGAATAAACACGCTGATAAAGCCCTCGGTCAGCAGGAAAAAGCCGGTGACCAGCAGCGCCTCGCGGAAGCTCCAGCCGCCCACCGAGGTCGTCCCCGGTTGCAGAAACAGCACCGACAGCCCCAGCAGGGCGGTGGCCGCCTCACCCAGACTCGCCAGCACCGCGCCCAGAAAGTTGGCCCGGTATTCCAGTTGCGCCGCGACGGTGGCCGACACGAACACCCGCAGCAGCCGCAGGTAGCGCCTCACGCGCCCACCGCCCCGTATTTCGCCAGTCCGCGCCCCCACACCCAGCGCCTGACCAGCCACATCACCGCCAACCAGCCCAGCAGCACGCCCGCGCCGCGCAGCGCCTCCGCCCCGCTTGCCTTGCCCGCCAGCAGCGCCGCCGGCAGGCCCAGCATGTAGGGAAAAGGCGTCCACGCGGCCAGCGTTTGCAGCCAGCCCGGATAGAAACTCAGCGGCGCGAACATGCCGCCAAACGCCGCGTAAAACAGCCACAGCACCTCGCCGAAGCTGCTGCTGCTCTCGGTCCAGAAGGCCAGCAGCCCCAGCGTGTACTCCCACAAAAACCGCACGCACAGCCCCAGCAGCGCCAGTCCCAGCACCGCCGGGTACGCCCACCACTGCGACGTGAACTGCGCCCCGGTCAGCGCCGCGAAAATCAGCAGCAGCACCAGCATGATGGGCAAGCGGAACGCCTTGTCGGTGAGGTGAGCGGCAAATTCGCGCCACAGCGGGTCGATCGGGTGCAGCAGCTCGGGCGAGAGCGTGCCCTGCCGAATCTTGTAGTCCAGTTCCCAGCCCACCCAGACCACCAGCAGTTGCGACACCAGCCAGGTCGCCAGGAAATACCCCGCGAAGGCCTGCGGCGTGTAGCCGTTGATCTGCCCGCCGGGGGCACTCTTGGCCTGCGTCATCCAGACCAGCATCATCACCAGATTCAGCGTGCCCGACAGCATCCAGATAATCGTCTCGGCGCGGTATTCCAGGGTGGAGGCCAGGCTGACGGCCCACAGCACCCGCACCTTGCGCCAGAAGTTAGTCATGGCTGACCGCCTCTTTCTGTGTCTCCCTGTGCTGCGTTTCCTTACTGTGGCCGAACAGTTCGGCCATCACCGCCTCGATAGACGGGTCTTCCACCGTCAGGTCGGCCACGTCCAGCTCGTTCAGCAGCCTTGCAGCCCGTGCACTCACCTCACGGCGCGGCACCGTCAGCTCGGCGCTCAGGCCGTCGCTGCGGCTCACGTCGCCGTAAGTAGCCAGTTGCTCGGCACTCACGGGGCGGCGCAGTTGCAGCCGGATGGTCTTGCCGCCCGACCCCTGCTCGGCCAGGCTCGCCAGATCGCCGTCGAACACCAGTTGCCCGGCGTCAATCACCAGAATCCGCCGGGCAAGTGCGGTCACGTCGGCCATGTAGTGACTCGTGAGCATCACCGTCGCCTGCTCCTTGCGGTTGTACTCGCGCACGAATTCGCGCACCGCCTCCTGCATGTTCACGTCCAGGCCGATGGTCGGCTCGTCCAGAAACAGAATCTTGGGCCGGTGCAGCAGCGCGGCGGCCAGTTCGCATTTCATCCGCTCGCCCAGACTCAGCTTGCGCACCTGCTTTTTCAGGATGCCTTCCAGCCCCAGCACCTCGGTAAATTCGCGCATGGTGGCGTGGTACTGGGCGTCGGGAATCTCGTAGATGGCCTGGTTGACCAAAAAACTGTCCAGCGCGGGCAGGTCCCAGATCAGTTGCTGCTTTTGCCCCATCACCAGCGTCATCTGCCGCAGATACTCGCGCTGGCGGCGGCGCGGCTCGAAGCCCAGCACCTCCACGCTCCCGCCCGAAGGGTGCAGCAGGCCCGAGAGCATCTTGAGGGTGGTCGTTTTGCCCGCCCCGTTCGGCCCCAGAAAGCCCACCACCTCACCGGGCGCGAGGTCGAAGGAGACACTTTTCACGGCGTCCACCAGCCGCGTCTTGCGGCTCACGAAGGCGCGCAGGCTGCCGGCCAGTCCGGGGTCTTTCTCGTGAACGGCGTACTGCTTTTTCAGGTCGCGGACGTGGACGGCGGCGCCCGGCGTGGATGTGGTCATGATGACTCCAAGGGTAGGGGAAAGGGACGGGGGAGAAATCCGCCAAGTGGCTGACTGGGGCGGTACACGACAAAGCCTCTCAGACGTACAGCTCCGGCTCGTGCTCCACCAGTTGCCACTCGTACCCGTCGGGGTCGCGCAGGTTCAGCGTGCGCCCGAAGCCCTCGTCCACGATGGCCGGCGTTTCCCCGCAACTCAGCGGGGCGAGGCGGGCCGCCACGTCTTCCAGCGGGCCAGTCACCTCGAAACCGGGCAGGGCGAATCCGGCAGGCCGCGCCTCGGGGTTGCCGTGTAGGTAGAGCAAAAAGCCCTCGCCTTCGCTGCCCGTCCAGAGCAGTTCGGCCCAGGTGCCGTGCCGTCCCTGGCGGTGGGGGGCAAAGCCCAGACGCTCGTACCACGCCTGCGAGCGGGCCACGTCGGTGACGTAGAGCAGGATGTACGGCCTCACGACCCGGCCTCCTCGCCTTTTTGCTTGGTGGTCTGGGCTTGCAGATGCTGGCGCAGCGCCGCCTCCACATACGCGCTGAGACTCAGCCGGGCGTCGATGCTGGCGATTTTGACCTCCCGAATGAGGTCCGCCGGGAGGTAGATGTTGAACTGCCGTTTGTCTTCATCGGACATGCTTGAAGATACTAGCTTGCTAGCATTCTAGCAACTTGGCCGGATGCTCGCGGTTGGACTGCTGAGAGCTCGCATGTTTGCCGACAAAAAAGGCCGGGTCAGGCGGCGCTGTGCAATCCGGACCCGGCTCTGTCTCGAAGCGTGTTGTTAGTGCTGTCCGGCGCGGTACTCCTCCGCCGCGAGCTTCACGCAGGTGGCGACGCCGCGCATCGCTTCCTCGACTTCTGCCAGCGGGGGCCGGGTGGGGGCGAGGCGGATGTTGGCGTTCTTGGGGTCGTTGCCGCCGGGGTACGTCGCGCCCGCCGGGGTCAGGCTGATGCCCGCTTCGTCGGCGAGCTGCACCACGCGTTCGGCCACCGGGTCCACCGTGTCGAGGCTGATGAAGTACCCGCCGCGTGGCGTGCGCCAGGTCGCGTAGCCGCCGCCTCCTTCGCCGAGTCCGGCGCTCAGGGCGTCATAGACCGCCTGAAACTTGGGAGCGATGAGCGCCGCGTGGTCGCGCATCAGCCCTTCCAGCCCGCCGTCGTAGCCTTCCAGAAACTTGACGTGCCGCGCCTGCTCGAACTTGTTGGGGCCGATGCTCTGGGCGCCGAGGTACTTGCCGAGCCACCCGATGTTGTCCTCGCTGCTCCCCACGAAGCCCAGGCCCGCGCCCGCGAAGGTGATTTTGGAGGTTGAGGCGAACACGAAGGCGCGGTCCGGGTGCCCGGCGTCGCGGCACAGCGCCACGAAGTTGACGGGCACGTCGCGTTCGCCTTCCCCGAAGAGGTGATGGGCGCGGTAGGCGTCGTCGGCAAAGATGGTGAAGTCGGGGGCCGCCGCCTTCAGACCCACGAGCCGCCGCGCCTTCTCCGCGCTGATGGTTTCGCCGCCGGGATTGGAGTAGGTCGGCACGAAGAGGATGCCCTTCACCGAGGCGTCGTTCGCCGCGAGCCGTTCGATGGCGTCCACGTCGGGGCCGTCGTCCTGCATGTCCACCGCCAGCAGCTTGAAGCCGAGCGTTTCCAGCAGCAGGAAGTGGCGGTCATAGCCGGGAACGGTGACGATCATCTTGGGCTTTTCATGCACCCAACCGCCTTGAGACCCCCTCAGCCCATGCAGCAGCGCGAAGCCGAGCACCAGCCCTTGCAGCTCTAAGCTGGAGTTGTTCCACACCAGCACGTTCTCGGGCTTGAGGTCGAGGTAGTTCCCGAACAGCGCCCGCGCCGAGGGCAGCCCAGCCACGCCGCCGGGATAGTTACGCAGGTCGGTGCCGTCGTACCGGGTGTCGTTCTCGCCGAGCACGCTCAGCATGGGGTTGCTGAGGTCAAAGTCGGCGTCGGCGGGCTGACCGCGCTGGAGGTTGAGCTTCAGGCCCCGCGCCTTGAGTTCGGCGTAGGCGGCCTGGGCCTGGGCAAGGGCGTCTGGGGTGGCACTGCTCGTCATGGGGTCAGGGTAACGCAGCCGGGCGGGGGCAGGCGCCCGGCTTGTCTTGGTCCATCCGCCGGGTCCACTCGCCGGGTCCATTCGCCTGTCCCACTTGTTTGGACCTCTTCGTCTGGCCCTCTTCGTTTGGGGCGGCCTGGGGCCTGGTCCGGCTTCCCCTTCACATCTCCGTGCGCCGGGCCTATGCTGGGCGGCGGCCCGTTTGCGGCCACTCTTTTGTTCCGTTTTTTTGGCGCTTTGCCTCTTTCGGCCTCATCACAACAGGAGACTTTCAATGCAGTACGTCGTTCACCGCCCCCGCGTCGGGGTTTTTATCGATACCCAGAACCTGTACCACTCGGCCCGCGACCTGCTCGAGCGCACCGTCAACTTCGAGACGATTCTGCAAGTCGCCACCGAGGGGCGCGAACTCGTCCACGCCATCAGCTACACCGTGGAGCGCGAGGGCGAGGCGACGTCGCGGCCCTTCATCTACAAGCTCTCCACGCTCGGCTTCAAGGTCCGGCGCATGAACCTGACGCTGCACCATGTCACCGACGGCGGCAAACCGATTTATGAAGGTAACTGGGACATGGGCATCGTGGCCGACATGTTCCGGCTGATGGACCACCTCGATGTCATCGTGCTCGGCAGTGGCGACGGGGATTTTACCGACATCGTCGAGGTCTTGCAGGAGCGTGGCAAGCGGGTGGAGGTCATCGCCTTCCGCGAGCACACCGCGCAGAAACTCATCGACGCCGCCGACCGCTTTACCCACCTGCCCGACATCGAAGAAGGCCTGATGCCGGCCCGCCATAAGCCGGGCGCCAAGGACGCGGCGGGCGAGGCCTGAGCCGTGCCGGATTCCACCGCCGATCCCTCCACTGCCGACGAGGTGCTGGCGCGGCTGCACTTTGACCTGCCGGAAGACCGCATCGCCCAGACCGGCGCCGAGCCGCGTGACACCTCGCGGCTGATGGTGGTGGGCGAGCAGATCAAGCACCGGATGTTCCGCGACCTGCCCGACCTGCTGCGTCCCAGCGACCTACTGGTGTTTAACGAGTCGCGGGTGATTCCGGCCCGCGTGCTGGCGCGCAAGCCCGTGGTGAACGGCTTCGGCGGCGGTCAGGTGGAGGTGTTGCTGCTGCGCGAGGAGTTCGACGTGGGAGCTAATGTCTGGAGCGCCTACCTCAAGCCCGCCAAGCGCGCCGGCCACGAGTTGTGGTTGGGCGAGAACGAGGCAACAGGCCACCGAGCGGAAGTGGTCGGCGTTCTCGACGACGGTGCCCGCCTGCTGCGCTTCGACCACGACATCAAGCCGCACCTCGACGAGATTGGTCGCCTGCCGCTCCCGCCCTACATCAACGCGGGCGACAGCGACGAGACGTGGCGCGAGCGCTACCAGACGGTGTACGCCAAAACGCCCGGCAGCGTGGCCGCCCCCACCGCTGGGCTGCACTTCACGCCTGAGCTGCTCGCCCGCCTGGACGAGATGGGCGTAGAACGCGCCTCGGTCACGCTGCACGTCGGCGCAGGCACCTTCAAGCCGATTCAGGGCCCCGTGGCCGACCACGTGATGCACGCCGAGCGCTACGAGGTGAGCGAAACCAACGCCGCCGCCATCACCCGCGCCAAAGCTGAGGGCCGCCGCGTGGTCGCCGTGGGCACGACCACCGTCCGCACGCTGGAAAGTGCCTGGGACGGCGCAGCAGTGCGTGCCGGGGCGGGGGAGACGCGCATCTTTATCACGCCTGGAACGCGGGTTGAGGTGCCGGACCTGCTCATCACCAACCTTCACCTGCCCGGCAGCACCCTGCTGCTGCTCGTCGCCGCCTTCGCGGGCGAGGACCGCATCCGCGCGGCCTACGACGCGGCGCTGTCGCAGGACTACCGCTTCTACTCGCTGGGCGACGCGATGCTGCTGGAACGCTTGACCTCCGCCTGACTTTTTCCTGAGCTGTCCCTGACACCTGCACCCCAGACTGCGGGGCATGATGTTTCGTGACCCTCAGCCCGACCTGACGCCCGCGCACCCCCTGGCCCCCATGCAGCTCTCGCAGGCGGCGCAGGCGTATCTGGAGGGCTGCCCGGCGGCGCAACGTGACCGCGCGGCGGCGCTGCTGACGGCGCTGGAGGACTACCTCGGTGCGCCCGCCCCGCTGCTCGCCTACACCAAACTGACCGGCGAGGCGTGGCAGCGCACCCTGCCCGCTTCCGAACAGACCGCAGCCGCCGCTCTGCTCGCCGACTTCCGCGCCTTCCTGCGCGACGGTGGCTGGCTCGACGCGGCGCGGGCGGTGAACCTGCCCGACTGAGCGGAGAGGGGGTAAGACGGGTTAAAGTCGCTCTGCCCTATGCCCTTTTCCGAACTGCTCACTTACTTTCAGCCGCTGGCCGCCGAGCACTATGACCTCGGCCCCTGCGCCATTTTGCAGACGCCGGGGGCGAACATACTGGCGCTGAATGCGGCCTTTTTTCCTGCTGAAGCTGCTGAGAATTTACCCGACGTGCGCCGCTGGTTCAGCGCGCGAGGCCGGCCAGCGCTGCTGCTCTCGGACGCGGCTCTCCTCGGCGAGGACGTGGGCGGGCTGCGGGTGGGAAGCTGGACGGCGGGAGAAACTAGAGAAAACATCATCGTGGAACAGGTTTCACGTCTCCAACTCTCTCTGTGGTCGGCAGTCCTCGCCGAAAGCTACGAGACGCTGGAATGGGCGCCGGCCCTCGCTCGCCACTTCGCCGCGCGGCTGGAAGGCGACCGCGCCAGCACGCTGCTGCTCGCCTACGCAGACGGCGACCCGGTGGGTGCGGGCCTGTGGCGGACCGGGCCGGGGGGTACAGGGGCAATGCACCTCTGGGGCACCCTCGACCCCGCTGCCGACGCGCCTTTGCTGAACGCGGCGGCAGACCTGTCAGGCGGCAACGTGCGCGTCAGCCTGCCCGATACGTCGCCGCTGAGCGTGCCCGAGGCCGAAGTCCTGACGTTTACGCTGCTGGACGGCTAACTTCTCAGCAGGCGACCACCGTTTCGGCACCCCGCACGCGCTCGCCCACGCTGACCTGGGGGGTTACGCTGCCGGGCAGGGCGAGCAGCACCAGGCCGCCCTCGGCCAGAAACGCGGCCTTGTTGCCCTGGCGCACGGTCTGGCCCTCGTCCAGATAGGTGATGGCTTGCAGGCCCGCGCCCGGCGCAATCAGGCCTACCGTGACCGTCTGCCCGCCTTCGCCCTGCACGGCGTAGCTGTAGCGCTCGTTGCCGCGCACGGCGGCGCTGCCGAGCAGGTCCACCGGCTGGCCCGCCAGCAGCCGCGCGGTCTCGGCCAGCGGTAAGCCCTGACGCGTTCCGTCTCGCTTGCCGGCGCTGATAACCGTGCCGCCGACCGGCGCATAGGTGAAGTGCACGTCCAGCGGCCCCACGTAGAGGCCCAGCAGCCACCCGTCTCGTTGCGGCGTCCCCAGCAGTTCGGCCACGTTCTGCCCGTTCACCTGCCCGCCCTCGATGCGGCGCACGAACGACACCAGCCCGTCTGCCGGTGAGAGCACGGCGCCCGCGCCGCTCTGGTCTGCGGGCGGCAGGCGCACCGGGTCGCGGAAGCGGTACACGGCGCGGAGATACCAGGCGCCAGCAGCGAGCGCGGCGAGCAGGGGAAAACGGCGGGGGAGACGCATGGGGCCAGCATAACGCGCGAGCCTGACGCCAACGTTTCCGCCGCTTGCCGAAATCAAAACAGCCCCAGCGGGTGCCAGGGCTGTGCAGATTCAGGACATTTACTGCTGCTGGTGCTCCAGCGCGGCCTTCACGAAGCCGGCGAAGGGCGGGCTCGGGCGCATCGGGCGGCTCTTGAACTCGGGGTGGGCTTGCAGCGCCACGAAGAAGGGATGGTCCGCGATTTCGACGGTCTCGACCAGCCCCGCGCCGCGCCCCTCCACGCCGGGGGTCACACCCGAAATGGTCAGGCCCGCCGCCTCCAACTGCTCCACGTAGGCCGGGTTGACCTCGTAGCGGTGGCGGTGGCGTTCCTTGACGGTGCCGCCCTGCGGAACGCCGTACAGCTCGGCGATTTTGGTGCCGGCGCGCAGTTCCATCGGCCAGTCGCCCAGGCGCATGGTGCCGCCCATCCCGGCGACTTCGAGCTGCTCGGGCATCAGGTCGATGACCTTGTTCTTGGCGTACTCGTCGAACTCGGCGGAGTTGGCGTCCTCGATGCCCGCAACGTGCCGGGCGTATTCGATCACGGCAATCTGCATCCCCAGGCAAATCCCCAGGTACGGCACCCCGTGCGTGCGGGCGTACTCGGCGGCCTTCACCTTGCCCTCGATGCCGCGAATGCCGAAGCCACCGGGGACCAGAATCCCGTCCACGTCGGCAAACTGCCCTTCGAGTTCGCCCGCGCCCGCCTCGGCGAGCTGCTCGGCGTTGACCCACTTGATGTTCACGCGGGCGTCGTTGGCAATCCCCGCGTGCGTCAGCGACTCCATCAGCGAGAGGTAGGCGTCGGGCATGGCGGTGTACTTGCCCGCGATGGCGATGGTCACCTGCTGCTTGGGATGCTTGATGGTCCGCACGGCGTCGGTCCACACGCCCAGCCGGGGGTGCGTGCCTTCGAGCCCCAGCAGCTCCTCGACGGCCTTGCCCAGGCCCTGCTCCTCAAGTGCCAGCGGCACCTGATAGACGTGTTCCACGTCATACGACGAGAAGACGCGGTTTTCGCGCACGCTGGTAAATGCCGCGATTTTGCGGGTAATTTCGGCGGGCAGCTTGTCCTTGGAGCGCACCATCACGATGTCGGGGCTGATGCCGTAGCTCCTGAGCGCCGCCACCGAGTGCTGCGTGGGCTTGGTCTTGAACTCGTTGGACGTGCCCAGGTACGGCACCAGCGTCAGGTGCAGGTACAGCACGTTGTCGTCGCCCTCGTCGAAGCGGAACTGCCGGATGGCTTCCAGAAAGGGCAGCGACTCGATGTCGCCCACCGTGCCGCCCACCTCGATCAGCACGATTTCGGCACCCGCCGACTCGCCCGCCGCCCGGATGCGCCGCTTGATTTCATCGGTCACGTGCGGAATGACCTGCACGGTCTGCGACAGGTAATCGCCCGCCCGCTCCTTACGGATGACTTCCTGATAGACCTGCCCGGTGGTGATGTTGCTGCCCGCCGGAATGTCGAGGTCGAGAAAGCGCTCGTAGTTGCCGATGTCGAGGTCGGTTTCGGCACCCGAAGCCGTCACGAAGCATTCGCCGTGCTCGTAGGGCCGCATGGTGCCGGCGTCGATATTGATGTAGGGGTCGATTTTGACGGCGGTGACTTTGTAGCCGCGCGCACGCAGCAGCGCCCCGAGGCTGGCACTCGCCACGCCTTTGCCGAGGCTGCTGACCACGCCGCCGGTCACGAAGATGTATTTCATGGATTCCCTCCGGGAATGTCTAAGGGTCGAGGGTCGGGACTGTGAAAGGCACGTGCCACACGCCAAAACAAAAAAAGCCGGGGCGTGTGGCCTCCGGGATTTGAGGATAGCACGGGGAAGGAGCTGAATGTTGGACGGTCGAACGGTCTAAAAGTCTAAATGCCGTCCCATGCATACTTTCCGCATATAGACCTTAGACGGTTCGGCAGTGAGCCACCCCTCAGCGCACCAGCGGGTGCAGCTCCGCCCCACCGCTCACCAGCCCCAGCCAGTGCAGGGCGCGGCTGGCGGCGACATAGAGCAGGCGCCGTTCGTACTCGGTGCTCTCGTCATACGTCGTCTGGTTCGCTCCGGTCACAATCGCCGCGCTGAATTCCAGCCCTTTAGCGAGGCTGACCGGCAGAATGACCAGCCCGCCCTTGAAACGGTGCTCCTGCGTGGTGATGGGCTGCGCGTCGGTGTCGAAGTCGCGCAGCTCGGCGCTCAGGCGGTCGGCGTCGGCCCCGCGCCGCGTCACGATGGCGATGTTGGTGTGCCCGGCGGCCTGCGCGTCCTTGACGGCCTGGGCAATCAGCGCGCGCTCGTCACCGCCCTCGTAGCGCTGCACCTCGGCCCCCTCGCGGTCCACGCCCTGCACCTGCGCGGCGCGGTTGTAGGTTTCGGCAATCCGGGCGCCGAGTTCGGTGATTTGCCGGGTGGAGCGGTAGGTGCGCGAGAGCGTCAGCACCTGTGCCCCCGGTAACTGGTCCTGCACGTCCTGCCACTTGCTCGGCCCCTTGTAGCCGTGCATCCCCTGGTTGAGGTCGCCCAACGCAGTGACGTGCCCCGGGCGCGCGGCGCGGGCGAGCAGGGCGTAGAGCAGCGGCGAATAGTCTTGCGCCTCGTCGAGCACCACATGGTCGAACGGCTCCAACGTGCGCCCCACCGCTCGCCCGATGCCGCCGGTAAACGCCTGCACCGCCAGCATGATGGGCAGCTCGGTCACGTCGGCGTGAGCCCGGCGCGGGGTCGGAATGCCGCTGAGCGGATCGGCGAGCAGCAGCCGGATTTCCTTGTCGCTCAGCAGTCCGCTCGCGGCCAGGGCGTCCGCGTCGGCGAGCAGGCGCCGGGCCTCGGTCACGGGCGTCGTCGAGGCGAAAATGCGCCCCAGCAGCGTGGTGAGCGGCTTGCTGAGTTGCCGCCGCACGCTCGCTTCCTCTTCCTCGGGCACCCGCAGGCGCGAGACGGCTTCTTCCTCCACCAGCCGCCGGAAGCCGGCGCGGTAGCCGTCGAGGGGGTCTTGCGCGAACACGTCGTGCAGCTTGTCGGCGAGGTCGCTCTCGCTCAGGCTGAAGGTCAGCAGCCCGCGCCCCGCCACCTCGATGTTTTCCTGCAAGCTCTGGCCGGTGATGGCCGCCCCGAACTTGTTCCAGAGGTGGGTCCGCACCACGTCGAGCATCCGGGCGTCGCCGAGCAGCTTGGCCCGCCGCCACGCCAGCGCCCGGCGTCCGTTGTCGGTATCGGTGAGCAGCAGCGAGAGTGTGCGGTCGGTGATTTCCAGTTTTTCGAGGCCCAGCAGCGCGGTGGCCCAGGCTTCGGGCGTGGTCACGCTGACGCCGCCGATGCCGAGTTCGGGCAGGATGCGCGCCGCGTAAGCCGCCAGCACCCGGTTGGGCATCAGAACCATGCATGCCTCGGGCCGCGCCTGATGCGGGCCTCGGTCGCCGCTCGTCATCCAGGCAAGGCGGTGAAAGCCGATGGTCGTCTTGCCCGACCCGGCAGCCCCCTGAATGATGACCGGCGTGCCGGCGGGAAAGCGCATCGCCTCGTTCTGCTCGGGTTGCAGCGTCTCCACCACGTCGCGCATCCCGGCGGTGCTCTGCTCTTTCAGGCGCCGCAGCAGCACTTCCTCGCGTCCGCCGGTGTCGCCGCCCTGCTCATCGTCGTAGAGGTCGGTGACGCGCAGCAGCGCTTTTTGCGCCACGTCGAGCTGGCGCCGCCGCCGAATCTGGCCCTTGCTGCCACGCCGGGGCACCCAGTCCAGAGCGTCGGAGTAAAAGAGGCTGCCGACCTCGCTGTCCCAGCTCACCACGTGGTGCGGCCCGCCCACGTCGCGGAAGGCGTGCTTGCCGATATAGAGGGTCTGCTCGCGCCCGCCGACGCGTACTTTCAGGCTGCCGAAGTAGGGCTGGTGGACATGCACGCTCAGCATCGCGGCATGTTCCTCGGCGGTGTCGGCCATCGTCACCGAGGTTTCGAGGTCGGCGCCCGTGTTGCGGTCGCGGTCTTCCCAGCTCCCGATCTGGCGAATCATGGCCTGGACGGTGCCCGCCAGATGACTAGATTCGGCCTCGAAATCAGGATGGGTTTTGACGGGTGGTTCTGCCAGAGACATAAAGAGCAGCATAGCGCGTCGTGGCCGCTGAACCGCTCTCAGAGAAGTGAAACGGCAGGTCGAGTCACTGAAGAACGTTGCATACGCGCGCCTTTTATCTGGAGTGGCCTGCAAGACGTGAGGTCAGGTCATTATATGAGGATCACATGACAAAGGCTTGACCTTCTCTAGGCCAGTCCATATATTGACCTCGCTGGAAATCCCTGACTTTTTCTACCGACGGCCCCCTGCTGGGAGCGTTGGTCTTTTCCAGAACCGTTTGGAGGTTCCATGAAGAAAGTGATGATGTTGGCCCTGGCCCTCGGCGCGAGCACCTCGCTCGCCGCCCCCTTCGTCTACCCTGCCAACTGGACCAGCAACAAGCCCGGCGACGTGCAGACCGGCGGCACCTTCCGTTCCGTCAACCTTCAGGACTTCAAGACCCTGAACCCCTTTGTGTCGTCCGAAAGCCCCAACCTGCCTGCCGTGCTGAGCGCCGGTTCGCTGCTGGGCTACAACCCTGTGACTGGCAACTACGCGCCCTACATGGCGGAAAAGTACACCCAGTCCGCCGACAAGCGCACCTTCACCTTCGACATCCGCAAGGGCATGAAGTGGAGCGACGGCAAGCCGATTACCGTGGACGACTGGATCACCGCCTACACCATCGACTCCAACAAGGACGTGGGCAGCAACACCTTCGACTACTGGACCATCAACAACCAGCCGATCAAGGTGACCAAGGTCGACAGCAACACCCTCAAGGTCGTGTTCCCCAAGGCCGACGTGACCGCCATCGAGTTCCTGTCCGGTATCTTCCTGCCCCAGCCCACCCACGTCTTCATGCCTGTCTGGAAGGCCAAGGGTGCCCAGGGCATCAAGGACATGTGGACCATCAGCACCAACCCCGACAATATCGTGACCAGCGGCCCCTTCATGCTGGACCGTTATGTGCGTGGTGAGCGTGCCATCCTGAAGAAAAACCCCTACTTCGGCGAGTGGAACAAGGACAGCGCGGGCAAGTCGCTGCCCTACCTGGACGGCATCCAGATCAACATCGTGGCCGATGCCAACGCTCAGCTCGCTCAGTTCCTGGCGGGCAACCTCGACACCTACAGCCCCGACAACCGCGACAAGCTGGCCCAGGTCAAGTCGGCCATGGACGGCGGCAAGGTCAAGGGCACGCTGATTCCCAACGCCAGCGCCCGCGCCAGCAGCGACTTCATGGTCTTCAACATGGACGACAGCGCCACCTTCAAGACCAAGCTGTTTTCCAACGTCAAGTTCCGTCAGGCCATGAGCATGCTGATGAACCGCGACGCGATGGTCGACCTTGCTCTCGGCGGTCTCGGCGAGCCCACCTACACCTCGGTCTACCCCGTGTACAAGGACTGGATCCCCAGCGGCATGGACAAGTACAAGTTCAACCCCACCGCCGCTGCCAAGCTGCTGGCTGAACTGGGCTTTACCAAGAAGGGCAGCGACGGCATCCTGGTGGATAAGGCGGGCAACAAGCTCGAATTCACCCTGATTACCAACGCCGAGAACAACCGTCGTCAGAGCTACGCCAAGGTGATTCAGGACGAGGCCAAGAAGGTCGGCGTCAAGATCAACGTCAGCGCCATCGCCTTCAACCAGATGACCACGCTGCTCGACGCCAAGGACAACTTCGGTCGCCGTAACTTCGACGCCATCATCATCGGTCTGACCGGTGGCGGTCAGGTCTACCCCGTGTCCGGCCCCAGCGTCGTCGAGTGCAAGGGCCTCGGTGACGGCGGCAACCTGCACATGTTCAACCAGAGCAACAAGTGCCGCTTCCCCTTCGAAACCCAGGCCGTGAACCTGTTCTGGAAGGGCCGCGCCGAGTTCGACCTCGCCAAGCGCAAGGCCATCGCCGCGCAGATCCAGAGGAACGAAATGGAAAACCAGCCCTACATCCAGCTGGCCGCCCAGACCGTCCACTTCGCCTGGACCGACCGCGTGCAGGGCGAGTACAACCGCCCCCAGATCAACAGCTTGAACGCCAGCACCCTCTTCGGGCCCCGCGACATCGCGCTGACCTGGATCAAGCGCTGAGGTCCTGAGGACGCCTAGAATTCAATCCTGAGTTCCGGTTGGGCGCGGGGCCGTCACATGGCCCCGCGCCCAATCCGTGAGTTTCGCCAATTGAAGCCCGAACTACCTTTTGTTCTTTTCAGGTGATTGCCTGATGCGTGTGGAGGTCCACCACCTTGCTTCCTTACATCTTGCGGCGAGTGCTGCAATTTATTCCTACTTTCGTCCTGGCGACCATGCTGGCGTTTTTCATCACCCAGGCCGCGCCAGGCGACTTTCTGTCTCAGTTGAAGGAAAATCCGTCGGTCAAGCCCGAGACCATCGAGCGTCTGCGCCGTGAATTTGGCCTGGACCAGCCGGTGTTTGTCCAGTACCTCTACTGGTTCAAGAACCTGCTGATGGGCGACCTGGGCGACTCTTTCCAGTACAAGCGCCCGGTGGCCGAGGTCATTCAGGGACCGTTTCTCAACAGCCTGATTCTGGTGGTCATCAGCACAGTGCTGCACTTCGCCGTGTCGATTCCTGTGGGTGTGTACAGCGCCCTCAAGCCCTACAGCTTCTGGGACCGCGTGTTTACCTTCTTTTCCTACATCGGCCTGGGGATACCTTCATTTTTCTTCGGTCTGCTGGCGATTTACGCCATGCTGCAACTCAAGCAGCAGTTCGGCTGGGACCTCCCCCTGGGCGGTAAGTCGAGCAGTGCGCTGCCGACCGACATTTCGCCGCTGCGCCACGTCTGGGACGTGTTCCTGCACGCGCTGATTCCGTCCATCATTCTGGTGCTGCGCGGAATTTCCGGTGAAAGCCGCTTTATTCGCGGCCAGATGCTCGAAGTGCTGGGTCAGGACTATATCCGCACCGCCCGCGCCAAGGGCCTGAACGACCGCGCCGTGACCTACAAGCACGCCTTCAAGCTCGCCATGATTCCGACCATCGCGGGTCTGGGCGGCCTGCTGCCTGCATTGATCGGCGGCGCGGGCTTTCTGGAAATCGTGTTCAACTGGCCCGGTCTGACGCCGCTGCAACTCACGGCGCTCGGCAACCAGGACATCTACATCCTGATGGCGGTGACGGCGCTCGGCACCCTCCTCTACATGATTGGCAACCTGCTGTCCGACCTGCTGCTGGCTGCCGTTGACCCCCGCATCCGGTACAGCTAAGGAGCCTGGAGATGACGACTGCAACCGCACCCCAGAAAATCCAGAAATCCAAGAGCCAGTGGCAGGTCATTCGGACCCAGTTTTTCCGTAACCCCCTGGCCCGCCTGGGCCTGTTTATCCTGGGCTTTCTTTATCTCATCGCGCTGTTCGCGGGCTTTCTGGCCCCCTACGGCCTGACCGAGTACAGCACCTCCGACCGTATTTCCTGGGCACCCCCCACCAAGATTCACTGGCAGGATGACGGCAAGTTCGCGCCGCATGTCTACGGCCTCAAGCGCGACATCGACATGGAAACCTTCCGTGACAAGTACACCGAGGACCCTTCGGTCAAGTGCCCGGTCAAGTTCTTTGTCCGCAACCCCGACATTGAGGACCGCACCTACAAGTTCCTGGGCTTTATCCCCAGCAGCCTCAAGCTGATGGGCGTGGACGAACCCTGCAAGCTCTATCTGCTCGGCAGCGACAACTTCGGGCGTGACCAGTTCTCGCGCATCATGTACGGCTCGCAGATCAGCCTGACCATCGGCATCATCGCCTCGCTGCTGTCGCTGGTGCTGGGGCTGGTGCTGGGCGGTATCGCCGGGTACTTCCGGGGCTTGGCCGACACGCTCATCATGCGTCTGGTCGAGGTGCTTTCGGCCATTCCCGACCTCTTTCTGCTGATTCTGCTCCGCGCCATGTTCCCGCTCGAAGCCAACCCGATTCTGGTGTTCTACATCGTGGGCGGTCTGCTGGCGTTCATCGGCTGGGGCGGGATTGCCCGCGTGGTGCGCGGCCAGATCCTGTCGGGCCGCGAAATGGACTATGTGCAGGCCGCCAACGCCCTCGGCGCGTCGGACGCCCGCAGCATCGGTCAGCACCTGCTGCCCAACTCGGCCACCTTCATCATCGTGGCGATGTCGCTGGCGATTCCCGGTTACATCCTCACCGAATCGGGCCTGAGCTTTATCGGCATCGGCATCGTGGAGCCTTACGCCTCGTGGGGCAGCCTGCTCAAGCTAGCGCAGGACGGCGGTTTCGAGTCGCTCGACACCCGTCCCTGGGTGCTGCTGCCGGGTGTGTTCATCATGCTGGCCGTTCTGGGCTGGCAGTTCGTGGGCGACGGCCTGCGTGACGCGTTCGACCCTCGCCGCCGCCGCTAGCCGTTATGATGCTTTTTATGCACAACAGGGGAGAGCAATGACCCAGCAACACACAGGTGAGGTCCTCCTCGCCGTCAACAACCTCAAGACCTACTTCAACACCGACGACGGCGTCGTCAAGAGTGTGGACGGCGTGACCTTCCACATCAAAAAGGGCGAAACCCTCGCCGTGGTGGGCGAATCGGGCTCGGGCAAGAGCGTGACCAGCCTGACCGTCATGCGCCTGATTCCCATGCCCCCCGGCCAGATCGCAGGCGGCGAGATCCTGTTCACCGGCAAAGACGGGGTGCAGCGCAACCTCGTCAACGTGTCCGAAGCCGAGATGCGTAGGATTCGCGGCAACGACATCTCCATGATCTTTCAGGAGCCGATGACCAGCCTCAACCCGGTCTACACCGTGGGCGACCAGATCGCCGAGGCGGTCGTGCTGCACCAGGGCAAGACCCGCAAGGAAGCGATGGACGTGGCGACTGACATGCTGCGCTTCGTGGGGATTCCGGCGCCCGAAAAGCGCGTCAACGAGTATCCCCACCAGATGTCGGGTGGGATGCGCCAGCGCGTGATGATCGCCATGGCGCTCTCGTGCAAGCCCGCGCTCCTGATCGCCGACGAGCCGACCACCGCCCTCGACGTGACCATCCAGGCGCAGATTCTGGACTTGATGCGTAACCTGCAACGGGAAGTGGGCATGAGCATTCTGTTTATCACCCACAACCTCGGCGTGGTGGCCGAAATGGCTGACCGTGTGGTGGTGATGTACGGTGGGCGCGTGGTGGAAGAAGGCGACGTGATCGAGATTTTCAAGGCGCCGCGCCACCCCTACACCATGGGCCTGCTCAACTCCATTCCCCGTCCCAGCGAAGACGAGCACGCCCACGTGCCCGGGCAGCCCAAAAAGCGCCTGGAAGCCATTCCCGGCAACGTGCCCAACCCGCTCAACCTGCCCCCCGGCTGCACCTTCGAGCCGCGCTGCAAGTTCGCCGTGCCCCAGTGCTCGCAGGCCGTCCCGGCGCTCGAAGACACGGGGGGCGGCCACATGGCCCGCTGCATCCGCTGGCGCGAATTTGAACAGGTTCAGGGCGGCCAGCCCCATACCGGCACCGGCCTGAGCTCCGAGGTGAACGCATGACCACTGGTCCCATTCCGACGGCCCCCGTGACCACCGGCGCTCCGCTGGGAGCCGCCGCAGCGCCGCGCGCTGACCTGCTCGAAGTCAACAACCTTCAGAAGTACTTCCCCATTCGCGGCGGCCTGATGTCGCGTGTGGTCGCCAACGTCAAGGCCGTTAACGACATTACTTTCCGTGTCGGCAAGGGCGAAGTGGTGGGCCTCATCGGTGAATCCGGCTCCGGCAAGACCACCGCCGGACGCGCCCTGCTGCGCCTGATCGAACCGACGGGCGGGCAGGTCATCTTCAACGGCACCGACATCACCAAGCTGGGCAAGTCCCAGATGCGCGATTACCGCCGCGAGATGCAGATCATCTTCCAGGACCCCTTCGCCTCGCTCAACCCGCGTATGACGGTGAGCGACATCCTCGGCGAAGCGATGCAGATTCATAACCTGCACCCCGGCAAGGCGCGCGTGGACCGCATCGCCGAGCTGTTGCAGCGCGTGGGTCTGCGCCCCGAGCACATGGGCCGTTACCCCCACGAGTTCTCGGGCGGTCAGCGCCAGCGCATCGGGATTGCCCGCGCTCTAGCGGTGGACCCCAGCTTCATCGTGGCCGACGAGCCGGTGTCGGCGCTCGACGTGTCCATCCAGGCGCAGGTCGTCAACCTGATTCAGGACCTTCAGGAAGAACTCGGCCTGACGGTGCTGTTCATCGCCCACGACCTGCACGTCGTCGAGTACATCTGTGACCGCATGATCGTGATGTACCTGGGCCGCATCATGGAAATCGCGCCGAGCCGCGAACTCAACCGCAACCCCAAGCACCCCTACACCGAGGCGCTGCTCTCGGCCTCCCCGGTGCCCGACCCCACCATCAAGCGTCAGCGCATCATCCTTGAGGGCGATATCCCCAGCCCCATCAACCCGCCCTCGGGCTGCGTGTTCCGCACCCGCTGCCGCTACGCGATTGCCGACTGCGCCAACATCGTGCCCGAACTGCGTGAAGTCTCGCCCGACCACTTCAAGGCGTGCATCCGCGACGACATTCTCTGAGAGAAGAGAACGGCAAGAGCGGCAAAAGAAATCCCCGGCGAGTTGGCCGGGGACTTTTTTGTATGGAGATTCAGCCGATTTCCAACGTTACGGCGTGCGCCAGCCCCCGGCTCTTAGCCTGGCTCCAGGCGCCGCGCCCGTCTCCGGCCTGCACCTTCGCCATGAACTGCGGGTCGCGGGCCAGGGTGGTCAGCGTCCAGAAATCGCCCCAGACTTCCAGCCCCCACGCCTTCCGCATCGCCTTGCTCGCGGCGGCCCATACCGGCTCGCTGAGATGCTCAAGCGGGGCGATGAAATGCACCTCGCCGTCGGTGCCGGGGGTGCGGGCGACCTCGCGGCGGTACTCGGCCTGCTCGCGGCGGGTCATGTTCTCCCAGGTGCCGCAGGCGCAAAAGTGTGCGGGAAAGGCGCTGAAAGTGTCGCGGCAGCGGGTGGGGCGGGCGTCGTACTGCGAGCAGGCGCCGGTTTCGCGGTCGAGCAGCGGGCAAAAGCTGATTTCAATGCGGTGGCGCTGCACGAACTCGTCCTCGTCGCGGGCGGTGCGGGCATTTTGCCCCACGGCGCGGGCATGTTTTTCGAAGGCGCGGGCCTGTTCGGGCGTCAGGGCCTGCGCGGTAATCAGCGCCTCGGCCAGCGAGACACGAATCGGCATGTCGCAGCAGAAATAACAGCCGGCGCCGCAAAAGACCTCACCGCCTTTGGCGAGGTACTGCGCGGTCCATTGCCCGGCTTGGCGGCCATAACGGGCGTAGGCCTGCTGCACCGGCGCGGTGACGGCGGTGGGGGAACTCGGTGGGGGGGAAGCGCGGCGGGTCAGAGGAGCCATGTGGCATTCAGGGTAACGCGGCTATACTGCGTCTACCGTGTTCCGACGCAAAGCCACCTCCAACACCACGCCCGACGCCCGCCGCACCAGCGTGACGGGAGTGTCCGCCCATGAGCCGCTCGACCCGACGCGGGTGCTCGCGGAGTTGCTGTCGCGCCCCAGCGCCGAGGGCGTGCTGGAAAACGCCCTGGCCTACGCCGCCACGCTGCTCGGCGGCAACGTCAACGGCTACGCGGTGGTGCGCCGGGGCCAGGACAAGGTGGCGGCAGTGTTCGGCTACCCGCGCAGCCTGATCGGCACCGCGCTCAGCGGCCCCTGGGCGGCGATGCGGCCCCGCGTGCTGTCGGATGGCAGCAGCGAACTGTACGAGGCCAACGCGCCCGAGCTGCACAAGGTGCTCGACGCGGCGGGGATGCGCGACGTGCCGCTCTCGCTGGTGGTGCCGGTGAGCGACCGGGGGCGGACGCTCGGGGCGCTGGTGCTCGACCGCACGAACGCCGACCCCATTTCGCCCACCCAGCAGGAAGCGGTGGCGCGCTGGGCCACGGCGGTGGCGCCCATCCTGGGGATGCTCGACGCCCGCGACGACTGGCAGCAGGCTGCCCGGCAGGTGTCGAGTGCGGTGGTCGAGGCCATCGAGAGCCAGGATTTCGACGGCTTGGGGCACTCGGCAGCGGTGGCCGACGCCAGCATGAAGATTGGCCGGTCGTTGGGGCTTTCCTCCCGTGAACTCGAAGAATTGTGGTTCGCCGCCACCCTGCACGACCTCGGCAAAATTCACGGCGAGCAGGGGCACGCCCTCGTCGGGGCCAATTTCCTGCAAAACGTGCCGCATCTCGCCGAGGCGCAAAAGGCCATTCGTCACCACCACGAGCGCTGGGACGGCCAGGGCGAGCCCGACAAGCTCGCGGGCGAGGACATTCCGCTCTACGCGCGCATTCTGGCGGTCGCCAACGCTTACGTCCGCACCGGCGACCTCGAGCGGGTGCAGGCGCAGGCGGGCAAGGGCCTCGACCCCCGCGTGGTGAACGCCCTGCATAAGGCGCTGGAGAAGGCCGCGTCCTGACCTCTGGCGTGCGAGGCTCGAACTTCTCCTCGGCGGCCCCGGCGCATTTTCCGGTGCTGGAAGCCCGCTACGGCCCCCTGACGCCGATGGACAGCGGGATGCAAAGCCGCGTCTACTCCACGCCCGGCGGCGAGGCGGTGGTCAAGGTCTACCGCAACCACCAGGGCGAACACCGCACCGAAGCCGCCAACATGCGCCGCGCCGGGCTCGGTGAGTGGGTCGTCGACGCCACCGAGGCCGACGGCATCGAGGCGCTCGTGCTGCGCCGTTTCAGCGGGCGCCCGCTGACCCGTGAGGACGTGACCCGCGCGCTGCCGGCCCTGCGCACGCAACTCGCCGCGCTGCACCAGCACCGTGAGGGCCGGGTGGACCTGCGGCGGGTGCAGGAGCGGCTGCGGCGCTTTCGCTCGTCGCTGTCGGGCTATGGCCTGAGCGACCTCTTCGAGGCGGTGGAGGTGCCGCTCGACCAGGGGCTCTTCGACCAGCCCGCCGCCTTTTGCCATCTCGACTTGTGGCACGACAACATCCTGATGAACCGCGAGAGCGGCGAAGTCCTCATCATCGACTGGACGAAGGCGGCCCCCGACGACCCGCTGCGCGACCTCGCCCTGCTCAAGACCGGCACCCTCGACCTGCTGCCCGCCGACGAGAGCCTGAGCGCCGCGCTGACCTTCCTGCCCGACCAGCAGCCGGCCACCCTGCGCCGCTACCGCGCCTACGTCGCCATGACCACCCTGCACGACCTGTACTGGTTCCTGATGAACGAGCCCTACGAGTTCGACAGCCAGCGCGAAAAAAAGATTCCCCGTGCGCGGCACGTGCTGGCGCGGCTGCCGGGAGAGTAGAGCCGAGGGTCGGGCAAGGCGCGGCGCGGCGGGCGCGGGCCCGCTATCGTGTGCCTCATGGTCACTCTCGTCGAGCATCCCCTGGTCCAGCACAAGCTCTCGCTGATGCGTGATGAGCGCACCGGCGTCAAGGAATTCCGCGAGCTCGCGGGCGAACTCAGTCTGCTGCTCGCCTACGAAGCCATGCGCGACCTCGAGGTGGAGCCGGTGCGCTTCGCGACGCCCATCGAGGAAGGCGACTTTCCCATGCTCAGCGGCAAGAAGCTGGCGCTGGTGGCGATTTTGCGCGCGGGCCTGGTCATGACCGACGCCATCGTGACGCTCGTGCCGGCGGCCAAGGTGGGGCACATCGGCATGTACCGCGACCCGCAGAGCCTCGCGCCGGTGGCGTACTACTCCAAGCTCCCCGCCGACATCGCCGAGCGCCGCGTGTTTCTCACCGACCCCATGCTGGCGACGGGCGGCAGTGCCAACGCCGCCATCCAGAACCTCAAGGACGCGGGCGCGCAGTCCATCAAGCTGATGACCATCCTCGCCGCGCCCGAGGGCATCCACGCCGTGCAACAGGCGCACCCCGACGTGGACATCGTGACTGCCTCGGTGGACAGCCGCCTCAACGACCACGGCTACATCGTGCCGGGGCTGGGGGACGCCGGGGACCGCATCTACGGCACGAAGTGACCTCAATTTGAGGTGCGGGGCGAGCGCTGAAAAAGCCCACTGCACCTTTCGTCTGATGCCCCCGCCGCCCCCAGCCTTTAGAATCCGGTCACGTTATGGACTCTTTGCGGGCGCTCGCGGCGCAACTCGGCATCGCCGACCCTTTCGGGGCCGGTTTCCTGAGCGTTCTGGTGACGTTCGTCACGGCGCTGCTCTTTACCTGGTTTTTTATGCCCCGGCTGCGCGAATTTGCGGTGCAGGCGGGCTGGGCCGACATGCCCAACGCCCGGCGACTGAACAAGGAACCGCTGCCCAACGCGGGCGGGCTGGGCATTTTTGCGGGTTTTATCGTGAGCATCATCGTGGCCTGGGCGATTCGGCCTATCGCCGTGGAACTCGTCAATATTCAGGTGCTCGCCATCATGCTCGGCGCGACCCTGATGATGTTTCTGGGTTTCATCGACGACCGGGCGGACCTCTCGCCCGCGCTGCGGCTGGTGGTGCAGGTGCTCGCGGCGGTCCTCCTGATGGTCAATGGGCTGAAGATGGATTTCAACGCCATTCCTTTCCTGCCGACCCTGCCTGACGTGGTCAACGACCCCCTCAGCACCGTCCTGACCATCCTGTGGATCGTGGGCCTGACCAACGCGGTCAACCTGATGGACGGGGTGGACGGCGTGGTGGGCGGCCTGGGCTTTATCGTGAGCATGGTGCTGCTCATCACGGCGGCGCAGTTTTCCGACCGCGCGGCGGCGGTGGTGCTCCTCGCCGGGCTCGCGGGCGCTTGCCTGGGCTACCTGCGCTACAACTTCAGCCCCAGCCGCATCATCCTGGGTGGGGGCTCGTACCTCATCGGTTTTACGCTGGCCGCCGTGAGTCTGCTCGGCACGCTGAAAGTCAGCGCGGGCGCCAGCCTGATCGTGCCGCTGATCGTGCTGGCGCTGCCGGTCATGGACACCACCCAGGTGGTCATCGGGCGGCTGCGCCGGGGGATTCGCAACCCGCTGGGGCACCCCGACAAGACCCACATTCACCACCGGGTGCTCGCCCGCACCGCCTCGGCGCGGCGCACGGCGGTCATCCTGTGGGGCGTGGCGCTGCTGTGCGGCGTGGCGGGCATGCTGCTGCAAGGGGTGAAGCCCCTGGTGGTGGCGGTCGCGGCGCTGGTGATTGCCCTGAGCCTCGGTGCCGTGGCGCGGTTGCGGGTGCGGGCCCACGAACGCGAGCGGGCCCCGCACCTCAACTGAGTTTAGGAGTGTTTGTTATGTCCCAACCTGACCGCCGCATCGTCCTCGCTTTCGGCACCCGCCCCGAGGCCACCAAGATGGCCCCTGTCTACCGCGCCCTGGAGCGCACGCCCGGCCTGACGCCGCTGATTCTGTCTACTGGGCAGCAGCGGCAGATGCTCGACGCCGCGCTGAATGTTTTTGACCTGACACCCGACCGCGACTTGAACGTGATGACCGACCGCCAGACGCTCGCCGACCTGACCGCCCGCATCGTGCCTCAAGCGGGCAAGGTGCTGCGCGAGATGGGGGCCGACATGGTGCTCGTCCACGGCGACACGTCCACCTCGTTCTGCGTGGCGCTTTCGGCCTTTTACGAGGGGATTCCGGTGGGCCACGTGGAAGCTGGCCTGCGCTCAGGCAATCTGCGCGAGCCGTTTCCCGAGGAGGCCAACCGCCGACTGACCGGCGTGCTGTCCACGCTCGACTTTGCGCCCACCGCCGCGAGCCGCGAGAACCTGCGGCGCGAGGGCAAGCCGGACACGGGGATCTTCGTGACCGGACAGACCGCCGTGGACGCCGTGCGCGAGGTCGCCGGGCGGGTGCCGCTGCGTCCCGAGTGGCAGGCGCGCCGCGACGCTGGGCAGCCGCTCGTCACCGTCACCATGCACCGCCGCGAAAACCAGCCGACCATGCGCGAGATGGCGCAGGCGCTCGGGCGGGTGGCCGCCGCGTTCCCCAATCATCACTTCATCTACCCGGTGCATCTCTCGCCCGCCGTGCAGGAGGCGGTGCGCCCGGTACTGGGCAGCGTGCCGAACTTCGAGCTGGTGGACCCGCTGGATTACTCCGACATGGCCCCGCTGATGGCCGCGTCGGTGCTGCTCGCCACCGATTCGGGCGGGTTGCAGGAAGAAGGCGCAGCGCTCGGCGTGCCCGTCGCGGTACTGCGCAACGTGACCGAGCGGCCCGAGGGCGTGGAAGCGGGCGTGCTGAAGCTGGCCGGCAACGACCCCGCGCAGTTGGAGGAGGTGCTGACCGGCCTGCTCGGCAACGAGGCCGAACTCGCCCGCATGCGCGCGGCCCGCAACCCCTACGGCGACGGGCAGGCGGCGGGGCGAATTGCGGCGGCCATCGCCTGGCACTTTGGGTTGACTGAGCGTCCGGCGGACTGGGAAGGCTGAAGCGCAAGAGCGGCAGAGGGCACTCCGGGGCACCTGATACAGATTCCGATTGAATCCAGTTGTTTTGGATTCAATCCAAGCGGATGCGAGGAGGAAAAATACGGGTTTCGCGGTATGGAAGCGCAGGCGGTGCTTTTCCGCCTGTGCTGGAATGGAGCGCAGTCCGTAAGGGGTGCCTTTTTCCGCGCTGCTCTATGCTGGCTGGACTGTGACAACCGCTTCGTCCGCGCTGCCCTTTGCCGTCGTTCTCAATGCCCAGGCCGGGCGCGGGTTGGCCGGGCGCGAGTGGCCCCGGCTGCGCGGCGAGTTGGAAGCGCGGGGCATCGCGTACCAGTTGGTCGCCGCGCAGAGCGGGGCCGGGGCACTGGCCGAGGTGCAGGCGCTGCCGCCCGGTCAGCCGGTGCTGGCGGCGGGGGGCGACGGCACGGTGGGGGCGCTGCTCCCCGCGCTCGTCGGCACCGGGCGCCCTCTGGCCCTCGTGCCGCTGGGGAGCGGCAACGACTTCGCCGGGATGCTGGGCCTGAAGCCGGGGCAGTTCGCCGGGGCGCTCGGCCGCCTGAGTGAGCCGCCCCGGCAGGTAGACGCGCTGGAGGCCGAGGTGGTGCGCGGCGACCACGCCGGGCTGAAAAAGCCCCTGCTCAACGGCCTCGGCACCGGCTTCGACGCGCAGGTGACGCACGCCTACCTACGCGCCCCCCGGCAGCTCCCCGGTTTCTGGCGCTACGCCTGGGGCGCCGCCGCGTCGCTGGGCCGCCTGCCGCTCGCCGAGCTGACGCTGCGGGTAGACGGCGAGACGCTCTACCAGGGCCAGAGTGCGCTCGCCGCCGTCATGAACGGTACGCGCTACGGCGGCGGCTTTCGCATCAGCCCGGCGTCGGCGGCGCGCGACGGCTTACTCAACGCGGTGTGCAGCGGGCCGCTCAGCCGCCTGCAACTCATCGAACTGATGGCACGGGTGCTGCCGGGGCGTCACCTCGGGCACCCGCGCGTCCATCACGGCACCGGGCGGGTCATGGAGCTGCACTGGTCGCAGCCGATGTTCCTGCACCTCGACGGCGACCTCTACGGTCAGGCCGAGCAGGTGCGGGCGCGGGTGCTGCCGGGGGCGGTGACGCTGCTCAATGGCTAGTGGGGGTGATGACTGGGCGCTTGGAAGGGCGCCTCACCCCCCCAACCGGGGCCACGTCGCCCACCAGAACTGCGCCAGGGTGAGCAGCGCGGCGGTGGCCCACCAGACGCCGAGCCAGGGGTGGACTTGCCCCTGCCTTTGCGCCTGTTGCCGCAGCAAAACCAGCGGGAGTGCGAGAACGGCCAACAGGAGCAGCAGCGTCGGCAGTTCACCGAGCAAGACCAGGCTCAGATCAGGCGCCGGCAGATGGTATTTGGCGTAGTCCTCCCGCGCCCGGCTCAGCAGCTGCCACTCAGCCCACCCGCCGAGCGCGGCGCCGAGCAGCGGCAGCACCAGCGGCCAGCCCCAGCCGCGCCAGGACAGTGGGGGCAGCGGTTTCTCCCGTACGGCGTTGGGTAGAAGCACCCGACCCAGCAGACCCCCGAGCAGCGCCGCCGGTCCCAGCACCAGCACGAAGCCGCCGAGCAGGTACAGTCCCAGGCTAATGTTCGCGTCCTGGTTGTACTGCGGGTCGAGCAGCACGAAGTCGCACCACGCGGCGGCCAGGGCGGCGCCCAGGCCCGCGCCCCAGCGCACGCCGGGATGCGGACGGCCCACGCACAGCGCGGCGACGGCAAGGACCGGCAGCAGCAAAAAAGCGCCTGGGCCCAGCGCCAGTCCCGCAGACTCCGGCGAGACGGCCCAGCGCAGCAGGTGGCCCGCGCAGGTCACGGCGAGCATCGCCAGCACCAGCCGGGGCCGGTCGCTGCCTGCGCTCTTCACAACTCCACGCCCTCCAGACTGGCAATCCCGTATTTGAGGGCGTAGAGCGCCGCCTGCGTCCGGCTGTCCAGCCCCAGCTTGCTCAGCAGCCGCGACACGTGGGTCTTGACCGTCGCCTCGCTCACGCCCTGTTCGGCGGCGATGTCCTTGTTGCTCTGCCCGCGCGCCAGCAGTTGCAGCACGGCGGTTTCCTTGGGGGTCAGGCTCTCGCGCATCTCCGGCGACCGGAAATCGCGCACCAGCCGCCGCGCCGCTTCGGGATGCAGCCGCACTTCGCCGCGCGCCGCCGCGTGGATGGCGTCGGCCAGGGTGTCGCTGGAGGCGTCCTTGAGCATGTACGAGATGGCCCCGGCCTCAATCGCGCCGTTCACCTTGTTTTCTTCCAGGGTGGAGGTCAGCGCGATGACTTCGGTGTCGGGCAGGCGGCGGCGCAGCTCACGGGTGGCGGTAATGCCATCCATCACCGGCATCATCAGGTCCATCACGACGACTTCGGGGCGCAGGCGCTCGGCCTCTTGCAGGGCTTCTTCGCCGTTGGCGGCCTCGCCCACCACTTCGATGCCTTCGTCCAGCCCCAGAAAGAGGCGCAGACCCTGGCGCACGACGGCGTGGTCGTCAACGAGCAGCACACGGACAGTGGGGGTGGTCATAGATTCTCCTTGAGGCAGAGTCACTGCCCGTCTTCTTTCAGTACAAAGCGGTTCGCCGGGGCGTCCACGAAAAGGTCGAGCGCGGGAGCAGTGCCGGGCGGGGTGCCGGCGGGCAGCAGCAGGGTGTCGCGGTCGGTGAAGCGCACCCGAACGCGCAGGCCAGCGGGCACGTGCAGGGTCACGGTGCCGCTCTGGGTGCGGATGTCCAGGTTCCCCCGGCTGCTGGGGGGCGCCGTCACGGCCACGTCGCCGCCGATGGTGGTCACGGTGGCGCGGTTGACGATTTGGGGCAGGGTCAGGTAAACGTTGCCCGACAGGTTGCCCACCCCCAGCGCGTCGAGCCGTGCGCCGGCGAGGTTGAGCGTCAGGTTGCCGCTCCGTGAGTTGACCCGCACTGCCTCGGGGCTCGCGCCGGGGGCCGCCCGCAGCCGCACGTCACCCGAGCGCGTGACCGCCGCGTAAGGGCCGCCGGGCCGCGCGGGCAGGGTCAGGTCGAGGGTGCCGCCCTCACTGCGCGCCGTGACCGCCCGCAGACGCAGGGTCCGCAGGTCGATGGTCTGGTCGCCGCCCACCGTCTCGGTGTTCAGGCTGAGGGGAATACTGGGGGTCAGCGCCGCCCGGACCTCGTGTTGCAGCGGGGGCGGACTGGTGACGACCACGCCGCCCTCGTTGCTCAGCGCCGGCACGCCGAGCCAGGCGCGAAACTGCACGTCGTGGCCCAGGCGACGGGTGTCCACGCTCAGCGGGTTCTGGGCGCGGTGCCGGGCCTCGCCGCGCAGCAGGTCGGGACTGCCCCCCGGCAGCGGCCCCAGCACCAGATTCGCCCGGTCACTCCCGAAGCGCAGGCTGGCCGATTCGGCGAGGTCGAGCGGCAAGGTGCCGTCCAGAGGGACGCTGAACGGCGTGCTCGTCGCGGCGAGGCCCGGCGTGGGCTTGAGGGTCACGCCCTGCCAGAGGAGTGCGCCGCCCAGAACCACCAGCCCCAGCCCCAGCGCCATCCGCGCCAGCACGGGCAGCAGGGGTCGCCCGGCAAGGGGAGGCGGCGCGGTCATTCGGCCTCCGCTTCAGTGAGTGCCGCCGGCAGGGTGAGGGTCACCGTTGTTCCCGCTCCTAGTTCGCTGTCCACCGTCAGCGTCCCGCCTGCCCCCGCCGCCCGCTCGCGCATGGAGCGCTGGCCGAGGGTGCCGCGCCCCTGCGCCTGCGGGTCGAAGCCGCGTCCGTCGTCGCGCACGGTCAGGGTAACCGTGCCGCTCGCCTCGTGCAGCGAGAGCCACACCTGAGCGGCGCGGGCGTGCTTGACCACGTTGTGCAGCGCTTCCTGCGCGACGCGGTAGGCGGCGGCCTGGGCGTCGGGCGTCAGGCGCGGCTCGTGGCCGAGGTCAGCATGAACCGTCAGCCCGTGCCGCGCTTCCAGGGCGTGTGCGTGTTGCGTGAGCGCCGCCACCAGTCCGCCTTCTTCCAGCGCATCGGGGCGCAGCGAAAAGAGCAGCGCCTTCATCTCACTCACCCCGCCCTCGGCGAGCCGGATGGTGTAGTCCAGGCTCGCCTGCGTCCGGTTGCGGCCCGCCTCGCTGGGGTCGCGGTCCAGGGTGGCGCGGGCGGTCTTGGCCCCCAGGGTGATGCCGTAGAGCGCCTGCGCCACGCTGTCGTGCAGTTCGCGGGCGAGCCGGGCGCGTTCCTCCTCACCCGCCCGCACCGACGCCCGCTCGATGAGTTCGGCGGCGTGCAGCGCGGTCCCGGCGTGGTCGGCCATGGAGACCAGAAACGCCAGCTCGTCGGCCCCCGGACGCCGCCCCGGTGGGTAAACGGCCCGCAGCGTGCCGCCGCTCACCCCCGCCGGCAGCGTCACCGGCAGGTCGGCCAGGGTGCGCCCGCCGTCCACCCACACGCGCAGCTCACCGGGCAATGGTGGGGGAGAGGCCACATCGTCCAGGGCTGTCCCGTTGCTCTCCCGCACCGCGCCCCCCGGCGTGAGCAGCGTGACCGTCCGCGCCGTGCTCGCCGCGCATGCCTGCCGGGTGAGGTCGTGCATGGTCGCGTCGAGGTCGTCGCCCAGCGCCACCCGGCCCGCCGCCCGCCGCAGCGCCAGCACCTCGCGCCGCGCCGCTGCGCCCTCGTCGGGAGCGAGCAGCGCCCGCGCCAGCCGCGACCAGACCCGGCCCATCAGGTTCAGCACGCCGCCGCTGAGGAGCAGGCTCCCCAGGCCCAGCAGCACGCCGCCCACCTGCGCCAGGGTGCCCGCCTGCACGGTGGCGGCCTTCCAGGTGAGCGCGGTGCCGGGCTGCCCCAGCCACAGCGGCGCGCTCAGGCCCGCGGCGCTCAGCGCGAGCAGCGTGCCAAGCACCGCCCAGCTCAGCGCGGCGAGCGGAAACTGCACCACGTGAAACAGCAGGGCGCGGTAGGTGCTGCCTTCACTCAGCACCCCACGCAGCCAGGGCAGCAAGCCGGTGTAGCTCGGTGGCAGCGCCGGAGGCGCAAAGGTCACACCCAGCAGCCGCGCCAGCCCACGCTGCACGTCGGCCAGCCCGCCCACCAGCCACAGTGCGCCGAGCAGCAGCGCCGCGCCGAGCAGCACTGGCAAGGTCAGCACGCCCAGCACGACGCCGCTGGTGAGCAGCGTCGCCGCGAGCGCCCCCAGCGGAAACGCCAGCAGCACGTACAGCGCCGTGCGCCACGTCAGTGGGTCGAGCAGGTCGCCGAGCAGCCCTTCTTTTCTCACCTCCCGCAGTTCGTCACGCGCACTCATGGACACCATCATGCCGGGCAGGCTACGCCGCGCGCCGCCGGGAAGCGTCGGTCAAAAGGTGGAGGCGGACTGCTCGGCCAGTCGCCGGTACGCCGCGAGGTACTGCGGCACGATCAGGCGCGGGTGAAACTGCTCCACCGCCGTGCGCCGCGCCGCCTGTCCCATCTGCTGATAGGTTTCCTGGTCGCGCAGAATCTTGAGCGCGTGATGCGCCATGTCGTCCACGTCGCCCACGTCCGACAGAAAACCGTTCACGCCGTGCTGCACGACTTCGGGAATGCCCCCGGCGTTCGACGCCACCACCGGCACCTCGCAGCTCATCGCTTCGAGCGCGGCGAGGCCGAAACTCTCGTGCGAGCTGGTCAGCAAAAAGAGGTCGCTGATGCCGAGCACCGTCTGCACGTCAGGAAACGACCCCAGAAACTGCGTGCGCCCGATGACCCCGAGTTCGCGGGCGAGTTCGAAGGCGCGGGCACGCTCGGGGCCGTCCCCGATCATCAGCAGCCGCGCCGGAATCTCGGAGGCGATGCGCGCGAAGACCTGCACCACGTCCTCCACCCGCTTGATGGGCCGGAAGTTGCTGACATGTACGATCAGGGCTTCTTCGGGGTGGGCAAAACGGGCGCGCACGCCGGGGTCGGGAATGCGCCGGAAGCGGTCACTGTCCACGAAGTTGTGAATGACCTCAATATCGCGGTCCACCCCGAACACCTCGCGCGTCTCGGCGGCGAGCGAGTGCGACACCGCCGTCACGTGGTCGCTGCGCTCGATGGCGTGGCGGGTGGTGTGCTGAAAGGCGGGCTCGGTGCCTACCAGCGTCACGTCGGTGCCGTGCAGGGTGGTCAGCACGCGGGTCTTGCCGGTGATGGAGCGGGCGTGCAGGGCGGCGCTGGCGTGCGGAATGGCGTAGTGGGCGTGGGTGAGGTCCACGCCGTGTTCCAGAATGACTTCGGAGAGCGTGTTTGCCGCGCTCAGTTCGGGAAAGGGCTGCTCGAACAGCGCGTAGGCGAAGCCGCCCACCTGGTGAAAGTACGGCCCGCGCAGGCCCTGGTGTCCGGTCAGGCGAAAGGGCATAGCGGTGCCCACGAAGTGCACCTCGTGCCCGGCGTCGGCCACTTTCAAGCCGAGCTCGGTGGCGACCACGCCGGAGCCGCCCGCCCCGGTGTGGCACAGCACCGCGATTTTGGGCCCGAGTGTGCTGGCGACGCTGGCCGACGGAGGAGAAAAAAAGCTCATCGCCGGGAAGTATAGGTGGGGCCGGGGGCCGCCGACTGCCGCAGAGCCCACGGAGCTGGGCGGCGCTGCCCGGCCCGAAAGCGGCCCGTCTGCCTAGCTGCCCCCCCTGAACGGGGGGAACAACGTGCGGAAACGTAAAGACTTTCTGAGGCTCGCCGCCGCATTCTTTACGGCATGTCATTTGCCCTGGTCACCGATTCGACCTGTGATTTGTCCCCCGCCGTGGCCGAGCAGCTGGGCATCCATGTGGTGCCGCTGCGCGTCAAGCTGGAGCAGGGCAGCTACCTAGACTGGCTGGAGCTCGACCCCGATCAGGTCTACGAGCACCTGCGCCGGGGCGTGCAGGTGCAGACGCAACCGCCGCCGCCACGCCACTTCGAGGAGCTGTACCTCGACCTCTTGCAGCGCCACGACTTCGTGGTGAGCGTGCACATCAGCGCCCAGCAGTCCGAAACCTTGCAGCACGCCCGACAGGCGGTGGCGGCGCACGGACTGGGGGCGCAGGTGCTCCTGATCGACAGCGGCATGAGTTCGGTGGGCCTGACCGAGACGCTGCTCGCCGTGCGCGAGGTGCTGCTCGCCGGGGGCGACGCCGACGCCGCGCAGCTCGTGGCGCAGCAGGTGCGGCGGACCATCTGCTGCCAGTTCACCGTGCCCACGCTGGAGTACCTGCGCCGGGGCGGGCGCGTCTCGCGCGGTCAGGAAATGGTCGGCACCCTGCTCGGCGTGCGCCCGGTCATGGGCTTCGAGGACGGGCGAATCCGGGTGGAGCGCACCGTGCGGCAGGGGCAGGCGCTGCAAGACATCATTCGCACCCTGGAGGAGCGCTTCGGGCGCGAGCCGATTTCTATCTCGGTCGCCCACGGCGGGCGCGACCCCGGGCGCATGGCCGAACTGCGCGCCGCCGTCGAACGCAGCCGCCTCAACCCGGTGCGCCGCCGCGTGCAGCTCGTCGGCGCGACCATCGGCGCCCACGTCGGCCCGGGGTTTTACGGGGTCTCCGCCCTGCCGCTCAGCGTCACCGAGCGCGTCATCGGTGGCCTGCGGACCCATAACGACGGCGTGCGGCGCCTGGGCCGTCACTGAACTGGGGGCACACGGAGCGCTGGGAAAAAGGGAAAACAGCCCCGGCAATGGGGAAAGGCGCCACCTACCCGGCAGCGGGGCGCAGCCGTTATCATGGGGGTCATGACCGTTCTCCTTTCGCCCCCGTGAGCGCAGGTCGAGGACGCGCCGTTTGTTTTTCCCCGACCTTTCAGGCCGCCCACTTGGCCTGCCGGAGCCCTTATGACTGCATCCCAAGCCAACACCCCCAACCCTGCCAATCCCGCCGCACTCGAAAGTGAAATTGCCCGGCGCCGCACTTTTGCCATCATCTCCCACCCCGACGCCGGGAAAACCACCATTACTGAAAAACTGCTGCTCTACGGCGGCGCCATTCAGGAAGCGGGCAGCGTGACCGCCAAGGAAGGCCGCTCGCACACCAAGTCCGACTGGATGAGCATCGAGCAGCAGCGCGGCATCAGTATCTCCAGTTCGGCGCTGACCTTCGAGTACGCCGGGCGGCACGTCAATCTGCTCGACACCCCTGGTCACCAGGACTTCAGTGAAGACACCTACCGCACGCTGACCGCCGCCGACTCCGCGCTGATGGTTCTCGACGCCGCGCGTGGCGTGCAGACCCAGACCGAGAAACTGTTCGCGGTGTGCCGCAACCGGGGCATTCCCATCCTGACTTTCGTCAACAAGATGGACCGCCCGGCGCTGGACCCCTTCGACCTGCTTTCGCAGGTGGAGGACACGCTGAAAATCACGGTGGTGCCGCTGACCTGGCCCATCGGCGACGGCCCCGATTTCAAGGGCGTGTACGACCTGCAAACCGGGCAGGTGCTCGCCTTCGAGCGCACCTCGGGCGGCAAGCACCGCGCCCCGGTGCAGACGGCGGGCCTGAGTGACCCTCAACTCGACGTGCTGGTGGGCAAGGACCTCGCCGCCAAGCTGCGCGAGGACGTGGAACTCATTCAGGCGGCGATGCCCGAGTTCGAGCAGGACGCCTTCCTGGCGGGCGAACTGACCCCAGTATTTTTCGGCTCGGCCATGAACAACTTCGGCGTGGAGCACTTCCTGAGCAACTTCGTGGAGCTGGCCCCCCCACCCGGCGAAGTCGAGACGAACCTGGGCGAGCGTGAACCGACGGAGCCTTTCGCGGGCTTCATCTTCAAGTTGCAGGCCAACATGAGCAAGCAGCACCGAGACCGCACAGCCTACATGCGGGTGATGTCGGGCCATTTCGAGCGCGGCATGGACGTGACCCACACCCGCACCGGGCGCAAGCTGCGGCTCTCGCAGGCGCACACCCTGTTCGCCCAGGACCGCGAAAAGGTGGAGGAAGCTTACCCCGGCGACATCGTGGGCCTTGTGAACCCCGGCGTGTTCCAGATCGGCGACGTGGTGAGCGTGGACGGCAAGGTGACGCTGCCGAGCTTCCCGCGCTTTACGCCCGAGACGTTTGCCACCATCGCCCTGAAGGACGTGGGCAAGCGCAAGGCGTTCATGAAGGGCCTGACCCAGCTCGCCGAGGAAGGCGTGGTGCAGGTCTTTTACCCCACCGACGGGGCGCGTGACCCCTACCTCGGCGCAGTCGGCCCGCTGCAATTCGAGGTGTTCCAGGCCCGGCTCAGCGAGGAATACGGTGTGGAGGTCGAGCTGCACGTCACGAGCTACGCGCTGGTGCGCTGGCTGGCCGGCGACCCCGAGGGCGTGGCCCGCTTTGCCCGACACGTGGAAGACGACCAGGGCCGCCCGGTCATGCTGTTTCGCAGCAAATACGACCTCGAATACACCGCCGAGCAGCACCCGGAAATCGAGTTCCTGCCGCTGCCGAAAGACCTCACGCGGGTGTAATGCTTCATATGCCTCTTGATACTCCCCATAGGGGGTAGTGCTATACAAACTTTCTGTTTATCTTAAAGTTGTGCGAAATTTATCCCTAGCAATTATATTTGCAATGTGTGGTTTTGGTTCTGCTCAATCGGTTCGTTATGGCGACGTGCGCCTTGTAACCTCGCCTAGTTTTGCAGAGAATGTGCAGGATAAAGCCGTAGTTTTGCAAAGTAGTAATGGAAATATGGAAATGTACGTTTTTTGTGTAGATTCCCGGACGGCCAATGTAAGTCTCTATATTCCAGATGGGGATTTTGCTGCATACGGTTATCGTAATGGGGCGAGAATACCCGTCGTGTGGCAGGCTGACCAACGGCGTCGAGTCAGTGAGAATTGGCAAGTTATCGGCCAAAATGATGATCTGCGCCGCTACGGTCAATTGGGATTGATTACTGCTGAGCTCTTCTCTACTAAGCAAAGATTTGCTGTAGACATTTTTCAATCACATTACATTTTTCCTGCTAGGGGTATTAACACTGCACTACGCCAGCTCACTTGCGTAGTGCCCTTCCTTAAAGGAATGGGGTACAACACGAACCGATAGGTAGCTTGTAGAATGAGAAAGAGATATTTGACAAGCTGCCTTTGAATAGAAAATGGCGGGCCTGACTTAATACTCAGGCTCGCCATTTTCTATTCTCAAACTCGGTTACTTCAGCGTTTCCAGCGCCTTTTTCAGGATGGCGTCGTGTTCCACGTCCACCACGGCCTGGCCCTGCACGTCGCTGCGGTCACGGCGCTTGATTTCGCCCACGTAGGTGAACTTGCCGTCCTTGTCGGCGGTGACCTTGACCGGCTGGTCGCCGACGGTGAGGGTCAGGGTGGTGCCGGGCGCCACGCCACTGCCGCTGAAGTTGAGCGGCACCGGGAAGCGGGTGTCCTTGACCACGATGTCCGGCGTAATGCCCTTCTTGTGAATCTCGCGCCCCTTGGGGGTAATCCAGGCGCTGTTGACGATGGCGACCTTGCCGCCGTCGGGCAGGGTGATCGGCACCTGCGCCACGCCCTTGCCGAAGGTCTGCTCGCCGATGATGGTGGCGCGCTTGTTGTCCTGAAGGGCGCCGCCGACCACTTCGCTGGCGCTGGCGCTGTTCTTGTTGACGAGCAGCACCAGTTTGCCGGTGTAGTCGGTCGCCTGCTTGCGGGCGCTGCCGTACACCTCGGGCTGACCGCCGCGCTCGCGTAGGCTGACGATGGGGCCGCTTTGCAGGAACTGGTCGGCCACGTCCACCCCGGCGCTCAGCAGGCCGCCGCCGTTGTCACGCAGGTCGAGAATCAGCTTCTGCACATTGGCCTTTTTCATGTCGGCAATCGCGGCGCGGAACTGCGCGCTCGCCTGCTCGTTGTAGAAGGTGTTGAGCGCCACGTAGCCGATGTTGCCGGGCAAGATGGTCTTTTCGACGCTGATGACGTTGACCTTGTCGCGCTTGAGCTTGACGGTGTAGGGCTTGCCGTTGCGCCCGAAGGTCACGTCCACCTCCGAGCCGATAGGACCGCGCACCAGCTTGACGATGTCGTTGAGCTTGGCGCCCGTCACGTCCTTGTCGCCGATCTTGAGAAACACGTCGCCGATGTGCACGCCGCCCTTGAAGGCGGGGTTGTCCTTGAAGACGTTGTCCACCTTGCCGCCGGAGCCGTCACTGTTGGCGGCCACCAGCGTCACCCCGATGCCGCCGAACGATCCCGAGAGGTCCTGCTCGGCCACCGCGTTGTCTTCGGGTTCGGTGTAGTAGGTGAATTCGTCGTCGAGGCTGGCGAGCGCCCCCGTGATCGCGCCGCGCAGCACCTTGTCCTGGTTGACCGGGTAGAGGTAATAGCGGTTGAGGTCGTTGAGCACTTGGACCAGGCTTTTGCCTTCGGGCGTATTGGCGAGCGTCTGAGAAGTGTAGCCGCCCATCTGCGCGGCGGCCACGGCGGCGGTGAGGGCGAGGGTGCCCGCCACCAGAGCAATGCGGTTGCGATTCATTGACCCACAATAGGCGGCGGGGGTCACGGTGGCATGAAATCTGTTTGAGCGTCCCCGCGCCGGGGCTGCGCTGGGCGCGACTGCAACGGAGTAGAGATGAGAAGCGCCCGCATCCACTCTTCATGGTTGCCCGCAGGGGGTGGGCTATGCTGACCAATGAGCATGCTGCCACCATTTCTTTTGCCCTGCCCCCTGCCGCCGCGCCCGACGTGGGACCTTTCCCGGAGAGCGGCGTGATCGAGTTTCGGCAGGTCACCCTGGAGTACCCCGCGACCCACACCCTGGCCCTCGACAACCTGACGGTCAGCGTCACCAAGGGCGAGTTCGTCTACCTCGTCGGGCACTCGGGCGCGGGCAAAAGCAGTTTCATGAACCTGATTCTCAAGCGGGCGCTGCCCACCCGGGGCGAGGTGCGGGTGGCGGGGCAGCCGCTCTCGCACTACCGGGGCCGCCGCACGCCGCTGCTGCGCCGGCACATGGGCACGGTGTTTCAGGACAATCTGCTGCTTTCGCACCTCAACGCCTACGACAACGTGGCTTTCGCGCTGCGGGTCATCGGCGTGCCGGGGCGCGAGTGGCCCGAGCGGGTGTCGGCGGCGCTGCGGCTGGTGGGCCTCGAACACAAGAAGCACGCCCTGCCCATGCAGCTTTCGCTCGGTGAGCAGCAGCGCGTCGCCATCGCCCGCGCCATCGTGTCGGACCCGCCGTTGCTGCTCGCCGACGAGCCGACCGGCAACCTCGACCCCGACCACAGCCGCGAGGTGCTGCGGGTGCTTCAGGGCGTGCACCTGCGCGGCACGACGGTGGTGGTGGCGACCCACGCCCGCGACCTCGTCGAGACCTACCGCCACCGCACCCTGACCCTGCGCCGGGGCAAGCTGGTGCGTGACGACCATCTGGGGGGCTACGCCCTGTGAATTACCACTTCCGTCAGGCCCTGCTCGCCATGCGTGCCAACCTGACCGCCACCCTCTCCACCCTGACCACCATGACGCTGACCCTGCTCACCCTCGGCGGGGTGCTGCTGCTCACGCTCAACGTGAACCGCACGCTCGAGCGCCTCGAATCGCAGGTGGAGGTGGCGGCCTACCTGACGCCCGCTGCCGATGAGGAACTGCTGCTCAGGACGGCCCGCGCCTACCCGCAGGTGTCGCAGGCCCGGCTGGTGAGCAGCGAGGAAGTCCTCAAGGAAATGACCCGCGACTACCCCTACACCCGCGAGGCCACCGCGCTGACCGGCAACCCGTTTCCCGACACGCTGCGGCTGCGGGTCGCGCGGCTCGAAGATTCGCGCGGCGTGGCGGCGGCGGTCGAGGCGCTTCCCGGCGTGGAAAGCGTGGAATACGGCGAAACCTACGTGGACTCGGCGGTGCGCGCACTCACGGCGGTGCGGGCAGTGGGCTACGGCATGGTCGCGCTGCTCTTGGTAGGCACGCTGTTCAACATCCTCAACGCGGTGCGGGTCGCCATGTTCGCCCGGCGCGACGAAATCAGCGTGATGCGGCTCTTGGGCGCCACCCGGTCCTTTATCCGGATGCCGCACCTGATCGAGGGGCTGCTGGTCGGCGGCGTCGCGGCGGTGCTGGCAGTTACGGCGCTCGCCTGGGGGTATCAGGTGCTCGCGGGGCGACTCGCGCTCTTTGCGCCGATTTTCCCGGTGGTCACCGACTGGGACGTGCTGTGGCCGCTTCTCATCGGGGTGGGCCTGCTCGGTGTGCTGGTCGGGCTGGTCGGCAGCCTCTTTGCCACCCGCCGTTACCTGCGGGAACTGGAATGAGACGCGCCGCTTTGCCGTCCTGGCCCGCCGGGCTGCTGCTCACGGCGGCGCTGCTCGGCGTGGTGGGCGGGCCGCTGGAGTGGCAGGCCCGCGCCCAGAACGCGCCTCCCAACCTCGCGGGCGGCACCGACTTGACGAGTCGGCGTCTGGAACAATTGCAGCGCCAGCTCATCGAGCAGCGCCGCCTGAGCGTGCAGCAAAAGCGCCAGCTCACCGAGGTGCGCGCCCGGCTGCGGCAACTGAACGCCCAGCAGCGCGCCGCTCTCGACCGGCTCGACGCCCTGACCAGCGAGGTCACGGATCTGGAAAACGAACTCGCCGACGTGCTCGCGCGCGTGACGGCGGCCACCCGCGCCCTGCGCGAGACCGAAGCCCAGATTCGCGTGACCCGCTCGCAGGTGGAAGCGCTCAAGGTGGACGCCCGCGCCGTCATGAAGGCGCTCTACCGCGCGCGCAATACCCAGTACATGCGGCTGCTCTCGCAGTCGAACAGCATCTCGGACATGCTCATTCGGCTCGACTACGCAAACATGGCCGGGCAGCGCAACGTGGAGGTCATGGAGCAGTTGCGCGGGGCCGCCGCCGAATTGACCACCCAGCAACTGCGCCAGCGTCAGCAGAGCGACGCTTTGCGGGGCCTGCAAGGCGAGCAGCAGACCAAACTGGCCGAGCTGCGCGACCGCCGCACCCGTCAGGCCGACGCCCTCGCCGAGTTGCAGCGCTCGGCGCAGGGTCAGCAGGCGGTGGCGGTGCGCACCCAGGCGCAGCAGGCGCTGACTGCTCAGACCATTGATTCGCTGGTGGGCAACGTGGTCCGCGAACGCACCCGGCTGGAGGAGGAGCGCCGCCGCCGCCTGGAAGAAGAACGCCGCCGCCGTGAGGCTGAGGCTCGCCGCATCCGCGAGGCCCAGGAACGCGCCCGCAAGGAAGCCGAGCGTCTCGCCCGCATCCGCGCCGAGCAGGAACGCAAGGCCCGCGAAGCCGCCGAGGCCGCCCGCCAGAAAGCCCTGGCCGAGGCCCGCGCCGCGGCTCAGGCCAAAGTCGCCGCCGAAGCCAAAGCTCGCGCGGAGGCCAAAGCCCGGGCCGAGGCTCAGGCACGCGCCGCCGCTCAAGCACAGGCGGCAGCCCAGGCCAAAGCAGAAGCGCAGGCCCGTGCCCAGGCCGAGGCGGCTGCCCGCGCTCAGGCCCAGCAGCAAGCGGCGGCAGCGGCCCGCGCCGAAGCCCAGGCCCGCGCCGCCCGGCAGGCGCAGCAGCAGGCCCAGGCCGCCCAGAAAGTGCGCGAGCAGGCGGTGGCCCGCGAGCAGCGCGACTTGCAGACGCAGCAGCAGCAGACCGCGCAGCAGGAAAAACAACTCGCCGCCGAACTCGCCCCGCTGCCCGCCATCAGCAGCCGCGACCTGGGGTTTCCGCTGCCCGGTGGCAAGGTGGCAGCGCCCTACGGCACCTCGGGGGCGCAGTGGGAAGTCCTCAGCGGCGCCTCGGGGGGCCGGGCGGTGGCCGCGCAGACCGGCAACGTCATCGCCTCGGCGTACTATGCGGCGCTCGGCTGGGTCATCTTGCTCGACCACGGCAGCAACGTCATCACCGGCTATTTCGGCTTGCAAGACACCTTGGTCGAGGTCGGCCAACGGGTCGAGCGCGGGACGCCGCTGGGCACCACGGGCGGCAGCCACATCTTCGGCCCAGACCGTATGGCCTTTCAGGTTCGTAACGGGGAAACACCGGTGGCGCCGCCGTTCTAAGCCACAAAAAGAGCGGGAGTGTGAGGCCAGTGCGCCTACGCTCCCGCTCTTTTGCGGTCTTTACCAGCCCGCGCCGAAGTCCTGCACCCAGTAGTGCCCGTAGCTGCTTGCGGCGCCGTAGCTGTAGCCCACGCCGATTTCCTTGAAAGCCGGGTTCATGATGTTGGCGCAGTGGCCGGGGCTTTGCAGCCAGCCCTGCACCAGGGCTTCGGGGGTGTCGTACCCGGCGGCGATGTTTTCCCCGGCGGTGCGCCAGCCGTACCCGGCGTTGGTGATGCGCTGCGAGAACTTGCGCCCGTCGAGGCTGGTGTGGCTGAAGTAGTTTTTGCTCGCCATGTCGGCGGCGTGGTCCTGCGCGGCCCGTTCCAGCAGGCTGTTGTAAGTCAGCGCGGGCGCGGCGGCGTAGGCGGTGGTCCCGCAGGTCCGCGCCTGGGTGCGCGCCGCGTTGGTCAGGTCGAACACGCGCTGGGCGAACGAGGTGCCGGGCACCGTCTGGGCCGCCACCTGACTCGGAGCCGTGCTCGCAGGCTGAGTCGTTTCAGTCGTGGCGCCTCCGACGGCCTGGCCGCCTGGGTGGGCAGAGAAATCCGGCAGCTTCTGTTGACCGCAGGCCACCAGACTCAGCAGCAGGGCGGGGGTGAGGGCAAACCTCGCTTTGCTTTTGGGCATGGCTTATTAGAAATTAAGTTTTCCGTAAAGGAATGAGGATTTATCTCTCATCTCTCATTCAGATGGGATGCTGTGATAGTGCTGTTTTCTATCCCAGGCTGTAAGTTTTTTAACAAAACTGCTTCACCAGACACACATTTTCTGATGGTTGTTTGGCGCCTCTGAACAAAGCAGGCACCAGAAATGGCTTGCGCTCCCCTTGCGAGAAGGCTTGGGCAGGAGCAGGACATGTTTGAATAGCAGCTGAACTGTTCGCTCTGCATTCTGTCGCCGAGGAGGCCACCCCCATGTTCCGAACCCTTACCGTTGTGCCGCTGCTGGCCCTGGGCCTGTCGCTTTCCGCCTGTGCCGACCTCGGTCAGCCCACCGTGCGCGCCGATTTGCTCGACCAGACCGGCAAAGTGACCGGCACCGCCACCTTTAGCCCCAGTCCCATCGGCACCCGCGTGAGCATCGAGGTCAGCGGCCTGAAAGCGGGGCCGCACGGCCTGCACATCCACGAGAACCCGAACTGCAACCCCGGCCCTGACGCGCAGGGTCAGACCATCCCCTTCGGCGCGGCGGGCGGCCACTTCGACCCCGGCGCCAGCCACAACCACGACGGCCCCCACGCCCGCAACGACCAGGGGCACGGCGGCGACCTGCCGATGATTACGGTGGGCGAGGACGGCAAGGGCCGGCTCAACTTCGACACCAACCGCCTCAAGATGACCGGCCCCACGGGCGTCCTGGGCCGCAGCATCGTGATTCACGCTGATGCCGACGACTATCAGACCAACCCCGCCGGCAACAGCGGCGGACGCGAACGCTGCGGCGTCTTCCAGGCCATAAACTGAGCCGGGCGTTTTGCTTCCTCCCCGGCAGATGCAACGTCTTCGCTTCCTGTTGCCGCTCGTCGCTTTTGCCCTGTCTTCCAGCCTGGCGGTCTCACCATCCGTCGCTACGCTGAAGAAAGAGATTCGCGCCAACTATCTGGCAATCAACGAGCTCGCCCAGCGCGGGCAATTGAAAGTCGCGCAGCGCCAGTGTTCCGGGTCAGGCCCCGAGTTCTCCTTATTGACTGACCGCAGCGGCAACGTCCGGCGTTATCTCATCTCCGGTGGAACAAGCGATAGCGCCGTGACCTGGCAACATGACTACGACACTGCCGGGCGGCTGACCTTCGTGCTGGTGACGTATGGCAACGTGCATGGCGGGGAGGCCGAGTGGCGGCTGTATTTCGCGCCCTCGGGTCGGCTGGCTGAACTGGTCCGCTCTGGAAGCACAGCCCTGGTTTCCGACGAGCTGCTCTGGACCTTTATCACCCGCGAGCCGGCACTGGACTGGAAGACGAACTGGTGTCCCTGAGAGACAACAAAAAGGGGGCGGAGCCAGCAGCGGCCCCGCCCCTTTTGTTGCCGGTCAGTCCTGCGCGAAGCGCTTCAGCACGTCGCGGCTGATGACCAGACGCTGCACCTCGTCCGTCCCTTCGCCGATGCGGGTCAGGCGGTTGTCACGCCACATCCGCTCGACGGGGTATTCCTTGATGTAACCGTAGCCGCCGAGCATCTGAATCGCCTCGTCGCAGGCTTCCACGCCGACCACGGTGGCGTACAGCTTGGCGCGGGCGACCGGCACGGTGAAGTTCTGGCCCGCGTCCTTGAGGTCGGCGGCCTTGCGGATCAGCAGGCGGGCGGCTTCCAGCTTGGTGTCGATGTCGGCGAGGCGGAAGGCAATGTTCTGATTGTACGCAATCGGCTTACCGAACTGATGCCGCCCCAGCGCGTAGCGGGCGGCGTACTCATAGGCGCCGCGCCCGAGGCCCAGGCCCATCGCGGCGATGCCCACACGTCCGCCGTCGAGCACCCGCATCACGTCCTTGAAGGCGTTGCCACGCTCACCCAGCAGGGCATCGGCGGGCAGGTGAATGTCCTCGAAGATGAGCTGCGCGGTATCGGACGAGCGCAGGCCCAGCTTGTCTTCCTTGCGGCCAATCGAAAAGCCCTGCACCTCGTCGCGGTTGAACACGAAGGCGCTGATGCCGTCGTTTTTGCCCTTGCCTTCGCGGGCGGGGTCGGTGCGCGCCAGCACCACGTAGGTGCCCGCCACGCTGCCCTGGGTGATGAAGTTCTTGGAGCCGTTCAGAATCCACGAACCGTCGGGTTGCTCCTTGGCGTTGGAGAACATGCCGCCGCTGTCTGAGCCGCTGCCGGGTTCGGTCAGGCCCCAGGCGCCGAGTTTCTGCGCGCTGGCGAGGTCGGGCAGGAACTTGCGCTTCTGCTCCTCGCTGCCGCCGATCAGGATGTGGCCCTGGCACAGCGAGTTGTGCGAGGCGACGGTCAGGCACAGCGAGCCGTCCACCGCAGCAATTTCTTCGATGATCATGGCGAAGGTGGCGCTGTCGAGCCCCGCGCCGCCGTACTCCTCGGGTGTCTGGGCACCCATGATGCCCATCGCGCCGAGTTCCTTGACGATCTCGAAGGGAAACTCGCCGGTCTGGTCACGCTCGGCGGCGCCGGGCTCGACCTTGTTTTTCAGGAAGGCCTTGAGGCTGCTCAGGACGGTGCGCTGGTCGTCGTTCTGCGGGGTGAGGTTGGGGTTCTGGGCCGGGCGGGAAAGGGTGCTGGTCATGGGGAAACCTCCGGTTTCGGTCTGAGGGTCTAAGGAAGATGGGGTCAGGTTTGAATGCACTGCCGCAACCCTTCGCGGGTCTGGGCGGGGAAAAAAGTGTGGCGATGAAGTGTGGCTTTTAACGTGTCAGGCGCTGTCCAGCCCCATTCCACCGTGATGGGCCACTTCCACTTTTGATCATTGGTGTAGCCGGGGTCGGAACCTTGGGGAATGTACGCATGGGCGAGATGCATCAACTGGAGCGCCTGATAGCAGGTCTGATCAAGTCGGGGCTCTGCGGGCAGACCGGCTTCGTCGTAGGGCTTGGTGGCAAAGCGTGCCCTGTCGAGATTGAGCACAGTCACCTGCCATTCATGCCCATCCAGTAACAGGGCATGGGCCGAGAAATTCTCTTCCTTGCCCCCGAAATGCACGCGCATCCCATCCTCAAATCTCTGCGTGGGGTTCTTGGATGTGAAAACGCCCGCTGCCGAAGCAACGGTCAAAGCCACAAAGCCGAGGCCGAGGCTGACGAGAACGGCATAGATTTTGGTTTGGTGCTTTCGCATGGGCAGTCCTGTGTTAGTGGGAGCAGAGGGAAGGGGCTAAGGCATGAAAGGGGCCCTCACACCTGAAACACGCCCACCCGCAGCTCCTCCTGCCTGGGGTTCTGGGCGCAGGCTTCCAGCGCCCGAATCAGGCGCGCGCGGGTGTCGTTAGGCTCAATGATTTCGTCCACCCACAGCCGGGCGGCGGCGTAGCGTGGGTCGAGTTCGGTGTCGTATTTCGACTTCACCTCGTCGTAGAGGCGCGTGAGTTCCTCGTCGTCCGGTTCGTGCCCGCTGCGCTTGAGGGCCGCGAGCTGAATGTCGAGCAGCGTCTTGGCCGCCGCGTTGCCGCTCATCACGGCGTATTTGGCGCTCGGCCACGCGAAGATGAAGCGCGGGCCGTACGCCTTGCCGTTCATGGCGTAGTTGCCGGCCCCGAAACTACCGCCGGTAATGATGGTGATTTTGGGCACCACACTGTTGGAGACGGCGTTCACCAGCTTGGCCCCGCGCCGGATGATGCCTTCTTGCTCAGAGTCGCGGCCCACCATGAAGCCGGTCACGTCGCTGAGGAACACCAGCGGCACGCCCGCTTGATTGGCGTCCAGAATGAAACGCGCCGCCTTGTCCGCCGAGTCGCCGTAGATGACGCCGCCGACCTCGATGCGGGTGCGCAGGCCGGGTTCGCCGCCCGACTTGAGCTTTTTCTTGATGACGGTACGCTGATTCGCCACGAACGCCACCGGGTAGCCGCCCGCCCGCGCGAAGCCGCAGACGATGGTTTCGCCGTATTCGGGCTTGAACTCGTGAAACTCGCCCCCGTCGGCCAGCGATTTGATGAGGTCGCGCACGTCGTAGGTCTTGGCACTGTCGAAGCCCACCAGTTCGGTGAGGTCGCGCGCGGGGGCGTCTTGCGTTTCCTTGCGCCGTTTGGCGAAGGGCGCCGGTTCGGCGGGCGCGTACAGCTCGGCCAGGGCGCGCAACCGATTGATGGCCGCGTCGTCGTCCTTTTCCTTGTAGTCCACCGTGCCGGCAATCGCTGAGTGCATGGACGCCCCGCCGAGGTCTTCGCTGTCCACGACCTGCCCGATGGCCGCCTTGACGAGCGCCGGGCCGGCCAGATACAGCCCGCTGCCTTCGGTCATGATCAGGGTGTCGCACATCACCGGCAGGTAAGCGCCGCCTGCCACGCAGTTGCCCATGATGGCGGCGATCTGGGGAATGCCCGCCGCCGACATCCGCGCGTTGAGGTAAAAGACCCGCCCGAAGTCGTCCTGGTCGGGGAAAATCTCATCCTGCATCGGCAGATACACGCCCGCCGAGTCCACCAGATAGGCGGTCGGCAGATGATTTTCCAGCGCGATGGTCTGCGCCCGGATGACTTTTTTGGCAGTGATGGGAAAAAACGCGCCCGCCTTGACGGTGGCGTCGTTGGCGATGATCATCCAGGGCCGCCCGCCGATCTGCCCGATGCCGGTGACGGTGCCGCCGCTGGGGCAGCCGCCCACGTCCTCGTACATGCCGTAGCCGGCGAAGGTCATCAGTTCGTCGAAAGGGGTGCCGGGGTCGATGAGTTTGCTCACGCGCTCGCGGGCGGTCAGGCGGCCTTTGTCGTGCTGGCGCTGCTGCGCCTTGGCCCCGCCCCCGGCACGCACCTGCTGCTGGTCGGCGCGCAGGCGCGCGAGTTCCCCCTGCCAGACGGAGTGGGATGAAATGGGTTGAGCTTGCGCCGGAGCGCCGTCGTTTGCTGTCATGTGTACCGACAGTCTAACAAACGCCCGTTAGGTTGGGGAGGGGGAAGGCGTGCTGCGACGCATTTCCGTCAGGGACTCTTGCTCAACTGCGCCGCAATGGGTGCAGGCACTTCCGGCAGCACCCGCCCCACCTCCCAGAAGGGATTGAGGTAGGGCATTTGGTTGGTCCAGATGCCGTAGGGCTGAGGCGCCGCCGCCCAGCGCGTCAATTTTCGGTGGTCTCCCGGAGTAAATGCCGCCGCCACGTACCGTTGCCCCGGCCCTTGCCTGTCGGAGAGGTACACCAGCAAGAGGGGCGACGCCGCACGGAAGGAAAAGGTCCGGGGGCGGCCCCGAGCGTCCTGGTCACAGCGGGCGACCCCGGTGGCGACTCCGGCAGGAATGAACCCGGCAGGCAGTTCGGCCCGGCCCGGAAGCTGTTCCGGGTGCCGCGCCCAATAGCCGCCGTTCGCGCTCAGGAAGCCGCGTTGATCCCTGCGGTAGGTGTCGCTGTCCAGCCCCCGGCAATCGACACGCACCGCCGGGAAAAAGGCGAAGGCCAGCATCCCCGCCAGCCACAGCCAGGGCACGACGACCGGCTGCCCCCGTTCCCGGCTCACCCGGCCCGCCATCTGCGAGATCATCGCCCAGCACGCCGCCACCACGCCCGCGCCCGCCAGCAGCAGCGGCGCGAGTTGCGGCCAGCCAATCGGCAGAGGATTGTTCGGCAAGCTGACCATCATAACGCCCACGACGCCAGCGCCGATGACCCACAGGCTCAGGCCGAGCAGAATGACTGTCAGGAAAGACCGCGAGAAGGTCCAGCCGCCTTGCCCTTTGCGGGGCACGAAGGTCCACAGCGCCGCCCCGCCGAGCAGCAGCAAGAGCATCCAGGGCAGCGGCACGCCCCAGAAAAACCAGCAGACGAGGTAGCCGAGCAGCGGCGCAAGCAGGGGAACGAGGGCAGGCAGAAGTTTATTCACGGGCGGGGTCCTTTCAGGGCGGCGGCGACTTCGGGTGGCAGGAGCAGCCAGCAACGCTTCACGGCCCGCACCCTAACCCGACAAGCTGTTGAAAAACTGACGTTGGCGTCAGGGCTGTTGATGTCAGGGCCGTTGACATTAGGGCAAAGCAACAGAAAAGGGCCGAGGCACCCGGCCCCGGCCCCTTCGCCCTCACGAGCTTCAGGCGTTGCGCATGTTCTCGATGATCTTGTCAGCGAACTCGCTGGTCTTGACTTCGGTGGCGTCGTCCATGCCACGGGCGAAGTCGTAGGTCACGACGCGCTGCTGAATGGTGGCGTCCAGACCCTTGAGGATCAGGTCGGCGGCTTCGGTCCAGCCCATGTAACGCAGCATCATTTCGCCGGAGAGGATCACCGAAGAAGGGTTGATGACGTTTTTGCCCGCGTACTTGGGCGCGGTGCCGTGGGTCGCCTCGAAGATGGCGTGCCCGGTCACGTAGTTAATGTTGGCGCCGGGGGCGATGCCGATACCGCCCACCTGCGCGGCGAGCGCGTCGGAGATGTAGTCGCCGTTGAGGTTCAGGGTGGCGATCACGTCGTACTCGGTAGGACGCAGCAGGATCTGCTGGAGGAAGTTGTCGGCGATGACGTCCTTGATGACGATGCCGTTCGGGAGCTGGCACCAGGGGCCGCCGTCGATTTCCACCGCGCCGAATTCGCGCTTGGCGAGTTCATAGCCCCAGTCGCGGAAGCCACCTTCGGTGAACTTCATGATGTTGCCCTTGTGGACCAGGCTCACGCTCTTGCGGCCGTTTTCGATGGCGTACTCGATGGCGGCGCGCACCAGGCGCTCGGTGCCCTCCTTCGACACGGGCTTGACGCCGAACGAGGAGGTGTCGGGGAAACGAATCTTGGTGACGTTCATTTCGCGCATCAGGAAGCCGCGCACCTTCTCGGCTTCGTCGGTGCCGGCCTTCCACTCGATGCCGGCGTAGATGTCTTCGGTGTTTTCACGGAAGATCACCATGTCGATGTCTTCGGGGCGCTTGACGGGGCTCGGCACGCCGTTGAAGTACTGCACCGGGCGCACGCAGGCGTACAGGTCGAGTTCCTGCCTGAGCGCCACGTTGATGCTGCGGATGCCAGTGCCGACCGGAGTGGTCAGCGGGCCCTTGATGCCGAAGAGGTAGTCGCGGAACGCGGTCAGCGTTTCCTGCGGCAGCCACTCGTTGGCGCCGTAGACCTCCAGCGACTTTTCGCCCGCGTAGACTTCCATCCACTCGAGCTTGCGCTCGCTCCCGTAGGCCTTTTCCACCGCCGCGTCGAACACGCGCACGCTGGCCGCCCAGATGTCGGGGCCGGTGCCGTCGCCTTCCACGAAGGGAATGATGGGGCGGTTAGGAACGGTCAGCTTGCCGTTCTGCATCGTGATCTTTTCGCCCTGTTCGGGCACCTTGATGTGCTTACTCATGCTTGCCCACTCTACTCCAACCCCCGCCGGTCGTCCGACCAATCACCACACTCCGCGCCGCCTTTGAACCCGGTTCAGGATTTCTGCGCCGGGCCGCAGGTGGGCTTTTTTCGCCAACTCTGAAGGCTCCCTGACCCCCTGTTCATGTGCTGGGGACAAAGCAGGCACATGCTTGACCCTGACCGCAGGCCGCGCGCCGGGCAGAACTCCCTTAGGTTTGCCGTGCCGGTCCGGGAATTCAACTTCAGGAGGTCAATTCATGAGTGAGAAAACGACGCTGGACCATCTGGCCGATGCCGCAGGTGCCAAGCTGAACGAAGTCGCCGACCGTGCCCGCGCCGCCGGGCATGAGGTGGCGGCCCGCGTGTCGGACAGCCCGCTCGATACGGCGTCCGAGAAGGTCAAGGCGGGTGTGGACCGCGCCAAGGCCGGCATCCACAACGCCGAAGCCCACGCCAGCTACGACGAGGGCCACCGCGAAGCGACCGACGGTGACGGCCACTGAGTCCAGATTTTGAGCATTCCCGCTTCCTGCGTGGCTCCTTATGGGGGCCGTTTTTTATTGACTTGATAACAGAAAAATGCGCCCCCGCTGCGGCTGGGGCGCGTTTTGCTTGAGCGACTCAGCCTTCGAGAATCGCTTCGTGAGTCACTTCCACGTTGCCCTGCATGATGCGGCTCAGGGGGCATTTCTCGGCGGCGTCTTTGACGTGCGCCTCGAAGTCGGCCTGATCGGAGCCGGTGAGCTGGGCGCGCACCCTCAGGTGCATGTGGTTGATCTTGAAGCCGGGGCCGTCCTTGACCATTTCGCAGGTGGCATCGGTGTCGAGCGCCTTGATCTCATGCCCGTGCTCGGCCAGCAGCGCCGAGAGCTGCATGGTGAAGCACCCGGCGTGGGCGCTGGCGAGCAGTTCCTCGGGGTTGGTGCCCTTGCCGTTCTCGAAACGGGTCTTGAACGAGTACTGCGCTTGCGACAGCACCCCGCTCTCGGTGGTGATGGTGCCGTTGCCGGACTTGAGGTCGCCTTCCCAGTGGGCCGAAGCCTTGCGTGCAATATCTGCCATGCGCCCAGTGTGCTCGCTGCGGGGCGCCGCGCGTCTTGAACGGCCCTTTATGCAGTGCTCTACACTGCCCGAATGCAAGAACAGCCCTGGAGCATTCCCGGTACGCCGGTCACCGGCTACGTGTGGGCCGCCGAGTCGCCCCGCGCCGCCGTGCTGCTCACCCACGGCCTCGGTGAGTACGCCCGGCGCTACGTGGACCACTTCGGCGCCCTGATCCCGCACCTCGTGCAGGCGGGGTACACGGTCTACGCCTACGACCAGCGCGGACACGGCAATTCGCCCGGCGAGCGCGGCTTAGTGGACACCGCGCCGCTGCTCGAAGACCACTTCCGTGCCCGTGAAGCGCTGCGGAGCCAGCCGCTCCCCGTTTACACCTTCGGGCACAGCCTCGGCGGCCTGATTACGGCGGCGAGCGCGGCCCGCGACCCGCGTGGCCTGAGCGGCGTGATCCTGAGCAGCCCAGCGCTTCTCATCGGCGAGGGCCAGCCTCAGCTCACCAAGGCACTCGCCCCGCTGCTCGCCCGCGTCGCGCCGCGCCTGCCGGTCAGCGAACTGGGCACCGACGCCCTGTCGCGCCGCAGCGATGAAGTCCGCGCCTACCAGGACGACGAAAACATCTACCACGGCAAGGTCACGGCCCAGACCGCCTGGACCATGCTCCGGCTCAGTGGCGAACTGTGGCCCGACTACGTGCGCTGGCAGTTGCCGACGCTGGTGGTTCACGGCGACCAGGACCAGCTGGCCGATGTCAAAGGCTCGCAGCGGTTCATCGAAACGATTCCTGCCGCCGACAAGACCCTGCGCGTGTTCGAGGGCGGCTATCACGAACTGCTCAACGACGAGCCGAGCGACGAGGTGAGGCAGATCATTTTGGACTGGCTGGCCGCGCATACGGCGGGCTGAAGTTTTTTTCCGTTCAAAAGGCCGCGTCCCGGTGGAATTCACGGGACGCGGCCTTTTCATGCTCTGCGGGTTCCCTTCAGGGCTTGACCGTCAGCTCCCCCAGTTCGACCTGCGGCTGAGCCGGGGAGAGGGTCGCCTGCGCCGCCTGCGAGCGTGGTTCGTGCGCTTCACCGAACAGGCCGTTGGCGTCGAGGTCACGGCCAGCGAGCACGCGGTAGTCGCCCTCGCCCAGATAGGCAGTGAAGTGGCCCAGGGCGTTCAGGGCGGGACGGTAGGTGTGGCCCTGGCCGTCGCTGAGCAGCACGCCGAGGGTGTTGCTGACCGCCGGGGCTCCGAGCGCCGCCGCCGCGTTGACCATGCCGAAGCCGTAGAAGTCGTCGCGGCCCGGTGCGCCCAGGTCGGTGCTGGTGGCGGTCAGGCGGGCGAGCGTGTCGTCTGGGCCCTGGGTCACGCCCTTGCTGAGCAGCAGCGCGGCGACGGCGGCGACCTGCGGCGTGGCCTGCGAGGTGCCCGCCATGGCGACGTAGTTGGGTTCGTCCTTTTGATAGTCCCAGCCGGTCGAAACGATGTCGTCGGGGAAGGGCTCGCCGCCGAAGGTGCCCCCCGCGTAATAGGTGGGCGCCAGCACCGAGCTGCCCCCCGGCGCGCTGAGCTGCACCTGGGCGTAGTGGTTGCTGTAGGTGGCGTGGGTGGGGGTACCCGCCGCCGTCAGCGTGACGCTGCCCACCGCCACCGCCGCCGGGCACGCCGCCGGGTAATAGGGTTGCCCAGTGCCGGAGTTGCCCGCCGCCGCGAAGGTCAGGGTGCCGCGCTCGCGGGCCTGCGCCACCGCGTCGCACATGGGCTGCGCTTCCGCGGTGGAGATGCCCTCGCCGCCGAGGCTGAGGTTGAGCACCTGGGCGGGGTGGGGGTTGGTGTAGACCTGCTCGCCGAGCTTGACCGGCAGCCCGGCGGCGTAGCGCACGGCGTTGATGACGTCGGCGAGGTCGGTGTTGCCCTGGGTGTCGAGCACCCGGATCGGCAGCACCTTGATCGGCGCCTTGTAGCTGGCGCCCACCACGCCCGTCGGGCTGCACCCCGCGCAGCTCGGCGCGTTCTGACCCCAGCGGGCCACGATGATGCCGGTGACGTGGGTGCCGTGGCTCTCGGTCTTGCGCCCGGCAAAGCTCGGGTCGGTGGGGTCACGGTCGGGACCGTCGCCGTCGCCGTTGTCGGTGCCGCTCAGCACGTCCAGCGCTCCTTCCTGCGGCGTCCACAGCTGCCCGGCGAGGTCGGGGTGGTCGTAGCGCACGCCCGAGTCGGCCACCGCCACCGTGACCGGCCGGGTGTACCCGCCCGCGTCCATGTCGCGCCACACCGCGCCGTAGCCCATCAGCGGAAAGGCCCATTGCAGCGGGGCGTACTGGTCGTCCGGCACCACTGGGGTGGCCGTCTGAGGTGCCGCCGGGGTCGCCAGCGCGTGCAGGACCACGTTGGGCGTGACCGAGAGCACGGCGGGGTCGGCGGCCAGCCGGGCCTGGGCCTGCGCCACGTCGCTCAGGCCGCTAAGAACCACGCTGCGCTCGCTGAGCGGCTGGCGTTGGGCGGGGGCGATTCCCAACGCGTCGAGCGTGGCCCGCGCCTGCCGCGCTTCGGCGGAGAGGGTCGACTGGGCGCTCACCCTGACCGGCAACACCGCGTCCCGGTTCGCGGCGCTGCGGTAGGTCACGATCAGGCCGCGCACTTCGCGCTGGGGGGCTGGGGTCGGCGTCTGACTCAGGTGGAGGTCCTGGCCGCCCACCGCCGGGGCCTCGGTCACGCGCCCGCTCAGGCGGTACTGGTCGGCGGTCACGGTCCAGCGGGCCGTGCTCTGCACCGTGCCGTCCGGGCGGGTCGAGCTGACTTCGATGACGCCCCGGAGCTGCGGCTGGTCGGCGGCGGCGGGGGTGGCGTTCGGGCGGTGGGCGGTCACGGTCAGGGCGATGTCGCCCGTGCCGCTGCGGCCCGAGACGTCCAGCCAGTCGGGCACCCGGCTTATCTCCCAGCGGCCCTGGAGGGGCACCCGGACCTCGGCGCTGAGCCGCGTCCCGAGGTCGATGGTGCGGTCGCTCAGGTGGGGCGCGGATTCGATCTGGCCGCAGGCCGTGAGCAGCAGGGTCAGGGCACTCAGCGCGAAACGTCGGTTCATCGCCTCCCAGGATGCCGCACCGGGCCTGACGGCAAATGAGCCGGGGCGACACTCGGCGGGCGGGAAAGAAAAAACTGCGGGGAGGCTGGCCGTTCGTCTAAGCTGGGCCATGCCGATTCTCTATATCCACGGCATCGCCGTCCGGGAGGAAGGCGAGCACGGCTGGTCCGCCGTTCGTCCCTTCGTGCAGCGGGTCGCCTGGTCCGACGTGGAGGCCAAGTTGCGGGAATACGTGGCTCCGGTGCTGCGGCCTGAGAAGCCCGAGGACGTGCTGCTGGAGCAGGTGTACTGGGGCGACCTGGGCGTGCAGCCTGTGCCCCCGCCCGAGCCCGCAGCGCCGCCCGCCCCCGCCGACCTCGATCCCGACGCGCTGGCCGAGCGGCTGGAAGGGCAGGTGCGCCGCGAGATTCCGGTGCAGGCGTGGCCGGAACTGATCGAGGCCGTGTGGGCCACCGCGCACGACCAGGACCTGCGCGCCCACTGGCAGACGCTAGAGCCCGACGAGCAGTGGAACGCGCTGCAACAGGCCACCGAAACCGAGCTGCACCGCCGCTGGCATGAGGCGCACCCGCTGCGCGTGTGGCCCTGGCTCCAGCAGTTCCGGCAAATTTTCCGCAGCGACCTGATGCACCGCGTGACCGAGCTGCGCAGCCCGCTGGAAGGGTTTTTGCCGTACTTCATGGGCGACCTGCTGCGTTACCTTAATGGGCGTGGCACCCCCGAGCAGCCCGGCCCTATTCCGCAGCGGGTGTTGGCGGCGCTGGAAAGGTTGCAGGCGGCCAAGCAGGAAAATGGCGAGCCCATCGTCATCCTGACGCACAGCATGGGCGGGCAGCTGATGTACGACGCCCTGAGCGCTTTTGCCCCGGCCCGGCCCAGTCTGCGCGACTTGCAGGTGGACGCCTGGTGCGCCTCGGCCAGTCAGCTGGGGCTGTTTGCTGGCCTGGGGCTGTTTCTGACGCCCACCGCCCCCGACGGCACGCTCGACAAGCCCGCCAACGTGACCCACCTGTGGAACGTCTGGAGTCCCACCGACCTGTTGAGTTACCCGGCGAGCCGCACGGTCCGGGGCGCGCAGGACGCCGCGCTGGCCCTGACCAACGACGCGCTGCGGGCGCACGCCGAGTATCTCGTCAGCCCCGACTTTTACCGGGCGCTGGCGAGCAAGGTGGCGGTGACGCTGGTGCCGGAGCGCCGGGCAGCCGGGAAATGACGACCTCGCCCGTTTTCCCTATCTTGACGCCCCGCCTCAAGTTGCGCCTGTACGAGTCGCGTGACCTGGACGCCCTGCTGGGCTACTACCGCCAGCCCGCCGTAACCCGTTACCTGCTGGAAGAACCCTGGACCCGCGCCGACGCCGAGGAGCAGGGCCAAAAGCGCGAGCAGCGCCGCGGCCTGGACACCCCGGCAGGCGCCCTGGCGCTGGTGTGGGACTACGGGGGACGGGTCATCGGAGACGCCGCGCTGTGGCTGAGCGACGAGACCCGGCAGGTGGCGGAAATCGGCTGGGTGATGGACCCGGCCTACGCGGGTCAGGGGCTGGCGACCGAAGCGGTGGCGCCCCTGCTGACGCTGGCCTTTGACAGCTACGGCCTGCACCGGGTCACGGCGCAGATGGACGCGCGCAACGTGGCTTCAGCGCGGCTGTGTGAGCGCCTGGGCCTGCGGCAGGAAGCGCATCTGCGGCAAAACTGGTGGTCCGAAGGCGAATGGACCGATACGCTGATTTACGCTCTGCTGGCGTCTGACCGGGGGTAGGCGGGCCGAAGCCTGCCACAATGCCCCATGCCCCGTCATTTTGGTGCCGTCCCCGGAGTTGTGCCGGGCATGGCCTTCGTTAACCGGCAGGAACTGCGCGACGCGGGCGTGCACTTGCCGACGCAGGCGGGCATCAGCGGCTCGGCTTCCGAGGGCGCCGATTCCATCGTGCTGTCGGGAGGCTACGAGGACGACCGCGATGAAGGCGACGTGATTCTCTACACCGGCGAAGGTGGCCGGGACCCCCTGACGGGCCACCAGGTGAAGCCGCAGCAACTGGTGCGCGGCAATCTGGCCCTGGCGATCAGCCACCGCGATGGGTTGCCGCTGCGGGTGACACGCGGGCACCGCCACTCCTCCCAATTTTCGCCCCAATCCGGCTACCAGTACGCCGGGCTGTACCGGGTAGACGACCACTGGCGCGAGGTGGGGCGGTCAGGGTTCCTGATCTGGCGCTTTCGGCTGACGCGGCTGGAGAACCAGGACGCCCACCACGCCGGGGCTGACCCGCAGCACCCCGACTCACAGCACCCTGAGCGGCGGCCCACGCTGGTGCAAAGAATCGTGCGTGATACGGCCACCGCCCGCGCCGTCAAAGCGCTGTACGACCACCGCTGTCAGGTGTGCGGTGAGCGGCTGGAAACTCCAGCAGGCGCCTACGCCGAGGCCGCGCACATTCGCCCGCTGGGTGCGCCGCATCACGGACCGGACGTGGCGGGAAACATCCTGTGCTTATGCCCGAATCATCATGTGCTGTTCGATTTCGGTGCCTTCTCAGTCGGGGACGATTTGCGGCTGTTGGGCTTGCCGGGCAGGCTGCATGTTCACCCACAGCACGCCGTTGACCGGGAGCACCTTGCCTATCACCGCCGCCATTACGCGCTGCAAGCTGGGCTTGAATGGGGTTGTTCAGTCCCTTTGACCTAGAGCAGTTCTCCGAATTACGCGTGCGTCGGAATAGCACCGCCACCCGCTCCATTTTTCGCTCTGCTCCTTGTTTTGTACTCGCTTCGCTCGCCAAAAAGCTGTGCCATCTTTTTGTCAAATGCTCTAACACACCAACTTCTATTGCGTCAGTCAGCTCCCGTGTCTTCCACTGCGGCCCTGATATGGGATTCTGGCTTGGTCATGTGCGCCCAAGTTCAGGACAAGGTGTGACTTGCCCTGCCCCAATTCTCCCACAGGCGTAAAATCCTCAGGTGACCCTTAGCGCTACCCCCAACCTCGCCAAATTGCTGGACCCCGCGCCGCCCGGCAACTTGCTGCTGCTGCCGCAGGTGGCGCGCATGGCGCTGTTCGCGGCCTTTCCTGGCCCCGCCGTGCTGCTGACCACCCCCGACCGGGTCGCCAACTACGCCACGGCGGCGGCCCTGGGCGCCCCGGTGAGCATCAACCCTGGCCTGCGCGAGTGGGAAACCCGCGCCGAGCACGTCGTTTTGGACGTGAACACGGCGCTCGACCTGTTTCCCGCGCGCCCCGAGGACCACGCCCTGAGCCTGAGGGTGGGCGCCTCCTACCCGCGCGAGGAGCTGCTGGCGCGGCTGGAGCGCTTCGGCTACGAGCGGGGCCGCTTCGAGGACCGCGAGACGGACGAGCCGGGCTTCGACCTGCGCGGCGACACCCTGGAACTGCACCTGACCCCCGGCGCCGGGCTGCCTGCCGACGCCGAGGAAGGCGTGTGGCTGCGCGCCGAGTTTTTCGGCGACGAGCTCGATACGCTGCGGCAACTGCGGCCCGGCGAACTGACCGGCGAGAAGATTCAGAGCTTTACGCTGGCCCCCACTGCCGATTACCTCACCGAAACCAAATGGGACGCCACCCGGCTGGAGCTGCTGCCGGGGCGGGTGTTTCTGGATTCGCCGGAGTTCTACGCCTCGGCGCTGGAAGTCCTGATCGACACGCTGTGGCCCAAGCTTGCCGGGCGCGAGGTCACCAGCTTTGGCCGCACGCCCCTCGACCTGCCCGACCTGCACACCGGCCTGGAAACGCTGCCCTTCTACCGCGCCCGGCTGGCCGACCTGGAGCGTGATGTGGCCGAGTGGCGCGCGGGCGGCTACCGCGTGTTTATTCTGGTGCGCCACGACCGCACGGCGGCGTATCTGGCCGATAAACTGCTGGGCACCCACGAGATTCCCTGGCTGAAGGTGCCGCGCCTGAACCCCGGCGAACTGGGCTTCCTGCGCTCGGGCGGCGAGGGCGGCTTCGTTATCCCCGAGCACAAGACGGTCGTCATCACTGAGGACCTCATCTACGGCTTTCAGGGCGGCTCCGCGCTGCGCGGCAAGAAGATGGCCGGGCGGCCCGTCACCGACGCGCTGGGCCTCAGCGTGGGCGACTTCCTGATTCACCCCGAACACGGCATCGGGCAGTTTCTGGGCCTGGAGACGCGCAAGGTGCTGGGCGTTACGCGCGATTACCTCAACATCGGGTACCGGGGCGGCTCGCGCCTGAGCGTGCCGATTGAGCAGTTGCCTATCTTGCGCCGCCATCCCGGCACCACCGACGACCCGCCGCAGCTCAGCAGTTTCGATAAAAAAGACTGGGCCAGGGCCAAGGAAAAAGCCCGCAAGAACGCCGAGGAGGTGGCCGCCAAGCTGCTGGTGCAGTACGCCGCCCGGCAGGTGACGCCCGGCAACGCCTTTGATCCACAGCCCGAGTGGGACGAGCAGGTCGAGAAGAATTTCGAGTTCGAGCTGACCAAAGACCAGGTGACGGCGCTCAAAGAAACCATGCGCGACCTGGAAAAACCTACCCCCGCCGACCGCCTGATTTCCGGCGACGTGGGTTTCGGCAAAACCGAAGTGGCCCTGCGCGCCGCGCACCGGGTGGTCGGGCACGGCAAGCAGGTGGCGGTGCTGGTGCCCACCACGCTGCTGGCCGAGCAGCACACCGCGACGTTTGTGGAGCGTTTCAAAGGCCTGCCGGTGCGGGTGGAGGGGCTCTCGCGCTTCACCACCGACAAGCAGGCGCGCAATATCCTGGCCGAACTGAAAGCGGGCCGGGTGGACATCCTGATCGGCACCCACCGTCTGCTCTCGGGCGACATCGAGTTCAAGGACCTCGGCCTGATTATCGTGGACGAGGAACACCGCTTTGGCGTGGGCCAGAAGGAAAAGTTGCGGCAACTGCGCGGCCTGCCCGAGATGGTGGACGGCAAACTCACCATGACCGGCGACGAGAAGGCGGTGGATACGCTGGCTCTCTCGGCCACGCCGATTCCGCGCACGCTGTACATGAGCATGGTGGGCCTGCGCGACATGAGCTCTATCCAGACGCCGCCCAAGGGCCGCCGGCCCATTCAGACCATCCTCTCGCCCTTCGATCCCCTCACGGTGCGCGACGCCATCATGACCGAGATCGGGCGCGGCGGCAAAGTCTTTTACATCCACGACCGTATCGCGTCGATTGGCGCGCGCAGCCTTTACCTGCGGAATCTGGTGCCCGAAGCGCGCATCGGGGTGGCGCACGGGCGCATGAACGAGGAAGAACTCGAAGAGATCATGCTCGGTTTCGAGCAGGGTGCCTTCGACGTGCTGCTGGCGACCACGATTGTCGAGACCGGCCTCGACATCCCTGAGGCGAACACCATCCTGATCGAGCGCAGTGACCGCCTCGGCCTCGCGCAGCTCTACCAGCTCCGGGGCCGGGTGGGGCGCCGGGCACAGACCGCCTACGCCTACCTCTTTTACCCCCCGCGCATGACCGAGAACGCGCAGCGGCGGCTGTGGGCCATCGCGGATTTGCAAGACCTCGGCAGCGGGCACCTGCTGGCCGAGAAGGACATGGAAATTCGCGGCGTGGGCAATATTCTGGGCGAGGAGCAGCACGGGCACGTGCAGGCCGTGAGCATCGACGTGTACACCGAGCTGCTGGCCGAGGCCGTCGCCAAGCTCAAGGGCGAGAAGGTGGAAGCCGCGCCGAGCATTTCCATCGACCTGCCGGTCAACGCCCGCCTGACGCCTGAGTACTTCGTGGACGCCGACGGGCAGCCCAATGAGGGCGAGCGCATCGCCACTTATGGCCGCCTCAGCGACGCGCGCACCCTGCAAGCGATTTCGCGGGTGGAGCGCGACCTGCGCAAGAAGTACGGCCCACCCACGCCCGAAGTGCAGAACTTCATCGACCTCGCCAAGCTGCGGCTCACGGCCCTCGCCAAGCGCGTACTGAGCATCGGCGAAACGATGACGCAACTGCAAATCACCTTCGCCTACAAGGCGCTGGACTACGACGCGCCGGGCCTGAAGAAGTTCCCGCACAAGACCGAAGTGGTGACGTTCCCGCCCTCGGTGAAAATCGACAAGCGCGGCATCAAGCCCGACGAGTACGCCCGGATGCTGATTGAGGTGCTGGGGTACTTCGGGTGAGTTATGGCCCGATTGACACTTGACGAAGCTCGTTGGAACGATTTGCAAAACGCCTATGGGTCAGCAGGTGACATCCCTACTTTGCTCAGAATTTTGGGGGTAGGGCTCAACGTCCCTCATGCGATACTTCTGCTATGACGCGCCTTCTGGTCAACGTGGAACTGGACGAGCAGGGACAGCCGGTCTTTCAACTCACGCCCGCGCAACTGGCTAAACTGGGGCTGTCTGGAAGCGCCGTCCATGTCGCCCGCTGGGAAGTCGCCGCGCAGGAAGCGGCGCAGCCAGCGCAAAGTCCTTTCCGCAGGTATGTGGGCATCGCTCCGCCGCTAGAAGGCGGCAGCGTGGAATATCACCGCCAGCAACTGGGTTATGAGGAATGACGCTGGCGCTGGATACCAATATCCTATCGGCCATTTTCCGGGCAGAGGAGACGGCAGAGGCGGTGCTGGGCGTACTGGAAGCTCAGCCACCGGGTACCCTGGTGGTCAGTGGCGCGGCATTCAGTGAATTTCTGGCTTCCCCGAACATTGCCGAGGCCAGCGCGTTTGCCTTTCTGCGTGATACCGGTGTACGGGCAGACTGGCAGATGGATGAAGACCTTTGGCTCTGTGCTGCACGGGCTTTTCGGGGCTATTCGGTCAGGCGGCGGCAAAGTGGAGGTGGACAGCCGCGCCGGATTCTGGCGGACTTCATGATTGGTGCTCATGCTTTGCTGCGGGCGGACGCACTCGTTACCCTTGACCCGCAGCACTATCGCCTGAATTTTCCCGAGTTACGGGTTATCAATCCTGCTGAGGGATAAACGCTCGCCTGCTGAATCAGACGGACGCTGTCAGCGACAGACATCACGGCGGTGTGTGTGGCCCTTGCCCGCCTGTGCCAGGGCGAGGCGCCATTTCAGCCGCCCACCAGCCCCAGCCATGCCCTCCCCAGTTCTGCGCTCACGTCCGTTGCCGTCAACCCATACCCATGCTTCGCCCCAGCGAGTTCTCCGGCGCGGGCGTGCAGCGTGACTCCGGCGAGCGCGGCGTCCGGCGCACTCAAGCCCTGCCCGAGCAGTGAAGCGAGCAGCCCTGAAAGCGTGTCGCCCATGCCCGCGCTCGCCATGCCGGGATGCCCGCCCCGGCTGACCCAGACGCCGCCCGTGTGGGCAATGACGCTCGGGCCGCCCTTGACGACGACCACGCCGCCGAACTTCTCCTGCAAGGCCCGCGCCGCCGCGATGGGGTCGCGGGCAATGTCCGGGGTGGACGTGCCGAGCAGCCGCGCCGCCTCGCCGGGGTGCGGCGTCCAGATGCAGGCGTCGTGGCCCGCGCCCGCCAGTTCCGGTTGCAGAGCGTCGGCGTCCAGCACAGTGGGGAGCCGCCAGCCGAGGAGCTGCCGCGCGATGCTGGCCGCGTCCGGCCCCAGGCCCATGCCCACGCATAGGGCGTCAGGCCGCTGCTCCTCGGGCATCTCCATGAGTGCCGCGCTCAGGTCGGCGTGGCAGCGCATCATCAGTTCGGGCATGACCAGCGGCACGTCCGTCGCCGAGTGTATCGTCACCAGCCCCGACCCCGCCCGCAGCGCCGCGACGCCGGCGAGGGCCGCTGCCCCCACCGTGCCGGGGTGCCCGCCGACCACCCACACCCGGCCCGCCGTGCCCTTGTGCGCGTCGGCGTGCCGGACGGGGAGCAGCGCGGCAATTTCAGCGTCGGTGGGGCGACTCGCCAGGGCTTCTTCCAGTGCCCAATCGGGCGGCGAGCGCAGGTCGGCCAGCGTGACTTCCCCGGCGAGATACGCGGCAGGCCCGAACAGCAGCGCGGGTTTCAGGCCCGAGAGCGTCACCGTCCAGGCGGCGCGCAGGGGGTCGCCGCTCACCTCGCTCGTCAGGGCGTCCAGGCCCGTCGGGAGGTCAATCGCCAGCGTGGGCACGCCTGACGCATTGACTTGCGCGACCAGTTCGGCCAGCGGCGCTCGCAGCGGCGGGGTGAAGCCCGTACCGAGCAGCCCGTCCACCACCAGTGCCGCCGTTTTGAGTTCGCGGCGCAGGCTGGCGGGGGTCAGGGGCGCTACCTCCACGCCTATCCGGGCCAGCCGCCTGCGGTTGCTGCGGGTGAGGGGATGTTTGGCAGGCAGGGCCAGCACCGCCACATCCCGGCCCAGCGCGAACAGGTGCCGGGCGGCCACCAGTGCGTCGCCACCGTTCGCTCCGCCCCCGGCGAGGAGCAGCACCCGGCCCGCCGGACAGCATTCCTGCGCGGCGGCGGCCACTGCCCGGCCCGCTTCCTCCATCGCCAGTTCCAGCAGGCCTGCTTTTTCCAGGCGGGCGTCCAGCGCTTTCACACCAGCGGGGGAGAGGACCGGCTCGCTCACGCCCGGCCCCGGTTGAGCCACAGCAGCACCCCGAGCAGCAGCAGGACGCCGATAAAAATGGCCGCGCGAATCCAGCGCAGGTGGGGGTTGAGGCGCAGCTGCTCCTGCATGTCTTCCTTGGCGGCGGCCCGGGCACCGCTCACGCCGAGGCGTTGGGCCTTGCGAATAGAGCCCACCGACTCGTACAGCTTGCCCTGCCGCCGCAGCGCCACGCCGAGATTGTGGTGGGCCCCGTCGTACTCGGGCGCGAGCTTCAGCACCTCGCGGTAGGCGGCCTCGGCCTCGGGCAGTCGCCCGGCTTCGAGGTCCAGGTTGCCGATGTTCATGCGGGCGCGGTAGTGCCCGGCGTCGTGGGTCAGCGCTTCCTCGAAGCGGGCGCGGGCGGCCCCCTCCTCCTCGCGCAGCGCGTGCAGCACCCCCAACGCGTTGAGCGCCTCGGCGCGGGTCAGCGGGTGGTCGTGCGCCGGGCCGAGCTTGGTCTGAAGCTCGCCGGGGTGGGCCTCGCCGCTTCCGTCCTCCAGCGCGCCCAGCGCCTGCGTCAGCACTTCGGGGGCGGCCAGAGAGCGCAGCAGCGCCGCCTCTCCCTGGGCGCGGGTGTTCAGTTCGCTCAGGGCGTCCTCGTAAGCGCTCAGGCTGCGGCGCGCCGCCGGATATTTGCGTGCCCGCACGTCAGCTTGCAGGGCGCTGAGGCTGCTCAGGGCGGCGACGATGTCGGGGTCGGCCCCGGTGAGGCTGGCGGCGGCCTGCGCCCGGCGCCACTCGCCGCTACGGGCGAAGGTCTTCCAGTCAGGCACGCCGGACTCGCCGGGCAGGGCCACTTCGGTGCCCGGACGGGCAGAATCGGTCATGCCGTGTATTTTAGAGGGTGGCCCCGGCGCCCGCTGCTTTTTTCCCTCTGTCGTGGGTGAGCTGCTCCGCGCGCTGCTGGACCCGTTACCCTGTGGACCCGACGCTATGACCCCCAACCCTATGACCAACGACCTGCCTGACCCTGCCGCTGCCCCCGACTCCGCGCCCCTCTATTCCCCGGCCCGCGTGCGCGCCCTGCTCGCCGCGCATGGCCTCAAGCCCACCAAGAGCCTAGGGCAGAATTTTCTGATTGACGGCAACATCCTGCGCGCCATTGCCGAGGCGGGCGGCGCCGCGCCGGGGGAAAATGTACTGGAAATCGGCCCCGGTCTCGGCGTGCTGACCCGTGAGGTGGCGAGCCGGGGGGCGCGGGTCACGGCGCTGGAAAAAGACGAGCGGCTGCGGCCCGTGCTGGCCGAGACATTGGCGGGACTCGACGTAAACGTCATCTGGGGCGACGCGCTGGATTTCGACTACGCGGCGCTGCCTGCGGGCACCCGCGTCATCGCCAACCTGCCTTACTACATTACCGGGCTGCTGCTCACGCGCTTTATGCAGGCGCCCGGCGTGGTGTCGGCCACCGTGCTGGTGCAAAAGGAAGTCGCGCAGCGGTTGGTCGCGCAACCGGGGCAGGACAACTACGGCTTTCTGAGCGCGGTGGCGGCTCTCTACGGCAGCGTCAAGCATGTACGCGACGTGCCCAAGGGCGCCTTTTTCCCCGCGCCCGACGTGACGAGCAGTGTGGTGCGGCTCGACTTTGACCGCACGCGCCCGCAGCCCGACCCGGCGTTCGTGTCGTTCGTGGACAACGCGCTGAGATACCGCCGCAAGACCCTGCGCAATAACCTGCGGATGATGGGCCACAGCGGCGAGGCGATTGACGCGGCGCTCTCTGACCTCGGCCTGCGCCCCGATGTCCGGGCCGAGGACGTGCCGCTGAGTGGACTGCGGGCCGTTGCCGCCGCGTTGGGCGTGGTACGGTAAAAGCGTCTGATTCTCAACGGCCAACCAGAGCTTTTGCGGGCGCCGTCCGCCTGAGCGGGGTTCCGTTTTTCTTTGCCCTCAGAGCTTGCCGGTCAGGTCGGCCCTCAAAAGAAGACTCTCCCGCCGCGTGCGGGTTTGAAATGCACCGGAGGTTTTTGCTGTGAAGTTTTACGTCATCGGCGACGTGACTGTTGACCATCTGTACCACCTCGACCGCCTGCCTGCCCCTGGCAAGGAAGTCACCCCCAAACGCTCCACCATGCAGCCGGGCGGCTCGGGCGGCACCATCAGCGTGACGCTGGCGCGCCTCGGGCACACTGTTACCCTGGCGGCCCGCGTGGGCGACGACCCCTTTGCCGAGTTCGCGCTGGCCGAAATCAAGGCGAGCGGCGTGAGCCTGAGCGCCATTCAGAAAGACCCCGAGCACCTCACGAGCACCATCACGGTCATGCAGACCTCGGGCGGGCAGCGCGCCATGATCAGCGACGGGGCCGCCAACCGGCAGCTCGACCCCGCCAAGCTGAAGAAAAAAGACGTGGAAAGCGCCGACGCCCTCATCATCAGCGCCTACAGCCTGACCGAGGGGCCGCAGCGCGAGTACGCGCAAAAGGCGATTGAGATTGCCCGCGGGGCGAAAAAGCCCGTGCCTGTCTTTATCGACCTCGGCACCGGCGCGGTGGAAAAGGTCGGCACTGGTCTGGTGGCTGAGGTGCGCGGCGCCGACTACCTCACCCTCAACCAGCACGAGCTGCTCGCCCTGACCGGCACCCGCAGCCTCAGTGCGGGCCTGGCGCGCCTCGCCGAAGCGGGCGTGGAGCGCGTGGCCGTCAAGGTGGGCAAGATGGGCAGCGTGGTCTGGACCCCCGAAGACACCGAACTGGTGGACGCCGTGCTGCCCGAAGGCACCGTGGTGGACACCACCGGCGCGGGCGACACTTTTACTGCCGCCTTTGCCCACGCGGTCCTCAGTGGCCTGCCGCTCACGCAGGCGGCGCGGGTCGCCAACGCGGCTGGGGCACTGGCCGCCACTGCCGTGGGCGCACAGAGCAAGCCGATTCTGGTCGGGGACCTCGAGCGGGTGGCGCAAAGCAAGTAGACAGGCAAGGTTGACCAGCTGAGGAGGAGCCGGGGCCACGCGCCTCGGCTTTTTCGTGTCCTGCGCCGCCTTTGCTGACCTCGCGTTCGCTGCGGTGGACGATATGCTGCGGCCCATGACCCACAACCCGGAGTATCCCGTCGTTCGCCGTCCGGCCTATGCTCGGCGCGGCATGGTGGCGACCAGTCAGCCGCTCGCGGCGCAGGCGGGCCTGAGCATTCTGCAAGCGGGCGGCAACGCGGTGGACGCGGCGGTGGCGACGGCGGCGGCCCTGACGGTGGTAGAGCCGACCAGCAACGGCCTCGGCGGCGACGCCTTTGCGCTGGTGTGGGCGGGCGGCGAGCTGCACGGACTGAACGCCAGCGGCGCGGCCCCGGCGGCCCTGAGCCTGGAGGCACTGCCCGGCGGCGAAATGCCCAAATATGGCTGGACCCCGGTCACGGTGCCCGGCGCGGTGCGCGGTTGGACCGACCTGCACGGGCGCTTCGGGCGGCTGGACTTCGCGCAGGTGCTCGCCCCGGCGATTCGCTACGCCCGCGAAGGCTACCCGCTCTCGCCGGTGCTGGCGGCGAACTGGGCGCGGGCCATTCGCAGCTACTGGGCGCTGAACCTGCCCATTTTTGAGGACTGGTTCCGCACCTTTGCCCCGGACGGCTTCACCCCCCGGCCCGGCGCCCTGTGGCGCAGCGAGGGGCATGCCCGCACCCTGGAGCTCATCGCGCAAACGGGCGGCGCGGCCTTTTACGAAGGCGAACTCGCCGGGCAGATAGACGCCCACGCGCAGGCGACCGGTGGCCTGCTGCGCGGCAGCGACCTCGCGGCGCACCGGTCGGAGTGGGTCAAACCCATTCACACCGACTGGCTGGGGCACCGCGTCTACGAGATTCCGCCGAACGGCCAGGGCATCGCCGCGCTGGTGGCACTCAATGTGCTTGGCGCCGAGCGCCTGCCTGAGCTCCGCGACGACCCTGCCGGCCTGCACCTGCAAATCGAGGCGATGAAACGCGGCTTCCACGACGCCCACAGCTACGTGGCCGACCCGCGCCATGTGCCGGTGGACGTGGAGGGGCTGCTCAGCGCCGCCAATGCCGAGCGCCACCGTGCCTTGCTGGGCGAGCAGGCCCACGACCCCGCCACCCACGCGCCGAGCACCGGCGGCACCGTCTACCTCGCGGCGGCGGACGACGAGGGCGGCATGGTCAGCATGATTCAGAGCAACTACATGGGCTTCGGCTCCGGCGTGGTCGTGCCCGGCACCGGCATCGCGCTGCACAACCGCGGCCACAACTTCCACACCGACCCCGCCCACCCCAACGCCCTGGCGCCCGGCAAGCGGCCCTACCACACCATCATCCCCGGCTTTCTGGGCCGCGCGGACGGCACGCCTGTCGGCCCGTTCGGCGTCATGGGCGGCTTTATGCAGCCGCAGGGCCAGCTCCAAGTCGTCGTCAACACCGTGCGCTACGGCATGAACCCGCAGCAGGCGCTCGACGCCCCGCGCTGGCAGTGGCTCCAGGGCCGCACGGTGGAAGTGGAACCCGCCCTGGGCGACCAACTCGCCCGCGCTCTCGTCGCCCGCGGCCACGACGTGCGCGTGCAGCTCGACCCCGGTTCCTTCGGGCGCGGCCAGATGATTCGCCGCGACCCGGACACCGGCGTGCTGGAGGGAGGAACGGAAAGCCGCACGGACGGACACATCGCGCTCTGGTGAGGGAAAGGGGAGGGGCGGACCGCCGGGCCTGAACACACTCCTCCCCGACCTTCCGCCCATCCCCCGCACGAACAGTCAGCAAAACGCCCCAGCTCTACCCTCTTTCCACGCTGTCCCCACACAAAACAGAGAAACGCAGAACGCCAGGGCCGTCGGGCGCGTCAGCGCACGGGCCTCGCGTCCGCGGAAATCACAAGAATCCAGACTGCCCGCGCACTTGAGAAACATCGCCTGCCGGGCGTCATCGCCGCCAGCCTCCTCAGCGGAGCGTCAAAGCCCCCTGCCCCTTTGGGGTAGGGGGTTGGGGGTGGGGCAAACCGCTCAGGCCAAAGCCTCGGCCCCAACCCCCGCCCGAAGCCTCATACGGTTTTAATCCGATTCCCGAACATCCGAAAAGGCGCCGGATGCCCGTCCATCTCCTTATAGATAACGTGTTAAGTCAGAAACTCCTCGGTGATGCCGAGGAGTTTTGCTG